>FJWA01003400.1_pt1 | contig 16426 bp, 10 predicted proteins | sample 1011891 | NCBI WGS metagenome assembly FJWA01 (sample SAMEA3912450, study PRJEB9761) | metagenome | biome: forest; material: soil | place: USA | collected 2011-06-22 | depth 0.1 m
CTGTGTATATTAGACAGGCTCAACCCCCCTCTCTCATAGCTGTGCTGCAACCTCAATCCACAATTTCAACCTCCTTCAACCTCGCTGACGTGTCGCTCCTGTGACCTCGTTCAACACTCCAATCTGTAACTCGCTTTGGATCGGACTACAGCCCCTGCGAATCCAAGTACTGCAATATAACCTCAAACCCGGCGGAAGCGTTGGTTGCGACCGTCAATGCATGGCCAGTGTTAGGCTGCAAGTAGGGGGTGATATTGGAGACAGCCGGAAACAGATGCTCCACGGCCTCTTTATCATAAACATTCCTGCAGTCGCCGACGCAGATGTAATTGTCGAACTCGCCGTTGAAGAACTATACAAGAAGAAGCGTCAGTTAGGCGTCGTCTTCTCTTTCTGAACTACTGTAATTCCAACCACGAAAAACTGGAAGATGGCTGGCAGGAGACGCCGTCAAGACTCACTTGAACCGGCCCTCGGAATTCGAGCGCGGGGGAGAGGGGACTGGTACCCTCCGAGGCGTATTCGCCCACGGCCTCAGGCTGCTTCATCCTCTCGGTGTAGGTCAGGAGCTCCTGCTCAAAAGCACCCTTTCGGAAAAAGAGCTTTTGGAGGCAACTCTCCGTTGTCAGTACAAAGTAGCCAGAAGGATACTCGCCAAAGCGGCTGGGATCGTGTTGCCGAGCGAACTCGTGGTCGTAATGCAGGACGTCGATCGTGTACAGCCCCTTAGTGAGGAGAAAGCCCGTCAGGATGGCACCGTCAGTGAGATTGCCGTACCGTGCAAGCATGGCCGCGATGAGGAACGAGCCGAACGAGTGACCGACTTGAACGACTCTGGAGGGCTGGAAGAGGAAGTGGGAAGTGGCTGCTTTGCTGCTGCTGGTGGTCGACAACACCTTGGATGAGCTTATCAGCTTGCCATTCCGGGCAAGTTTCGTCAGGCCCGCCAGGATCTCGACTTCGGTCGGGATTTGCACAATGTCATAAGCGTCCGGCTTCTCGGATTTGCCCGTCCCAAGTCGGTCGTAGGTGAGGATTGAGTACCCTTTCTTGACGGCGGCATCGACGTAGGAGTACTCGTCCGGCCTGAGCTCGACATCCCAATACCTAATTACCGCCGACACAGAGATCGTCAATGGGAGTTCGTCACTCAGGTTAAATCTCGATCGGCTGGTTGCGCCACTGACCTCTTGTCAAAACCCAGCCCGTGGGTTCCAATTTGTAAAATGTCGGCTTTCACTCCCCTCTGCCGCGGGACGCACAGTTGTACATTGATCTTGAAGGTGCGATTAACGGGCACCGGGGCGGTAACACGCTCAGCGGCGCTAGGAGTTGACCACGTAGTGACGTTCACCGTCCAATCGATGGCGTCAATGTTGCTATCAACCCGGGGCATGGTGTAGTGATAATTAGTGGCGAGAACTGGGATGGGCACCTCGAGCTGGACACATTGCTTGGTAGAGGTTTCAGGTTTGGCAGGAGTGCCCGCTGCGACTCGGCACAAGGCCAGAACACCTAAGAATACGAGAGAGTGCATGTTGCTCGTGGTGTCGTGTTGTTGTGCGCCTGCGGTCTGCGATGTGAGTGTTGGGATGCGAAGCGTTGGTTAGGTGATGTGCAAGATGATTAGGTAGGGACCCAGCTGGCAACTGTTGGTGAGTATGCCCATTTTATACTCGATTCGACACTGCAAATCATCCTCTATTGTTACTTTGAGCGCGGCAGCGCCATCCATGATCGTCCAGTTTCAACAGTTGCGAAGTGCGTTTAGCGTATTCGCTTAATAGCGTATATGATTCTGCGTCTGAACTTCTGAAGCGCGATTGGCGGCGTATCGCCGCGATGACTTTATCCAACAAGACGTATTGATTCCGTTGAAGCCTATTCTGGTATTCAGATGCTGACAATGGGTTTGGATTGGACAGGCGTAGTTGGTCTCATCCTCTTCCGAACATGCCGGCGTTGATGCTTATGTACCTACCTCTGATTAACCTATCCAAGGAACATAACATCTCCTTTTTGCCCTCGGCCTATACTCGGCGTCTGCAATACGCCCCTGGCTTAGCGGACCGCAGGGGAATCATCAGTCCGATCAATTCACGGGGTTGCTTACGCGGAACTTGCAGGCCAATGTCGGGCTCGACAACGGACAACTCGGCAGCGGACTTGGCGACCTGACCACGCGAAGCCATTCCCGAAACAGGACGTCTGACACTGCGTCTAGAGGCCGGGGGTGAGACGTCGGTTTTGGAAACCATATCAGCCCTATCGTAGTGTGCATTTATTTGAATCATGCAACTGCCATTTTCGGATGCATCTCACTCCCAGTCTTGCGGTCAATTTCTTCCCCGTCGAGGTGCAGAATCTGTCGGGAGTGCAGAAAAACAGTGAAGCTCTTATTAGGCCTCCTCTTCATGCGAGTCCGAGAGCTAAGTCCGAGGCTAAGAACCCGACACGATGCACTGCAGCCATATCTCTAATCGTTGGAGGTTTTGAAAGGGGACAATAGGCCGTTGCACAAAACGGAGGGACGGCCCTATTAGTAATGAGCCATTGGAGGAAGCTCTGGACTTGCTGAAGGGTCCCCTGGGCGCAATCAACCAAGCGCACATTGGAACGCCGGCATTTCCGGAAGGCATCATCTGAGCCGGTCACTCGGTACCGCCCGTGCTGCAAGCTATGGATACAATGCTTTGAACGTACAGTACAACAAGAAGCAATTTTGAGTTCCGGACGACGCTCAGCCCTGCGCCTGTGACAGCAACCTTGACCAGCCCTCAGTCAGCGCTCCGAAACGTGCTGTGGGCTGCCGAGAAACGTGCGGACCGGTCTGCTAAGAGAACACCATCCGAGCACCTCACCTCATGCCTGTCGGGTTGCCGGCAGGCGTGCGCGCTTCCAATGTGTTGGCTACCTCCCTACCTAGGTACCTGGGTAGGTAGGAACCTAGGTAGCTGCCATCATGGACGTTTCCCACGCGAAGCTCGCAACCATTTCGCATCGTCAGGTCCTGCCGTACAGGGCGTTTGCACCCTGGAAACCCAACGCTGCAATGCGCTCCATTTCGAGTCGGAGTTTGTCGCATTGACCGGAAGCCCGGCGCTCGACACTTGCGGAGGCTTCTACAACACAAGAAGTCGAAGCGCGAGACGACACGTGTGTGGCTTCAAGGAAGAGAGAGTCCAAGTGCAAGTACGGAGTAGTGTCGGAAAACCCGGCTGCTCACCCTAAATCCCCTGACATGACAAGCCTCGCCCTGCCGGCAATTCCACCCGGGCTTCGCGTCGTTGGAGCTCGACAGGGACTGGGGCCTGGGCAGCGGCCACTAATTTGCGATTAGCGCGTGCGGCATCGCCGCCGGCCCAACAGACCTAATCCTCCTGACATGGGCATCAAATCGGACAGACGAGCAAGGACCACTGCGGTCCCCTGCCTGGAAGTGACAGCTAAAAGACCGCCATGGTTTTCCAGCACGAGATCGGCACATGGCAAGAATCTGATCCCCTCGTACATTGGCATTTCATTCACCTCATCTCAGTGGATCATTCTCCTCCCAACGGAAAGTCACTCGCCAAGCGACCAGAAGCAGCCACATCATCGAGGTTCCGTGACAGACGTGACCGGCGTGACGACCATGGCCTCCGACAATGAACAGAGCTTTGCCGCTCTCCTCTCCAAACTCACCCTCCAGGAGAAGATCTCATTGCTCTCGGGAAACACCTTCAATACCACTCCTGGCGTCCCTCGCCTCGGCATTCCACAGATCAAAGTATGCCTCCCATGGCTAGACCACCGAGTCACCCATATGATGGATTAGTGGCTCAAATACTCATGCACTGCCAGGTCGGTGACTCAATCAATGGAATCCGACCGTCTGCGCTTGATGGCGACATGACAACGGCCTGCTTCCCCAGTACCACTTGTCTCGCCTCGACATGGGATGCAGAGCTCCTCGAGCAGATGGGCGGCCAGCTCGCCCAGCAAGCCAGGTTGAAAAGCGCGCAGGTAGTTCTCGGGCCGACTATCAACATCCACCGCGATCCCCGCGGCGGCCGGAACTTTGAGTGCTTCAGCGAAGACCCCCTGTTGTCGGGCCAGCTCGCGGGCGCCATCGTCAACGGGATCCAGAAGCAGGGTGTTGGCGCATGTCCCAAGCATTTTGTCTGCAACGATTCGGAAACGCTGAGACACTTCTACAACGTCAAAGAGTCTCCCGATAGCCGCACCTTGCGTGAGATCTACCTGGCAGCGTGGCAGCACCTGTTACGCATTTCCGACCCCGTGGGCATCATGACTGCGTAAGAACCCTTACTTCCCCAACACAGCATGCTTTTCTGATACTAGGAACATCACAAACAGTTACAACAAGGTGAACGGCTCCTTCTGTGGTGAGAATGAAACCCTGAACACGGGAATCCTGCGCAAGACTTGGGGATACCGCGGCATCACCATGTCAGACTGGTTCGCGACGCATTCCACTGTGGCACCCATCAAAGCGGGCCTGGACCTCGAGATGCCGTTTCCCATCTTCCGAGGCGCCAGACTCATGAAGGAGGTTCAGTCGGGGACTGTGACAGAAGCCGAAATCGACCAGCGTGCCGTCAAAATGCTCGAGCTCCGCGACCGAACCAAGGCCTCTCACGGAGACGAGGCGGAGAGATCTGAAATCAGCGACGAGACAAACAAGATTGCCAGAGAGCTTGCCGCGGGCGGCATCGTTCTTTTGAAAAACGAAGAGAGCACACTTCCCCTGAGCACCTCCCGCCCGATCAACGTGGCCGTCATCGGCGAATTTGCGCACGAGCCCGTCGTGACTGGAGGAGGAAGCGCATCCTGCAAACCACAGTACAAGCAGAGACCGTGTGAGGTTCTCCAAAGCGCCTTTAGCGAGCACGGGAACGTGCGGTATGCCCCGGGCGTTCGCACGCGGAGGATCATTCCCGTGGCCCCAACCGAGCAGCTCACAGCAGCAGACGGTCGTCACGGCGTCGAAGTGGCCTACTTCAATGACGACAATCCGGACCAGCCCATCCTCACCGAGTTCCAACCCTCCGCCAAGGTCTTCATGCTAGGCGACTTTAAGCCGGGCCTGTCCGTGCCCGGCTCCCGCCTCGAACTCACCACGACCCTGACCCCGGCCACCACCGGCCCCCACACCCTCGCGGTCCGCTGCACCGGCGCCTTCACCCTAACCGTCGACGGCACCCCCCTCCTGCACAACCCCACCCAGCCCTCTATCACCACGGAGCAATTCATCTTCAACCACACTCTCCTCGAAACCCGCGCCGTCCTCCTCATGACCGCCACCCAGCCCTATGCTATCCACTTAACTATGCACTCACGCACCGAACTCACCGTGGGCGAGCCCACTCCCTACGCCGCAACCCTCGCCTTCGAGGAATACCTCCCCGCCGACGCCGCCATCCAGACCGCCGCGGACCTGGCCGCCACCTCCGACGTCAGCCTCATCTTCTGCGGCCGTAGCGACCAGTACGAGTCGGAAGGGTTTGATCTGCCAGACATGGACATGCCTGCGGGTCAGGTAGAGCTGATCCGCGCTGTGGCGGCGGCGGGGAAGAAGACGGTGCTGGTCTTGCACTGCGGGAATCCGATTGATGTCGGCCCATTCATCGAGGAGGTGGATGCGGTTGTGCTGGCGCATTTCCCGGGGCAGGAAGGGGCGCGGGCCGTCGTGGATGTGCTGACGGGGAGAGTGAACCCGAGTGGAAAGCTGGCGACCAGTTGGTGGAGGGCCTTGGAGGATGCGCCGAGTTTTGCACATTTTCCCGCCGTGAAGGGGGAGGTGGATGGTGCGGTAGAGATGAGGTATGCGGAGGGGATCAGGGTAGGGTATCGGTGTGAGGATCTGGCGGCCAAGGCGAGGTGGCCGTTTGGGTTTGGCTTGTCGTACACCTCATATGAGTACGACGGGCTGCGCGCGGTGGTGAGTGAGGAGGTCGAAGCGGCTGTCTTGAGGTGCTCGGTGTCAGTGACCAACACGGGTCAGCGGGGGGGGAAGGAGGTTGTGCAGCTCTATGTTGGCGCGATGGACGCTGGCGCGGTCTGGAGGCCCGAAAGGGAGCTCAAGGCATTCACCAAAGTTATGTTGCAGCCGGGAGAGCGGACGGTCGTGGACTTCGAGGTGGACTTGAAGGTTGCGTGCAGCTACTGGGACGAGGGAGTCAAGGCTTGGAAGTTGGAGAAGGGCAGATATCAGGTTCAGGTCGGGGATTGTCAAGAGGAGGTTGTTGTGACGATGGCAACCACCTGGAACCACCTGTAGTCGGAATGGGGGCATATAGGCTACTGCGTGTAATTGCTACCTCTTGTGCTTGAGTATCTTAACTCTTCAGAGCATTCAATGGTCGTGTCCTCACTCTAGCTCTCTCCTTCGCAAATCACAACTCAGCGAATGTGCCTGGTGCCTTTTTCCGTTGCTTGCTAGCACTACGGAAGCCCATGGATGGCAGAATAGAAGACATTCAGGGACAGTACCAGTTAAAATTTGTGTGTCGCTGTGCCCCAGTTATCTGGCAGCCGGCCTAGGGCTAGAATGCATCTCTCTTAAACCTTTCAATTTATATCATATTAAACTTTGATCTTCACACTCAGGTAGCCACAGACTACCTACTACGGCAGGACAGCATTCGCGTACAACGTTAGCTGCCCGTCGATATGGATTAGAGCAAAGGGGATAGCGTACACATATCGACAAGCAAACTCAAGCCAACACCTCATCCGCTGAGAAACGCAATGTCTAGCTGTCACGAATATCTATCTACCTAGCTATCCTAATCTTACGGGTGATCCGTCCGTAGGCTCTCTTAGACACAGAAGCAGTAGTCTGTTTACTGTAAGGAAGCAAGCCATCTCTGGCCAATCNTCCCACCTAACAACCCTGGAAGGGTCCAACAGAGGTGCGTGTGTGATGGGGAATGATTGGGTCAATGATGTAGTTAGCCGTGGCGTCCAACGGCATAGAGTGGATTGAGATGCCCAAATCATATGATAAGAAGACGCCGCGAAAAGAGAACGTCAGCGTGTCGAATCTCGGGCAGTTGTGAGAACAGTGAGAAGACAGACAAACAGAGGGTCATCGAGTATGACGAACAGAGTTTAGTGTCGCCTTGGCTTCCTTGGTCTTCCCCAATTTTCCCCGCCTTATTACCCCACGGACTGGGAACTTGAGCCCCGGTCGTTCAAACTTCAAAGCGTTAAAAGGAGGCTAATAATTAACTGCCGTCTCGGAATACCGCTAGTTAGTTTCAGCTGACAGCCTCTGGAATTCCCGAGCTGGGCATGGCGGACTTGAACCACAACGGAAATCCCGGAAGCTAGAGAGAACCACAACGTAGCCATCACCCCAACGATGCGCCCCTGAACTAAGCCTATTGTAGATGCGCATGATGAATCTTTTGTTTTCGGCAGTCCTAGCTGGTGTTCTTCAATTCGACAAGCAAATTACCCAACACAATGGCTGTCGAGTTTCTATACGGTGGGCAAAGTGGTCGGCGACGAGGAAGTAGACGTTGCTGTGGACATAATACGGAGTAGCTGCCGGAAGCTGCAAATATCATGTGGATTCCATCCAGTTGCTTCTGCCCCCATCTCCACAGGGAGCACGTGGCGTTGATCTGCCGCCTCCCACACAGCANGGGGTTTGAAGAAGTTAGCGTCGACCCAGCCTCATCTTCAGCTTCAACACACTACATCTGTATCTTGAGTTTAATTAGCTCAGGCACAAACTAAACCAAACAATCAAGCCAATCACCATCCCCTGCTCGGCCCGAACCATCCTCTTGCAGGGATACACGGTAGGTATTTACCTTACTCTGTATGTACCATCTTGAGCATTCTGAGGCAGAAACAAGGGTTTGGCGAGCCGGCAGCTCCGAACCATTAATGTCAACCGACTGGATGGCTATGGCCGTGCGCTGCTTGACCCAAGAATTGGGAGAAATATGCCTGCAATGTAACCAAGCGGCTACGATCTCGGCATTCGAGTCTCGAGGTTTATTTCTGAGGTGATATAGAAGAAGGTCACCATGGAGGTGGAGTCAACGACCCCATTTCTTATCTTCTCCCCACCCTTCGCCCCCCAGATCCCAATTCCCCACTGTCTTTCTGTCCCTTCACGGTCTTGCTGCCAATAAGGAAGGTTGCACTAAGGCTACCGAACTTGGCAGATTTGAGTTCTCTCTTCTCTCGTTTTTTCTTCCCCCCCCCCCTCCAACTACACGCGGCGGGCAGGTCCCTACCGAGCGCTCTTACGATGGCCAAGAACGGGGAGTACGACGACGATATCAAGGATCCTAGTCTCACCAAGGCTGCCAGCGATCATGAGAACGCGGTCATGGACTCCGACCAGATCAGCGCGTGGCAGTGCATGGCGCAGAACCCCAAGATCGTGCTCTGGACGGTCTTTGCCAACAGTAAGTCTTGCGTTCGGTGTCACCACGGTCAGAGGATACGGGCAAGGCTAACATGGAATACAAGTCGGCACGGCGCTTGTGGGCTACGAGAACCTCGCTTTGTCTGTCTGTCTCGCGATGCCCGCGTTCCAGTCAGTGAGCCCCTTTGGATGAAAGGAATTCTTGGTCCCCAAGCCCCTGACCCCTCGAATAGGATGACATTTGCCTCGGAGGTTGACGGACATCTCATCATTCCGGCGTACTGGCAGTCGGCTTGGAACGCCATGTACAACGTCATGATCATCTTTGGCTCCGTGGTGGCCGGCTATGTTCAGGACCGGCTGGGCCGCCGCGCCGTGCTCCTCCTTGCCGCCATCGTGGCAACTGGCGGCATCGCAGCCGCCTTCGTTGCAAACACCCCGGCGCAGTTCCTCGGCAGTAAAATCGTCACCGGGACTGCTGTTGGGCTGTTCCTGACGGCCACGCAGACATATGTGTCGGAGATTGCGCCGCTGCCCATGCGTGGTATTGCTCTATCGGTCAACACCACTATGCTGGTACGAGTTGCGCAACCAAAGATGTCCCTCCTATCACCCTGAAAGCTGACAACGAGTCAACCAGAATCTCGGATTTCTTATTGCCATCTCTTCGACATTCAGCCGAGTGGCGATTATGGACCAAATGGCATTTCGCGTCGTCTTTGCCGCAGGGTGGGCGTTTCCAGGCGTTGTCCTTCTCGGCCTTCCCTTCCTTCCTGAGTCACCGTACTACCTGGTGCTCAAGGGTCACCACGACCAGGCTCTCAGCTGCTTGAAGCGTCTTTCCGGGAGCCACGAGGACGTTGGCGCCAGGTTGCTCCAAATCCAAAAGACTGTCGAGGCCGAACGGCATGCGGCCACGTCGGGAGACGCATCCTTCCTCGAGTGCTTCCGCGGCACCAACTGGCGGCGGACGAGGATCACGCTCATCTGCTCCTACATGCCGCAGGTAGTGGGCGCGGTGCTATCTGCCAACGCGCCGTACTTCCTCAACCAGACAGGTCTCGACAGCCAAACGGTGCTCCTGCTCGTGCAAGTGGGCATCAGCGTGGGCGTCGCGTCGGCGCTGATCAACGTCTTTCTTATGTCTCGCTTCCGGCAACGCCCGCTCATGTTCTTTGGCGTGGGCCTGTGCGTCGTCATGTATCTGATCATGGGCATCGGTGGTGTGCTGAAGCAGTCGAGAACGACGCTGCTGATGATTGGCGTTGCGCTGCAGTTCACCTCCATCTCGTATGGTCCCGCCGTGGGCGCCTCAAGCGCCGTGGCGGGCGAGGTGTCGTCCTCGAGACTTCGCGCAAAGACGCTGGGCATTGGTACCGCCTTCTCGGCCGTTGCCAGCACCGTCTGGACCATTGTCATGCCCTATCTCTTCAACCAGGATCAGGCGAACCTCGGCGGGAACATTGGCTGGATCTTCTTTGGCATGGGCCTGCTCATGCTGCTTGTGATGTATCTCGACGTCCCGGGCACAAAAGGCCGCACGTTCGAGGAGTTGGATCTCATGTTTACGAAGCGGGTGCCTGCACGGCACTTTGAGGAATATCGGCGTGAGGATTTCTAAAGGCGGGAAGGGTTGGGGAGGGATCTGAAGGGTTCTTCGCTGAGTGGAAGATTGCCCGTGGTCTCGAGTCTCTTGGGTAACCAGAAAGTCAGTGAAGAGCGCTTGCTATAAGTAATTGCTACACACCATGTTCCCCACCGCGGCCGCTAAAGAGTGTCTCAACTCTCAAGCTGTAAGCAAGGCGATCTCAACCCCTTCTCAACCCATGTGGCCGCATCAGACCGCAACGCAGAATGCGTCTGCCGGGTTTAAGAAGCCAACTGAGGGCATGGCATGCCAGGGTAGGCTCTCGACAAACCTCAGGCCACTGGTCCGAGCAAGTGCAATACATCAAACATCTCGAGGGGCTTGTTAGCAGCTATCCGCCGGTGAAACTCCAGCTAGCAGCCAGACGAGCCTCAGGGCGCGGCCCCTCGCGTCAATCATGAGCAGTCACCGAGCCAAGGGACCACGACTCCGGGGCAATCGACCGGAGGTCCAACCTCCACGTGTGAATATCTCCAAAGAGATCAGTTAATTAGGCTTTGCACCTCGAGACAAACCATTACTACCTAGGTAGCCACTCTATCGTTTTGGATGCATCTCATACACCTCCCCATTCTCACCAACACTCGCAGCCCGGTCACTCCGACTCCCGTACTCGATTTCGACCTCGTCAACGCGCAAAATCTTAGAGGACCCGGTATTAGGGGTGAGAATTTCCTTGTCGCTGCTGTCGTCGCCCAAGTCGTGGGCCTGCGACCTGATCTGGGTGCTGTGCCCTCCATGCCTCCTCTCCGGATTGGTCGCGACTATCGCGGATGGGTCGTAAGATCCGTTGTAGTACTGCCGCGCCGAGGATCGCAGAGTGCGGAAGAGGACGCGCATTGCGGGAATGGATGCGGCCATGATGGTGACCGAAACTTCCGCTGTGTCGAAGGTAGTCAGGGTGGCAGCATCGTCTGCCAGAGAAGTTAATTCGAACATGTTATTACTGGACAGCGAGGGTGAGGGTATGATTGTGCTTACAAGAGTCCCCCGAGCTGAGTTTAGACAGCAGCGATGTCTTGGTCGTTGCCATTATCCCGGCAATTACCCCCATGCTCATTGCGAGGCCCACGCCTAATTTCTCCCTCCTTTGCATCTGGACTTTTCGGAGGATAACCCAGGGCAGCAAGCCGAGGGCGTAATCGCATGCCGCCGAGTATGCTAATAATAGGTAAAAGGGAGTCAGTTGAGGCCTCGAGTTAGGATTATTACCAATAGGGAGGGGAATGCATTACCTCCAGCAACGTAGCCGAGAACTATAACGACTGACAAATCCAAGCATGTGCCTTCTATCGTCCTGTCCCAGGACTTTTGGATTGGCGTGCAGCCCACCCAGCCGATCGTGGCGTTCACCGCGGAGATTGCATTTAACGTGATGATGATGAACCAAACCGCCCATCTGACCCACCCCTCGGACAGCCGAAGCATGGTGACGGCAAACGACGACTTGCTCCAGGTTGCGGCGATGACGATAAACGTTGCTCGGACCATGGTCAATATGAAGGGGACATCAGTGGGGTTGTCCCAGGGGTGTTTGCCGAATCCTTTGGAAATCAAGACGGACAGGACGGCACAGTCAACAACGTGAACGACCTGCAAACTCAGTTGTTAATAAGTCACGAGCATCCAGGAATGGAGAATGCATCTTCATACCCAAGACGCGATCAATAGCCAGTCGTCCCACCACAGCCCCCGGTGGCCGATGAGTTTGCAGTAGATACGTAGACCTAGGAAGCCGCCGGCGAAGACCAGCAACGACCATGCCACGGCGTTTGCTTCGGGTCCGGAGCTGTCATGTGGTAATAGGGCTGGATCGCCATAGTCGATGGTGGTAGAAGGGTCCATTCTGAAGGGATGTTTTCGACATCGCAGGCACAGGAACCAGGCCACGGAGGGCAGGTGCAGCGTCGCTCATAAGAAAGAGGCCATCAAAACGGGAGGGGGTGGTAATCAGTGCGGGGGGGGTCTGCTGCCGCGTCACAGGTAGATTTGGGGAAAGCTGAAAGGTCAGTGGTCCAACGCTAATAGACACACCATGGAAGCGAACCAGACTTTAAAGTGGAGGGAAGCACGGCAAGATGTACACAGTATCTGTGCGCTTCAGGTGAAAAAGGGATCTTAGCGGATGCGACAGGCGGCTTGGCCGGCACCAGCCCTGACTACCAGGTACCGTACCTACCTTAGATATCACTGACATCCATACTAAGTATGTAGGACACGAGATATTGCAAGTTTCCATTTGAAGCTATCGCCTTCCACTCTCACACAGTGTTGTCTGATACAGATGAGCATGCTCCCTTGCATCTGTTTTCTTTTCTGGAAATCGCGTCGAGGCTTGTTGGTGTCAGGGGCCGACATCCTTCTCAGAAATAAGCGACGCCAGGGCGGAAAGCGGCTGGTTTCTGTGGTTCGATACGCTCGCTCCTCGTTTTGACACCCACTGCAGTTTTGCCGGGGGGTCAAAGCGGCGGCAACGCCGGCAATGCGGAACTCTAGCAGGTCACTACCAGGTACGTATGTATTCTGCAGTGGTCATTGCAATGTTGGCTAGCGGCGATCATCCTCACAGGGCTCGATCCGTCACAACTCAACCGTCTTTGCACGCTCGGGCGATCTGATCTGGCTGGACCTCGGCGCTTGCCGAGACGGCGGAACACAGCCCGTGCTCTGCTGTGCCCGCCTGGGGCCATCGCGCTGACAACTCCAGAATACGTCCTACTGTAGTCTGTACACCAGCGTCCGGACGTGATGAACCAGGCGCATGATATCACGATTGCTGCCAGCCAGTATTCTGTGCATTTTTACATACACGTGTATCCCGTGCCGCTTCCCGGACAAGCGTGGCGTGTTCATGAGGCGTGACCTCGACGACCATGCCGCCCTCAACAGCCCCAGCCCCGGTGGCGACGCGTTGTGCAAATGGCGTGAGGGAGGGTCTGAAAAGGGCTGGTGGCGGCATTCCTTGGTGGTGATGATACTTGCGACAGTAGGCCGTGATGGAACTGGCAAACTAGGGGAGTCGTTGAAGCAGCGGGAGGTCCGAGCACCACACCCTCATGAAGTTACCGAAAACGGAAATCGATTCGTGAGAACCCGAGCGGTGAAATACGACATGGGTGCAAGACCTGGATCCTGCGCTATACTACCTCTGGAAAACGCCTTGCGCGTCTGTCCTACGAGTGCCAGACAGTCCAGAACTTCCAGGTTCTGTTTCGTGGTCCGATGTGCCTCCGGACCAAGCACAGAACCCCAGGTGACCCAATCTCGCCCGCGAGTCTCTGATATGTACTGGGTCCCCGCCTCCACGGGTGTGCTGAAAATGCGCTGTGATGAGCGGGGCAGACCCAGCGCAATCATCGGAAATTGCGGGGATCCTGCTGAGGGCGAGCGGACGCCACGTGGCGCGAGGCCCGATTCGCTTTCGGCATTGTCCAATCAATCAAGCAGGACTGGCAGGCTTGGACCAGTTTCCGTTCCAAACACCAACCCATGCCCGTGTGGCAGTCGATGCCAATGCCGACGCCAACACCAGACGACACAAGCAGCAGCAGTAGCAGCGGCAGCACCCGCGCACTGCAGGGTGCGTCGCTGCTGATCCTGCTGCAGGTCGTCTCGCGGGGCATCACCTTTGCGGCCAACCAGCTGCTGCTGCGGTTCCTGACAGCCCAACTGCTCGGTGTCTCGACCCAGCTCGAGGTCTATTACCTGTCCGTCATCTTCTTTGCCCGCGAGAGCTTGAGAGTTGCCATCCAGAGGCAGGACTTGTCGGCCCTCGCCACCAAGGATGGCAAGGGCGGCGAGCATGGCAAGGATGGAGGGGCGAACAAGCCCGCCCAGGCCGTGGTCAACCTGGGCTACCTCTCCATCGCCCTGGGCATCCCGCTTGCCCTGCTCTTCGGCTGGCTCTATCTCAACTCACTCAGCACGACAACCCTCGCCTCGGCCCCGAAACTGGTCGTCTCCCTCTACGTCTACGCCCTCGCTGCTGTCCTGGAGCTGGTCTCGGAACCGGCCTTCGTCGTGATGCAGACACGTCTGCAGTTTGGCACCAGGGCCACTGCCGAATCCGTTGCCACCTTCTTGCGCTGCGCCGTCACCCTGGGCTCAGCAGCGTGGGGTGCTAACCGCGACCTTGGGGTGTTGCCCTTTGCCCTTGGCCAGCTGAGCTACGGGGTCGGACTCCTGGCCGTTTACATCTGGCATGGCGCAGGACTGGCAAAGAGGGAGGGGTTCTCCTTGCTTCCTCGCCGCATCGCCACCCCTTCGCCCAAGGAGTCCAAGAACGCGCAGACCGCCAAGTCGTCAATCATCCTCTCCCACTTCTACCGCCCCACCCTCCACCTCGCCTCGAGCATGATGGCCCAGAGCGTCGTCAAGCACATCCTCACCCAGGGCGACACCTTCCTCGTGAGCATCCTGTCCACGCCCACCTCCCAGGGTGTATACGCGCTCGCCAACAACTACGGCGGCCTGCTCGCCCGCCTGGTCTTTCAACCCATCGAAGAAAGCAGCCGCAGCTACTTCAGCCGCCTCCTCGCCCCGTCGTCCCATCCGACGACGACCACCTCCACCACCGGCCCTTCAAACCCCGCATCCGACACCCTCGCCCCATCCGAGACCTTCACCGAAGCCAAGACAGCCCTCCAGTCCCTCCTCAGAGCCTACCTGCTCCTCTCCCTGGTCATCACGGCCCTCGGCCCGGCCGCCGCGGCGCCCCTGCTCTCACTCGTCGCCGGCCCGCGGTGGGCTGGCTCGGGCGCCGCCGCCTGCCTGGAGGCGTACATGTGGTACATACCGCTTCTGGCGGTCAACGGCGTGGCCGAGGCGTTTGTCGCGTCGGTGGCGGCCGAGCAGGAAGTGCACCGGCAGAGCGCGTGGATGGGCGTGTTCTCGGTTGTGTTTGGCGCCGCGGGGTTTGTGTTTCTGCGCGTGCTGGACTGGGGCGCTGAGGGGTTGGTCGTGGCGAACATGATCAATATGCTGTGTCGGATTGTGTGGTGTTGGGTGTTTATCCGAGGGTATTTCGCGAGGAAGGCGGTCGGGTTTGGGCTGCTCGAGATGCTGCCTGCACCGGTGACCGTCGTGGCTGCAGCGGTCACTTCTCAGNTCGTCAAGAGGTTTGTCTCGTCGTCCGTGTCGGGGCTCGCCCCGGTCGGTGCCAGGGATGCGCTGGTGGAGCTGGTCAAGCTGTCCGCCGTGGCGGTGCCCTTTGTGGCCGTCGTGTGAGTTCGGTCCTTATTCTACGTTGTGTCTATCGTGTCACGGGTTGTTAACCCGCAAACAGTGCCATTTCCGAAAGGCAGCTTCTATACAGCGGCTTTCAGGCGCTCCAAGGGAGACGGCAACTAAAGACCTGAACATGTTCCGAGGCAACTTGGAATGACTTGAAGCTACAGGAGAAAGCTGGAAATACAACCCACCCACCAACGCCGTGCCGTCTACTCTAGTCGAACGTGATCTTAGTGCCCTTCTTGCTCAAATCCACGTCCTTGAAGAAGGCACCGTACGAGTCGTGCGCCTTCTTCTTGACCGTCGTGCCAAACTTGAGCAGCTCCTCTGGGACAGGCTGGTTGGCCCCTTTCAGGATGTTGACAAGCCTAGCTCAGAGAGTCAGCACGGTGCCACGGGATGTGATGGAGATGGGCTGCTACTTACGACCCAGAGTGCGCCTTGTCGTGCTCGGTGAACAAGGTGATGGCCTTGCCCTTCTTGCCAGCACGTCCCGTCCGCCCAATACGATGAACGTAATCCTCGATGGTCAGGGGAAACTGCAATCTGTCAGATAGAGCTCTCAGCAACCGGCAGCAAAAGCCCAGACTCACCGTCACGTTGATAACCAGCTTGACCTCTGGAATATCCAAGCCGCGTGCAGCAACATCGGTCGCGACCAAGACGGTTGTTGTGCCNGCCTTAAACGCCTCGAGGCTGCGTGTCCGCTGGTCTTGCCGCAAGTCGCCATGAATGCTCGCCACCCGGAGGCCCCTCCTCTCCAGGAACTGCTCGACGCGAACGGCCTCCTTCTTGTAGAGGCAGAAGACCAGTATCCTGTCGTTCTTGGCACTCCCCTTCTGGGCGTCCTTGAGCAACTCGAGAAGCCGCTGCTCCTTGCCGCGGGGATCGACCACCTCCACCTTCTGCTCGATGCGGCTGTTGGCCTGCAGTTCGACCGACCCGTTGCCCTCTCCATTCTCGTCGCCACCTGCACGCGTGCGGTTACCGATGGTCGCCTTGACAGGGTCAACCATGAAGCCCTCAGCCAGGCCCTGCACGCTGGTCGGCCACGTCGCCGTGAACATGAGCGTCTGGCGCTTCTCGCGCGGCGGGCAGTCCCCGAGAATGAGGCGAATGTCGTCCTCGAATCCCTTGTCGAGCATGCGATCGGCCTC
>FJWA01009365.1_pt1 | contig 16384 bp, 10 predicted proteins | sample 1011891 | NCBI WGS metagenome assembly FJWA01 (sample SAMEA3912450, study PRJEB9761) | metagenome | biome: forest; material: soil | place: USA | collected 2011-06-22 | depth 0.1 m
AAGGTCATCCTGAGAGTCATCGAGAAGCCGAAGCCGACCGCCGAGGAGGGAGCCGCACCCCAACAGTTTCTCTTCCAGTTCACCTCGCCGAGCGATGCCCGGTCAGAGGCAAATGCCATCCGAGATCTCCTCTCTCAGCTGCTGGCTGCTGCCCGCGAGAATGATCCGAGCGTGCCAAAACCCGTCGGCCAGCCCGCGACCAACGGTGATGGAGCCTCGGCGGCCATGTCGTTTGCGAGCACAGTCAACGCCAAACCAGCCCCGCCAAAATGGTTTGATGACGGCGTGCTCCAAGCCGACACCGAGCTCCAGCAGTCTCTGATGAAGAACGACCAAGGCCTATCCCAGACGTACGCGGATTCTCTCGCCCTGAAGCCCAGTTCCATCCTCGACACTGCCTTCAATGCCCAGTTCTGGTCCACCCGCCTTGGCCGTCTCCGCGCGCACGCCATTGAGCTGAACCAGAAGAAGGGCGCCTACAATGTCCTCTCGACCATCAAGCCGCGGACCGAGGACGGCCAGTTTAAGCTTAGCATTTCATCAGAGCAAATTACCATGATCCTGCAGCAGCACCCGCTCGTGAGGCGGATATACAACGAAAATGTTCCCAAGCTGACCGAGAGCGAGTTTTGGTCGCGCTTCTTCCTCAGCAAGCTGTCCAAGAAGTTGCGCGGCGAGCGTGTCACAGAGAATGACAACGCCGATGTCATATTTGACAGGTACCTAGAGGCCGACAACTCGCTCAACTTTGCGACGAGGATCGCCGCGGCCCAAAAAGTGCCACACATCATTGACCTGGAAGCAAACGAGGAAAACCAGGGTGGCTTCAAGGGCGGCAACCGCAAGGACGTAGAGATGCGGCCGCGGGCCAATATCCCAATCATCAAGACCCTGAACAGCCTCAGCGAGAAGATCATGGCCAACGTTGCCCCCTCGGACGTCGACCCGTCCGCCACAGACGGCCTGGTCGACGACACGCACACCTTTGGCGAGCTGTCCCTTCGCGACCTGCGGGGCGACACCGAGGCGTCCCGCATCATTCTCAACGTCAAGGAGCAGAACAAGTTCTTCGCCAACCAAGATGGCCAGTCAGAAGAGGCCAAAGTATACGAGAAGCAAGACCCCTCGGAGGTCCTGTTCGAAGTCCATGCGGACCTCGAAACCCTCGACGACGACGGCTCGGGCGGAATAGATCTCCACAAGGGCATCGGCGTCGACGACGACAGCGACAGCGACCCCGAGACCAAGAAACCCCCTCACGTCGGCTCCCACACGGCCCGTAAGCAGGCCCAAGACCAGATCCTCGAAGGCATGCGCAAGAAGCGCTCCGAAACCCACGGCGTGTTTCAACTCGGCGGCGGCGGCGGCCAGGAAGACCCCTCACCCATGAGCATCCCCCCGGACATCGCCCAGCGGTGCTTCCTGACCAACGCCACCACCAGCGAGTTCCTCAAGCAGTTCTGGAGCGCCTTCCTGTCGGGCGACCCGGCGCGGACGCAGGAGCTGGCCTACTACGCCGAGTCGCTGCGGCGGTCGGCCGACCGCATCGAAGTGCTGGCCGCAGAGGCCGAGAAGATCAGGCAGCAGGTGATTGTTCGCCGCAGGGACGAGATCAAGGAGCACTACGCCCGGACGCGTAAGAAGCTGCGGTGGCAACCGCCCACGGGGGGGAAGGACTCGGTGCTGGCCCTGTTTGAGGCCACACTGACGGGGCTGAATACGGCGCTGGAGTTGTACGTCTCAGCGTTGGAGGCGAGGGGGAGGAAGTAAGTGGGAGTATCGAGCTAAACGAGGGAAGCACAGTTTGTTTGTTGTTGTATGATCGCGGACATGATACCATTGAGCGCTGACAAAAGGGGCTGGAGGGGAGTTGATAACAAAATTACACGGTTCTTAAGAGCTAATTGGTGCGTGTTACGGACGGGAAAATGCCTGTGATGGTTCAAGCCGGCCAGGATGCCTTTCTTAGACTTTCTACATATGAGGTTGGCTGGCAGCAAATGGTGGTATATGTTCCCTCCACTTCAACACAACTCTCCTGATGACCACACATCGGCGGCCATGGCAGCACCCACAGCTATAGAAGGATACATACACACTCTAGTATTACAGTCCTGCCACAAAAAAAACCAAGAAACAAAAAAACTCCATTTCGCCAATCTATCCACCTTCCCTTCCCAACCCATCCATCCGTCCACCTAAAATTCCCCTTCACGCAGCAACGGCAACCTGCCTCACCCTCGCCTCCTCCGTGCCCCCCTTCTCCTCAGGCACAACCTCGAACCCCATACCCCTCCTGGCCTTCCTCTTCCTGCCGGCATCGCCATACTGCCCGTCAAACTTCCGTATCGCCTTCAGGCTCTCCATATCCCCGCTGATGCTCGCGCTGATCTCCCGCAGGCCCTTTTCAAAGTGCCGCAGCTCCAGCACCCGCTTCTCGGGGTACTGGTATTCCCCTTCTCCCGTCCACGCCTCCTTGGCGCGCACTTCCTCGCGGACGGCCTCCATGGCGGCCGACACGCACAGGTTCTTGAGGTCCGACCCGGAATACAGCTCCGTCTCGGCCCCGGCCAGGCGCGACAGGTTGACGTCGGGCGCGAGGGTCTCCTGCTTGAGCATGACGCGCAGGATGGCCTCGCGCTCCGCGGCCAGGGGCAGGTCGACGAGGATCTTGCGCGGGAGGCGGCGGAGGACGGCCTCGTCGAGGTCGTAGGGCCGGTTGGTGGCGACCATGATGAAGGCCCGCGAGCCCGTCAGGCCGTCCCACTCGCGCAGGAACTGGGTGATGGTCTCGCGGTGGGCCGCGCGCCCGGCCCCGCTGCGGCGCGCGGCGAGCAGCGCGTCGGCCTCGTCAAGGAAGATGACGCAGGGTGCGAGCTTGCGCGCCAGCGAGAAGAGCGCCTGCACGTTCTTCTCGCTCTGACCAACCCATTTATCGTTAATGTCCGCTGCAGATATTTCTAGCATACTGGCGCCGGACTCTTTGGCCACTGCCTTGGCGAGGAGGGTCTTGCCGGTGCCGGGCGGGCCGTACAGGAGGCAGCCGGGGATGTGCTCCGTCTTGAGTACACCGTAGGAAAAGGCCTCTGGACGAATGAGGGATAGTGTGGTGAGGCCGATGAGGGACTCTTTGGTTTCTTGCGGGACGATGATGTCGGCGAAGGCGGTGTGAATGTCTTTTGCGTTGATCAGGCCCGAGAGCAACTTCTTCTCGTCCGAGTTGTATTCCTTGGAGGCGGCGGCGCCGGAGAGGTTGCTGATCGTGGGGTCGTCTTGGGAGGAGGCGAAAGGGACCGTAGGGTTTCGTGAGACGGAGAGGGGCGAGAAATAAGGAGGCTGAACGGTCGGGTAGATGCTCCGCCAGTGCTTGTTCTGGTCGAACATGAACTGCATGGCATGGTTCAATGCCCTGGGGCCGTAGCTTTCACGTCCTTGCCTTTCCCGGCTGCTGCCGACCATCAATGACACAAGACGGTATACCCACTGCGCGTCGTAGACGTGACTAGTAAGCTGGGTAAACACAGCCTTGTGTTGCGCCTTTGGTATTGTGACTCCGCACGAGTCCAAAAACTCTTTGGACAGGGTAATGGGGACTTTATCTCCGACCATGGCTCGGAGCATGTCCTCGATATTGCAGAGGTTCTCCTCAGAAGTATCCCATTTTTCCTCCAGGCCGTTGCGTTCGGCGTCGGAGGCCTGAAATGGTATGACCAACGCGCCATCTCGGCCCACGTCGATCAGCTGGTCCCGCCACTGCGACGAACCCAGGTCGCCGGACGAGGAGCCAACAAAGACGACTCTCCTTCCTGCCATCCACATCCGGTCGGCAATGGCCCGGAGCCTGTGTATGATGGCGGGATACAGAGAGCTCAGCTCCACGTAGTCGTGGAGATGGATGATGAGATCTCGGGGGGACGTCCTCACGGCCATCTGAACAATGCCACGCTGTTCTGAGACCACGAGGGCGGCGCGTTTCCGGTCGACGGCGGAAACGACCGTCTCAAGCGCTGCGCCAATCTTCATGTCTTCCCAGCGGCCGTCGGTCAATGCTGATGCCGAGCTCCCTCGCGGGGCCAGGAGGGAGCGATACCGAGAGGGCAGCTCGACAGTGACCATGCCGGCCGGCGGCTCCGAGTCGGAATCAGGGCGGAGGGCGAGCCTCCCGTTCATCTCGGCAACGGCGTAGCCAAGCATAGATAGTGAGCCGCGAGAGGAGTACTGGTTCTGGCCGAGATGGCCACTCAGGATGCGCGCGATGTGGTGAGCATTTAGATGCACAACATCGGCCTTGAGATCAGTGGCGATGTTATTGATAACCTCGTCGGCGACACTCCGAGCTTTGCCCTTGAGCAACGACAGGACGATGGGGGGCCGCTTTGCATCTTGCGTACTTGACCCCGGAGACCCCGGAGCAGGCGGCATCGCCAGCTGCGACTGCACTGCGGCAAGGAGCTCCATGCAGGCGGGATACTCGGGATCGGGCCTTTTCGCCAGCGGGCTGAGGTGCAACCCGGAGCCTGGCGGCACATCCGAGCGCAGATTTGTATACCAGCGCCGGGCCTCCTCCGACACGAGCAGCTGGGGCATGGGCCACAACACCGGGCTCTTCATCCCGCTCTCTGCATGGAGCTGGCGCAGTCTCTCGATATGCGCCGGATCCGCCTCGGGATGATGGACAAACAGCAGCGTCTGAAGGACGGCCGCCTTGCGTGCGAGCCGGATCCGCGCTACCAACGGCTCCAGGCCGCCAAAACACTTCTCCCCCGCGGCAAAACGAAGCAGCCTGCCCTTCCAGTCTTGGACGTCGGCGTCGGCCAGAGACGCCTTCTCGAAGGTGCTCTCCATGACGGCCAGTATCTTCTCGCAGTCCTCCTCTGGTAGCTGAGGGAGTAGCGTGGCAGGGACACCCAGGGGGCGTTGCTCGTAGAGCGAAATCTGGAGCGCATGGAACCAGTCTGGCAGCTCGAGGACAGGGGCCTCCTCGACGCGGGTGTGGCGGTTGGCGCGGGCGCGAGCCGAGCCGTAGCCTGCGCTTTTCAGCTTCTCTTTCTTGGCGTCGGGGTCGGCGGTGGCGGCGGTTGTCTCGGCCGGTTGGCCATTCCCGGCAGCCGCGCCATTGCCATTGCCAGCGCCATTGTTCGGGTCGGTCAGGGGTGGGGGCCCCTCTGGGTTCGGTTCATCGGCGGGGGCGAGGACGGACGACGACGTGTGGAAGCCATGGGAACGGCTACTTGGAGGGCAAGTAGTAGCGACTGCGGTCTCACACGGGCGTTGGGCGATATGCCGACGGCGTTGTGGGTGTGGGTGTGGGCGTGGGTGAGGCAGAGACAAGACGCTGCTGCTGGTCGAAGTGAAGCGACGGGGGACGGCGACGCGGGGCAGTCTGCAAGCTCTAGCTCCGGACGTGCACGACGGGGCCTTCACGGTCTTCGCCGAGAGCAGAGGCTGCAGAGGCTGCAGCGCCCGCGCCCCGGTGGCCGCAGGCATGGGAACGGCTCGATTCTGGCTTTGGCGCTCGCATGCGCTTCGAATTGGCTGGTCGTTGGAGCCTGGCCGGTATCCAATGGCGCAGCCGCGCGAGGTTTGGACTTTTGTTGCTGTCGACGGTGACGGGCTTGGGACTCTTTCGCGCGGTGTCCGATTCTGGTGCTGTGTGCGTGAGTGCAGTGGTTGCCGCCACCAACAAATTCGGCCGTTGCCAGCCGAGTCTTGGCTGTCTTCTTCCAGGACCGAAACGCTGGGTTAGGGTTGGTTATGTCCGGACCCTTCCCTGGCCTTCAAGGACCAGCTTCGGGAACAGATTTCCTCAACGCATCATGATCTTTAATTCAATATCATGACCCATAAGCTCTATGTATCTACCAGATAAGCCTGGGACCCCCTACCACGACGCCCACAACCTAGAACCACAACAACTCCTCCACGCCGCCTCTCGCTCTCGCCCTCCCCTTCCCCCTCGCCCTACCACCACCCCTTTCCAACCGCCACCTCCCAACCTCGCCAAACAACCTCTTCAAAACCCCCCTCTCTTCCCATGGCACATACCTCGCCCCCCGAAGCGATGCAGCGCTACTGCTACTACTCACAGTAGCAGTCTGCGTCATAGTCGGCACTGCCACCCCCTGAGTGCTCCTCCCCGCAGCCATCCTCACCATGACCCGGTCCCCAGTGACTACCCAGTTCCGACGCACGTCCGAGACGATCGTGTTGGCAAAGTCGTGCATGCGCGCGTTCCGCCCTCCCGCAGCAGGGTGGCGGGTTGTGGTGCTGCTGAGGGCTAGGGCGAGGCCGCTCAGGAGAGGAGGCGGAGCAGTCGTAGTCGTAGTAGTGGCAGCCTCGGACACGGCGAAGATATCTTCCAGCTGGGAGCGCAGCTCAGCAAAGAGATCTGCAACCCCGTCGACCGTGCCTTGAAGTCCCGGCACGATGCTGTCTTCCGGCTCGTTGATCAGGTAGCTCTCCAGGCTCGGCTGCAACATGTTGGCGATGGTGGCCAGGAGCGTCACGATGTGCAGCTGCTGCAGGGACAGGGTGGCCGTACCGCCACCACCGCCGAGACCGCTCGCCCACGACAGGATGCTGCCCAACACGTCCGCGGCGTGCTCTACGTCGGTACCGCCTAGCTCCTCCGGAATACAGCCCGCGTCGAGCACGCTCCCCAGCGCAACCGTGTACACCTCGAGTAACGCCCAGCAGTCAGGCACCTGCGTAGACGCCTGGATGATGGCTGGCAGCATGAACTGCAGCATGAACGACGTGACATGCGTGTTGTTCATCGCCCCGCCCAGGATGTGGCACTCTTGCTCCAGCTTGTCGTTGCCGAGCGCGATCTTGAAGTTATTGTACAGGTAGTGGAAGAGCTGGGGCACGGCGTTGACGTCTTTCTCGCTCAGCCTGACGCCGTACGCGACGATGCCAGCCGTGTGAAGCTGGGGGTCTTGAACCGAGGGCGAGTAATCGACGCTTGGCTGCGTGAAGAAGGAGTCGACCGCACAGATGCCGACGCCGTGCGACTTAATGAGTGAGATCACCTGTCGCACAAAGTCGATGTACAGCCCGTGTTCGCCGGCATGGGGCCGCAGGAGCGCCAGATCGCCCTTCATCTTCTGCATGACCTGCTGGAGAGTCTTGGAGAACTCGTCTCGGTGCTGCCTGGACTGTGCCAGTCCGGACTCGCGGAGGGTTTTGCGCATGTAGTGGATGGCGCAGGCGATAAAATCGATGTTGGAATTGTAATCCGGGGAGATCCCAACCGCGACTGTCGCTCGTTCCAAGAATGGCAGGTTGTGGTGTTTGAGTACCTCGGCCAAATAGTTTTCGTATCCCAGAAGCCGCTGCGGTTTCACAACGGAGAGCATCCAAAGGCCTAGGACGCTCATCCCGAGGTCCTTGAAATCGAAAACGTGGTTCTTGACAAGGATCGCGAAAAAGAGAGGAAGGTATTTCCTGTCGGGTGTGGTCGAGTTCTTGGGCACATCAGAGAACAGGCCGTGTTTTCCGGCAGAGAAGTAAGGTAGAAGTTGCTAGCAAAGTCAGCCACGCCCACAGGAGGACATGCAAGCATCAGGGCCACGAACCGTGACTCCGTTCTTGATGAACCTGGCAGCTATTCTGGCGGCCAAGGTCACCGTCTTCTCAGCGCATGCCGCGTGCTGGTGCTGTTGCCTCAGAGACTGTCCCGAGGGAAGAGCAAGTATGGTGCGGCTCATCCAGAAAAAGTCCTTCGTCAAGCTTTCGTTCACCAGCTATATTACCGTCAGGTTGGCTCTAATAATCAAGGATAGGGATGGGACAAACCAGAACAGCGTTTTCTAGATGGGGAGCATCGACACTGTCAGAAAAGTCGCTCGAGTATTGCTCCTCAGATACCCGGTCTATCCGGCCCACGAGGTGTTCGAGAGTTTCGAGCGCCACACGAAGGATGCTCCAGTCGAATCCGGCGGACTGATAATCAAGGCTGGTAAACACCTTCTGCAGTTGGGCTGCGGAAAGTTAGCGTCATTGTCATACCATGAGCGAGGTCAACGTACTGGTGTTGAGCCCACACAAAGCGGCCTCCAGCGTCGGGGCGCGTTGGAGAACATCCAGGGACGCCTTGACCGAATAATGGAGCACATCCAGGGCCGTCGCCTTGTTCTTGGCCACCATCTCGTCCCGGAAAGCCTTGCTTATTCCTGGCATCTCGCTAGACAAGGCCCGGACCTGCTGCTCGATGTCCGAAGCAGCCGAGAGATACTGATCCAGGACCTGGTTGAAGATGTTGTTTCGCCAGGCAGCAAACGGCCTGAATGCGGCGTTGTCCTCGCCGCTGGATATCACAAACCGCGCAAGCTGATTCCAGGTTCTAGCGTTGATCAGACATGCTTCCTTGTGCGCGCTGCCAGGGACGACCAGCTTCTCGATCAGGTGCACTGCCGGCCGAAGGTCGGGCGGTGAGGCCCAGAACAGGGTACACAGGAGGTCATGGTGGTTCCTCAGGGCTGCCAGGTCGTGCTGGTGGATCGTGTCTTCTTTGAGATACTCGCGGTTGTGGTTTGGCAGTGTCCTCGCCACGAGATTCTTGATATCATTGACACGGCCGAGTTCCTTCAGACGCTGGATTGTCAAGGCCATCAGTTTGATGAAGATGTGGAAGCACCGGTCCTCCGGCTCGATGGACAAAGATGGTCTTTGGTCGAGTTCTTCGAGAAACCGAGGAGACTTGTACACCTCCTCGTTCCTCAGGTGTGCCAGACTCTGCGAGCCGAAGAAATCGAAGATCGTGCCAATGATCCCAGTGCACTTGCGCCATCCCCATTGCTCGACAAGAAAATGGCAACGCGCCACCAAAGCGCGACAGTAGTCGTTGAATCCGGGCGGTTGGCGAGGATTTGCTTGGTACAACTGGAAGACGCGCTTCAGAAGCTGCTGCGGGAGCGTCCAGCCTTCTACAGGGACAGTGTGCCTCAGTTCGAAGACGAGAAGCCCCGAGTTGTCGACCTCGCAGAGCGGCAGGAGGGTGAACATGTCTTGCCAGAGCTGCTCAAACGCCTGGGCGTCCGAGCCGGAGACGACTTTTCGGTTCAGCATGATCGACTGAGTGACATCCCAGAAGGAGCCTCTCGGGATCGCGGCGCCTTCCAAGAGTCTTATGACAACCGCCCAACAATTCGCCACAACTGGATCAGAACGTATCCCCCGTTCTCTGAAGGTCGGACGCTGCAGGTCACCATAGAGCGTCCGCAGCTCCTCAGTACCGCACTCCAAGAGGCGGTGAATGGTAACCGAAGCGGACTTCTTGACCAGGTCATCGAGCTTCATTGATTGCATCGGGTCGCTGCTCGATGTCTGGCTCAGCGAGCGCACCGCCAGGATCGCCAATGCAGAGCGAGCAAGCACGTCAAGCCGTGTTCTCTTCGCGGCGTCCGGGACCGTTGCCCAATCGATCGATTCGAATCGGCTGGTGAAGCTTGAGAAGACTTCCAAACACCTGACCACGAACGCATTCCTCTCGATGTCGCTCCGGACGCTTAGGGAGCGAAGTATGTACTCAAGGACAAAGTCAACCGCTTCGATTGCCTTTCGACCTTTGCCGTCATCTGTTGTTGTAACAGAGACCAATTGCTCGGCTACCCAATCGATGAGGATGCCCAGCTCGGATGATGTCTTGTCGTCCCACGGCCCCCATCTCAACATCTGCCCATCTAGCGAGAAAGACATGGCCGGCCTCGGATGGCAAATTCGGTTAGGCAATCCAGCATCAACCGCATCCCGAACTAAACCGCGTCCAATGACAGTGCTCTCGTGGAAGAAGACACCCCTGTCGAGGGGAAAGACTTCAAAATGGTGGGTGTAATGGGTCCCGTACGGCCCCAGCCCCTTGAGCTTGTCTTGAGGGTGGTGCTCCTGAGCCTCGACGACAAAAAAGTCAGCTGGGAGGGGATCGTTTGCGCGAGCATATTGCGGAGCCTCCAGGTCCGCCTGCCGAGGGCAACGTCTCTTGCGGAATCTCGACCTGGCATCGTTCTTGTTCCTTTCTGGCGGAGCGGGTGTTGTCCGAATTTCTTGGATTCCGTCGTGGATATCGACGCTGTTGCCCTGTCCTTGCGCCACGGGCTCTTGAAGCGTAAAGTTCACATCCAATGCTTGGACTAGCCCGTCGTCAGTTGACGTATCCCCCGTCCTCCGGCGTCTCTTGTACAAGGCATCCAAGGTCCGTTTTCGAGAATTGAGTTGTCGCCGTTTATCGTCGGATTCTCCCTCCTCTAGTTGTGCGGGGTGCATGGTTGGATGACGGTCTCGCAGCGGCTTCCGCGATTGCAGGGTTGCGGCTGAAGGGGGTTGAGAAGCCTGGAAGTCTTCGCCATCGTCCGCAAGGACGAAGGAGTCGAGATTCTGTTGCCGAACTAGCTTCCGAGAATGAGCTCCCCGGGCCCGCGATGTAGGGTTTGTTGATATCTCGCGCAGTGGCAGCCTACTCCTTGGCTTCTCTGGTCGTCTTGGTGGTGGGACGGAAAGTCTCGGCTTCGTCTTCCCCGACTTCCAATCTCGCAGGACAGAGAGAGCGTCGACATTGTCACCCCGCGTTGCGAGGCTGATGAGCTTGTTCGATGGACTGGTCTTTCCCAGGTTTGCCTTGTTCTTCACAGAACGTGCGGCGATCTTGATGAATCTTGGGGCATCGGATTCCACGACATCCAAGATACTCAGGAGAGGTGGCGTCGCCGGCCTCTTTCCAGATCTGCGCTTTCCTGAAGAGACTCCGCCATGTTGACGCCGTTGACTCGTCGAGTCTCTCTTTCCAGCAGTTGAAGCGGCGCCATGCTTTGATGGATTGAGAACTTGAGTGATCTTGGGTTGCCGAGAGGGCGCGTTGGGGCGGCCGCTGAAGAGGGACTGTGTCCTGCTCCGCTTTTGCTTCTTTGCTCTGCTTGTTGTTTTTGATGATCCAGCCCTCTTTCTTCCAGGAAGCATCCAATCAACGGTGTCCTCTTCCACCACTGACGCTCCGTCATCTACGTCTCCGAATGTGGTCGCAGGTGCAATCTGAATCGGGCCCTCTGCCGCGATGTGTCTTGGCTGTTGCTCGTTCTCGGACTCCTCCGAAGACTCATCAAACAACATCAATGGTGCCGTGCTGGACGGTTTGGATAATCCCTGACGCGGTAAAGCCACACCTCGCCTGACGCCTCGATCTGGGGAAGGTTCTGGGGTTTTTCTTCTCGCATCCCGGGTCGGAGGTTTATCATTTTGTTGGTCGATTCGGAGCCACGAAGCAGGCAGCACGCCGCGAATCTTGCGAATGTTTTGGCGGACCGCTTCCGAACCGCTCTCGGAGCTGTCGGTGGAACCAGCCAGGTCCTCGTCACTGAGGCCGCTCTGGGTGTCCTCGTTAATCACGATTGGAGAACCCGCAGCCGTTCCGTTGTCGTGGTGGCCATTAGTCGACGTTGGTTTTCGAGCAAACATATCCGGCGTGCTCGGGCGTCTTCTTACCGGCGGTCTTGAGACCACCGCAGGGGGCGGTGATGGCCGTTCTCGAGAGGCCGGTCCCGGAGGTGAAGACGGCAAGTCCCACATATTCGGAGGCGGGGGCGGGATGAACCTCGGACGCTGCGGTGATCCTTGAGAGGATGAGTCCGGCACAACCCTGGGCCTTTTCCGCTGTGTTGAAGAGAGCAACTGGGAGCGTTGTCGCTTCAGCATCCGCTGCCGTTTCCTCGCAGACACAGGCTGAAGCCTTTCTAAAGGCGGAAACTCCTCGTCGGAAAGACTCGTGGCATCTGTCTGGTCAGCATTGGTCTGCGGGCTACTGACTCGCAACTGCTGACCAGGAGGCGATGTTCTGGGGAGCGAAGGGGTGAGTGCCAGCTCGTCCTCGTCGTCATCAAAGAGAACAGGTCCACCGTCGCCCAGCAACCCCGGGCCTTCTCCATTGATCTCCTGGCTTTCTTCAGCCTGGAACTCTTGGTCCTGAGAGTCTTCCTCCTCGGCTCTCCTTTGGACGGGCTGAGGCGCCTGGACGACCCTGATGGGCTTAACCCCGTGTGACATCATGAAAGTCGTGTATTGGGCATTTTCCAGGGCGTACGGGTGCTGCTGAATTGGTTTCCGCGGCCGGAATGAGCGCTCCAGCCGAACCGCGGCCTGTCTTGACAGCTCCTCATCCTCCTCTTGATCCGGTGATGGGCCTCGGTCCTCGGGCGGACTAGGACTCGCTCGATGGTGGTGCCTGCGAGCTTGGGATAAAGAAGGAAATCGCGGGGGTGTAGGGGACCTTGAGAGAGCGCTCAGAGGGGACGACGCGCGTGAATTCGAGGTCGCAACCCGAACGTAGCCAGTCGATATTTCATCCTCCACGAAGGGCTGTGAAGCACTGGACCAGTTGTTTTGTGGAGATGCGGATGTATCAACACCAGGTTTGGAAGGTGTGGAAGGTGTGGAAAGGATGGTCTGAACACCTGTTCGTTGTATCGAGAGTGCAGGCCAAGGCGGTTGGCTCAACAGCTGGGATGCTTGTCCCTGGATGTCGAACCGGGAGGGCGAAGCTTGTTCTGGTGAAGAGCTCGGAACATCCCAGATGTCCAACTCTTTGGCCGGCTCCGAAGGTGTCTTCTCCGCCGCCCGCGTCTCGCCAACATAATCGTTCCGGGGTGAAGGTGGCTGCTCGGGCTGATCATGGTCGTCATGGTCGTCGTGGAATCCCGTGTCATCGAAGTTGTCGTCGTCCGAGTCGGCGACCTCGCCCAATTCCCTCCAATTCTTCATGGCGCCCTGTTATCATGTCGGAAATCCCATTGGATCATCGAGCCGTCCTGTCGAGAGAATTACCGCCAGATCGGAGCAGAAAACATCCAAGGCTTGGTAGGGAGGTCAAGTTGCTGCTCTCCTGTCTTGTGCTGTCCGGTGGATCACTCAGACGCGTGCGCCAGTGGGACGCGACTTTCCAAGCTCTGGTGGGGCAGTTTGGGAGTTCGCGTTGACCCGTGAGTTAATTGGCACTTGTCGGGTCTTGCCGGAGCTCGGTGCCTTTAACAGCCTCAGCGTCAGGCCCATCAGCTCCGTTTTCCCCAAAGCTGTCCGTTACAGTACGATACGGTAACCCAGAACCTGTAAAGTGCGAACGGAATAATTGTAACGACTCTCAAAAAGTTGAGCTCAACAACTGCAAGTCGTTTCTTGGACACCGCCGAACAACATCAACCTGTTGCGAATCAAAGTCAGTCTCAGGAATCGCGAGGAGGCCCCATGCAGCAATGAGTACCCAATCCAAATTTCTCACAATTGGCCTGATCCTGGCATTCGGGATTGGCAATGGTAAGGGAGCGCTGGTTTTTCACAGGCAACGTACAGCAGGTTGACCATCCCACAGCCTATTATACATTCAATCCGAGTTTCCAAGAATTGAGAGAGCAGCGGAAAGACTCTGTTATCCGGTGAGCTTCCACCGCAGTAGCTTAAACGTGACATGGAGGCTTACATTGTGGCAGCAAAAACACCGAACCTCAAACGCCGCCACAACAGCCGGAGCAAGACCAGCAACAAAAGCCCCGCTAAGGACAACGGCTCGGATTCGATCTATTCTTAAGAGTTCGCTCCAGCCATGGAGACGCCGTACATGAGAATCGAGGGGCAACATCTCGCATGCACACATGCCAATGGAAGGAGGGTCGGAGACACCACATCATCCCCGTGTTACGGAATACATTCAACAACCAATTTCTTGTACAACAGATATCACGACCGCGCTTTTAGTCTCTTGAAGAGAAGAGATCCACAGTTTATACCGCGGAGCTGACAATCAGCCCGGCATCTCGTGTTTCCCAACAGCAACGAAGTCGTGACGACACGACAACAACCTAGCTGAGATGGCTCACTCATCGTCACTTCTCTGCAACCTGGGATTTAATTATGAATAGACACTCTGTGAAATAGTGAGAACAACACGCATAACTTGAAAATGGGACATTAGGATCGGCCTCTTTTCTGGCGCTTGGTTGGTATACGAATAAACAAACCGAGCCGAGTCGAGGCGAGGCACACAGCCCCTCGTTGCCGTCGATCCAAGCACCTAAGACTCCCCTCTCCCTGTAAAATAGATAGAAAGAAAGAAAGAAAGAAGAAAGAGAAGAAAAAAGGAAACAAGAAAGAGAAAAAGAAAAAGAAAACAAGAGAAGAAAAAAGGAAACAAGAAAGAGAACACAAGAGGAAACAAGAATAGACAAAACGAAATAAATGAGAAGATCCCGTTTTAGTCGCCGTGAGCTCGCTCTCCTCTCACGCGGTAAACGGCAAACTGGGGAGACCTCCACGGCACAGTGCGCCGCCTCGATCTCCGGCCACCGTTACATCACTGAATGGTGCGGGGACGCCGCCGGTTTGCGGTTAAGCGGGACGGGCAGGACCAGGATCTCCCCAATCAGACCACCTCGAATTCCGAGCTGAGGCCATCTGCCCGAAAAAAAGCTCGTCCGTGCATGACTTCACACACGTCGCACCTCTCCCACAAAACCACATCGACGAAGGAGCTCCAGGCCGCCCGCCGCGCCGGTACATCAATTGGACCCATCTCCCCTCCACACCCCCGCGTCGAGTCCGAGACCCGAGCAACGAGCTGTGCACCTCTCAATCCCGCCCAACATGTCGCCCGTCCTCCGCAACGCCCTGGTGCGCGCCTCCCGGCAGTCGGCGGCCACCACCGCCCTCGGCTACCGCGCCGCCTCGACCCACGCCATCTCGAACCCGACGCTGGCCAACATCGAGAAGAGATGGGAGGGCATGCCGATGCAGGAGCAGGCCGATCTCTGGATGGCCCTGCGCGACCGGATGAAGGAGAGCTGGATTGATATGACCGCTCAGGAGAAGAAGGCCGGTAAGTGGTCGACCGATGCCAAGACTCTCAACCGCAATGGGCGCTTCATAATCAACATGGGGCCAATCCCGAGGCACAACGGAGCTTGAATCAAGCTTCAGGGCCGCCACTGGGATGGGCTGCGATGGATTTGGGAACGCCAATTGACGGATGGGGAGCTCAAGGAGCTCACCGGCATGTCTACGTCACTCGCGCCCCCGCTCGTTCGCCATGGATGGGCGGATGGGCCAAATCATCAATCATATAATCAGCAAACAAATCACTAACTCAACGTGTCTCTATACACAGCCTACTGGATCGCCTTTGGCCCCCACGGCCCTCGCTCCCTCCCCCCCCCGGGCGAGAACAAGAAGGTCGCCCTCTATACCGGCATTGGCATCCTTGCCAGCTTCATCATCTTCGCTACCGCTCGGTCATTCGCCAGGCCGCCGCCCCCTACCATGACCAAGGAATACCAGGAGGCGACAAACGAATACCTGAAGGTGAGTGCCCTCTCCTCGCTGCCGTACCCGTTGCAGTTGACGGATGGTCGATGGTCACTAACCGGCCTGCTCTCGATAGGCCCAAAACTCGGACCCGTTGACTGGTCTCTCGTCGGAAGGCTACTCGGGCAAGGGCCACGTGCAATCCCCCTCGTCCAAGGCATAAACTACACTCGCTTTCTTTTGTCGATAGATGCGACTTCGTGCAGACTCGCTCGTGTCGCGCGAGCCTGTGGAAGGAGCGCCAGGGCGGCGGAGCATTGGTCTTTACAGGGGCTGATATTGGATGGTGTAAATACTGTACAACGCTGACAATGCGACATCGTTTTCTTGCTACTCGTCGGCTCAGGCTCGGGCGGCCGACTTCGGCCGCCGGTGGACTCTGGTCTAACCTATCCCCCACCTGCTTGCGCCGATGGCGAGATGCAAGATGTTGGCATCGGGCAGGCCGGATTTTCTCGGCTCGGGTCCGGCACTCGAGAAGCAACGGGGACCTCGAGATCCCATGCTCGATTGCATAAAAAGGCTCTGCTTAGGCCGTCAGCCTGTCGGTCAAGTCGTCCGCTCTCTGCCTGACAGTAGCCTCGAGTGCACCCAAGACGAATACATGGTGGAATTGCGGAATCCGGCCCATGCGCTTCTCATTGTAACGTATCGAAGAGAGAATGTCCCGCTTCTTCTTGACATGAAACAGGCTTACCTTGATCGCTTCTTACCATCACATGCCAGAATGCTGCACAGCCGGGAGTTACCGAACGGAGCAGTCAAGGTGGGCAGTGAAGCATACCAAGTTGGCCGCCTTTCCTTGCTTCGATTCAAGGTTTATCATGTAACCTATGAGCTTTTTGACACTCATCAAGAAGCTCTGCTGCCGGTGATCGTGCTGTTGTCTGGAAGCAAGTGAGTTAGGAGGTCCGGTGTTACTCCATTACACAAGCTGCGAGGTGTATCCTTGCTTAAGCTTTGGGTTAACGGAGTCAACCCAGCGCCGTCTGTTTCGTTTAAGAGGAGCCTTCCCTCATGTACTCCATACCTACCTAGGTACCTATCC
>FJWA01004092.1_pt1 | contig 16359 bp, 12 predicted proteins | sample 1011891 | NCBI WGS metagenome assembly FJWA01 (sample SAMEA3912450, study PRJEB9761) | metagenome | biome: forest; material: soil | place: USA | collected 2011-06-22 | depth 0.1 m
TACTAAAACAGCCTAATAAACTCCAGTTCCTTATACATCTCGTCAAGAACCTCTAAACACCCCATTTTCACCCTCACTACACCCCTCAGCTACCCGTCATCATCGTCATCATCATCATCACCACCACCACTCATTTACCGCCAGCTATCATCCACCTTCTGCGCNGTGCACGCACCGCTCGCCGAGACGGTCAGGCTGCGGTTCGGGTCCGACTCCCACGTGACGGAGCCGTCCGAGTTGACCCTGATGTACTTGTACGTGACGGTCTGGCCGGCCGTCATGGGCACCGTGATGCTCCACAGCGGGTTGCTGGCCGTGTACGAGACGGCCGACAGGGTCACGGCGCTGGCGACGTTCCAGCTGCCCAGCTCGGCCGACGAGCCCACCACCTTGATGGTCTGGCCCACGACCGTCGTGACCTTCTCGTTAAAGGTGACGTAGACCTCGGCCGCGTTGAGGCAGGTGGTGGGGAACGGCGAGGGAGCCGTCGACGCTGTCGGGTTGGCTGTCTGGCTGGCCGGGAACACGGGCGTCGAGGCCTGCGAGTAGGTGCCGGCCACCTCGATGCGGGAGCACGTGGTGGGCAGGGTGTTGCCGCTGGNGGCGGACCANCCCGCGGGNACGATGCCGGCNCGGCGGTCGGCNGCCGANAGGAACGCGGCGTACGACCACGTCAGGTCGGCGGCCGAGAGCGGGGTGCCTGAGTTGCGGTCGAACTGCTCCGAGAGGGCGCCGCTCGAGGGAACGTGGCTGGCGGCGAAGTCGACGAAGCCGTCGGCGTAGGCCGAGACGGCGCTGATGATGGCCTGGTAGGTGGTCGAGCCCGAGGCATAGGTGCCGGTGGCGGCCGAGGAGACGAGCTCCTTGAAGAAGGCCAAAGAGACGGACGTCACCGTGATCGAGCCCTGCTTCTTCCAGACGTACAGCGCGTCGTAAAGCTGCTCGGCGACGGCAAAGTTGGCGAGGTACCAGGGGTTGCCGTTGTAGAAGACGTCCTCTGAGTAGCGGCCGACTGCCACGGCCTTGCCCGCGGCGATGCCCGCGTTGATGGAATAGGTCGAGCGGAAGCTGTCGACGTAGACCTTGAGGTTGGACAGCGCCTTGTCGCTGCACGGCTGGAAGGTCGTCGCATCACAGCCGACCGCCGGGTCGAAGACGTGGATAGAGGTCAGAACCGAGTTGACATCCTTGCCAGATCGGCTGGCGGCGATGTTGACTGCGCCTGGTCAGATGGGGCACGGGTAACGTGGGCCTCAGGACTCACGGTTGGAGACGACGTAGCCGCCGGAATTCCAGAAGCTCTGCTGGTAGCACAGCACGTGGGGGGCAACGGTGATGCACGCGCGGCACTCGGTGCCGAGCTGGGCAGCAAGAGCAGCACCCTCGACCAGAGCTATTTCGGTCAGTCAGCACGGATGCATGGCATTCGGCCAAAACTAGACGGTGAGATGTACTGACCACGATGAGTAGAGGCAACCGTAAAGAACGAGTTGCCCGAAACCTCCTCCCACAGATCAAAGCCGCCCTCGCTCCTAACAGGCTGTCAGTACCCAGAACCCCGTAGCCGAAATAGGGCGATTGGAATTCGGGGAGGGGGGAGGGCTACGCACCAGTACTGGGCAGTGTAGGCGAGGTCGTTCTTGATGACGGGCCACACGACGCTCAAGGCCGTGGACTTGTACCCGTTGTTGATCAGCCAGCGGGCGTAGCGGATCATGGCGATGGACCGGAGCGCCGGGCCGTCTCTCTGGGGGCGGCCCCAGTCGCCCGAGAAGCGGGTGAGGTCGACCATGAACTTGGGCTCGCCGAGGCCGGAGCCGTCCGCGAGGCTGCCCGACGGGTTTGAGACGCCCTGGAGCTTGGCCTGGGCGATAACATAGTTCTGGATGGTGGTCTGCAGGCTGGACGAGTAGTTGGCGGCAAACGAGTCCACGATGCCCGTGAGGACCAGGGCGGCGTCTCTGGTCCAGGTGTACCAGTCTGTTGCGCGGCGGTGTTAGTAGAGCCATGTTACGGCTGCTGGCGCCCTGGAGACGGTTGCACTTACAATCTGGGTTAGACTTGGAGGGACTGGCAATCACGGCGCCCGAGGCGGCTCCGGACGCGGCGCAGCCACTAGCGCCGATGTTGCAGAGCAGCTTGCTCCAGGCGATGGGAGTCTCGGTCTGGATGAACGAGTCGACGGACCGCTTGAGGATGGCGCCCTCTCGCTTCACGCGGAGAGTGGCATCCGGGCGGCCGATGACGGCCTGGACGGCGCAGGTGCCGAGGACAAGGAGCGAGGAGAGCATGGCGGACAGGGTGAGACTGGACCCGGATGCGGACGCGTTGAGTGCTGGGAGGTGCTCCTGGAGCTGGACGACGAGGCCCGCCATACTGGGCCGGTCTTATAGTCATCAACGGGCATCAACCAGCATCAACCCGCGTCAACCCCCTTTTCTCGACAATATCCACACTTCCGCATCGGGACCCTCCGACCGCAACAGCAGCGATGGGCACCGCAACGGAGGGATCGATCGCACCAAGACCGGACCTTGGCTGGGACCTCGCCAGGACCTAGGACCTCGGACCTGAGCAGGGCTGGATGGGCGGATGCGGGGAAGGCAGGCAACGTTCTCGGTGTTTCTCTGGAGATCCCAAGCCGCTGCCACGTGCCAGTGCCGCGTTCGGCGCCCTTCCCGGCGTAGACTCGGCCGTTGCCGATGGTTTCGATGCTGCGGCCAGGGCACGAGGGATGTTCCTGGCCTTTGCTCAGATTGCCAAGGGCTGGGGTGGGGAGCTCGGTGCCTGGGAGCCGTGGATGTTGATGTGGGGGAGACGGGGTGTGTTAAGCGAAGGCCTAGAGAAGCACCGAGTGTCAAGCCGTCGACGTCAGCCAGTACTCCGTACAGAAGGTGCTATACCCCGGACTGCACCAATGGCGTGCATTGTGGGGAGCGGGGGAAACCTGGGACGAGCAGGTACCCAGAAGGAGAAGCGAGTCTTCGTGCGGGAGCTGCCGAGGTCACACAAAGAATAGGAATTGTGGGATGATGCCCGTTGAAGGTTTGCAAGTAATAGTCATCCCTAACGTATATGTCTAGGCGGCACGAACCGAGGATATGAAACACCGTGGTGGTCTGGAAAAGGCGGAAGATCGAGCTCGTCTCCTGCGCGGCCTCCTGACGTTGTAAGACGCTTCAAGAACAGCAGGGCAGTGGGCGTCTTCGGACGTAGCCAGCTCTCCACGAACCGACAGATTTCCGCAGTTCGCTCACACAACACAGGTGCCTGCCAAGCAGCTTGCCGTGACCATTCGATGAGCTTGATCGCGCTAATAAGTCCCGTCCGCATCACATCAAATCGGCCCGTTGATCAACGTGGGGAATCGGACTCGCACTGCCGTCCCCGCATCGGCACCCGGCTGAGGGCGCGTCCAGTGGGGCCCGCCACGCCCTTGCGCGGTCGCTTCAACCAAAACGGCAGCTCGCGCCGACGCAGCCTCATTCTCCATTCTGCGATTTTCTGTTCTTCGGTATTATCGATCACATGTCTACACATAACGTTGGCGGACGTTGGGCTGTGTCAGACTGTGGCCGTGGCCGTTGGGCCGGAGAATACCGTCCGCATGTATCCTCTGGGGCCCTTGGTTGCACTTCCAAGCTGACCCAGCCCATTTTCGGTCCTTTTCTCGCCCTCGACAACGTCCGAGAGTGGCTGTCGACGGAGTCGCGGGGCGGAGAGCCTGGGGCAGTACAAGTAGCTCGATCGGCAACTTGGTTCGTCAGTGGTGGTGTGGTGGTGACAGCGGGAGAGATGAAACACCAGGTCGTCGCAGAAGACACCGAATACAAACACACCAGACACCCGAGCCTCGGATCACGCGATAGGCAAGACAACGGAACAGCACCAGTGCAGAAATGTAGGCGGCCATGGTTTCCCCCAGCCCCATAGACCGACGGTCTCGGCGAACGGCTTGGAATATGGCATCTCCTAATCATCCGGTTCGCCTCGCTCAAACCTTTGACAGCGAACGAGACTCCCCAGAGTTCGGTCAATCTGGGACCTGTCGGGTGGAAATTGACATCACGAAGAGTAGATGGCTCCTTGGTTCACCGAACTGCCGCAGCAATCGACCCTGACCACCGANGTGGCAGAGGATCGCTGGGCACAGATCCGTGAAGAGGAAAAGAAAAGAAGAGGAAGAAACTTTGGAATCGGTTTGCTGAAATAGGCCAGAAAAATTTGGAAAGTGGGGTCCCACAGCAGCAGCCTTGCGAGCATGCTGGGCTCTGTTTGGCTGCTGCGGGCTCTGTTGTGCTTGGCAGCAGTGGGTTCGGGCCAGCCTCGCTTTGCCTGCCCACTCACTCTCCCACTGTGCCCAGCAAGCCAAACTTACCTTGATTGGCAAGTCATCCAGGTTGGCTGCTCCCAACATCAACATCAACCATCCCCACGACACCACCCAACTCAACGTCGACTGGCGCATCATCAAAATGGACGCCGCCTCGATTGAAGAGATCAACAAGGTCCGCCTGGCAATGGGCATGAAGCCCTTGCCGGTCCCGGGAGCCGCGCCGGCCCGAAGGGAGGCAACCCCCGAAATCGAGACGGGCGACGACGGAAAGCCAGTCAGCACCCTCGACACCCGCGAAGCCGCCTCCTACGAGAACTACCGAAAAGCCCAGGAAGTCGAGGATACAAAACGGAAACGCGAACAAAAGGCGGCCGCCATCAANAAGGCGCGCGAGCTGGCTCAGCGATCCTCCATCGTCGAGGGCAAGGGCCTGGCCGACGACGAGGACGAAGGGGACGTCAAGTCGTGGCTCAAGAACCAAAAGAAGCGCCAAAAGAAGATCGAGGTCGCGCGGAACGCCGATGCGGAGAAGGCTGCAGCCGAAGCCTCCCGCGTCGCCGAGCACACTGCGGCAGACTTGGCTGGCGTCAAGGTGGCCCACGACATGGCCACCTTCTTCGACGGCGACGACCAGATCCTCACCTTGAAGGACACGGGCGTGCTTGAAAACGAAGACGAAGGCGACGAGCTCGAGAACCTGGCGCTCCGCGAACAGGAGAGCTTGGAGGAGAGGCTCAACCTCAAGAAGAAGAAGCCCATGTACGATCCAAATGACGTCGACGAAACCGGCGAGATCGGCCTACTGTCAAAGTACGACGAGGAAATCCACGGAAAGAAGAGGAAGGCGTTTACGCTGGACTCGGCAGCGGCTTCGACGGAGCTGGCCGATATTCTCGAGGCGCCTGTCCAGCGGAGGAAACACCAGGTCGTGGATCTGGGTGTTCTCGGTTGGTCGTCCCGCACTGCGCGCAACGGCAACTCTGGATTTACGCTAACCAAACCTCTAACAGAAGACGCGCCCGCGCCAACCTCGGATTACTTGGACGCGTCAGAAGTCAAAGTTAAGAAACCCAAGAAGAAAAAGTCAAAGGCGACAAGGCAACGCCGAGCAGATGACGACGACGTTCTGTTCCCTGGGGACACGGCNGAGGGCNATCCTGAGCAAGAAATGGACATCGACTCCGGTGCCGTCTTTACCAAGAAGAGGAAAATAGTCGACGACAGCTTCGTGGATGACGAGGACCTCCAGTCATCCCTGGCTCTCCAACGAAGGGAGGCTCTGAAGAAGCGGAAAAAGATGCGGCCAGAGGACATCGCGAGGCAGTTCCGAGAAGAAGCCGAGAACCAGAAAGGAGAGGCCGAAGAAGACAAGGGCATCGTCATGGACGAGATCAGCCGGTTCGTCGACGGCTTGCGCGCCGAGCCAGAAGAAGAAGACCGCAAACCGCGCAGGATCAAGTCCGAAGAAGGCGTCACGGCCATGCACGACGAGTCCGCCCCGGAAGACGAAGAGATGCACGACGCCGACCACCAGCCCGCGTCACGCGCAGCCAGCCCCGTCGAGTACGTACCCGCGACGGGCGTCGAGGAGGAAAAGTCGGTCGGCCAAGGCATGGGCGCCACCCTCGCCCTGCTCCGCGACAGGTCGCTCATCGAAGAGGGCAAGGGCGCCGAGATCAACGAGAAGTTCCGCCAGCGGCAGCGCTTCCTCAACGAGCTGCACCGTCGCATGGACGCGTTCGACCAGGACACGCGCGCCCAGCGCGAGCGGGACCGGACGAGCGGGCGCCTCGACCGCATGTCGGCGCGCGAGAAGGAGGACTGGCAGCGCCAGCAGAACACCATGCGCGACCAGCACCAGTCGCGGGTTGTCGACCAGCTGTTCCGCGAGGGGTACCGGCCGGATGTGGAGCTCAAGTATTTCGACGAAGACGGCCGCAGCCTCGACGCCAAGGAGGCGTTCAAGGAGCTGTCGCACCAGTTCCACGGCAAGGGCAGCGGCAAGGGCAAGACGGATAAGAGGCTGAAGAAGCTGGCCGAAGAAAAGAGGAGGATGGCGCAGAGCATGCTGGATGCCAGCCAGAATGTGGGCATGAGCTCGGCGGCATCGCACCAGACCAAGAAGAGGAGGGAGGCAGGCGTGCGGTTGGCTTGAGGGGGGTTGGACGGACGATATCAACAAAGGTGCAGACTTCCTCTATCTCTGAATATATGGCGTCTGGCTTGTACTGACACGGTGTGAGCTAGTGTCGAGCTGAGGTAAGGCGTAGAGGGAGGTCTGCACGCCGTGGACTCCCTGTTTCGGTTGCAATGCTGTGTGTATGTGTGCGTGTGATTTGACATGTTGTGCCCTCCATTCCCATCTGTCAGTGACATGCCCTCCATCACCCTTGATATACACCCTAAGAGTGAGCGAGTGCAACGAGNGCTCAAAATAGCCTGCTGTTTGGTACGCCGTGGTGAGAGAGCCGCATGGGGTCTCTGAGATGCGCCAGGCCAAGCACCGGGGAGCGATCTCTCGTCACTTGGGAAAAGGTGTAAACAATTGACTGTAGAAAAAGTGGCATTGCAACAGAGAATCCATGTATACAAGTCCGTCTCTTTTGCCTGCTGTGAGCGGGTCTCGGTGCGGATCCCTGAACACCGCTGTAAGCAAATGCTCTGCGGTGTTGACAAACATCCACCAACAAAATTCCCATTCCGAAACTTGGAAGCTCCCCAACACCACCCGCGTCCCCACCTCCCACATACCCAACCCACAACCACAACCCGCAACCGCCACAATGGCCGAAACAACCTCGGCCCTGGTGGTCACTTCCAGCATAATATCGTTCATCTCCGGCTTCGGCCTCGGCGTCTACTCGATCCGCGGCTGGCTCGTGTCGCCGGACTTGGCCGCCGAGCGCGACGCCATCCTCAACGACCCCGTCGAGAGCGACGAGTCCGACATTGACGAGGAGCAGACCCTGCTCGACCACGCCCCGAACTGGGCCAACGGGCCCGACGCCGACCGCAGGCAGGGCCTGCGCGCCTCAGCTGCCGCACCATCACCACGGCCGGCCTCCGGGCTCCAGTTTGACCCGAGCGAGGAGTGCAAGCTGGTGCTGGTGGTGAGGACGGATTTGGGCATGACCAAGGGTTAGTTCCTCCTCTCTCCCGCCCTGGCCATTCCTCGAGACTACCGCTACGGACCCGACTGACCATGACCCAAAAACAAACCAGGCAAAATCGCCGCCCAAGCCTCGCACGCAACCCTCGCATGCTACAAGACCCTCCTCCGCGCCGCCCAACTCGCCCCGCAGTCCACCGAGGCCAAGATCCTGCGGCAGTGGGAGCGCGCCGGGCAGGCCAAGATCGCGGTGCAGGTCAAGAGTGAGGAGGAGCTGCTCGAGCTGATGGGCAAGGCGCGCAGCCTCGGGGTGACGGCCGAGGTGATCGCCGACGCCGGGCGCACGCAGATCGCGTCCGGCAGCCGCACCGTGCTGGGCGTCGGGCCCGCGCCGAAGAGTCTGGTGGATGCTATTACCGGGGGGTTGAAGCTTCTCTGAGAGCTTTTTAGGGGGAGGGGATGGACGGATGGACAGGGGGGAAACAAATGGATGGCATGGCGGCGCATATTGGGTTGGTCTGGTTTTAAGGGGTGGAAGCGCGTTTGGCGTTTTAGAGTTGCAGGGCCTGTAAGATCATTTGAGGATCCGAGCTATGGGTTTGGTGCCGGATATCCGACATGGTGTTGACTCGTCCACACACACACACATGCATGTGGTCACCGAGGCGAGACGCAGACGGCGAGAGGACCGGCGGGGCCAACGAGCATGACCCATGGCATGTTCTGTATTAGGGTATCATTCTCTTCTACTCCTTGCGCGCAAACCTCGCCAGCGCCGGGCCCAACTCAGCCTGGCGGTCCTTGTGCCGCTCGTCCTTCTTCTCCTGCATCTCCTTGTACATCTCCTCGGCCTTGAGCCGCTTCTCGTCGATAATGTTCTTCTTGCGCTGCTTGCGCAGGTACTTCTTGAGCGCCCCGTTCTTCCCCCTGGCCCGGTTCCGGATCTCCTCGGCAATGTCGACGGCCGGGGCGTCCAGGTCCTGGTCGGCCTTGCGCTGCTGCTCGGACCGCAGGTCGAGGTTGCCGATGAAGTTGGGGTCGAGCGCAATCATCTCGGGCCGCAGCTTGTTGAGCAGGCCCTTGACCTCGCCCTCCTGGCGCTGCTTCTTGGTCTCGAGCGGGTTCACCTCGAGCGCGTCGTAGTTGGCCTCGCCGGCGCCCGGGATGATGATGGACGAGAAGCCCTGCGTGTGGCCGATGCCCAGGGCATCCTCGAACGGACACCACCGCACCCGCTCGATCGACTGTCCCTCGCCGCCCCAGGCCATGTACGGGCTCTGCACCTTTTCTTGGACGGGCTTCTCCTTGGAGAAGAGGCCCTTCCAGACCGTCGTCTTGGTCCCCCACCCAACGGCCGTGAGACCGGTGTCTGATATTGCGACCGACGACGCTGGTGACCTGGTGAAATAGCTGGACACAGCTTCCTTGAAATTCCGGACGTCCCAGATGGCCATCCGGTTGTCCTGCCCTGCCGACACCATGTACCGCCCTTCCCGATCCACGGCGAGCGACCGTACGGGCCCTCGGTGGGCGAGGAGTTTGACCAAGGGCTCTGGCGAGTTGGGCGACCATAATGTAACGGTGCCGTTCTGCTGGCCAACGTGCAGAATGGCATTGTAGGGATTTTGCGTGAGCGAGACCGGGGTTCCGAGCTTGGTAGAAATCTCGGTGACGATTTGGCCGGTCGACGTGTCTTGGTACTTTAATTGACCGCTGATGCTCTGGAGGNCGTCAGTCATGATTGGCCGCGCAGCTGCCGTCTCTCGGGCCACTTACCAATGTCGCCAGCAGGAAATGATAGGGGAGGAACTCCATGTGCGAGACCTCGACGTGCTTCTTGAGGCAGTGGAGCTCTACGCCGTTGGCGTCGTAGATGTAGACATACTTCTTCTGGGCCACGGCAAAGAACTGGTTGTTGTGGAGGAAGCGGGCATCCCGGACGGTCTCGCCCAGCTGCAGCTCGCACCCCAGCTTGCCCTCGCGCCAGTCCATGGTCGCGATGTGTCCCTTCCTCCCGGCCAGGATGAGGTCCCGGCCGTTTCTGCTGTACTCGCACACGTACGGCCCCAGCGCGTCAAGCTTGAGCTCAAACTTCTTCTGGGCCACGTCGACGCCGACATCCCGCTGGATGTCGTCCTGGCGCACCTTGTAGGTCCGCTCGAGCTCCGTCTCGGCCTCCAAGAACCCCGACGAGTTTTCGAGCAGGATCTCGGCCTCCTTGGCCTTCAGGGCGGCCGTCTTGTACTTGGTCTCGAGATTGGTGAGGTTGCGCCGCAGCTTCTTGTCCTTGACGCTCTTGACATCGATGCGGCGGCCGCGACCATATGCCGCGTGGGCCTGCCTTTGACGGCGGATGCGGTCCAACTCGGTCTTGGAGCGGAACTCGGTTCGGGCATTGTTAACGACCAGCGCCCCGTTGGGCTGCTCGACCCTGGTCAGGGGAGCGTCGACGGTGTCTATTGTGTCCATGTTGTTGGTGTGGTTGTCGTCGTCCTTGGATCGACAGATTGGCGATTGGCAACTCGAATGGCTCGCGGCGCTTGATCCAAACTTTTGAGCCGGGCCCATTAAAAAGTCTGAGATCCCGCATCTGATTGGCCGCACAAGGCAGCGATAAGATATCGCCCACAAGTCAAAAAAAGGGACGAATGCCCCGCCATCACCACTCTTCAGCAGTGTTCACCACTGGCACCCCCCGTTCACCCACCTAAACCGTTCCCTCTCGAGCGTGCACTTGCTGTATTTCTCTTCTTCTTCTACTTTTTGCTGCAGCTTCTTGTCTCGGCCAAAGTGGCGTCCCTTCCCTTCCGATTCAAAGCCGGCGGCGACGGAAAGATGCCGAGCGCAGAGAGCGGGGGCCACTCCCACCGGGCCACGACCAAGGTGTCGCACAAGGCCTTCAAATCGAGAAAGTCGACCAAGGGTTCACTGCGCGACGCTGCAAAGGGTGCGTATGAGTCACGCCGGGATTCTCCCAGGCACAGGCCAACAATCTCTTGATTTTATTGATTTATTTTTCGAGCGAGAGAGAGAGAGATTATTATTGTGCTGTACAACACGACCCCTCCATCCGCTGACGTTCTCTTCCCTTCAGGCCGGATCGCAGGCGAAAAGGGACAGCGCAAGACCCCCCACCAGCAAGTCATGTCGAAACTCGACCGTCGGAACCAGGCCAAGCAGCGCCAGGTTCAGAAGGCCCGCGACCACCAAAATGAGACGTCTGTCTTCGCCGGCAAGGACGGCGCCCCGCGAAACGTTGCCGTCATTCCCCTCTGTGCCGACACCGACGCCGCTGCCGCCATCCAGGCCTTGAACGGGAGCGTCGACCTCACCGCCGAGGTGCAAGAGGGATGCCTGCGGGTCCCGGTAGACAGGTTCAAGCAGAAGCTGCAGTACATACCCCTCAAGCGGGATCTCACCGCCTGCTTGGACGCCGCCCGGGTCGCCGACTTCATCGTCCTTGTTCTCTCGGCCGAGGTGGAGGTGGACGCGTTGGGCGAGTTGATCCTGCGGAGCGTCGAGAGCCAGGGCATGTCGACTCTGTTCACTGTCGTCCAGGGGTTGAACAAGGTCGAGCCCGCCAAGCAGAGGCTCTCGGTGGTCGCGTCGCTCAAATCATTCATCATGCACTTCCACCCCGAGCAGGAGAAGATCTACAGCCTCGACAACCGTCAAGAGTGCTCGAACCTGATGCGCTCATTATGCAGCACCACACCCAAGGGCATTCGGTGGAGGGAGGAGCGGAGCTGGATGTTGGTCGAGGACATCGAGTGGGCCACCTCGGGGCTGGCACCGACCGTCCTTACAGGCGTCGTCAGAGGCAAGGGACTCAATGCCGACCGATTGGTGCAAGTGGGCGATTGGGGCATGTTCCAAATCGAAAAGATCACAGCCGCGCCCCTCGCGCCACGGAAAAAGAGAGGGGAGGATATCATGACTCTGGATGATGCTCCGGCGGAGGAGACGCTCGGGGAACCGACTGAGAGCCAGGATGGCCTCGAGGGACTNGCGCCCGAACAGGCTGAGATGGAGGACGCGGATGACAACATGGATGCCGAGACGACCATGTCAACCTCGAAGAAGGGCGTGTTGTTGGATGACCACCACTACTTTTCAGACGACGACCAGGTCGAGGAACTGCAAATGCCCAAAAAGGCCCTCCCCAAAGGCACATCAAAATACCAGGCAGCCTGGTTTTTGGACGACGCCGAAGTTTCCGATTCGGGCTCTGACTTGGAGGACGATGACATGGAAGATGCCGAAAGTGATGAGGAGGAGGCACGGCCAGAGGACGGCATGGAGGGTCTTGCCGGAGATGCCATGACAGAGGCGGGGCCGTCGGAGTACCCTCAGTCCGTCGCCTTCATCGAGCCCGATGAGGACGAGGATGCGAGGGCACTGGAAGCCTACCGGAAGAGCAAACGGACAGAAGCCGAGGACGATCTGGAGTTTCCCGACGAAGTCGAGCTCCACCCCGGCGTGCTCGCCCGAGAGCGGCTGGCCAAATATAGAGGCCTCAAGAGCGTCAGGACAAGCCCGTGGCTGGAGGACGAGGATCGTGCGCACGAGCCGGAAGAGTGGCAGCGGCTGCTGCGGATCCCCGACTACCAAGCATCCCGCATCCGGGCAACCCGCGAGGCCTTGGTTGGCGGTGTGGCCCCTGGGACCCGCGTACACGTCTACATCAAGGGAGTACCGGTTNCCGTCCAGAAGTCGTATGACTCGGCCCGGCCGGTCACCCTCTTCTCCCTCTTGAGGCACGAGCAGAAGCGCACTGCCGTCAACGTCCTGATCAATCTAAGCTCCGACTCCCCGACCTCGATCAAGGCGAAGGAGGAGCTGATTGTTCAGTACGGCCCGAGGAGGTTCGTCATCAACCCCCTATTCTCGCAGGGCGGCAACACGGAAAACGACGTGCACAAGTACTGCCGCTACCTGCACCCTGGCCAGTCGGCCGTGGCGACATTCATGGCGCCAGTCACATGGGGCTCCGTACCGGCGCTCTTTTTCAAGCGGACCGCCCCGGACGCCGAGATGGACGAAGACGAGGAAGGACCCAAGCTGCCCCTGACGCTGGTTGCCACGGGAACCACGCTTGCGCCGTCGATGTCGCGTGTCGTCGCCAAGCGGGCCATCCTCACGGGCCACCCGTACCACATCCACAAGAAGATCGTCACGATCCGGTACATGTTCTTCAACCGGGAGGATGTGGAGTGGTTCAAGGCACTGCCGCTGTGGACCAGGAGGGGCCGCAGCGGGTTCTTCAAGGAAGCGCTCGGCACCCACGGGTACTTCAAGGCGACCTTTGACGGGCGGATCAACCCGCAGGACTCGATTGGTGTCAGCCTGTACAAGCGGGTATGGCCGCGCAACGCCCAGCCGCTGGAGGGCCTGTTGCTCGACCCGGCACTCGTCCAAGAGGGGTCGGGGGACGCGATGGATGCGGATGTTGAGTAAAAACGAAGGACAAGAACTCATAGACTGGCCCAACCGGGCTTATGACGGCGTTTGGGAATAATGATACATTTACGGCCAGTCTACCTTCCTCCCTCCCTGGTACCGCAGTGATGTCGTCGTTGTCCTTGTTGCCTGGACTACGCCACTACCATCCCTCAAGCCCCCAACGCCTCTAACCCCTCGGTCGGCCTCGGCCCGCCCGCCGCTCTTCGGGCCTCCTCGGCACCGCTCGCCCGCCAGGCACTCAGAATCAAAGTCAGGATATGATCGACCCCAACCCCCTTCTTGACCTGCGCAAACACCGTCGGCCCGCCCTCCCTCATCTTGCGCGCATCCGACTCCATCACCGCCAAGTCGGCCCCCACCGCCTCGGCCAGGTCCGTCTTGTTCACAACCAGCAGATCGCTCTGCGTGATGCCCGGCCCGCCCTTGCGCGGCACCTTGTCCCCGCCCGCCACGTCGATCACGTAGATGATGTAGTCGGCCAGCTCGCGCGAGTAGTTGGCCGCCAGGTTGTCCCCGCCGGACTCGATCAGCAGCAGGTCCGTGTCGAACTGGGCGTGCAGGTCCTCGAGCGCCGCCAGGTTGGCCGAGATGTCCTCGCGCACGGCGGCGTGCGGGCAGCCGCCGGTTTCGATCGCGCGGATCCGGCTGGGGGGCAGGGCGCGGTGCCGCGTCAGGAACTCGGCGTCTTCGCGCGTGAAGATGTCGTTGGTCACGGCGGCGAGGGAGTGGGTTGTGCGCAGGCGCTGGGAGAGGGCGAGCATGAGGGCGGTTTTGCCGGAGCCGACGGGNCTGCAGGGTTGNGNGTGGAGGTGTTAGTTGGTGGGTGGGAAGGGNTTNGGATGGGGTTCCGGGGGTCGGTGTTGTCACGACGTACCCGCCAATGCCGACGGTGAAGGCGCGGTCGGCCCAGTCGCGACCCTCGCTCAGAGGCAGCTCCCGGCCCAGGTAGCTGCCGGGCCCGTCGAGGATCTCGTGGCTGTGGCCATGCTCGGCGGGGTTGAAGGTGTCGTGCGCGTGCGACGCGTGGAAGTGCACGCCGTCGTGGGAGTGGGTGGCGCCGGACATGATGGGGGATATGTGNATTCGGGAATGGGAATTGGATGTTGAGAGGAGGTTTGAAGATGGGAATGTGTCTGTGAGTGGAACATGTGTGGAGGGCGGGAGGAGGGGCACCGCGACCCCTCCAGCGTGGGGGTCAGCAAGGCTTATCAGTGGAGTTGAGATCTGATGATCTAACCCCAACCCGTCACTCTTTGCTCTCGCTGGGTCTGCTTCCCGAGTCTTGCTCCGAGCAGGATTCAGCCATTCAACCCGCTCCCGGCGTCCCGTCTCCGGTCGGCTCTTGGCAAGTCAGCTGCCATCCATCTTGACGCACGGCACGCGGGTCGACTGCATATAAACGTGCTCATTTCTGCTCCCTCGGCGCCATCTGCTCCATCTGCCCCGTGACGTTGATGCCCTCTTCCCTCCTGTCTTGACTTGCGACCCAACATTCGCTGGATAACACAATGAAGCAGCTTAGTGGCAAAGCCGTTCAACTTGCTCACTAACCTCGGACTCGGACGAGGTGGTTGGGGAGCCGGACAAGTTGGTTCCGTTACTGCTTTGGCTTGTTGCTGGGCGGCAGCATCATGAAGCAAAGTCCCAGGTCGAGATCGAGGTTTGGGTGCTCGAGTGCTTGACAACGCTTCTCAGGATGGATAAATAGGAGTAGCCTGCCCGCCGCAGCATCTGAATATGTCTTCTCGTTCCACTCCATTCTCGGCATCCTTTGTGGGCTGCTTCACTTGGTGGCAAAGTCTTTGTTTACGCCCCTTTTAACATCCCCCTGAGATCCTCCCTTATTTCTGGTCTGTGGTCCAGAGGGTTCCCTCCTCCACACTCCCGTCACCATGATGATGCCTGCCATTTCGACTGCCACCGCAGGCCTGACGCTCTTGTTATACTCACTCTCCCTGATTAACCCTGCTGCCGGCGGTCCCCTCTCTCAGGGGACAGACAACAGAATCGCCACTCCTCCCCAGCTTGGCCCGCGCCGCATTGGCGTCCTTCTCCCGCGAGCCTTCTCAGTGCTCGACGTCTTCGGGCCTCTAGAGATCCTCCAGGCCCTCTCCCGGCAAACCCAGCTCGAGCTCTCCCTCCTCGGGCGTACCCTCGACCCCGCAACGACGGAGCCGGTGAGCGCTGCTATGAACAAGTTCAACTCGTCCTTCTTCCCGGCCGTGGTCGCCACACACACCTACGCCGACAACCCGCCTATTGACGTGCTGATCATCCCCGGCGGGGCGGCGGCGCGGAGCCCGGATTTGGGACCCGAGATCGAATATATCAGGAAAGTATTTCCTAGGCTTGAGTACCTGATTACCATCTGCACCGGCGCGGGGATTGCGGCCCAGGCGGGCGTGTTGGATGGCCATCGGGCGACGACAAACAAGGCCGCGTGGGATTCCATCGTGGCCATGGGACCAAAAGTGAAGTGGTGAGTTCTTTTACGACTCCAAGAACGTTCTTCTCGGGGAAGAAAGACGTTAACCAACAGCAATCAGGGTCTCGCCAGCCCGTTGGGTCGAGGATGGCAAAGTCTGGAGCTCATCAGGGGTGAGTCACCCCTTCTGTCTCAAAAATAGCCCTGTCCTGGCGAGATAGAAGCCATCATCTCACATCCAAGCAGGTAACGGCAGGCATGGACCTCACCTTTGAGTTTGTCAAGCAAAAGTACGACAACGGCACCGCCATTGCCGAGTCCGCCGCCGGCAGCATGGAGCACACTATCATCACTGACTGGCGCGACGACCCCTGGGCCGACAAGTTCCACGTCCCGCCACAAAATTAGCCTTGTCCCCCGATTCTTTGGGTTTTCACAATCCTCTCACATATCAGGGCGATTGTATGTATGTAGCTAGGGAGCAATGTTGACTGCTTATTGGGCTCATGTTATCAGGGTCATCGTGTGATACCGCGTGGGATCAATGACATATCTGAGCTGCGGTGTAATCTGCAATACAATGGTTGTACGATCCCTTAATCCCTCAAATACCAGTATTTCTGGTGAATGCGCAAAACGAGAAAATACAAACAGTACCGTGAAGGAAAGAAAAAGAAACAGAAAGAGGGAAAGAGAGGGAGGGGTGAGACGTAAACCCGGTGGCCCCTGAGCGACAAAGGGGTATGGACGCCAGACAGGAGCCGTCATGCCGGCGCTCCCACTAAACGCAAACCAGACTGAAATGACTCCAACATACCATCAAACGAAAAGCACAGCCCTCCAGCTCTAAAAAAGCAGTTCTGCCTCTCCAGTCGCCCGTGCGATATGGGTGGGAGCGACATACCAATGGGGGAGATCTCCTCGCCCAAGCGCTCCAGCACCACCGACTTCAACAACACCGCCAGGTCAAGCAGCAGCGACCTCTCACTTCCAACCCCCACCCTCACCCACTGCCTTAAGCAGACC
>FJWA01003881.1_pt1 | contig 16331 bp, 19 predicted proteins | sample 1011891 | NCBI WGS metagenome assembly FJWA01 (sample SAMEA3912450, study PRJEB9761) | metagenome | biome: forest; material: soil | place: USA | collected 2011-06-22 | depth 0.1 m
GCCATTTCTCCCTCGGAACGTGCCAGACGGCCAGCATCCCATTGACTGTCGTGTGCCGCAGATACAATCTGTTTGCCACCAATGTTATTCTCTATACAGTCTCGTTTGTTTACTTCCCCCACGACAAGTGGTGCGGCCTGGTCATCAACCTCTTCACGCTGTTTGGGTAAGCCTTGACCACTCCTCCACTGTCGACGCTGAACACCCTGCTCCTGCTCCTGCTCCTCTTCTCCAACAACCCAACTAACAAACACCGCCCTCGCCAGCTCCGTCATCGGCCAGCTGCTGTTCGGCTATCTCGCTGACAGATATGGGCGGACCCGGCTCTATGGTATCGAGCTGGTGCTGGTCATCGTCTCCACCATTGGAGTGGCTACTACCAGCAATGGCTACGGCGACATGTCGTTTCTGGCACTCTTCACATGGGTATGTGATATAGCCTCGGCTTCCTTCTCTTCCCTGTGTGTCGGATTCCATGACTGACCTGTGCTAGTGGCGCTTCGTGATGGGAGTTGGTAAGCATCAGGGGACACGCAGCCATGTTGAGGAACCAGGGGGCAACCGCTGACTCACTTGTTTCGCAGGAATCGGCGCCGAATACCCGTTATCGGCAGTCATTACGTCGGAATGGGCCAGTACGTCCTCGAGGGCAACCATGATCTCGTCTGTGTTTTTGATGCAGCCCGTGGGCCAAGCCCTCGCCCAGATTGTTGGCGTCCTGGTTCTTATAGGACAAGACAACGTCCACAGTCTCCACGACAAGCAGTGTGGTCTCGACGCCCTCCACGAAGAAGAGTGCAAGAAGATCATCGACGGGACGTGGCGGATTGTCATCGGCTCCGGCGCCGTGCCGGCGCTGCTGGCCATCATCTTCCGCTTCTTTTTGTACGACTGCGGCCTCTACACCCTCGAGGTCAAGAACAAGCCCGGCAACGCCTTCAGGGATACCCAGCGCGTCTACGGACCGCCCCCGGCCACCAACGGCACAACCGCGTCGCCGACGCACGGCGCCACCTTTTACGACAACGAAAACATGCCCCGTCAGTTCTCGCTGGAGGACTTACACACGTACTTCATCAAGGACAAGAACTGGCACTATCTCCTCGGCACTGCGATGACGTGGTTCTTCCTCGACGTTTCCTTCTACGGCTTTAGCCTCGACAACCGCGGGATTCTCTCCGACCTGTGGGCCACGACGGGGCGCGTTCGCCTCGGGCCGGAGCTCGACTGCTGGAACTCGACGCTGCCTGGCGGGACTTCGCTCGTGCCGGGCTGGAAGACGGACGGGCTGCCGACGTGGCAGACGGACCCGACCCAGCCGTGCAACACCATCTACGAGACGCTTATCGAGCAGACCAAGCAGTACCTGCTGACCGTGTCGCTGGCCTCCATCGCGGGCAGCGCCAGCTTCATCTTCTTCGCCAACCGCATCCCTCGCCGCCAGTGGCTGATGTTCTCGTTTATGATCCTCACCGTCCTCTTTCTGATCACGGGCGGCGTCTACTACGGGGTGGCCCACTCACCCGGCGCGCCGGCGACGGTCGTGTGTGTGGCCATCTGTCACTTCATGTTCAACTTTGGTAACTGCTCCCCCCAAGCGCCGGATGTTTCTTCTTCTTCGTTTGCTAACCTTCGATACGTCCAGGCGCCAACACCCTCACCTTCATCATTCCCGCCGAGCTCTTCCCGACCTGCTACCGCTGCACCTGCCACGGCATCTCGGCGGCGGCCGGCAAGCTGGGCAGCATGGTGGCCGTGCTCGTCGTCTACGGCATCAACGCGGGCTACACGTCGACGAACCGCCAGGGCCTCATCTTCTTGCTCTTCGCCACCTTCATGGCGCTGGGCGCCATCTACGCCTGGGCCTACCTCCCCGATGTGCAGCGCGTGGTGTACGACGGGCCCGACGGCAAGAAGAGCCTCGAGACCAAAAACCTGGAGGAGCTGGGTGAGGGGTTCATGAGGGCCCGCCAGGAGGGACAGGTCATCGGCGTGGGGGAGAAGTTAAAAGATCTCAGGAGGAGGATGAGGAAGAGGAGGAATAGGAGGGAGGAACCGGGATCCGTCAGGCTTGGGAGTGTAGGGACGGCCGGGCCCGTTGAGGTGGATGGGAATGGCGTTGCATGAGGGTTTGTTTGAGGGAGGGGTTTTCTTGGGTTACTCCTTGGTACTGTCTCGTTTCTTTTCTTGGTTGATATACCTTGTCGGTGGTAATGGATGTGTGTTAAATATGGCGTGCGGCGGGATTTGGGGCGGTGCGGGCGGAATGTTAGCTGGAATGTTAGCTCGGGATCTAAAATGGGAGACACCTGCTGGGACGGCAGTTCAGCTGGGTCGGCTTTCCAGGACAGCTTCTTTCTACGTTAATTGTTCCAACGGGTTCGGAGGCACCAAAAGTCGGGGAAAATGTATCTACCTGGGATTCTGAGTGGCTGGGTTGTCGTCTAGAACTGATCATTCCTGATNGCCTTTGCGTTTCATACCCTGAATCGTCGAACCTTCACCTCAATCTCAGACGCCCTCCGCCCTTGGTACCCTCTCCTGTCCTGGATATTCTCACTGGTCCCTTTGTCTTCGGTGTCTCGTCTCTCTCTCATTGCCGCCCTGAACGGTGGAATGGAGTGGGATTTGCTGTCTACCTTTGTTTCCCAAGTGCTCGTACACGTCCGCGCCCTTGAATCCAGCCCTAGAGCGAGCGTAGCCCGTAAAATATGAACATATCAAACCGTAGAGACTGAACGGCCACTGCCATCGATCGTCAACGCCCTGTTTTCCGCCGTTCCCGACTCGGCAGTCCTGAATAACCCAAAAATAAAACCATGGCCAAATGACAGCGCCACACGTGTCCGTGATCCCAGGGCAGAGACACACAAGAGAGCGGTGTACTTTCCCGCCATGCCAAAGAAACCAAGCCAAGTCATCCAAATCATCAGTATCCAAACCTCACCTACGCACCGGCATCCCACGCCATATCCATTCCTTCCATCGAGCCCAGAATAATCGACCTCAACATCCCTTCAGACCCGGGCGTCATCCCCTGCGGCCCCGCCATGTCGGCCCAAGTCGCCGCATGCCCGGTAAACTCCCCGCCNCCGCCCCGGCCCGCNACGCCGGACGCGTCGCCTCCCGCGCCGGGCATGCCAAACCGCTGGTGCGGATCGGGCGTCAGGCCCGTGGCCAGGCCGCCAAACGGCGACGGGTCCGCAAAGTACGGGTTCACGGTGCCGCGGTCAACGTCGCTCGGCGTCGTGCCCGACAGGCTGCCGAGGTTCTGGTGCGACGGCACGGGGCTGGTCTCGAACGAGTTGCGGCCCGAGCCGCCGCCGCCGCCGTTGACGAGCCCGCCGCCCGGGGCAGCCAGGCTCTGGCGCTGCTGGTGGTCCGAGGATGAGGCGCCCGTCGTGCTGGAGTTGGGCGTCGGGCGGTTGGACTGGCAGTCGGGCGAGGTGCCCGAGAGATCGTTGGTGCTGCCGCCCGTGTCCATGTCCGCCGGCGCGCCGTAGGCGGAGAAGGAAGGCGGGACGAGGCCGTGGGCGGGGAGGTACGGGCCGGTGTGGCTGCGCTCGCGCGTGGGGAGGGCGGTGGGGGCTTCCGAGGGCGAGAAGCCCCGCGCACCGGGGTTTGCGTCGACATCGACGAGCTCGGGTCCGTTGGTGGGGTTGCCGTCGTCACCTGCGACCTTCATGAAGTGGCATTGGTTGCTGTAGTTCATGATGCCGTGCCCCTTGGACTGTGCCGAGGGGTTGTTGTTGAGACCTTGGGCGGAAAATGCGGGAGGGCGAGGGCCGGGTGAGCCCGGCTGGGTTTGTGGGTTAGCGAATTGCATCGAGTGCCTAGGGGAGGGGGAGGCAGGCATGAAATGAATGAAACCTTACCATGTCGCTGCTGCGAGGGAACGCGCTTCTCAACTTGGGGATGCGCACACCCAGCGCCTCGAGGTCCACGTCAAGCTGGACGAGGAAGGATTCGGTCAGAGGGTTCCGCCTCTTCAATGCATTCATGGCTGAGAGCAGGAACCGCAGAGAGTCGGCGGTCTGGCTGTCGTCGGGCCGACTCTTGAGGTACTGGACAAATACCCGAGCTGACACGTAGAGACAGAAGGAGATGAAGGGGTTCATCTGAAGTAACCGAGTCAGTCGCGTCTCTTACGAACGAACGGGTCCGTAGGTTGTACATACCGCCGAGAGATCGAGATGGGAGACCATCCTCATGATGCTCGCAATCTCGTTGGCCGCCGTAATACAGCGCACCTTGCTCTCCGAGCTCACCGAAGCCGGCAAGCGGTTCTTGTCGGCCTTGAAAATGGCGGCTTGGTGCAGGCAGATGGTGGATGTGTGGATGCACATGTTGGTAAACACAACGTTGGGGTTCCCCAGGCCGTTTGGCAACTTGAGCTGGGATGGGAGGCAGAGGGATGTGTTCAGGAGAATGTTGTCCATCTGCCGGTGCCGCTTCCAGAACTCTCCGTTCAAGTCGTGGTCCCTGTCGTCGACATCTGGGCGGTGGAGGTGGACGAGGTTACGTCCAAAGAGGCACGCCATGAGGACGATACCGCCAAAGGGAGACATCTTCGCCGCGCCTGTGGAACACAGGGCGTCCTGAAGGGTCGGCGTCTGTTCCGGGCGGCTCATTTCAAAGGCGTCATCGGAAGCGGGCAGGTTCGTTAGGATGTCCTTTTCGTCGACGGTCATGGGCCACCCAGTGCCGATGCTAGCAAATCGGTCGAGGCAGAATGCCATCCAAAAGGTTCTCCTCCGCTCTTCCCTCTCGGTCCAGTCGCGAGGCGGCGGCAAACACTGCTTGACATCTAGCCCTGCGCCGTCGAGACGGTGAAGACCAATCCTGTGACGGACGAGGCATGAGCAGAGTCCATTGTGCGCCTGATAGGAGGGAGTGTGCTTACATGTGAGACAACCGCACGCTTGAACCTGCGCTCATCCAAGCCCTGGGAAAGTACATCCACTTGAACTCATATGAGGCAAGTAGAACGTGAGTCTGGGCGTGGGCGACTGAGATTATGTGCTCCCCGTAACCCTTGATATAATCCGACTCGAGATACTTTCTCGCGCGTGCGTAGAACAGGTCCTTCATGGTTTGGTACTTGTCTGCCACGGAACACGCCAGCGTCCACATGGCGTACCGGAGGCAAACGGGTGGCCGTCGATCAGGAGCGCTACCAAGACGTTAATACAGGCGCTATACACAAGTTGAGGGAGGGCAATCGTACAGGTTCATAGCTGCTAGGTAGCGGTACTTATGGATCATGGGCACCGAGGGGTGGATCTTTTCGAAGTAGATGCGGTGTCTGGGTTGATACCAGCGGTTAGTCTGCGCTCTCTGGTCTCCGTCTTTTTTCTTTAACAGTCACTTACAACTCATCAATCGTCTCCTGGGGGGGCAGGGGCTCCTCCAGCCCCAAGCCTATCATCTCCCATGAAAAGTTGTTGTCGACCCCCCCAATGCCCATGCCGATGCCACCGCTGAAGGGGAAGTCATCGAGGGGAGGCGCATTGGGCGAGTCGGCAGCGAAGTGCCAGCGGTCCATGTCGCGGCTGCTGGCGATCCCGATAGAGGGGTCTGTGACATTGAAGTTGGCCGTGGCAGCGGCATGCTGATTCAGGGGCTGCTGCTTCGCGGCGGCGTCGATATTGGATATGGATATCCCTTTGTTCCCCTCGGAACCGGATCTGGAGACTTCTTGGGCTCTCAGGAGCTTCTCGACTTGCTCTGTAGATGGTCAGTTAGCGAGTTGGTTCCCCAATCGAGGTCGGGGAATGCCAGATCAGATGCCAGAGACGAAGGGTTTACGCACTCAGTCGTTCCTCCAGGGCCTTCACGTAGCCCCTCTTCGGCCCGCTCTTCCTCCTGACCTCGTCATAGGCGCATCCGTGGCCGAGACGTGTGCATGTGCTGCAGCTCGGCTTGATGCCATCGCACTTCAATTTCCTCTTCCTGCAAATCATGCACGCCAGACGCTTTGGCTTGGGCACGCTCGAGTTGCCGCCCGCGGGAGCCTCCATCGTGATGTGGTCCTCGTCCTCGATGAGGTTGTCGGTCGGGTCCGACACCATGATGGTGTCGGGCGGCGTCTCGGATGAGGTCGACATGGCGGGCAACGAACTCGGGGATTGGTGGGAGCTACGGCAGGTAGGGAGGCGAGGTCTGGGCTGCTGTGTCGCGCGGGTTGGCTGCTGGCCGCTTCCGCCTCCAACGAACGCTCCTCGGTTGAGATCCGGGCCGGGTCTGTGGGAGACGCGCCTTGGAGTTCTGCACTTGGAATGGAGCAGGAAGCGAGAGGTTTGTGGTTGCGGTTGCGGTTGCGGTCGTGGTTGTGATGGTCAGGCTAGACCCAGAGTTGTCCGAGTTGGAGAAGCATCGAGTTCAGCCGGATGGATCTGCAGAGGATCGCTCGCTGTCAATTAGGTAGCGATACCGACCCCGCGGGCCTGTTCACGAAACACAGACAGTCACGTTACACGGTCGGTCAGTCGGCCAGTCGGTCGTGCAGCGTGGAATTGCCGTCCAGGACTTCGAAGTGGCTGCTCGATGTGCGTGGCGATGAGACTCGTCTACACAGAATAGGTACAGAAGACTGCCAGGCGGACGGTGTGCCCATTCGGTCGTGGGGAACCAAGCGGTTTAACAAATCCTGGCGCCTGCCCTACAAGGCTCTGGGGTTGGAATGGGGGCGGTGGGGGGCGGGATGAATGCTGACTGCGATTGATTGGGCCTTTTCCACGATGCAATGCTTTGTGCTCAAATTACGAGCCGATGTACCACGGCTAGATACTGTGGACAGAAGTACTACTACAGGATACAGCAGAGATTGCAGTATGCAGACCTTTGCTGTCTAAAAAAACAACCTCGAGGCGCAGTGTCGCAAATCCAAGGACACCAGACCAGGTTCGCTGTCTCGACTCCCCAGCGAGACAATCGGGCCAATGGCTGGTTCGAACTGTCTTGGAGAGTCAGTGAATGGAGACAGTTGCGCAGGGGATCTCAAAAAGCCCCTCGCGTCAATCTTAACTTTCCTGGCAGCCGTGTGGGCCTTCTCCCCCTCCCCAGGATTCGCCCCATGTCCTTGAGGCGCCCTATGAAACCGTTCACGAGAGGTTTGGGTCGCTCTAGGCGCACCGATCTCATCGATCTCTCCTGAGTGTGGGCTTGACATCTTCTCTTGGCTTCCAACTGTTCCCCTTTTAGCAACACGATGGAAACCCCATCAGCACGTTGCTTGAACCTGGGGTCAGGGGGAAAAGACCTTGAATCGAGCTTGATATTCCAGAACCCTCGACGGTTATCTGGCCACCGCCCGTCTCCTTTCGTTTCGTCTTCGACCATCTGATGGGGGTGCTGCAGGCTGCGGTGACGCGCACGTCCGCTTGCGTCCGCTTTCAGCAGTCAGGGTTGCAGTGGTGCGGTACCTGGTCCCATCCCAGAAGCCACACCCGGTTCAGATTGGCTGCTCCTGCGCTGATTATTAATAGCATAGCCCCGGAAGTTCCACTTGCTTCTTCCCACAGCTGGTCGGCCGGGTCGTCGGACTCAAGTCCGTGAGCTAAGGTTGTGAGCATTCAAGATGAAGTTGGAAGCCGAGCAGACTGCACTTCGGCGAGCGTTACGGGGCCGAGACGGATTGCCTGAGAGGTCATCAGCGAAGAGGATGGTCGATACTGTGGCATTTGTTGACGTCGGGTATCGTTTGTTTCTGCCTTGATCCTCGCACTGTCCTTGTTGAAGTTACCCATGTTCCTTCGTCTCGAGTCCCGCAGACATTGTAACCACCTTGACCGAAGACTTGTTGATGTTCTTCGTTTCCACGTGGCTCCCCTAACCCGAGATATTTTGGGTGCTTTTAGTATCGCACGGGAAGAGCCGCACAGCCACATCTATTGATGACCCTCGCGACCATCCTGGGCGATTCCCGACACAGACGGCAGGTCGGTGTAAAATTCCCCCGTGATGACCTTGTCACGCCCACGCCTGGCGGTTGGGCTCAACCGGCTTTTCAAGGCTGTTCCGTGCAACTCTCAGGTTCCCGAACCAGCGTTGATCCAGGTTCGTTGCGCCGAGGTACCTGATGGTATCACAGCCCCGCCAAACAGACAGTGTCGACTCTTGGTTTGGCACAACACATGCTTCTGTGCCTCGTGGGATGCGACTCGCTCGAGGCTCCGAGAACGGCTACACAGGTTGGCGGTTCACTTTCTGTCCGCGTCAACAATACGCAGCACGCCGAGGTCACTGTAAGCGAGGCAGTATCTCGTGGGAGCCCACGCGACAGCTTCACACGACCCGGCTGTCTTGAATGTGTGGACGTGCTCGCCGGTTTCAGTATGGGTGACTTCCAAGCCGGAACCTGGTGATCCAAAGCGGCAGGTCAGCAAACAATGCTGATTTCAGACGACAAGGGATAGTCGATAGCCGCCTTACCCTCTTCGCACCCTCCGACCACATAACTGCCGTCGAATGTGAAGCCTAAAATAGATCAGCCTTAAGCTTATTACTCGGACCGGGGACGGCGCCGCACTTATGCTTTTAACAGGCCCAACCATTCGGGAGACGGTCCGCTGGCAGATCCAATCCTTAGTGTCGAAGAGGGAGATGATAGAGTCGGCGCCCCCGGTAGCGAGGTATCGCCCGGTGGGTGAAAGCTCTGCCGTCAGGCAAGAGGCGGTATGTCCCTGAAGCACGAACTCTGTCGACTCTCCGTCCTTGACCGCGTGGTTGACGTGCAGAACGGGCTCGAGCTCGGGATACGAGAGTATCCGGATTTTGCCCTCGGTTGTCGGGAAGAAGACTTTCTCCCCGCTCCAACAAAAAGCCATCTGGGTTGTGTCGACCGATAGCTGGCGAGAGGAAACCACGGTGGGTTTGGTCGGTGATATCTGGAAGATCTCACCACGCTGTGATGCCACCTAAGTTTAGTGCTTGCTTCTTCGTCCTGGTCTAGAATGGCATGGTTCAGCAAACCTACCCGATTTCCCACGAGTAGCGAAGAGCCGTCAGGGGCCCAAGCAAGACTGTGGGCATTACCGAGGCCCTTTACCTCGTTGACGCACGTCTTGGTTCTTACGTCCCAAAACTTGACCACTCCATCGTTGCTGACGCTGCAAAGCTCGGCGTCCTTGACCGGGTTGAAAGCTATCTTCTCGATCCCAGCCAAGTGGCCCTTGAGCTCGGTCGAGAAACGGACATTGGGCTTCTCGGGATTCCCTGCCACGGATGCCGGTAAGCTTGGAACGCCCAGTGGGTGAGGCACAACAGGGAAACTCACAGACACGAAGCGTCTTGTCCGAAGAGCCTGTCGCGACAAGGGTCCCGAGAGGATTCCAGGCAATAGAACGGAGACTACAGCAGCAGTGGTCGTAAGCATGGACCTTGCCTTCCGAGACGAGCCTCTCTCGAGATGGGCCTCGCAGCGAGAGACGCGCACACGCACACGCACACACGCACCTATGATGAGATCCCGCCCCGCGGCCGGCGGGCGCTTCGATGTACGGCTGGCTCTTTAGATGGCCAAAGTAGACGGAGAACTTTTCCTTCGGGATGCGGGTGTGTCTGGGCCGGGCTGGCGGCGCCATCTCGAGACGTCCAGGTTGGATGGGACCGGAAGGTGGTGAAGATGCACTGTATTCGAGAGAAGCGAGCTGCGCGAGTCGTCTCGCGTCTGGCGATGGGGTAGGCCTTTTGAACTTGGGAGCAAGGGGCGGGGGAAAAGTTCAGACAGTCTCAGTAGGCGGATAAGATTGTATCCGGCAGGAGCTCACGTTCCGAGAGACACGGCGGTGCGGTGATGATGGATTGGATTGCTTGCCCGTTCAACTTTCAGGGTGCAAGCTGCAGCAGGACTAACCTGTGATGCTCTGCTGCTGCTGCAACTGCTGTGGCTCTCAGAGATGCCAAGCAACAGACCTCGGCGTGTGGGCCCACACCAAGCAGTCCGTTGCAGCGCAGCGCTGCTAGCGCGAGCATCCACTCAGGGATGCTCCGCTTCCTGTATAACGCGGCAGGGGAGCACCAAGCACATCCCACCCTCGAGTCGACGCCTCACCTGTGTCTCGCAATCCACGACTGTCCCACGATCCGCATCCCACAGCCGACGTCGCAATCCCGACACCACACGTAACCCGTTGTCTCCAATGCCGAAGCTCTGATGATTCTCGAGCGAGAGCGATACGTCGACATGAATTGACCCCCGCCGACCGAGGAAACCCGAGCCAGTTCGATGCGCGCATGAAGCCGCCGTGACGGTTCCGGTTCCGGCTTCGGCTTCGGCTTCAGAGGAGCAGCCATGTACTGGCCGCTTGGGACCCCGCGCATCTATGCGACAAGCAGCTCGGGCTCCCTCCACATTGTCTCCCACGATGGCCTTCCCAGCCCCAGTGCCCGGCCGGAGCTGAGATTCGACAGGAACTCGTTCTTATCCCCCAGCTCGGCCGCCAATCCAGACGGCCACGGCGCCTCGTCCGGGCCGCCTCACACAACAACCCCCCTCACCCCGGTGACACCAATGACCCCCCTCACCCCTGGCATCAAACCCGTCGAACACGAGAACGACCATCTCGAGGAGGGCAGCCCTGCACGCTCGCCAGGGCTCGCTCCCGCCAGCATCCCTCTCCACGAACCTGTCCTTGCGCTGCGTGTCTCACGCGCTGGCCACATCTTTGCCGTCATTACTCCCACGTCCATGACCATTTGGCAGACAAAGGTGTGGGAACTCCCTTCTTGGGCTTGATGCCGTGCGATTTGTCCGTCTAACTTGCGGCGCCCAGCCCACGGTCGTTCTCGCTGTCGTCGTCCGTTCCGAAGCCTCCGTTGAGACATACGGCACCAATATCAACTTGCTGGTCCGGCCAGACTCCGCTATCCTTGTCGTCCATACTAGCTTGGGATACTTGATCACATACTCTCTCGCCACCGACCCCGATGCGCGCGTCTACCGGCCCCATTTCGCCAACCATACCAATGTCCAGCGGCGACGCCTGAGCCACGTCGGCGATCCCGGCCACGCTGCCCCGGACCAGATCCTATGGGGGCCCGGCGAAGGGCCCGGCGTGAGGGATGTCAGTGTTCGCTTTCGGATGGTGATCAAGGTGGATGCGGGCATAGAAAGCGCATTGGCTCTTGACGACGAACTGGTCGTGGCGACACGCAAGCCGGCCGCCGTCCAGTGCATCCGCTGGGCCCCCGACAGTGCGGGAAGCCAGACAAGCACCGAANTGCTCAGCCGGATGAGTTGGCTGGGGAAGAAGGCCACGGTTAGGGAGATGACGCACGACAGACCCATGAATCTCTCGACCTGGATCACGAGCGATGGGAGAGCGTACGCGGTGCAGCGGTTGACCCCTAGCCAGCAGGACAGTGGCTCGAACGAGCCGGCCGACCCCAAGAAGTTGTTCAAAGGCTACTGCTTCCACATGCCTGAGAACGCCCAAGATCATGCCGTCCGCTGTGTGGTCAACGCGCGCTTCTCGCTGATCGCAGTGGGGTGCGCCAACGGCAGTGTTCGCGTCTACTCGGCGAGGGATTACTCCGGGAACATCCCTCCCTCTCACACTCACAGTGTGCCAGCGTCCCCCGCCGCTTGCGGGAAACTCACCACCCTCAGCTACTCCCCTGACGGGTACTGTCTCTTTACCGGGTTCGAGAAGGGCTGGGCGACCTGGAGTGTGTACGGGAAGCCGCTGGGCAACACGTTCCATGCAGACTACGGAATTTCTTCCACAAACAACGAAGACTGGCTCTCAGGCGTCTTGGACGCCGTCTGGGTAGGAGGCGCTTGCGACCTACTTCTCGCCAGCAGAGCGAACGAGGCTGTGTGGCTGTTGGAGATGGCGCGGAGCGCGGTAACGGGTTGCTACAACCCGGCCAACCTGTTCCGAACCGTTCTCCAGAGTACGTCGAGCATCATGGTGTATAGGGGATACGATGTGCCAGATCTTGCGTCCATCTCGGCCGAGCCCTCGCTCTGGCACACAGCTCGGATCCCCGCCGTCTATCTGCTGAATCAGTGGCCCATCAGGTGTACTGCCATTTCCGCCGATGGCAGATATGTCGCCGTGGCAGGAAAAAGGGGCTTGGCCCACTACAGCGTCAACAGCGGCCGTTGGAAGACTTTCGCGAATGAAACCGTGGAGAACGAGTTCCAAGTCAGAGGGGGGATGTGCTGGTACCAAAATATACTGGTGGCCGCTGTGGAGGCCAACAGGTCGTTCGAACTGCGCCTTTACTCCCGCGAGGCAGGGCTCGATGGCGCGGCCGCCTTCACACAGCAGATGGCGGCACCCGTGGTCCTCATCACGTCGACCGGCGAAGACTCGCTGCTGGTCTACACCTACGACAACCTCCTCTACCACTACATATTCTCCCCCGCCGCAGGCTCCATCAGGCTGATTGAAGTGGGCCATATAGCTTTCCACGGTATTGTACGGTCGCCGGCAAGAGTGAGAGGTCTTGGCTGGATCTTGCCAGAGCACCAACTACTCGAGGGAGATCCGTCTCAGGACGTGGCCCATGCGTCCGTTCTGTTCCTGGTGGACGGGAAGCTGGTTCTCCTGCGGCCGTCGGTCAGCGAAGGGAACTTGAAATACGATATGCGCGTCATCGCTCACAACGTCGAATACTATCTCAGCACGAGGGACCGGCCGCACGCCCTCGAGTCTGCTCCACGGCGGCTCATCCAGGGAACTAGTGGCACGGGAAGCGGGGCTCTCGAAGACTCACTCTGGCTCTTTGATGGTAACGAGCTAAAGGCGTGGCCAGACATGGAGCCTGTCATGCAGGCGATTTCGGGGGGGTTATCACGAGAGTTGCCCGCCACGGTTGCCGTCCCCATCGACTTCTATCCCCTCTCGGTCCTTCTCCCAAAGGGCATCGTGCTCGGTGTGGAGCCAGATCTCATCCAGCGCCGGGATATCAACTTCTCTTTCTTCCGATTCTCTATCAGGGTAAGAGCCCGTCCGGCCGTTTTGCCTTGCCACTGTCAGCATAACGACTGACGTGATGTACAGACCCATCTCTTCCTGCCCGATATCCTGCGCTTTTACCTGAGCGCGAACAGATCTAGCGAGGCGTTGCGGCTGGCGCAGCAATACGAGCATCTGGAATACTTCGCTCATGCGCTCGAGGTTCTCCTGCACCACGTATTGGATGAAGAGGTGGATGCGAACCCGACCCCGGCGCCCGAGCACGCTATACTCCCGCGCGTGCTCTCACTCCTCTCGTCGTTCAAACAGTACCTCGACATCGTGGTCCAGTGCACACGGAAGACGGAAGTGCGGTCGTGGCGCACCCTCTTTGCGTACCTNCCTCCGCCACAGGAGCTCTTCGAGGAGAGTCTCCAGCGCGGCAGCCTCAAGACGGCAGGCGGCTATCTCTTGGTCCTCCACACCTTCGACGAGCTGGCGACGGCGAGCGAGCAGAGCGTGCGGTTGCTGAGCCGTGCTATGCACGAGGAAGATTGGGACCTGTGCAAGGAGCTTGCGCGTTTCCTGGCAGCGCTCGATGAGACGGGAGACACTCTGCGAGAGGCGATGGACATGGTGAAGGCCCGGATGGACCAGGGTCGCGAGACGGACGAAGGGCCGGTCAGGAACGGATTCATGAGCAGACTTGAGATTCCGTCGGTGGGGGGCAGCCTTGGGCGGATAGCAGGGAGCGATTCAGAGGCAGAAGGACAGTCAGCCAGCGATGCGGGCTCCTCCACCAGCGTCGGCCGATCGGAAACCAAAGATGATTCTTCATAGAGGGACGGACGGACGGGGCCAAAACAGAGGCGAGGCGGAGCTAAGCCCGGACCAGTCCATACCAGAGGACCACATACAATAGGTGATACACCATCACCGTCATCTTTCGTCCCTCCCTTTCTGCATCCGAAGGTGACGGAGACGGGGAACACCCAACCCAGCCTCAGCCAGGTGTGGTCCGTGCGCTCAGGCCCTCGCCGCTTTAAATCCATCGCTGCCTCATCCCACGCCAATACCCATCCGCAGACCCCGAGGCTGGCTCTGATGTCCACTGCGGAGTAAAGCAGCAAGATACCACAACAACCCAGACCATGGACCACCCGGAACCTCCCCAACCACCCGGGGCCCACCCTCACTCTGCGGCGCATGTCCGCCTCCAGCCGCTGAACTTTGCTCCAGAACATCGTCCATCTCGCTTCCGTGCGGCTGGAGACTCTCGCGGTCATGGATTGTCGCCGTTGGGCTTGCCGGGCCTGACGGGAGTGACAGAAGTTGATATTAGCTCCGCTCCGGGTTTCCACACCCAGGGCCTCACCACCTTTCCGAGCCCCTATGCCGTTCCATCACCCTCACATGGCTTGTTCCGGGGTCTCGACCACGTGCAGAACGTGAGCACAAATCTCCAACACAGGCATCTGCGCCCGCCACCCAGGGGCCAACTCCCATTCCCGCCACAAACACATGAGAGACGCGACCGTCCCCCTCTCACGCCGTCCACCGATGTAGCGCTGCCGCCTCTGAGCCAGTTTGGCTTATTGTCTCGGAGTCAAACAGGCAGTCGTGTTGCAACTGACGTAAACGACGTGCCGGGGACCGAGAGCACGGATCTGGTCAGGACGGCCTTTGCCAAGGGCCCTGCCAGTCTCGAGCCGATGCGCGGCGGACAACTACACACCGATACTGGAGAGGAACCCCCCGACCTCGCACTATGGCGCCAGAGGCTCTTTGCTCTGGAAGCGCCTGTCATTCTCACTACGGAAGAGTGAGTGTCTCTTCACCCGATCATCCGCCCGTGTCTTCGCGGGACGGACTGTGACCCCCGTCTATACAAGTCTCAGACGTGCTTATTCATTGCCCAAGATACGACACGTACTTTCCGTGGGTCGACAATGTCTACTCGCACAGGTCGACGCAGACGTACCAGCGCAAGAGCTGCCTCACGCACTACTACGACTGCCGCATGAAGGGCAGGCCGTCGGGGACGCGCAAGTCGGACGACCCGAACAAGAAGAAGCGCAAACGCACAGTGCGCCCGCGCGATCTCTGCGACGTCAAAATCAAGATCACCGAGTACCCGGCCGGTTCTGTCGCGGAGTTGAGGGAGGGCGATGGCGTCGATTTGGATGGCAGGGTCCTGCAGGAGGCGCTGGCTCGCATCCGGGACGGCCCTTTGCGGGTGGTTCGACGAATCAACGGCAGCGGGACGAATGGGGGCCCGGACGGCAACCCAGCGACGCACAAGCATGACTTGCAAAAAAGTGACGAGATCAAGAAGAGCAAGGCAGTTCGGCGGCTGGCCGAGCTCGAGAGAGAGGCGAAGCGGAGCCAAAAGCCGTCTCCGTGGCGGCCACGGGGTGATGCGGCCACCACGGCAAAGAACCATACCAAAGATGCCAACTTGAAATTCTATTCCGCCTGTTTCTGGTAAGACACGGGACGGGGCCCCTGCAAGAATTACCCGGCTGGTTATCTTGGAACTGCACATGGACTGACATGTCGCCCGCAGCCCCTTTTCCCAGCGCGTCTGGATTGCCCTCGAGGCCAAGGGTCTCGAGTATCAGTACTGCGAGATATACCCGCTCCGAAAACCCAAGCCTACCCCATTGCTTGAGGCGAACCCGAGAGGTCTCGTTCCTGCCATATTACAGGAGGATTGGGCCTGCGCAGAGAGCTCTGTCATTCTGGAATATGTAAGCCTTGATTGGCCTGCTCTTGTTCCGGCCGTCCCCTCCGCCCCTCGGCCATGGCGTCGTCCCGAATGCAACGGGCTGGCTGACAGCTATGCTATCCTCAGCTCGAGGACTTCAACAGCACAGTTCCCCTGTATCCGTCGGTGCCTAGGCTCAAAGCTAACTGTCGATTGTGGGTCGACTTTGTATGACTCGCGCCTCATGCCCGATCTATCCAGCATGGCTGACCTTTGCTCAGATCAATACTCGAGTTGTGCCCGCCTTCTATGACGTCCTAGCATCAACCGAAGAGGAAGCGCGGGGCCGTGGCATGGAACGGCTGCATCGTCACATCTCTGACCTGGTGCAAGCTGCTGGCGAGAAGGTAAGGGTTGGCCCAGGCGTCTTCAAATGTCGGAGAGCGTCAACAAGTCCAACTCACAGCCGTTCAATCAAACAGGGCCCCTATTTCCTCGGCGACCATATGTGTCTCGTGGACGTCCACCTGGCACCGTTTGCCCTCCGGCTGTCTCGCTTGACACCATTCAGAGACTTCCCTCCACCGACACCGCACGCACGATGGAAGGCATGGCTGGCGGCCCTCGAGCAGAACCCCCACGTGCGCAGCACGACGAGTGCGCATGGACTCTACACTCAGACCACCGAAGACTTGATTAAGGGCTTCCAAGGAGCT
>FJWA01004103.1_pt1 | contig 16319 bp, 10 predicted proteins | sample 1011891 | NCBI WGS metagenome assembly FJWA01 (sample SAMEA3912450, study PRJEB9761) | metagenome | biome: forest; material: soil | place: USA | collected 2011-06-22 | depth 0.1 m
TTAGGGACGATTAGGGAAATGGGCAGCCGCCCAGGAGTTGTGCGCGGATAGGTCCAGAGGTCCAGAGGTCCAGAGGTCACCGAGTCATCTCAATCGCGCAAGTGGTGGGGAGTTCGGGTTAGTGTCGAGGCGGGTGGTTGTTCGGTGAGGGATCGCCGGTGAGGGTGATGATGGTGAGGCAGGCGGAGAAGCGTGGTTGACGGTTGACCAGGAGGAATGAGGTTGGACGAGAGCTGGGAGGGTAAGGTACCTGCCGCCCCCTGCTTGCCTGCTCTGCGCCCGTCGTCTTGCTCGGGTTTGGCTAGCGTGGCGACCCTGTTGTTTTGGCGTGCCATTGTGTGACGGTACTGGCGGGTATATTCTTCCTATTCTTTCGCTATTCTGGCCTGTTTTCCCTATTCTTGGCGAAACATTACCGTCATTTACGGCCAGTCGTCCGTATTTCAGTCGCCAACAGCGGGAGCAGCGGCATGGGGAGGCGCGCTCCACCGCTCATTCGCCCTCGACCAGCCATCCTGGAATGCCACAACAAACCCGCGCTTGCGCTGTGCGACTTGGCGGCCCATCTCCGCCCAGCCGCGATTCAAACGCCAGGGAATGTCAACAAGCCGATGTTATCGCCGCGTTCCCCGAATTGTTGACTTGTCTTCGGGAAGCTCCCCTCGAGAGGATTTTCCTGCTGGTGCTTCTCGCTGCTGTCTACGCAGCAGTGCGCTACCCACAGAATTGCAGATTTACAGAATTGCCATCATCGTCTCGTGCCTCTTGTCCCTGAGATGACGCGATTCGACATGCCGTCTTTGCCTTGCCTCTGCCCAACCTCTGGTCAACGGTCCCTGCATTGTGGCGCATCGGGGCATCGCCGGGTTTCATGCCGTGCAAACAAACCGCCGCCAGGGGCATTCCCCAGGGGCAAGTCTAGACACAGTAACACGACGGGCTTTTCCTGGTTATTTGTGTATTCTGTATTTATATTTATTATTTCATCTCTGGAGAGTCTGCTCCCTTGCGTACCCGGAAAGGCGCGCATTGCAGCAGCTCTCCGTTTGGTTCGCCGGATTGGGTCTCTCTTGTTGTTTTGTTTTGTTTCCGCTGCTGCACGGGCTCTCCTGCAGCAGCATGAGTGGCTGAAAACCCCGGATGCGAGGTCTTGTGGCACTGACTGCCGACCCTGGCCAATCCCAGACGTGTTTTGGCATGCGCTGTCGCGTCAGGAAACGCGTTTTCCCATTAAACCCGCCCCACTCCACATCCCCCCACAAGACCACCAGCCTTCGATTTTGGATCACGAGAGGGGATGCTTCTGGCCATCGGGCGTAATACACGAGGGGTAAAATTCAGGAACAACAACACGAGACGCGTGCAGCGAGGGAGATGATCGATCGATTGGTTGTTTCCCGCGTATTCCGTCCATATGTGTTCTGTGCCGTCCGTCCCACCCCAGCAAATTGCCAACTCGGACGGTTGGACGCAAAGATCTCCAACTGCACGACATCCAGATCCCTCCCGAGCACAGATTACATCAGATCAGATCAAGCACGCCTCGCAGCGGCAGTTAATAAACGACCCGTTTCCGAGCCTTGGCTAGCGTGATGCTGCGCGCCGTCCCTCGTCCCACACATCAACCTTAATTCTTCCTCCGGCCTTCTCTCTGTCTTGTGTGTTCCAGTCTGACTTCGCAGGGAGGCATTCGTATTGAACACACACACATCCTCCTCAGCACCCACCAAGCCAGACGTGATCGCCATCTCAGCCGCAGCTGCCATATTATGCCAGCCACAAAGCGAAGTGGCATTTTGCTATGTAGCTGCTAAAGTACCAGGGAGTTTTGTTTCCCTGCGACGACCGACCCAAGGGGGTATCATGACCAAGTAACCCGTTTGCTCCGTTCCCGTCCTGTTTTGAAAAAAACCAGTGACCTATTCCGAGAGTAACCCAGAGCCCGAGAAAAATCCCTTCCAGCCATCCATGCAAAGCAAAAGAGAAACATGACCAGAATATCCCACAGCGTGGCCTCGACGACGCCTTAGAAGCCACGAATCCGTCTCTCGCCCATCTCAACCCCTCACTCCTCCTGCAACAGCGCGCTCACGCTCTCGCCATAGTGCACGCGCCGGACGGCCTCGGCAAACATCCCACTCACATCCAGCACCTCCAGCTTGGCACACTCGGCAGCGTGCTTCTCCTGCGGGACGGTGTTGGTGACCACGACGCGGTCGAGGGCGGACGCCTCGACGCGCGCGACGGCGTCGCCCGAGAGCACGCCGTGCGTCAGCAGCGCCACGACCCGCACCGCGCCCTCGCGCTTCAGCAGGTTGGCCGCGCGCGTGATGGTGCTCGCCGTGTCGGCCAGGTCGTCGATGAGGATGCACACGCGGCCCGAGACCTCGCCGACCAGCATCATGGTGGCCTTGGGGATCGCTGCGATCTTGGGGGAGCGGCGCTCTGTTCCGGGGGGGGAGGGGTTTAGTAAGGGTTATGTATGTGAGAGGAGGAGGGGAGGGGGGTTTACCCTTGTGGATCAAAGCAAAGGCCATGCCGAGGCTGTCGGCAATGGCGGTGGCGCGTTTGGCACCGCCTGCGTCAGGGCTGACAATGACTGCGTCGCGGTAGTCGGCGATGTTCTGCTGGATGTAGCGCTTCAGGAGAGGGCGGGCGTGGAGGTTGTCGACTGGTTAGAAGACGGGTTAGTAAGGGGGGGGAAACGTCAAGTCCCAACGAATGGGTAACCAGAAAAAGAAGGACATACCAGGAATGTCGAAAAAGCCCTGGTAGGCGTTCTCGTGAAGATCGCAAGTCAGGACGCGGTCCACGCCAGCACAGGTCAACAAGTTCGCCATCAGCGAGCCAGCCCGGGCCGTGAACTGCTTATGTCCCGACTTGGCCTGCAGCGCCATCATCATCGACGGATTCTCGTAGTCGTGCGTGGTGTACATGTAGCCTCCCAGCTGCTGCTCCGCGGTCGACGACATCTCTCCCTTGCCCAGCGTCATAACGCCCATCATGCCAACCACTTCGGTGCTGCCCTCAATGGTGTGGTCGACGGCTCCCTTGCCCTTGACATCGGAAGCCTGCTCGCCCGCCAGGGAAACATGCTCGGGATGATGCTCCCGACCAACCAGGGGGGCGCCGACCTTGGAAAACGGCAGGTCCGGCTGTCTGGAGTAGGGGAACAGCGGCATCACCGCGGTGACCCTCTTGGCGCTGCCCGTCTTGCAGGCCGAGATCATGATGCAGAGCTCGACGAAGTAGTCGTTGACGGTGTAGGGCTTGCCCTCGGGCACGGCCTCCTCCGCATCCTTTCCGTTTCCGCCATCACCATCCGCCTCCTCGCTTTCATAGCCGTCATACACGCTCTCCTCGGCAACACTAACCACACCGCCATCCTCACCCTCACCGCCAGTGGCGGCGGCAGCAGTAGCGGCATCGGAGATGGCGTTAGCGACGGAAGTCGCAGACGTACCGACGCCGAAAGTCTGGACGATGTACACGTCCTTACCGCGGATCGAGTCGCGAATCTCACACTTGGTCTCGCCGCTGGAGAACTTGGCCAGGGCCCGGTGGGCGGGCTTGACGCCCAGGATGACGGCGACCGCGTCGACGAAGGCCGGGTGGGACGAGCCCGAGAGAAGGACGATGTTAGGAGACATTGTTGCTGTCTTCGCTCTTGGTTGGTTTTTCTTCCGTTGATGGTAACTTGTTTGTGGGTGTTTGGTGTTTTGCTTGTCAGGTCGGTCGTAGGTCGATTGGTCCGGTCCAGTGGTCACCCGGAAGGGAATACCTTACGGAGTACGTCGGGTAAGGAGGTAAAGACCGTGATATAAGGAGAGTGGAGAGAGTGTCGTGGACCAAGTCGACCCGCAAGGAATGAGATGCCCAGTCCAGTCGAGATGTTGACGAGCAGAAAGGAGAGACAAGAAGAAAGAGGAAGAAAGCAGGAAGAAGAAGAAGTCGAGGAACCCGCCGAACTGAAAACTCAAGCACACCCGGCCTCGTCAGAAGATGATTGGGCGCCGACAAGACCGCCGACTTTCCGCCCAAACGAGGAGACGGACGTGACAGACGAGCCGCGGGAAGGAGGGGGGACGCACCAGATGATGTGGTCGTGTGTGGTGTCGCGTGTCACTGCGTGACGTTCTGTTCTGGTGCTCGGCCCGCAGTCGTTCGGTCGTACAGTCGTACAAAGAAAGCGGGAGGGACGGATGGGTGCGTTACCAGACCAGAAGAGGGTTGGGACTCCAGAGGGTTGAGAGTCAAGAGAGTGAAAGTCACAGACCGAGAAGAGATCACGAGAGAAGAAACGTATCCCCCCACTGCTCGCAGAATAGCGTGGGTTCAGTAGTGGACGGTCGAGATCGGAAGAGGATAGAAGGCGCTGGGGTATGCATCTCGGTGCCGGAAATGGAAGGGCGGACCCGTAACGGTCGGGGGCGTCGAATGGCGCGGGACTGGGCCGAAGTACTCGGCGCGCGGCGCGGGGCATGGTGCCTGGCATGCGGCCACTCACGGCTTCACGGCTCGTGATCTCAGGGTCCGGGGCTGTTCATTTGATGTGGCCGCCTCGTTATTTGTCTGCGTGTCTTGGTCTCCAGTCAATGCTGTGTTAGTGCCTGTTATTCTTGTGCTGATTGGTGCGCAGTCACAAACTGAGACAAGAGGCTGTGGACGGAATGTCTCTATTTAATCCTGGCATATCTGCATATCTGCATCCTCTGGGAACCTGTGTCTTTGTGAAGGACCAGGCCCATCTAACCCCATTTTTCATTCAAAAGCAACGAAACGAAGTGAAGTTCGGCCCTGTGCAAATCAGGGGCAGTGTTGATCTTGGGCCACCAAGAAATCTCCAGACCAGCCCCACTCAATGCAGGTCCAGCAAAGCCTGGGCACCAGGCTCGCTGCACACGTAGATGACGTCATGGGTGTTGGGAAACCCATTGAAGGTGGTGGCCGAGCACTTGGTGTAGGCGCCCATGTCCTCAAAGTAGAGCCAATCGCCAACGTCCAGCAGCAGCGGGAAGCGGATGCTGTCGGTGATGCGGTCGATGCCGTCGCAGGTCGGGCCCCAGATGCTGTACTCGATGCCGTCGGCCGAATCGGTGGCCTCGGCAGCCGGCGTGTCGTACAGGGTCCGGCCTCCGGAGCGCAGCACCTTGGCGACGGGGTGCTGGTGGTCGAACATGATGCTGCTGAAGTTGCCGTACAGGCCGTCGTTGACGTACACCATGTAGCTGGCGGCGGAGGCGTCCTCAATGGTGCGGCGAGCAATGACGTTGCAGGCCAAGGTGAAGGTTGACGAGGCATAATAACGGCCAGGCTCCGCAATGAGGTTGATTCCCGAGTGGGCCGGGAAGTAGTCGTCGAGGGCGGCGCGGAGCACGCCAGCCATCTGCTCAAACGTGGCGTCGCTGCAGAAGCCGCCGCCGACGTCCAAGGTCTTGAGAGAGAAGCCGTGCGAGGCGGCCTGCTGGAAGACCACATGGGCATCCTGGACGGCCTTCAAAAACGCACAGGGGTCCGAGGCTCCCGAGCCGACATGGAAGCTGACGCCCACTACATTCAGACCCAGCTCGCGGGCCAGGGCCAGGAGGCTGTCGGTCGAGTCGAGCGAAGCGCCAAACTTGAGGCTCAGACGGCAGAGCGAAGACGAGTCGTCGGTCAGGATGCGCAGGTAAAGCTCGGCCTCGGGGTACAGGCGCGCAATCTTGCGGAGCTCGTCAGCGTTGTCAAAGGTCATCTGGCGCACGTCCTGGCTGGCGACATAGCGCAGGTACGAGTTGGTCTTGCACGGCTGCGCATAGATGATGCGAGAGGGGTCGACTCCCATGTTCAGAACCTGCTCGATCTCGTTCTTGGAGGCGCAGTCGAAGCCGGCGCCGAGGGTGGACAGCAGCTCCATTAGCTTCGGGTCCGGGTTGCACTTGACGGCTGTCACAGGGTCAGCGGCAGCTCGGCCAGAGCTGTAGAATGCCTGGGGATCGTCAAGCCTTACCATAGAACGGCTTGACGCGCGGCAGATTCAGCTTCCAGCGGAGGTGCTGACGGTAGACCTCGCCAAGGTCGGCCACGAAAAAGGTGTCCTCCTCGCCGGGTTCGCAGAAATCGTGGTCGATGTTTTCGACACGCTCGCGGAGAGCGTCCCCAATCATCTGCTTGGCCCAGTTGGCCTGGCGTGCGTCATGATGGTCATGATGGCCGTGGTGGTGGTTGTTGTTGTTGTTGTAGTCGAAGAAGCCATTGTTGTAGCTCTTCATAAAAACATGATTATTCGTAAAATCCGTATAATCAAGTGATGTGAATCGATCCGTGACAAGCGTTGGCATCACCATATCCCACGATTTGATCGAGGGGGACGGTGTATCGAGTAGGGCGCGTGTGGGGAGGCGGGAGGGTGAGGACGGAGTCGCAAACGCACGTCGGCTGTGGCGAGCTGAGAGAGCGCGAGGGTTGGAGGCTGTCGAGAGACAGGAGGAGGTTGGTATCTATAGCACGAGTGCTCAAGCGGGTTCTAGGGAGGTCGATGTCGGAAACAGACTGATCCCTGGACGGTTTGACGAGACTTCGTCGACTCTTCCTCGGTTAGAGGAAGAACCGCAGAACCCGTCCTATGCGGCAGCTGATGGTGGGAGTCGAACTCGGGGTTCTGGTGCAGGAACGAGTCGAACAAGGAAAACTCGAGTTCCTTAGGCGACCTCAGCAGGGGGGGGCAGCGAGTTGATGATGTGGAAGGTTTTTCGGAGGCTGAAATCTTGGTCTGAGACAAGGGTGACGGCCGAGAAAGCCGTAGTCGAGGGAGTTGCCTTTGAGTAGACCAAAGGCAGTCGGGCGGTGCGACGGGGTGGGAGGTGGTTCTTGGAGCAGGAGTCAAAGTCAGCATTGTTGAACAAGCTTGCTGCCGTGTGGTGTGGTGCCTGTTGTTGGATATCCGTCGCATCTTGTTGCGCCGAGGGAGGGCGATAGAGGGGCAAAAAGCAGGGACTGCAAAGCGCAAGGCACGCGCACACTGCAGCACCATGAGTACGCCCATTCGGGGCTGTGCTCCCGTGAGTGGTCCCTCGGGTGGCGTCGTGCAAGCTGCCAAAAAAAATCCCGCCCGTCGATAAAGGTACCGTTGGCACTTACTGGTTTTCAACGTTGAACTTGCAGCAGTTGCAAGAGCTGTACGGCCCGGATGGATGATTGCGTGAAGGTGAGAAACAGGTTGCCGGGAGGAAGCCGATTGAGTGAAAAGGTGGGAAACGTGGGCAGTCTGGGTGGGAGCTCCTTATGAATTGAGGGGCGTGCAGTGGTGTGCAATCACTTGTGGGGAATCAACGAGGGTTCTTCAATTTTTTCTTGGTGTCCATGGTCAGTGCGCATAAAACCCCACAGCGAGTCTGGATGGGGGACCTTCCCCTCCACGGAGCTTCAGGACTCAGCATGCGGTGGAGTGGGCCAGAGGTCACGCTAATCATGGGTCCTTCTGGCCAGACGTTGGAGAGATGCCGGTTTTAGAAGACACGAGTCCGAAATATGTACTTTTGTGCATTCCCATGGACAAAGATGGCACCTTGGTTTGTGTGTGACGCACAAGCTTCGGGTTCCAGGTACAGAATACAGAATTCGGTGCTGCCGTCTGTCCATGACATCAGATAGGGTTTAGGTTCCAGGGGTCCGAGATCGACGGTTGNACCTCGGATTTCCACGGCAGGGTTTCTTTATGGCGGGCAGGCCAACCACATCGAAACCTGGGGGTCATCGCGGGGCAGGCCGGCCGGGTCGACGACGACGTTTGAGGCCGTCGAGGCCATTGAGGCCGCCAACCCCCCACTCCGCATCCTGCGTTCGAGCTGCCACGGTGGGCAGCTCGAGTGCACTCCGACGGGCGGACCAGTTTGAAGCAAGCCGCAAGTTGCGGTCAGCGGCAGTACAGAAGCGGAATGTGGAATTCCAACCTTCCCCGCTTCAACGTCGCTAAACACCAACGATTCCACCCGACGAGGACGAGAGGGGGACGCCGGGCGGGTCCTCCGGCCGCCAGTGCCAGTGCCAGGCCCAGCAAGACACCGCAAGTCGGCAACCGGAGTTCGAGGGGGTTGGCCAACAATAAAAAATCGCGCACTCGCGGCGGCAGCCCCCAACATTAGCCTGTTTCTTGTCGTGTGCACGAGGCGTCATGTGATGGAGCAGTTGTCGCTGGCGAATTGCACCATCCCTCTCGACAGCCAGTGATCACAGAGTTGAGTTGATGGGCGAGCGGTCCGGGACGAGGAGGGGCCCTGCTGCGTCTGCAGCAGGAAAGCCGCGGCGTTGTGCCGGTGACATGCACGATCAAGCGGCGAGAATAAATCGCTCGCAGCATCTGACTGGGTCGAGACGATTCGGCGCAGATGTGACCCAACGCCGTGCGACACCTGGATTCGGCTGCCACCGCACTACCGAAGGAACCCTGATATCGAGGCATTGGCGTCTGCTATGTGCCGGCATAAGCCAAAGGGTATTGGCCGCCGGTCTCCTCGTTGCTGCAGACCGATCGCCGGCCACTCGGATCTGGGCCGTAAGGGGGAGCACATGGACCTACATGATGCTGTGATGTAAGCAAGACGACGCAAGGGCAAACGGCCCAATTCATGTGTGGGGGACATGGAGTGGAAACTCCCTGCATGTACTCTGTTCTTTAGTCCGCAAGTCCAAAACTGTGGAGGAGGGTTCTGAAAGAACGAGCCCAAGCCCGGTGTGACCGGTGCATGGCGTGCTTGATCTCGCGTCTCGCTGTGGTCTCAATGCTATAGCCTGAAGCAGTGAGACGTATCGTGTCCGGACGCTGTGAGAAAGAGAGAGAACGGGGCAGGAGGATTTGAAAATAAACTCGACGTCACTCATCACGGGGCCAGAGATCTTGCGACCGTGGCCCTGCTGCGGGATCGGCTAGGCGGTGTGTCTGGCTGGGTATGAGAGAGGGGTATCATCGGTATGTGTTGTACATCTTGTTAAATACATGGTGACTGAGCATCAGTTGGTCGATATTGTGTCGGGGCGTCTAAGCAGACCCGTTGATGTCCATCTCATTGATCACCCAGGACTTGTCGACAAAGTCGCGCTTCTCGCCGAGGAAAACGAGGCGCTCGGCGTCTTGGCTCAGCGCCCCGACGATGTATTTCTGCGCAACTTCGCGGATCTGGTCCTTGGTGACATCGAGGAGTTGCTCACGGCGCTTCTGTTTCATCTCGTCGGTGATCCCATAGACAAAGTTGGCCATGCCCTCTTCGTTGACTGCCCGAGGGGCGTCAACACCCTGGAAGATCGAGATCTTGGCGTCTTCGAGGTCGCGGTCGGACCACTGCTTGTCGACCGCCCACTGCCCAGCGCTGCGCATGATCTTGATCGTGTTGAGCGGGTTCGGGTCGCGGTACGAGTAGAAGCCAAAGATGCCGTCGATGGCGCGGGAGTATGCGCCACCGCCGTAGGCACCACCCTTCTCGCGGATCTCGTGGTGCAGGTGCTTGTGGGTCAGAAGAGAAGACAGAATTTGGAGCGGCGCGCCGTCGGGTGATGTATAAGACGCGGTGGGCAGGGCCAGCGCGCCGTAGTACACCTGATACGGCAAGGGGTAGAACGATTTGATGTTCCTCGCGAAGTCCCGAGTCTGTCGCGGCGGGAAGTCGGCCTTGTACGTGGGGAGGGAGCCCAAGAACTTGGAGAGGGCACCGGTGTTGCTGGCAACGCTCTCGCTGTCGCACGTGATGGCGGCTCGCATGGTGCCGGCGAGGGCAAATTGCTGGATCGACTTCAGCTTCCCAATGACATCCTCCAGCTTGTCGGACTCTGGGCGGCTAGCGAGGCTTGTCACCAACTTCACTTGAGACAACCCGCCCACTTGCTCCCTGAAGAAGGCATCCCAGGTCAGGCCAGCCTCGGCAGCCCTCCGAGCATAGGAATGCCCGGACGAGGCGATGTCATTGACGACACCATCGGCAGCGGCATGCAAAAGCTGCCGGATCTGCTGGGCAGCTTCGGGACTGTCAAAGTTCGTGTCAACGACCAGCTTGCGCAGCAGATCGAACATGACGGGCACGTTGCGATCCAGGGCCATTCCGGAGAGGGAGAAACCCTCATGTGCTTGGGTGAAATCCGTGGCCTCCGATGCTGAGTGGTAACCCACGGAAACGCCACCGGTCTTGAGCTTGATGAGATCCTCGAGCTGCTCCATGGTCATGTCCTTGGTGCCAAGGCGCATGATGGCATCGGTGAAGAGGGGAATGAGAGACCGCAGTTCGTCGGGCAGGTTCTCGAGCGTGCTGATTGCCCGAAAGTAGGTCAAACCGTTGGTCGGCGCTTCGCGCAGCTGGAGCTTGACCTCACCCACGGTCTCGCTCCGCAGAACCACTGGCTCCTTCTGGCGCGGGATATCCTTGACATGAACACTAGGCAGACAGCTCAAGTCTTCAGTGTTAGACTTGCCCTGCTCCGTCAACAGCGCCAACTCGCGTGCCTCGAGCGCGGCGCGGGCCTTCTCCTCGCCACCAGCAGCCTCGACAGCCTTGGAGATCTTGGACTCGAGCCGGCTTGCCTCCTCCTTCGCAAGGTCCTGACCAAACTCGGCGGACGGAGCCATGGTGAAGGTCAGCGTGTTGTCGTTCAACAGGTACTTGTCCATCAGTCCCTCCAGGTAGCCGCCCTTGGCGTACAGGGTCTCGAAGGCGGTGAGCGTGTCGTTCCACGCAAGCGAGTCGAACGGGTCGACGCCCGTAAACCATTTCGGCTTCAGCCGGTGCAGCAGAGACATACCAAAGTTGGCCGTCTTGTGCTTGAGGCCCAGCTCCAGCTGGTGCAGATAGCCGTCAATCTTGGATCGATCGAAGCCCTTCTCCCGTACGCTGCGCAGGATTTCTTGCACGGTCGGCTTCAGCTTGGACACATCCGACTCTTGGACGCCGGTCAGGCCGATGGAGAATATCCCGTCCTTGCCGGAGCTGTCGTAACCCGAGTTGGGACTCCAGTCGGTGCCAAGACCGGTCTCGATGAGCCCCTTGTACAGGGGCGAGCCGTAGCCGTCGCTCAGCAGGGCGGAGACCAAGGCCAGGGAGAAGGACTCGACAACGTCTGCGGTATCCCCGAGGACCCAGGACACAGATGTCTTGAACTGCTTATTTAGATCCACCAGGGGGTCAACGGGGCCCTGCAGCTGAACCTCCCGAGGGCCGCTGCTGAGGTCAATGGGGCGGTGGACAGCCATGTCGCTCTTGATCTTCTCAAAGACGCCCAGCTGGGCATCGACCTCTTTCAGATGGTCCGCCAGCGGCATGTCCCCGTAGGTGAAGACCTTGGCGTTGCTTGGGTGGTAGTGCTCGGCGTGGAACTGCTTGAGCTGCTTGTAGGTCAGGTCGGTGATCTTTTGGGGATCCCCGCCCGAATTATTGATGTCTGGAAAGATGTGGTCTTGGAACCTGATGTAGAACAGATAGCCAGCATCCGACATTTGTCCCTTCATCTCGTTGTACACGACGCCCTTGAAGACGAGCTTCCGGTCCTCGGGCGTGACCTCGGCACCAGCGGCGATGGCTTGGGGGTTCTCGGGTCCGATGCGCCACCCCTCCTGAGTGAAGTCGGATTCCTTCAGCAAAGGCCGAAGCGTCGCGTCGAGGTACACGGACATGAGGTTCTTGAAATCCTGGGCGTTTGTGGTGGCGAAGGGGTAGAAGGTGTGGTCCGAGGCAGTAAACGCGTTCATGAAGTTGGACAGCGTGCGCGGGAGCATCTTGAAGAATGGGTCTCGGATCGGATACCTGGGTGAGAGTCAGCATAGCTGCCGGCAGAAGAGTTGTGATCTACGTAGGAGGGGGAGGCACTGACTTCTCGCTGCCACAGAGCGTGGTATGCTCCAGGATGTGTGGGACGCCCGTGTCGTCTGGGGGGTTGGTCTTGAACCCGATCGAGAAGACATTGTTGGAGTCGTCGCGCGCAATGTGCAGGTGTTCGGCACCCGTCTTGTCGTGCCGCAGGTGCAGTGCCGTCAACTCGAGCTCGGGAACGTGCTTGGTGCGGAGGAGGGTGAAGCCATGCAGCTGCTCGCCGGGCTTGGGGAGCTGCGAGAGATCGGTCGCAGCTCTCGCCGCCCGTTTGGCCGTGCTGCGGAGCATCTTGACGGCGGCGGCGGGGGGGGAGGGGTGAGGGATGAGTAATCCGGGCAAAGTCTCGTCCTTGATGAAGCTCGTTGTCGAATCTGGAAATCTCGAGGCCAAGAGTTTGAAACCGTCAGTGGCCCCGGCTCAGTCGGACAGCAGCCCACTCAGCACCAATCGGAGGACGGAAGCCCTGAACCCGACAGAGGGTTGTGACGTGGGACGATCGCCTCGAGCTTCAAGAATTTACATGGGAGATTGTATATGGTGCATAATGTTGCATAATGTTTTTATTGGGATTCTGAGGAAGCAAGAGAAAGCCCCAAAAAGAATATAACGACTCAAGGTTCCTAACATGTCTTGGTGTCTCTTTTTTCCGACACCAAAGTCTCAACATCTCTTGCCCGCATCATTATAGGCTGGTATATTATCCGTATTGGAATACAGCTTCCCGGCCTTTGCGTCGATTTCCTGAAACACAGGTGTGTCGCGCCGTGCAAAAGCACCGAGTGCCCCGGCCAAGGCGACTGTCGCACCCTCGGCGCTCAGTGGGTGCCGGGTGGCCACATTACCTACAGGACAGAATACAGAATACGGAGTCCTGTCCTTTCTGTCCCACTGCTCAATGTTCGCGCCAATACCACTGCACGTGCCCACCACGCTCAAGGCTGAATAAAAGAAGCGGTACGGAGCGGCAGATTTCGGTGGCCCCCCCAAGGTCTGAACTCACCGCGGCTCCTCCACCCAGCCGGCACCTCTCCCAATGTCCATGGCCAACCCCACGATGGCTTCTGCGACTGTTTTGCCCCGACCGGCGACTCCCGTGGCGAACGGGGCTCCGAATCAATCGACCACCGACTCGGCCCACGCGGGGCATCTAGTGGCCGGCCATGACAACCGACAGGCCCCGGCGCCGCCCGCCGCGGTTCCCGGGAAGAAGGGGAAGCAGAAGAAGACCCCGGAGCCGACCGAGGCGTCCAAGTTGATTGCGCAGAGAATATCGCAGCTCGAGCTGGATGCGGCCGGCGAGAAGGACCAGGAGGCTGAAATCGGTGGGTGCACGTCCCCATGTTGTGTGCGGGTTGGCAAGGCGGACGGATTCTTGCGATCGTGGGCCAGAGCAAGGACACGGGCTGTCGGACATCGCGCGAGAAGCGTCGGTGTCGTGGGCAGGCGGTTTGATGTCGAGTTTGGTGGCTGATTGCGTTGCAGAGCGGGAGGTCAGGAAGGCAAACCGGGAACTGCATACCCAGACGTCCAAGATGAGCGACATCCAAAAGATCGAGCACCTCACGAAACGATGTTCCGATCTCCTGTCGGATATGAAACGGCACGAGCGGGAAAGCATCAAGAACAAGAAGCGCGGAGACCAGCTNCAAAAGGACAAGGACAACAGCAGAAACGAGCTCAACAAGACGGTGTCGCTGAAGGAGAAGTTGGAAAAGCTCTGCAGGGAGCTCCAGAAGGAAAACAACAAGTTGAAGGTCTGCTTCCCTCTTTGCCCGAGGGCCGGCTTTGGGAAGCCCGTGTGTGCTGATGGAGATGGCTGGGGCAGAACGAGAACAAGACGCTCTCCGACACGCAGGTCAGAAGCCAGAACTCGTGGGACGAGAGGTACTCGGGTCTTCTCCGGCGGATGGACGACTACCAGGAAGAAAAGGACAATCCGCGCAAGCAGGTGGTGGACATGGAGGTGGAGGAATTGTACGTCTCGTCTCCTTCCGTCGTCTGCCCTTGTTCTCTCCCCGGTCATGGCAGCCCCCGCTCACCGTGCCCAGATTCTGCCAGCGATTCAAGTCCTTCATCGATCAGTACGAACTCCGAGAGCTGCATTTCCACTCGCAGATGCGCACCAAGGAACTCGAGGTCCAGTACAACCTGGCCAGGTACGAGCGCGAGAAGAAGAGCTACGAGGCGGAGCTGGCGCGGTCGAGGCAGCTCAACGCGCAGGTGCAGACGTTTTCCAAGACGGAGACGGAGCTTCGGCAGCAGCTCAACGTCTACGTGGACAAGTTCAAACAGGTCGGTCCGCCGAGGCCGGGGTCGAGGTCGAGATGGGGGACGAGCGCGCAGGCTGACGCGCAGGCACAGGTCGAGGACACGCTGAACAACAGTAACGACCTATTCATGACGTTCCGCAAGGAGATGGAGGACATGTCCAAGAAGACGAAGCGGCTGGAGCGGGAGAACGAGAACCTCAAGCGGAAGCACGACCAGGTGAACGGCAACATCCTCAAGATGGCCGAGGAGAGGAACAAGAACCTGGGCGAGATCGACGAGCTCAAGAAGAAGCTCGAGAAGCTGAACGGCATCATCAGGCAGATGCAGCAACAGGGCCGCGGCATTCCGCAGGGGCTGACGGGCACGGTCGAGAACGGGTACGGCGAGGGGGACCTGGAAGGGGACGAGAGCGAGTACGAGGACGACGAGTACGACGAGGGCGAGGACGAGGAGGTCAGCGACGAGGGGGACGAGTACGACGACGAGACCGAGGACGAGCTCCACCACCAGCAGCAGCAGCAGCAGCAGCAGCAGCAGCAGCCTCAACAGCCGCAGGCGCAGCCCCAGCCGTACGGCCCCGAGCGACCGCCCCCCGCGCCGGCCGCGGCGTTGACCAACGGGCACCGGTAGAGGCGGCGAGGGACGTCTGTGTGAGGGAAGGCGATTTTGCTGCGAAGGAAGGAGGTTTTGCTGCGTCACTTCTGGGGATGATTCATTCGACATGGGGCACTACAACCGGTTGGAGAAGATGCCCGCGGCCCTCNCACGCCCAATGCGTGCTGTGACTCCTGGGACTCCCAAGACTCGCGGAACTCGCTAACTCTTGCGAGTCTTGGGAGTCTGGGCCAAGTTGAATCTCTACTACATTCATAGCGTGATTCAGGCTACCTTGATCGGTAGTCTTGCCTCTCCCGCACTCCCGGGCTCTAGTGTATAGTGTAGAAAACCACCTACCAAATACTGTATTATGTACTCGAGATGCGGGTGTAATGTGATACTGTGTTGATTTCTCGGGCTTTCGATGATCTCATTGCCCAAAAGCTCCACAGGGTGTGCTTTAGCTTGTATCTAAGTAACGGGGCCTTACGGCTTGGCAGAATGTTCCACGTTCCAAATCCAGGGAGCTCAAGCGACCGAATTGGTGCTCACCCTGCCCGGAGCCGTCTGCCGGGCCGCTGNACGTAACACTGACCTCNAGGTATGCATCAATCCAAAACATTCCCGGTCAAGATGCAGCCGCATGCTGCAGGAGGTTGGTTGCCTTATCATCCTCGGGTGCCGACAAGCAGANAGCAGCGCAGCGCACGCTCCGTCATGGAATGCGGGCATCTGACACCATCGCCATCTCGCGCGCCCAGCCTCCTTTTGGTTGTCTGCTTTTAGACTTGTTGCGACACAGCGCATCATCACCCAGTGACAGGAACCGCCTTGTGGTGCATCATCGCTGCAGCACTTCGAAGCTCGAGTCCTGCACGATCGGAACACTCGCTCCCTCGTCTCGACCCATTGAAACCGAACAACCCACCGTCGCCTCGGCCCTCAAGACCCCACGGTGAAACCCTACACGGCCGACTACAGCCCCCCGCACTGGCGCCTACAATTGAACACGCCCGACCAACGCGACCGAATGCCGCCCTGCGCAACCTCTCCACTCAAACCCACCACCACCACCACAACAAGCACGAGCACCTCCATCCTCCCACTCACCCATCATCGCCGACAACCAACCCCCCAAGACCCAACCCCATAAGTCAGCGGGCGGGGGGCGGGGCCAAAACCACAAAACCCAGAAAAACACCAACCAAAAAAACGGGAGAAAAGATGGCCTTCATCCAAGACCCCCGCCTGCGCCAACGCTGGAACCAGCTCTCCCACACCACCGAGGCCGTGACCTCGGACGCCGCCGCCGGCATCTGGACCTTCGGCCACCGCTACCTCACGCCCTGCCTCGACTCCCTCTGCGGCGCGCTCGACGCCTGCGCGGGGCGCGTCTGCCTGGGCGGCAGCCGCGACGAGCGGGCACGGCGGGCGCGGGAGCGGGTCCGCGGCGCCCGCGGGACAAGGGCTGCGGCTGGCAGCAGGGCCGAGTACAGTTTTGATTTTTACGACGATTGGGAGGAGGACTTTCCCGGGGAGGTGTTTCCCGCGGGCTATGCCGGGGAGGAGGGCGGGGAGCATCCGCATCATCAGCATTCTCAGAGGGGAGGCGGGTTGCTGGGG
>FJWA01003519.1_pt1 | contig 16280 bp, 12 predicted proteins | sample 1011891 | NCBI WGS metagenome assembly FJWA01 (sample SAMEA3912450, study PRJEB9761) | metagenome | biome: forest; material: soil | place: USA | collected 2011-06-22 | depth 0.1 m
GCGAGGGAGCGGAGGCGGGGGTTAGGGGATGACAGCGGACTCGGGGGAATCCGCCGGCATCCGCACCAAGCTCAAGTGGTCAAAGAAGCACAGGACTTAAGAGCAAACATAACAATAAACATGAGATGACGATGGAAGTGGAAGGAAGGAAGGAAGCGAGACAAAGGAAATCGATAGCGGCCGAGGTGGTGGCAAAGAAAGCTTTTAGACAACTGAAGCCCAGCGAGGGCAAGGATCCGGGGGGGACCAGACGGACAGCGTCCGGGATGTGTAACATCGGCGGTGTTCAGACGAAGAAGGCGGGCGGAAGGCTGCTAAACGGCACTGAAGCTTGCCGGCGCAACGAGGCGGCTTTCCCTGTTTCGGATGCGAGACCAGATGAGTCCCTGACAAGACCAAGGCTGCTGGCTCTGGCCCAAGCTCCCATGGCCGACGGCGCGGCGAAAGCCTCCCTCCGGCAGCCGCAAGCCTCTTCCCTCGCTGGTGACCTCGCGTTAGGTGCTTGGTAATTATCGATCTTGGTCGGAACGGGCACTTCCCAGAAGAGCTTGGCGCTCTCCCGTGCTTGAACCCCCTCGGCCATCGACCCCGAAAGGGCTGCTGGGCTGCTGAGCTGATCCCGAGATCCGCGAGGCCGGCTCGTCGTGGACATTGGACAACGACGCGACTGCCTGGGCCACTGGGCCAGCGAAGGAAGGGGGGCGCGGAAGCCGGGTTGCCGACAGGCTGGCTGGCCGGGCAGCGAGCGGCCGCTGCAGGTTTGTTGTTGGTTGCCGTCATCTGCTGTCCAATTACGCACGACAGGTGCCTCCACGGTCGTCTCCAAGCGAGCCTGGTTTCAGCCCGGATGTTGAAGCTTCCGGAGCGGCGTCGCCCCGCCAGCCAATCGCCAGCCCATCGGGCGCCCCTGCCGCCCGGAGGAGCTCCCGAGCCGGATTTGACGTGCATTTTTCCGTGCGGCATTCATTCGGTCCGCGTTTGTTCGGGCTTGAATTCTGCTGGGGCATTTGTTCTGGCCCATGGAAGCCAGCAATTCCTTCGATTGCAGCTGTTCGGGGGTTTTCTTGCTGCTCGAGACCGGAAACGTTCAGCGAAACGTTTCTCCAAAACAGAATTGCCAATGCGGGTTCTTTCCTGTCAGTTCCTGCCCCTGAGCAAGGCGGTGTGGCCTGGCAGATCTCCTGTTTGCTTGGCCCGGATCTCGAAGTTTTGGCCACTTTCAGCCCTGAAACTTTGCAGCCGGTTGGCCTCCTCCCTCAACACGGTCCAACCTTGCTTGACTCGTGCAGACTCCTGACTTAAACAAGGAACCTCCCTTCTGCCGGGATTCCACATCATTTATTTTCACGGGGATATCCCGCCAACTTGTTTATTTTTACATCGCGGCGGCAACATTGACACATTGATGTTGTTTGTTGCTCCCCGAGGGCGCTGATCTGTTCCAGAAGATGTGAGGGACGTGTTTCACCAGGCCGCCGCCGACGATCAAGCATCGCATGGAGCCCCTGCCAAGGGCGCTGCCCTGCACCAAACAAACTCATGCGTCAACCCGAACCCGTACTCCGACTTCCTCCCACCGCGTCCGATCCAAACCTTCTCACGGTTTGTTGCGCGTCGGGCTAAAACGAGACGCGTGTATTATGTATTCTCTTACACTGCCTCTTCTTTTTCAGCGGTTGGTAGAAACTGAGCATCTCAGTTACCCTCCCCTCCCTTCCACCGTAGCCCCCTTCGGTACCTACTTTACACAGCATTCTCTCCCAGCAAAGAGCCTACGGCTTCGTCTTCAGCTCCCCTCCCTTGACACTCGCCAGCCCGCTCCACTGCAGCTTGGCCGGAACCTTCTTCTGGATAGTCGGCACCCAGACGGTATCATAAAGGCTGGGCCCGCCCCCGGCCGCCTTGCTCCCGGGCTCCAGACTGCCAAACTGCTTCGAGTCGGTGCAGCACGGGCTGCTCGACCCCCAGAACGGCCCCGCGGCCCACGCCGTCCACCCGATGTACTCCTCGTTGTTCGTCATGTAGTCCAGCATCCCGTTCAGCATGGTCGTGCACGCCGTCGTGTTGGACCCGCCGAACTCGGTGACGAACGCCTTGAGCTTGTGCTCCTTCAGCCACGCCGTCACGCCCGCCAGCCCCGCCGCCGGGTCCTGCGTGCACGCCGTGTGCCCGCCGCTGAAGTCCTCGTCCAGGTACTCGTGGATGTCGACGGCCGTGTTGTTCGCCGGGTCGACCAGCTTGTGCAGCCACGCGCTGGTGGCCTCGGACCCGCCCTGCGTCCACGAGTGCCCGCCCGTCCAGGAGTTGCCGGGGGCGATGATGAGGTTCTTGGCCCCCGCCTTGCGGATCGCGTCGACGGCGGCCTGCAGGTTGGCGAGCAGCAGCGCGCTGGGCATGTCGTGCGGCTCGTTCATGAGGCCGAAGATGACCTTTTCGTTGGACGCGAAGCGCGACGCCAGCTCGCCCCAGAAGGCTCCGAATTGCGCCGTCGTCGCGGCCGTGGGGTCCGAGCTGTTGCCGATGACGCTGCCGCTGAAGGGCTGCGAGGAGGGGTCGTTGTAGCGCATGTAGTTGTGCGGGTCGAGGATGGCGTCTGCGAAGGGGTCAGTGGCTGGTGGGTCATTTTGAGCAGTAAGAGAGGGAAACCTACAGGCCCCCTTGGTCTTGGTGATGTACTCGATCGAGTCCTTGAAGTGGCCGAAGTGAGTTTCGTCAAACTTGGCTCCGAGGCCCGTCGACAGCGGGCACATGCGCTCCAGCAGAAAGGCGACGCGGTGGAGGTTGACCTTGTGCTTGTCCGTCATGGTGTCGACGCCCGAGTTGCTGATGAATTGGTAGTCGGTTCCGAACTTGCCAGGCAGCCCAGTTCCTTTCGTAGACGTAGCGCTCCATACCCCGAATTCCCCGCTGGACTGGGCCACACCGGCATAGTAGATGGTGGCGGATACCCCTTGGAGCAAGGCGGTACACGCGACCGCGGATGATGCTGAGAACCTCATGGTGGCAGCGAAGCGTCAAGGTATGAGCGAGTATGCCTAGGACAAAGACAATAGCGCTGCTGCTCGGGGGACGAGGCTCAAAGGAAGCCGTGAAGTTGGTTTATAAACTAATGATGCAAGGTACGGCCAACACTGCTGCCCTGCTTCCCGGCATCTCAGACTAGGTTCGGGCTCTTCCCGTCTAATCTGAAGTTGCGGGCCCTCGGCGCGATTCTCATCTATTCGTGACCAAGCTTGATACTGGAGAGCGATGATCATATCTCTATATTGGCCATCGTCGCGATGTTCAATGCAGCAGATATTGAGGGACGCAAATCCCGAGGCCTACTCACAGCTTTCATGTGTGGAGGAACGAGTTGAACTGCCCGTTCAGTCCCGGGAAAAGCGACAGTTGGAATTCTTCTTCGGCACAATTCAGATCGGGCGTCCAGAGGGCGGAGGGGGGCGCTCCGCAGAGCCCTCATCCTGGGCAAAAATCGCTTGTTTCCGCGTGCCCAATATCAAGGACCGGCCTGTCGTGCCTTTGGCCGCACAACCCGGTTCGGGTCAGGAACTAGCCTGCCGAGAAATAGCTCAGTCTACGAGTGTGCGAGTGGCCGAGGAGAAGCTCCAACCGAACAGCTCCAACTTCATCTGATGTTGTCTTCTGGGCCAGGAACTGGAGGACAATGCCAAATAGGATCACAGCCAGGTCCAAGGGGAATGAAGGCAATGAATGGTACAGTAGGTACCTAAAGCGTGTTCTGGGATCTGCTGGGACCGGGTTCACCGGGGTGCAGGATCTCGTTTCCAGAGCACTTCCCTGTCTGAACAGGTACCAATTGGCAAGTGATAGCATGCCGTTCTTTCGTTCTTTTTCGCCCAACCCCTATTTATGGGCCAGCTCTGTTTGCGTTCGGCGCCGCCTCGCTCCACACAGCTCCGCCTGGCGCCGTGTAAGTCACTTGGCCTTGGTTGATTTTCCACAACTCGGTCAGAATCTAATATTCCATAAATCAGTTACTGATGGAATACCGCCTTCATGATACCAAAACTTACACCAGGATCGTCAGGATTATAAGCGCCCGGAAGCGCGACACCAACCGGCAGCTGCGTACTCCCACCCTTCGTCACTCGAATCTGAGTGCAGCTCGGATAGAATTGGGCGCCCATCCGCGTCCCCGCCACATGAAGCCCGAGGATTTCGTGCCGCAGCAGGTATTCGCCCGGGGCCAGCTTGGGTGGGATGGTGACCGACCACTTGGCGCCTCGTTCGCGGAGGAAGTCGGAGGCCCATTGGGGGTTGCCGGCCTTGTTGTACCCGAGCTGCTCGATCTTGACCCAGACGTTACCGATGTCGCCTTTGAAGGACTTGCAGTCATCGTTGGTGCAGTGTGCAAGGTAGCTAGAAGGGTGGGTTGATTGTCAGCTTGTGAGGGTTGAGAAGGGGGTGGGGGGCCGAAGAAGGGGAGGACTAACGTCATGACCGGGCCGCTATGCGAGCTGCCCCATTGATCCCAGTTGAGCGAACTTGAACACATATGCCATTAGCAAATTGGACACCGCGACATGGTGAAAAGCGTTCGCAAGGAGATCGGAGATGGAGAGTCTTACACGGTATCGCCGGCCTTCAGCTCAATGATCCCTCCTGAAGGAAGATTCCCCCCTGCACCACATCTATTACTCAACTCAGTGCCCGCATTTCCATGATAAGAGTTTCAAACACAGAGCGACTCACGTTATGTTCTTGGTCGTGAAGTCGGGCACCGGGCCGTTGTTGGCAAGTTTCCGGGCATATCGAACAGGGTTTGGAGTGACAAAATCATCCTGGCCGACCTGCCAGGCGAGGTAGTTCTGGCCGTTGGCGGTGATGCTTTTGAGATACCCGTGGCCGACAACAAGACCGGCAAGGTTGCCCAGCACGACGGCCACAATTGCCAGGGGCGCCATTCTGGGGTCCAGTAGCTGTTGCTCCTCAAGTCCAAGCGGCTGGACACCCAGAGGACCTGTTGGTGGACACAGACCTGAGTTATATACAAGCTTAGAGCTCTTCTCTTTTTTCCTTTCTTTTTTCTACCTCACATGGACAGCGGAGGCCCTCCTCCTCCTCGGCGTCGCTCATCGGGGGATGTGGTCAGTCGACTAACGGAGCTGATTGGCCGGAGGCGACCAGTGTTATTGAGCGACAGGCCTCCACCGACCCAAAGGAGTAGCTTCATCCGCGCCTATCAAGAAGCCTTTGAACAACAAGCGTCGGCAGCCATCATTGCTCCTCGAGCACTTGGATGAGATCGCAGAATTAGCAGTTTCGGTGGGCACTTGAACGCGTTTTAATATCGCGCCGAAATGTTGCGCCTGCCCAAAGCCTGACGGAACCGGCAGTCAAGATTCCCGACCGGAACTCGGCCATGTGTATGCTGAATGAAGCCCGAATCAGCTCGTACCTCCTCGACGATTGAACCTTTGAACGAACCGTGGATCATATTCTTCATTAGTTAACGTTATTCCGCGTGCTGTTAGGAACTCGTATTGATACCAATTCCCTTCCGCCAGCGATGCGTAGAGCCAAGTCGCATCGTCTGACAGGATCTACTCCGTACTTGAGCAACTGGCCTATTGAAGCTTTAGGCTCCCAAAGGGCCCATCGCAGTGTCTGGCTGACCCTAGAGCCAACTTCACNGAGGGCAGCCTAACTCCTGTGAGGGTTCCTTTTAACCGGGCCATTTGCCGAACGTATCGAACCTCGGCTTGGCTCAACCTCTTTGGTCGGACTGTTCGAGGGAGAGAAGATTCGAGGGGGCCGTGGTTGCGATAGCCGTCGAATTGATGCATGTAGTTGCGGGAGACTACCTAATGGTGGGGTTCAATGAGGTTCAGGGGGGACCATGTGGGCTTGTTCAACGTCACCTTGATTCAGGTTCGAAGTGGGTCGGATTCTAGAAGGGACAGACCCGAACCTGGACAGGTACGAAGGACTTGACGAAGTCCCGTCAAGAAAGACACGATAACGCTCGCAAGAATGTCGTTGTGGTTCATGAATGATGAATCGAATGATCAATTATTCCGTAGTCCTCACACGGGAACTTATGCAGGTCGGACGACGCCCGAACCGCGCTCCTTGTAGGCATGACCCACGTGCCCCCAAACTGCATGCGGTCAGCCCCTCGTCCCTCGTCCCTCGAGCACCCAAATAACGTCAACGTTAAAGCCCGGGTTACAGCTGGATGGTGACTCGGGGCGGCACAGCGGCAAGGCGAGAGCTTCCTCCGGAAAGGCGAGTACGGGTATTTCTCAGGTTGTGCAACCCCATGCATTCTCGCCGAGACATGCATCGGATGAGTGGATGGGATTCTTGCAACTCTTCATGAGGAACACGGGCCGAGGGGACGGAGACAAGATTGGAGATGGTCTCCACCACAGCTGCAGTGGGCCGGCGCACTGTCACGAACCACGCTGCAACGCTGCCTTGACGTGACCCCACTCGACTACTCCACCCCCGCATTCTGCAACGAGAACCTGCCGGATTCGATGACCTGCTGCAGCTCTGCCGCCAAGGAGGCAGGCGATGGCGCGTGCTATCCGTTTGATCCCACCACCTTCATCCAGCCCCGAGCGATCGCAAATCCGCCGGATATTCGAGATAAACCCGCTCAACCCGGTTGCTCGGCGGCACAGGGGTTGAGACAAGACCCCGCACGCGGCACCGGGACCTGGGAACAGTGGGACGGTGGGAAGGGCGGGGTAGCAATCAGACCCCTCCCCAGCAGCGTCAGATGAACGGATGGATGCGCAGCAGAGGAGCCAATGTCTGTGCGTTGCTGCTTGGGCGCCAGGGCCGGCACCCCCCTCATGACCAGCGCCCGCTGCATTCCTCTGCGCTGCCAACAGCNGTCTTAGAACACACTTCCTCTGACCCCATCCAATGGTTTGACATCTGCAAGCCACTGCTGTTGTGTGCCCAGGCACGGTGACACAGCGAACAAGACCGGCTTTCAACCAACACTCAACAACGGCTCCGTTATCCCAAGCATCGCAGGCTGCCAGCACGCAGTCTTGAGCGTCCTTTTTCTTGACGCTGTTGGCCGTCAACTTGTCCCGGCACATGAACCCATGATACATCCCCTTGGCCTGCCTTGACGGCACAACAACAAGCGCTCGCAGGCACCGAGGAACCAAGATGTCTCCGTCTTTCCTTCGGCCGACGCTGGCCGGCAGCATCTGTCGCATCTCGCGTCCTGTCAACCGCGTCTCAAACCAGAGGGCGACGAGTCTCCTTGGTGAGAAACATCCCCGTTTTGCCAATCTCCGCTTGTACGGGATCAATTGAGCCCTAATACGGGCCACAGACTCGGCTCCCCTCGCCCTCGGCGCCATCGTTGGGTCCCACCGAGCATGGCGCTCCACTCATTGCCGAGAGCAACTCAAGTCGACGAGCCTGGCTCTCACTGTCCGCAAGACGCCCGCCCTGCAACTGGCGCGCCATGCCTCGGTGTTGTCCACCGCCCCAGCCTCGCCGGCCCCGCGCGGGCTGGCGGCCTACTCCACCGAAGCGGCAGCTGCTGTGACACCGACGACGCCGTACGCCGAGCTTTGCGTCGGCGTGCCCCGGGAGACGTACCCGAACGAACGCCGGGTGGCATTGACGCCCCAGAACGTTGCCCTGCTTCTCAAGAAGGGGTTTTCCAAGGTGCTGGTTGAACGAGGCGCCGGCGCCGAAGCCGAATTCCTCGATGACGCCTACGCCGCGGCCGGAGCGACCTTGGTTGACGGGGCGTCGGCTGTCTGGAACCAAGCAGACATCGTGCTCAAGGTGCGGGGGCCAAGCGCCGCAGAGGCCGACGGCGCCAGGGAGGGGCAGACCATCATCAGTTTCCTTCAGCCGGTGCAGAACAAGGAGCTCGTGCAGAAACTCGCTGCTCGCAAGGCCGTCGCCTTTGCCATGGACTTGATCCCTCGCATTTCTCGAGCTCAAGTCTTTGACGCCCTGAGCAGCATGGCCAACATCGCCGGTTACAAGGCGGTGTTGGAGGCATCCAACAACTTTGGTCGGTTCCTTACGGGCCAAGTCACGGCTGCGGGCAAGATCCCGCCAGGCAAGGTTCTCGTCATCGGCGCCGGTGTTGCGGGGCTCAGCGCAATTGTTACCGCGAGGAGACTCGGGGCGATTGTGCGCGGTTTTGACACCAGATCGGCTGCCCGCGAACAAGTCCAATCCCTCGGCGCTGAGTTCATCGAGGTTGAGCTCAAGGAGGAAGGTGACGGCGCGGGTGGCTACGCCAAGGAAATGACCAAGGAGTTCATCGAGGCCGAGATGAAGCTCTTCACGGAGCAGGCGAGGGAGGTGGACATCATCATCACCACTGCTCTGATTCCTGGAAAGCCCGCCCCGAAGCTCATCACCAAGGCCATGATTGAGATTATGAAGCCCGGATCCGTCATTGTCGATCTTGCGGCTGAGGCTGGTGGAAACTGCGAAAAGACTGAGCCCGGCAAGATGGTCACCTACAAGGACGTCAAGATTATTGGTGAGCTATCTTGACACCTATCTCATAAACATGGCTAACAAAGTCTCAGGGTACACCGACCTTCCCTCGAGGTTGCCCACGCAATCGTCCACCCTGTACTCGAACAACGTTACCAAATTCCTCCTGTCGATGACCCCCAAAGACAAGGAATATGGCGTTGACCTGACGGACGAAGTTGTCCGAGGCGCAATTGTCACGCAAAACGGAGAAATCATCCCGCCTGCTCCTCGACCCGCCCCGCCTCCTGCCCCGAAGGCCGCGCCAACGGCGGCAAAGGCGGAAATTGTTGCTCTCACACCGTTCCAAAAGGCCTCGCGCGAGATCGCACTCGTCACGGGCGGCATGGGCACAGCTATAACCTTGGGCAAGCTGACTGGACCTATCTTTATGGGCAACGCCTTTACATTTGCCCTGGCATCCCTCATCGGATATCGGGTCGTCTGGGGTGTCCAGCCCGCCCTTCACTCGCCGCTCATGAGTGTCACCAACGCCATATCTGGAATGGTTGGCGTTGGCGGTCTGTTCATCCTGGGCGGGGGCTACCTCCCCGAGACCATCCCTCAGGCATTTGGCGCTGCTTCCGTTTTCCTGGCGTTCATCAACGTCGCTGGCGGTTTTGTCATCACGAAGCGCATGCTGGACATGTTTCGGCGGCCGACCGACCCTCCTGAGTATCCCTGGATGTATGCGATTCCGGGCGTCCTCTTTGGCGGTGGATTCCTCGCTGCGGCATCGACGGGAGCAGCGGGTCTGGTCCAGGCTGGCTATCTCGTCAGCTCCGTGCTCTGCATCACCTCGTTGTCCGGCCTTGCATCCCAAGCAACTGCCCGCATGGGCAACATGCTTGGCATGCTAGGCGTTGGGTCTGGAGTTCTTGCCTCCCTCCTGGCTGTTGGCTTCTCGCCTGAAGTTTTGACCCAGTTCGGAGGGCTGGCAGCTCTCGGCGGCCTCCTCGGGTTCCTGATCGGAAAGCGCATCACACCTACCGATCTCCCTCAGACGGTTGCTGCACTTCACTCCGTCGTTGGCCTCGCTGCGGTATTGACCAGTATCGGCAGCGTCATGGCTGATTTGGCCCATGTCTCGACGCTCCACCTCGTCACGGCCTATCTTGGTGTGCTCATTGGTGGCATCACCTTCACCGGCTCCATCGTTGCCTTCCTCAAGCTCGCCGGCAGGATGTCCTCGAAGCCCCTGGTGCTCCCCGGACGCCATGTTATCAACTCTGGTCTTCTCGCGACCAATGTTGCCACCATGGGCGTCTTTGTGACCATGGCTCCAGCCTCGCCACTCATTGCCGCCGGCGCGCTTGCCGCCAACACGGTCATGTCCTTTTTGAAAGGCTACACCACCACCGCCGCAATCGGCGGCGCCGATATGCCCGTCGTCATCACTGTTTTGAACGCGTATAGCGGCTTCGCCCTCGTCGCGGAAGGTCTCATGCTGGACAACCCCCTCCTTACCACGGTGGGAGCCCTCATTGGTGTATCTGGTTCCATCCTCTCATACGTCATGTGTGTTGCCATGAACCGGTCGCTAGTCAACGTTCTCTTTGGGGGAATCTCGGCCCCAGCAACGACAGATTTCAAGATCGAAGGCACTGTGACACAGACTAACGTTGAGGACACGGCCGAGGCGCTCACCAACGCCGAGTCGGTCATCATCGTCGTGGGCTACGGCATGGCGGTCGCCAAGGCGCAGTATGCCATCTCGGACATTACGAACATGCTGCGGTCCAAGGGCATCAAGGTGCGGTTCGCCATTCACCCCGTGGCTGGGCGCATGCCGGGGCAGTGCAATGTGCTGCTGGCTGAGGCTAGCGTGCCGTATGACATTGTGTTTGAGATGGACGAGATCAACGACGATTTCGGCGAGACGGATGTGACGCTGGTGATTGGCGCCAACGATACGGTCAATCCGATTGCGCTGGAGCCGGGCAGCCCGATTGCCGGTATGCCAGTGCTGCATGCGTGGAAGAGCAAGCAGGTCGTTGTCATGAAGAGGGGCATGGCCAGTGGCTACGGTAAGATCTGACACACCCCGGCCGAGGTGGGATATGTGTCAGAAAACTGACTGTTGTGGTACAGCCGACGTCCCCAATCCGATGTTCTACATGCCTGGCACGAGGATGCTCTTTGGAGATGCCAGAACTACGACGGAAGGTAAGCATTCGATTCGAAGATCCGATGAATTCAGAACGGACACTGACTAGCTCTGCCACAGCCATCAAAGCAGCCATCGAAACCAGAGTGAAGTAGGTAGGAGTATTATCTGCAGATATCATGGCCCGTACATATGCACCCTGTCCTTGTTGGATCTCGTTGCTAGAGCAAGATCATACCACTGCATCTGTCGGCACATCTAGACGCGCAGGAGAGTAGAGGCCGGATTGCTATTTCTTTGCATTTTGTTCTATTTGTTGTCCGTGTGCTGCGTTTGGCCGATATTTTGGATCTGGGAGAGTTCGGTTCTGGAGTCCCTGTTGGCGAGGCTCGGAGATACAGTTGCGATAGCGTGATGAATGACACAGAGCTGCTTGGCCAACTCCTCGGTCCTTGTCCGATGTGTGGAGATACACCGTGTTGAAAGTAGAAAAGCCCAACAGCGTTCCAGAGCATGTACATCAGCGCCGTTTACCATGAGCATCGTGGCCTCGGCGACATCGCTCCATAACTTCTGTCTCTCACGTCGCACATAGCCAGGACTCCTTCGATCGGAACCCAAAGTCACAATCAGAAACTAACCACAGCTGTACAACGCAACGGCAAACACGTTCTATCTCCCAAACCCTATTTACATTCCCTCATGCTCACTCCCATCTACCTCGGCGCAGCAAACGGCTCCCACGCCTGAATCTTGGGCTTCGTCCTACAACCACCATCGCAGTCAGCATACAGAAATCCCGACGAACCAGGTTCAGAAAAGAGAAACGGGGAAAGACAAGAGAAAAAGAAAAGGGGGACACGAACGTGTTAAATGTCTTGAAGGCGCCGCGCGTAAAGCTTCTGTTGGGAATGTGCTCCTTGGGTGACCACGGCTTCTCGCTGGCCGCCTTGATCGGGTCCTGCGGGGGCGGGGTGTCGACGACGTACGAGATCCAGGCGTGCCAAAGCGGTTCGATGTGGGCGCTGTGTTTTGGCGTCAGTCTTGCTACCACGCTAGGGGTGGCGGGGACATGCGTACGCATCATAGTCGTGCTTGGCGTAGTCGACCCATCTTGTGCGGACTGGTTGTTGGTGGGGCGTTAGTTGGCGGTTGTGGGAGGTGGGAGGATGGAGCGGGACGGACGGGGAAGCTCGTCCTGGTTCTCGAAGAATTTGTTGCCGAACTTGTCGGTGCCGATCAACACACCGGCCTTGGTGTCGCCTGTGTCCTGCCGTCAGCTGCTGTGCCTTGGTCCACCCGTACTGCGCGCGGTCTAAGCTCGATCGTACCGATGTACTGTCGTCGGGAAGCGGCGGGGTTAGCGGGTGCGTGGTGGGTGGTCGGCGCGGACGAGGGGGGGGCTCACGTTGAGTTGGTGCCAGAAGTCCTGCAGCGGTCGCATTGTCAGTGTCTTGTTGCGCTGTCGTGGGTTGTGGCAGGGGCTCACCTTCAGGCCAACCCTGCGCAGGTTGCCCAGAGTCCTTGTAATGGTCGACATGGTTGCTGGGGCTGGGTCAATTGACCGTGGCGGGATGCTGCGTGGTTCAATTCACAATTCGAGCACGGCAATAGCTGCGCAGTCGATGCATTGAGGCCGTTGCGAGCAACTGACGCAGCGGAGCTGTGGCCCGCCCGGAGATTTCCGGCCCAATCGCCGAGCTCAGCCCGCACACCTCACCCTGTTCGCCAAGACTTTTGCCAGCCCACTTCTTTTCCAATTGCAACTTTAGAGTTCGCAGTCCCGCCAAGTTCAACACCGAGCTCCCAAAATTCCAAATTCTAAGTTCGGACGAGACACTCGCAACTTCACATCCACAGCAACCGGCGGCTTCCTTCTTCTGCGGCCATGCTGGCCAGGAGCGTTGCACGATGCTCCAATAGATTCAGGGCTCCGGTTCTGCAGCCGTGCTTGCGGTTCGCACGGCCGCAATGCCGCCGTTTCTCGATGCACGCCTCCGGAGCGACGCCGGGGTCTGCGCCAATGTCAAGCGCCGGGATGCTTGCGCCGTTCGTGGGGGAGCTGGACAGGATAGCCCCCTCGTTCAAGATCAACGGCTCGCAGATCCGCGTCCTGCAGTCCCCGGCCGAGTTCTACGAGACCCTCAAAGACAAGATCCGCCATGCCGAACGCCGCATCTTCCTATCGACGCTGTACATCGGCAAGTCTGAGAGGGAGCTGGTTCGTGCCCGCTGCATACTCGTGGGTAGCGTAGTGTATCCTGACTTGCCTAGATCACCACCCTGCAAGAGGCTCTCCGTGCGAAACCCGAGCTCCGACTCTGCATCCTCACGGATGCCCTGCGCGGAACCCGCGAGGCTCCGAACCCGTCATGCGCATCCCTTTTAGCGCCCCTAATCGCCGAGTTTGGCCCCGAGCGAGTCGAGATCCGCATGTACCACACACCTAATCTGACCGGGTTGAGGAAGAAGTATGTGCCCAAGCGGATCAATGAGGGCTGGGGGCTGCAGCACATGAAGCTGTACGGCATCGACGACGAGATCATCCTCTCGGGCGCCAACCTGTCGAGCGACTATTTCACAGACAGGCAAGATCGGTACCATCTGTTCTCGTCCAAGGACGTCACAGAGTACTTTTCAAACATTCAGGATGCTGTCTCGTCGCTTAGCTTTCTGGTCAAGCCCTCCAATTCCGCAGCTGGGTTCGAGCTGGTCTGGCCCGATGACAACGCAGCTCCGTCGCCCCTCGAAGACCCTAAGCAGTTCGTCAAGGAGTCAACAACCCTATTGGCTGGCTTAATATCCCCAAAGACGGCACCGCTGACAGCCCACGACGCCACTCCGTCAGAGAAGCGCGATACGTCGGTCTACCTGCTCTCCCAGTTCTCGCAGCTGCTGGCGCCAGACACATCAACAGAGCTCCCAGCCGTCACACACGTCCTAAAAACTCTTTCCCTCCCTCAATACGCCAACTCGTCCTGGACCTTCACCGCTGGCTACTTCAACCCTGCGCCATCACTGACCCAACTGTTGCTCTCCACCCAGTCGCACAACAACACGGTTATCACCGCCTCGCCGTTTGCCAATGGCTTCTACCAATCGCCTGGCGTGTCAGGGCTCCTCCCTGACGCCTACACCCTCCTCGCACGCCGATTCGTCCGCGCGGTCCACCAGCACCAGCGCGAGGCCTCGATTTCGCTGCGGGAGTGGCGGAATGGGACGGTCGGCGAGCCAGGTGCCTGGACCTATCACGCCAAGGGGCTGTGGGTGACGCTTCCTGGGAGTCAGAACCCGTCCATCAGCATGATTGGCAGTTCCAACTACACTAAGCGGAGTTATTCTCTCGATCTGGAAGTCAACGCACTGATTGTGACGGAGAATGAAGAGCTGAAAAAACGGCTCGGCGAGGAGCAGCGCTGGCTCATGAACCATACCATCCCTGTCACTCGGGACGATTTCGCCAAGGCGGACAGGCGGGTTGGGATTAAGGTCCGCGCTGCAATGATGATTGTGCAGCTTTTGGGTGGCGCACTCTGAGCAGACGAGGTTGGCCAAATGCCCTCACCCCCCCAGAACGCCTTGCCCTCATTGGAAACAGACCTGTATGAACACTGTATAACCCCTAGATAGAACATTATACCCGGAATCAATCCACTTCAACCTTGGACACTCTGTCCCGACTCACGCCACTCGTGTGCTACTCGGTTTTTCTCACCGCAACCCTCGTCTGGACATTCTTAACGTTTTGTAGCCACCGGTTGGTGATGGTCCATTCCCTATCAGGGTCAGCCAGCTCAAGGTCAAAGGACCGAACTAATTCCGGGACGATCTTGTAGACGATGCAGAGAGCGATCTGAGATTCGCGAATGTAAGTAATTTCGTGTCCAAGCAACGGAGGACAGCAACGAAGGTTCAACTTACATGCTTCCCGATACAAGTACGAGCTCCCATGCCGAACTAATAGTGGCCTGGGTTAGTCGACCACCCCCTCCAACGCAAGGGCTCCCAGGGGTCAGATACTCACATGTAACATGTGTTTTTCCATGGTCACAGCATCCCGTCGGAACCATCGTTCGGGATCAAACTCATCCGCGTTCTCCCCGAACATCTCCTTGCTGCGGTGGACGTTGGGCGCGCTGATGCCCACCGTGATTCCCTCTGGGAAGAACTCGCCCGCGATCTGGCGCCCGCCTGGTGGCACGTTTCGAGGAAGGGCCATGCCAAGACTGGGAACCAGCCTCATACCCTCCTTGCAACACGCGTCCAGGTAGGGGAGCCTGGCGGCCTCGCTGTACTGAACGTGAGGCACGCTGAGCTTTCCGCTTGCCGTTGCCTCGTCGAGCTCGGCGAGGAGCGTGCGGTACGCGTCGGGATTCTTCATGAGGAAGTACATGATTGCTGTGATGGCGGTAGATGTCGTGTCCGAGCCAACGATTCTGGGCGATGTAAGTCAACCCAGACTCCAAAAAGGGGGTCGGGGCCACACACAAAGCGGTATGGATCTCGCTCTTAACCTCGACTGGGCCATAATCCACCTGGGTCCCCTTTTCCTCCATAATCTTGATAAAACTCGCCAACATGTCCACTCTCTCCATCACCCCCCCGCTCTTTTCCAACAACTCTCTCCTCTCCCTGATACACTCCTCCGCCGCCACCTCCATCGTCCCCAGCGACTTCACCCCCTTCAGCACCTTGGGCACCATCGCACTAAGCAGTAATATCACCGGTCTCGCCCACGCCGGCGAGAACGCAAGCAGGGTGAAGGCAAGCGACAGCGTGTCCCCGGCCTGGATCCACCCCTTCGGGTCCCCCTTGGTCTCAAGGAAGCCAAACTGCCGGCTGAAGAAGAGCTCGCCGACGACGTCGAAGGCGTACCAGCGGACCCAGACCGAGAGGTCAGTGGGCTGGCCCGAGGCCGCCAGCTCGTGCATGCGGCGCCGGAAGATGTCCAAACAGGCGTTGACGCCGGGCTCGGCGCGCACCACGTTGGTCATTGAGTAGACGTGGTTGACGATCCTGCGGCGCTCAGCGTAGATGCGCTCGTTGCGGGTGGTGAAGAGGGGGGTGCGCCGCTCTGGGTTTGCGGCGGATTTGTTTTAGTACGAAGGGGAGGGAGGGAATGGAAGGGGAGGATAACGTACCCCAAGGCATGGTAAAGACTTCATAGAACTTGGACTAGAGATGGATGGGAATGTCAATGAAAGCGGTGGCTCGGACCGGCGCTGCTGCTGCTGCTGCTGCTCTCGCTGCCACTGCCACACCCGCTCAAACTTGGGTTTCATTACCTTTGTGAAGCCGGAATTGAGTCCGTAGATGGTCTTCAAGGCGTCCGGATCTTCCATGACCACTTGATCAGGGGCAATGCGCACGATAGGGCCTGACTCGTTGTCAGCCCAGCATTTCACTTGGTTAAAGAACAGATGTGCTTCCCTTACCATATTTGCGATAGAGTTCTCGTTCTTCCATGGATACCTTGGCCCTCAACACCATGCCCAGATACCAGACCCGGGAGATGGAGGCGAGGAATGGCCCTGGGAACCTTGAGCAGGGATGAAACCATCTCGCGTAGACTATCCACATACCCGAGTACAAGGCGACGGCGGGCGGAACCAAGGTGAGGAAGAGGGTGAGAGCTGCCATGATCTCTTCGCAGACAAAGACAAGAGCGTGAAAC
>FJWA01000516.1_pt1 | contig 16277 bp, 8 predicted proteins | sample 1011891 | NCBI WGS metagenome assembly FJWA01 (sample SAMEA3912450, study PRJEB9761) | metagenome | biome: forest; material: soil | place: USA | collected 2011-06-22 | depth 0.1 m
GAACTGCAGCCGGATGATGGAGAAGAGCATATTCTGCAACACATGCAGCATGACGGCGACGCAGGTCGGCAGCAGTTCAGGCCAGACGACAAAATCGAGCTTGCCCTCGGTGACGACGCTCACTTTGTAGATCCAGCGAATCAGCCAGTCGACGATGAAGCTCGCGGCGAGCTCGCACGCCCAGGTGATGCTGGAGGCGTAGAAGGTCAGGCCAAAGTCGTAGTCCTCGTTCCCCTCGGTCCCGTCAAAGGCAAAGTAGGGGTAGACATTCTTGTTGGCGCCAAAGTGCAGGACCACGACGCTCCCAAGAAAGGTCAGCATGGAGGCGTTTTCTGCCATGAAGCGGATGAAGACGTTGCGGATGCACATCTTTTGGTACGCGCCGTAGCTCTGGCCGTTGACGCCAATAACGCCCAGGAACCAGTGGAAAGGACTNGACATCNTTATTGGGGTGATGATGATGAGGCTNGTTGACGAGAGAACCTGGAGCATGATGAACTGNGTCGGGCTGCGCAAGCGGGCGTACAGTGCGCGGACGTAGGTTTGATAGGTGAGCATGAAGTAGCTGCGTCAAAGTCAGCAAATCGTGGTGTTCAGCCATCTTCGGGCAGAGGCACTCACAGCTTGAAGATCCAGCTCAGCGGGTAGCTCCCAACCCGCTCGCCTTCGTTGCCGCCCATGATCCACCCCGTCAACCCGTCCAGTAGGTGGACTGTCGTTATCCACCCATACACATAGACGATCGTCTCCAAGTTGTTATGGCGTGGTGTTTGCAAGTATATCTCGGCGTACGCCTCTCCTAATACGTACGCGAGCAGCCCGATGGACAAGGCCAAGCAAAACCACACAAAACGAACGAAGCTGGCGGGCAGCCATCGTCGGCGCAGCCTAACAGGCATCGCGGGGCGTTGGTAACGGCTGTCGACGAACCCGATTGCTGACGCATCCAGGGTCGAATCAAAGGCGTCGGGGTCGAGGGCGGCACGCTGCCGTCTCGCGTCGCGGCGTGGCATAGTGTTGTCGGGCTCGCCGGTCCACCACGAAGAGGTAAAGATGCGCTGCGTCTCGGACAGCGAGTGCCGCAGTTTGAGATGGCGCTCGCTGGTCATCAGGATAAGAAAAGCAATCGCGACGGGCATCGCCATGATGACAAACGTCCACGAGACCCATGCCGTGTTGTGGACGGTCAGAAAATTGGTCTCGGGCGCGAGGTANATGGGGATCGGCGCCGCGATCGATAGAATGGCAATGGCAGAAACGGTGAGGGGGAAGCCAAGCGACTGCGGCCACCAGTTGAGGCGATACAGGTTGAACACCTTGGTGATCCAGATCAAGGCCGTCAAGTTGTAGAAACCGTAGTAGACGCAGAGGAAGAACCAGAAGTTGACCTTGACCCTTGCCGCTCCGTGGCCCGGCGCCTTGCTTCCGGGAGTGGATCCCGGTTCTCCGAGCAGCACACTGCCAGTGTCATCGGAAAGGGGGTATTGCGGGAACGGAATCGCGCACCACGCGATGGCCTGCACACACAAAGAACAGAACGTTAGCCTTTTCCGCAAGCCACCCGGCTCGGTCCGGCCCGACTGCCGGATCCGAGAAATGGAAGAGGGACCGCAAACCTACCAACAGCGCCGGCAGCAGCACCAAAGCCGCCCATCGGCTCCACCACACATCCACAACACCCCGAATCACGCTCGCCTTGGGGTCAACCCACGTATCGCCCAGCCTCCTGACGAGCCTGCGTATCCTCCCTCTCCCTCTCCGCCACCGTCTCCCACCAGCACCAAGCCACAAACACCCGGCCTCCCCCTCCTCCCCATCCTCATCACTATCCNCTCCCTGATCATCCCCGTCCCCCTCCTCCTGCTGCTCCGCAGCAGCGGCAGCCGCCAGCGCGCCATACCCCACATGCACGCTCCCCCTCCACGCCGGATCAGCAGACAGCAAGCCCGTCTGCCCCGGCACCAGCAGCCCCCTCCCACCACCGCCGCCGCGGGCGGCAGCAGCGCGGTCGCTCGGCCGCGGTACGGCGCGGAACCGCCCCAGCAGCGGCGACGCCTCGGAGAGGTACCGGACGTTCTGGGCGCGCTCGGAGCCCTGTTGGAAGGAGAAGAAGGAGGGCATCGTCGAAGTCGGGGCCGGGGCCGGGGCCCGGCCGAGATGGGACTGGAGGGAGGACGAGGCCCGCCGGTGGTTGCCGCTGCTGCCGGCTGCCGGCTGGGAGCGCGGGTGGAAGGGCGTGTCCCCCCACTGCGCGTGCCCGGCGCCCCAGGGCGCTGGGTCGCGGTGAGGGGGTCGGCTTTGGGAGGCGCCCATCCGGCTGTGTATTTTTTGGGGGTTGATGTATGCAGGGATCGCGGATCGNGGATCGNTCGTCTGTCGTGTCCCTTCCCAACGGGTGCGCGCTGCACGGGATGCTACAAGGTTGATGGATGCATGACTTGGGATGATCGGGGTCGCGGGGTCTTTCACGTGTCTGTGGGCGTGGGGGTTGGGGGCGTCTCCCGCTCGTTGTCGCGTTGTTGCCGTTTCCGCCCGTCTCGTATTGTTCACTTGGACAAACGAAGAACACAAGACACTTGACAGCCGATCGATGTCTGAGGATTGTCTCGGCTTTTTTCTTTTTGGAGTTGGTTGGTTGCTTGTGTCACGCGAGGCCGCCGTCGGCGCAGGCGCAGGCTGACCGCCCAGGGCCCCTGCACGCCTCAAATCTCCCGTGGACCCTGAGCTGCGGGCGGCGGGGCCGCCTCCTGCAGGAGGCTGGTCTCGCAAGTGTGAGTCGTTCTCGGGGTTAGGGTTAAATGCCGGATGCTGGGGGGTAGGATTGAGACCGACCGACGACAAGAGAGCCAGCGGCAGAAGAGCTGAGGAACGTTGGGTAAAGTCGATCTATTTGCTACTTGCAGAATATCTGGTTAGATCAATGCGTGTGAAACCAGAGAAAATACCTCTCTGCCCCTTCAGTTGCCCCTATTCTGGCTGTCTACCTAAGCTTAGCCCCCTCTCGGATCCAAAGGCCCCAAACCTCAGAGATTTTTCTCCTGCGAAGTCTACCAACCTCCCTTAAGCTTCATATTGTGGCCATGGAATCAAGACCTACGGCTGCGTGCTTGCCTGTGGGACAGGCTCAACTGATACCTTCTCTGAGCCCCCGCTCTCGTGCCGTGCCTCCTCCATCACTCAAATATCTTGTCCACTAGGCTGGCTCAGCCTCTGAAACCCAGCCATGACCTCCCTGTCGACATTCACGGCCCAGTTCGCCTCAAACGCCTGCTCCCCGCCAACNTGCTGCACCAGNGCCCCCAGCCGCGCCCTGATAAACTCAAACGTGACGACCCGATGCACCGGATCCTTGAACGCAAACTCCCTCTCGTGCACGTCCAGCGGCGTGTCGTACTCGAACCTCCCCACCTCGTCCCACACGAGGCTATCATGTGCCCCCAGCACCTCACGTGGCGCGTCGTCGGCCAGCTCCGTGACGACGCTGGTCCACATGGACAGGTAATCCTGCAGGCGACCGAGCACGATNTCTTGCATAGGGTTGGGCAGCTCACAGAGGCGGGTCAGCGCCAGGCACGAGAGCTTCCCGCGGTCGAGGGCACTCATGCAGTCGAAGTTGCCGAACCATAAGGGGGCGAGCCAGGACCATACCTGCTCAAAGGGGCTTCCGAAGCTGGTGATCATGGTGACGAAGAGGGTTGGGTCGGCGAGGGCGATGCGGGCGAGCAGGGCAAAGTAGTCGGTTTGCTTGATGGTGTTGATCTTGCTTGGTTTACGGTTCGGCCCCGTGGTCTGGCTGGATTCCCAAGCGCTGTGGAGGCCCTCCAGGATGGTACGAAGCACGTCCGTCTCAAGCANGTCTTGGACGACAAACGAGACGCCCTGCACGGCGCCGAATTCCTCGGCCGCACGGATCACGAGCTCGATCGACTGCGCCCCGAGTTGCGACTGCTCGCGGCTCTTTGAATCCAGCGTCGTTGCCAACGCTGCCAGGGTTGGACGGCGGAGGGCGTCCGTCAGTATGTCTTGTGGCGCCAGAACTATGTAGTCCTTGACGATTTCCAGACACTGATTTGCCACTTCCGAGTCATATTCGAGGAGTGGCAGGGCCAGTTGAACCATCTGTATGAGGTCCGGGTTCAGGGGTGGTGCGCTCTGGGTCAGAATTGCCTTCCACAGATCGACCGACTCCTCGATGAGGTGGAGATGGAGTGCCGACTCTGGGTTCATTGCTTCTCTGAGCAGCGGGACGATGATGCCCTGGTACCGTTGCGACTCGACACGCATGGACGATACCAGCGCCGACATGATTGCCAGAACCGACTGCTTGATCATGTACTCCTCGCTGGCAGCCGACTCCCAAAGTTTCGGGAGTGTCAACATGATGGCGTCTCCAAATTGTGAGATGTGCGACTCCATCCGCGTTACGATGAGCCGGAGCGTGTCGAGAATTGCCAACTTGGTCTCGTCGCCCTCTACCTCCTGAAGAAGTCCGACTAGGAGGTTGAATATGTCGGCTGCGAAGGGGTAGAAACTCTCCCCATCGAATTCCAAGTCGTCGGCGATGTACTTGAGCTGGCGTGCTGCCGTGATGCGGACCACTTCGTCATTGTGCTGGTCTTCGGGGTTCATCAGGTGGCGGAAGATTTCGTACACGACGGACCTGTTGGGCTGAGATATCTTTACCGAGATCCACTGGCTCAGCAGGATAGCGATACGGCGTCGCAACACTTTAGCCATGGGATCTCGGATCTGGGCATCCTTGACCAAGAAAATCGTTAGGAAGCGGTCAAAGTCGAAGGATTGGTGGATAACGGCGGCGGCGCAGCCAAGGGCGCAATAGGCAGCCTCCTTGGTGACAATATCCATGTCGACCTTGGTGGCGAGATCGCAATACGCGAGGAGCGGCTCACCGAGTTCCTTGTGGTGGGTGAGGAGGTCGAGGAGCAGCCTCTCTGCGCAGGGACGGACCGCCCATTCGTAAGCCTGGCCCTCGGTCCGCTCCTGTGCCTCCCACCCCTCCGGATCCTCTTCCCAGGCCTCGAGGTCAGACTTGCGGAAGATGAACAGCTTGCTGATTATGACCTGGAGCATGTCGAGAAGCATATCTCTGGTCAGGAGCTCCACCCTGATGATATGTACAGCTTGCTTCTCCAACTCCTTGATCTCTTGGCTCCTATACTTGAAGGACTGCACTGGTTGGTGCGCGGTGGCTACGCAGCTCCTCAGAAGCAAAAGACCCTTTAGAGCAAGCCTTTCGTAGACAGGACCCTCGTGCTTGGGGTTCCCCGCACCCGAGGTTTGCTTGATCCCGCCGGATTTCTCAAACACTTCGGAGAAGCCCTTCACGAGATTCCAATAGGCTTTGACCAATGGTATCGAGTTGGGCAGCACAGGGAAGCTGGCGGGGTGCATCTCAGACATTTCGATGTGGAGCTTGGTGAACTGAATGAGATGCCTGCCGACCATGTCGTGGTGGGAAGCCGGGACCCACGAATCATGACTGCAACCATTGAGGAACTGGTCAAACTGTGATTGGGACAGAGACCAGAAGCCGCAGACCATGGAATCCGCGTGTGGCTGCTCGTAGCCGAGAATCACCAGTCTTCGTAGGATTTTGAGGGCCGTCAGGCTGTTGTCGATGGCGAAAGCCGCAGTGGCATCGTCCCCGCGGCCCTTGGTGAACATGTCATGCCAGTAGGTGGTCTTGTCGGTGTAGATGGATCCCAGCAGCTGCACCAACTCGGGCGTGATGGATTGCAGGGCAGTCTGGGACTTGCGAAGCCGAGCGGTGCCCAGCTCCTTGACGATGCGGAGCAGCACCAGCAGGGCGCCGCGCAGCTGCAGCGGGTTTGAGTCATTCGCTGCCTTTGCCACCTCGATGAGCGTCGAAAAGGCATCGGGCCACTCGGTCGGGTAGTCTATCCTAACGATCTTGGCCGTGACGAGGGCGTTGTGCAGCACCAAGGTCCTATCCTCCTCGTTGAGCGAGCCCTGCAGAAGCCGCGAGCGTATCAACTGTTTGTTTTCGGGCTTGACGCCGTGCTTTGCATTGTGCCTCCAGTACTTGTCGATGCCATTTTTCAGGAGGATGATGGCGAGGAAGCGGACCGGCTTGTCCTGGGTTGTGTCGAGGTAGATGGTCTGCAGGGTGACGTTGAAACGGCACGTCAGCAAGCAGCCCAATGATAAAAGTTGGGACGGCGGTGAACGTTACCTGAAGCTGGGCGTAGTAGTCCGGGTGAGATTCCCATGTCTGGAGCTGCTGGCTGGCCGACTGTCTCTGGGCATGGTCTGTCGATGTCGAAGCACCGCTGAGGGCCTTGACGAGTTCCCACCGATTCAGCGGGGCAGCCTCGCCGGGGACCTCGATTGCAAAGCTCATGGCCTCGGTGTGGCTTCCAAGCTGGAGTGTGTGCAAAGAAAGGGTGGAAATGCCAAAGCGGGTCTGGACGGCCTTCGCGACCCTCAGCGTCTTTGGCAAGGTTGCTTGGGCATCTACTTTGAGGTCCCAGGAATGTTTCACAAGGAGGATTGGCGGCAGGCAGGCAGGGCTTTGGTGGGGGCAGCTTTTCCTGGCTGTGTTTGAGTGAGACCAGACCTGTGATGGCGGGGCAGAAGACCCACGGGCAGCTGGGCGCGCAGCAGGGATCCAGGATAATACGAGTCGAGAAACATCCCCGCCGTCCGGGATGGCACGGTTTCGATCCACAGCAGGCGGATCCCATCCCCAAGAGCCCACTGCAGGCGGACCAAGCCAGCGGGCCGGCTTTCAGCTGCAAGCAACCTCGGCTTTCCGGTCTCCAGGCTCGGCCCCATTCGTGCATCAACATTGCCGTCCCGAGCAACACAACTGCTCCCGCTCCCGGCAACGATGCTCTTCGTCCCCCAACAACAAGGAGCAGCTTCACCAGGCGCCGGACGAACTACCCGAGGACGATGAGCGAACCCGGCCCCCAAAGCAAAGGGAACGGCGCCACCGCCGCCGCCAATCCCAACGCGATCGCGGACGCGAACGCCAGTGCCGGCGCCAACGCCAGCGCCATCGCCAACGCAAACACCTTTGCCCAAGCCCAGCAGCGCCTGGCCGCCCGCCGGCAAGCACGCGAAGCCGACGTCGCCGCCCGCCTCGCGACCCAACAATCCGCATCGCAACTGCGCGCCCGCATCGCCGCCACACAATCGCCGCTCCTCCGGCGGCTAGGCACGTCGACCCTCACCCTCTGGGACACCGTCTCGAGCCGCGAGGGCACGCGCCCGGCGTTTCGCGTCGGCCAGGTCGACGCAGAACTGCTCGACGAGGAGCTGGTCGAGCTGTTGCGCGGGCAGGTGGGCGATGCGCTCAAGTACGTCGGGGGCGCACACGGAGGCGCCGGGAGCAACAACTCGATCCTGCACGACTGGGAGGCTGAAATCTCGCTCGCGCTGCGCGCGGTGCTCTTCAAGCTGACCGTGTGGGATCATGATGCGACGTATGGCGCGGCATTGCAGAACCTCAAGTACACGGATGCGCGGCGCGACGGGCCGGCGCTGGTGCCCCCGAGCAGGCTGCAGAAATCGATGTATGGGTTGGCGACGGTCGGAGGGAGGTATCTGTGGGCCAAGTGGGAGGATTGGCTGCTGGAGCAGGACGACGGGTGGGAGGGCCCGAGCCCGAGGGTGAAACGGCTGTCGTGGCTGACTTCCACGCTGTCGACGATGCACGCGTCGGCGGCGTTTGCCTCGTTCCTGGTGTTCCTCTTACACGGGAGGTACCGCACACTGCTGGACCGGGTGCTGCGCATGCGCCTGGCCCCTCCGACCAGCCAGGTCAGCCGCGAGGTCTCGTTCGAGTATCTCAACCGACAGCTGGTGTGGCACGCCTTTACCGAGTTCCTTCTCTTTGTGCTGCCGTTGGTGGGCATCAACCGGTGGAGGCGATGGCTGGCACGGACATGGCGCAGGACGAAGAAGATCATGAGTTCAGGCGCCGAGGGGGCAAACGACGAGAAGACGGGCGAGTATGCCTTCCTGCCAGAGCGGACATGCGCCATCTGTTATCAAGACCAGAACTCGGCGAAAAGCGAGAACGACTTGATGGCTGCTGCCTCGACCGGTGTTGTCGGGTCGGCGCAGACGGATATCACGAATCCCTACGAGGCGATTCCGTGCGGATGCACCTACTGCTTCGTCTGCGTGGCCACCAGGATAGAAAGGGAGGAAGGCGAGGGATGGTCGTGTCTGCGGTGTGGTGAGCTGGTCAAGGAGTGCAAGCCCTGGGGCGGCGATGTGCTGGAACCGGAAGTCAAGTCCCCTGCTCCCAAGATGGTGGTTTTTGCCGACGATGTGAAGGTATCATCGGATGAGGACGATGTGGAGGATGAAGAGGAGGATTCGCAAGTCTTGGTCGAGTCATATCCCGACAGGAGCTTGGAGGACATTCGTCCGCAAACACCCAGTGTGGCGTCTGACCAGATGGATGACTCGGAGGGTTCCGAGTCGGAAGACTACGAGGCGGAGGAGGAAGGATTGGGCGAGGATTTGGACAGTTAGCCTGTTGCGAGCTTTGAGTGTTTGTTCGATCAAGCCATATTAGTGTATAGATACATGTATAACCACCATCCAGTGTATTGATGCCCCTTCAGAGCCATTCTATGCTGCTCGAGGCGTATACGCAGGTTCGTGCAGTTTGCCCTTGAGCCACTTTGTGGTGAGGATGGGTAGGTGGCAGTCTTGCTACACCTCAGCCCCTGTTCGTCGTCCTTCTACCACCCCCACCTTCAACTCGGTTTCCTGGTTCAAGAGACCACACAGGTGTACGAACCGTTGGGTCCACCGGCCCCCAAGGGCAAACGGTCGAATGCTAATCTCGATGAGCACCAGCTACAAAGCCGCACTCACGCCTGGCTTCTATGATCTCACCCCAGCCCGCGATGGCTACCAGGAATCGACAGCAACAGCCTCCACCGGCAACCGCGATGCTTACGCCCGTCGATACGCCGAGTCCCAAGCCTTCATCCTAGGCATCATTGCTCCCCACTGGGCAGACTGCAATCAACACAGGCCCTTGTCATTGCACTGCTCTCACATCCATCACAAAAAAACAGCCCTCACCGACATACCTCCCCCTCCCAGTCGTCAGCAATCCGAACAGCCCCCTTCCTGAATCCCACCCTCCCGAGCTCTACTAGCCACACCCGCCTACATCAAACGCACCGCGGCCCGCATCACGATCGCTCGCACAGGAGAAGGTGAGGAAGCAACTTTGATGGCGGGGGCGAGCTCGGCGAGGTGTTTGAGAAGAAGCTGATGTTTGACAAGGAAGATGTGCTGTGCGGAATGGTGTCTTTGGTGAAGCGTGTGGTAGGTGGAGTGAAGGAGGTGCGGGTTGGTGAGAGCGGCTGAGGAGGAGGGGATGGGAGGCATCGATGCGGCATCGAAGGGGAAATTGTGAGTTGGTCTCAGTTGCGGTGCCTGAAACCACCACCCAGATACAAACCGCCAGAGAGCAGCCTTGAAGCGTCCTTGCTAAGGCCCCCATTGTTGAGGAAGGAGGGATAATAGAAGCCAAGAGGAAGGAGCAGCACGTCCGTCCCCCGTTATCAATTTTGCCTCGTATCTCTGGCCGATCTGTTAGTACAGCTCAACGAAATGTATGCAAAAATCATCCTCTCGACTGCCCCTTTTAACAGAGTTCCAGCTCCAGGTACGGACCCGCGCAAGTCCCGAGGAGCAGTGCAGACAACCTGAACCCGAGCAGGGCATTTCCTCAAGCAGCCTCCATTCGAGAGTTGCTTTACCCCCCCGCAACCGTGTTGCCGACCCATGCCCCCCAGGTAATTCCTCCCTTCATCGCCGCGGCACTCCCGGCTCCCCAACAGCCATTGACTTTGGTCCGTCTCAATGACGGCCCACCAAATCCCACAAACGGTCCCATCCTACCATAGTCACCGCGTGCCTGGGATTTCTGACGGTGAGGTAGATACGCGATGATTCTCGTTCGACCCAGCAACGCCACGAAGGGTTTTCTTCCGACCGTGATGCCACTCTGCGACACAAACTGCCGCATGTCTGAGGGCGCTCGTCCAATCCGAACCCGGGGTCTCATTGGGATGGGCATATAATTCCCTGATTATTGGCTCTGTCAAAATCAAGCTTACTTTGACGAACGGTGCCTCTCGGTCCATTTTGATGCAACAGCGGCTGATACAGTAATGGGGCGAGATTGTTTCTGTCTGATATCTGATGTCTGATGTCAGCCACCCAAGGCTTCTTACCGACGTGACAGTGGCAGGCCTTTGCTCTCGTCCTTGGCCAGCAATTTCAGAATCAGTTTCACGCGAGGGGTTGCCTCACAACAGGCGCGGCACTGGTAGATTGGACGAAATATGCATGTATGTAGCAGGTAGAGTATATACCCTCCTCCCCCACGGTATATGACCAAACACGAAGGGAATGAAACAAGGAATCTCCTGTGATCCTCACTCCCATCGCCTCTTTCCGATAAAGAGCTCACTTTTCTGAAGAGTTGGGCCGGCCCAGCACAGCTCCCCTTCGCCCATCGCAACAGTTGTCCAAAGGCACGGCGTCGTCCGTCGTCCGGCCGACCCGTAATACACAAAACAGCACCACCCGCCGTCTCGACACTGGCCTGTCCATGGCGCGAAGGAACCGTCTCCTCTTTGGACTACCAAAGAGGGCGCGCGTGATTATCAAAATATGTACAATTAGAAATGCTCCTTCCAGAAGCGGAAGCGGACCTCGCGGACGGTGGCCGTTTTGGCAGCTTTCTTGATGTCACGGGCTGTACATCAGGTTAGCATCATTGCATGTCTGTGGTCTTTGCATAGTGAATCCACTTACCCGCTGCGGACGGACCGCAGAAGTAGACACCCACTGTGGTCCTCATGTTGCCCTCCAGGCCGTTGAGGTAGGTCCGGTCTAGGATGCCGTCGCGCATGCCGGTGAATAGCTTGCCGAAGTTGGGGCGCCCAAAGTTTGTCCGGGCTTTCAGCTCGGTGAGCGGGTCCACGGAAGCGCCGACGCTGTTGAGCACAATGTTTTGGGTCGTGTCCATGTCGAGCTTCTGGGTGAGGTAGGTGTGGATCTTGAGGAACTCGATGCCGCCAGAGCCGGGGACGCGGGCCGCTTCGCTGGATTGCTGCTCGAGCGACGAGAGGAGGGTCTGGAACCACTCAAACGAGCTGGTTTCCTTGCACACCCAGATGAACTCGACACGGCGCAGCCGAGTCGGCGGGTTGGGCCCGTTCCGCAAGTGCCAGATGTTCTTCAGGATCGAAGCCCACGGGGTGACGCCGATACCGGTTCCGATCAGCACGGCGATTTCGTTCTCGAACACGTCCTCGGCCGGAGCGCCGTAGGGCCCGTCGATGCGCAGGGACGGCATCTTCTGGCCGTTCTGGAGCGCCACTTCGTACATGCCCATGGGGTCGACCCCTTCGTACAGCTTGCTCTGCGCCGAGCCGGCACCGACTCGGTCGCCCAGAGTCCTGGTGAAATCGCCCACCTGCCGGATGTGGACCGAGACGTACGAGTCGAACGGGCACGAGGTGATGGTGAACGGATGCCACTGATAGTTTGAGACCTCGGGCACCTGGAGGAACAGCCACTGGCCGGCCTTGTACTTGAAGGACGGCTTGTTGAACTGGATCTCGACAACGTCTGCAGAGTGTTAGCCTGGTACTCGCGGGTTGGGCGAAAGAGTCCCTGGGGCGCTGCTTACCATAAGGGTGCCTGATGACACGGGTGATCTTGGTCTCGCGCATGGCGCGGATCTCGCGGTACAGCCGCTCACAAAGGTAGAAGCCGCCGGTCCAGAGCTCCCATCTCCAACCCAGGTAACCAATGCAATGCTCCCAGTACTGGTCGCCGGCAAAGGGTGAGAAGCTCCCCGGGGTGTCGCGGACGAAGCAGCCAACCGTGTGGGTGTACAGGGCGAGGAAAAAGGGGATGAACAGATGGTGCATGTACCAAAACGTTTCGAACGACTGTTGCCTGATGCGGTGGTGCGCCGACGTGTACATCAGCAGCATGCAGAGAAGCATCACATGGCCGGTGATGCCGCCAGGCTGGGCATAATGGATCTGCAAAGCCGACACGGGACGAATTTGCGTCTTCTCGACATTGTAGAAGCTACGGGAGCGGTTAGCGGAGGTTTGAGGTCAGACCGGCGATGCCACTTACTTCACATAATGTGCCGAGGTGTGGATGGCGGTGAACAGCAGCATCGAGTAGGCGAGCTGTCGGTGCATCCATATGTTCTCATCGAGCGGGATGAACCTGATCTTGGGCCGGAAGAACCGCATGATGGTCCGGCAGACGGGGAGCAAGATGAGCATCCCGTCGACGCTCAGGACTAAACCTGCACCTCGTGATAACCAGACTGAGTACTGGAGCGTGTTGAGACCCGCCAGGCGGTTATCAGCCGCTTGCTTGTACCTGTGCGTGTCGTGTTAGCCACCTGCGCAACCCCCGCCATCGACGCCGCAGCCTGCGCTCGGGTAATGCGTACCATCCATATGCAAAAAGGCCCCAGTGGAAAGTCCAGAACAGAACGTGGAAGAGCAGTTTACTTGGCGTAAACTGCTTCTTCACCAATGTGAAGAGCGACATCTTGCCGACTGTTTCCCCCTCTTAACCCTGAATCACAATACTCAAAGCGGTAGGACGATGTCGGCCTGCGACTGAAGACACGTCGTACCCCGAGACTCGGATCGGTGCCGCGAAGCAGCGGCCTCGGACCGGGGGTGGGGGGTGTTGGCGGCCGCAGCTGGGTGGCGATGCGGCGCGAAAGGAGGCCGGGTGGGATTGATTCCAAAGTCGACCTTCCGTCGTTAATTAAAACTTGTCGTCAAGTCGCAACACCATCCAAACACACAACCCGAATCGCACAAGAAAGAAGAAAAGAGGTCGAGGCTAGGAGCCTGCGAGAAGCGAAGAACAAAAGAGTGGTCTGAGCCAGCAGCTGAAGGAAAAGGAAAAAGACAGACGAGAGACGCTCGCTGGGGAGGTCTCGGTTCTCTTGCCTCTCCAAGTAAGGGGATAAGAGGAGAGGGTGGGAAGAACGGCGAGCGGACGAGGTGATGTGCGAGCGGCAGGAGGCTGGTCATAAGAGACCGGCCCGGGCGAGCGCCGAGCAGCAGGGGAACCCAATGATGTAACACACTTCCCGCTCACGCGGCGCACGCACACGGACGCAAACAAGGACCTGGGGACGGCAAGGAGACGGATGCAACGGCCGTTCCCTCCCTCTCAATCTCGTCGAGGTCCAGAGCCAAAATCGGGGTGCGACAGGGGGCCTTGAAACCTCCAGACTGGGGCCGAGCAATGCTCCAACACGGCCTTGTCGTGCTGGGTTTTGCCCCTTCGGAAGAAACCGACGTCGTAGCGGGGGCGTCAAGGGACGTCAGGTGCGCCAGCGATGGGTCGACGAGACTCGATGGGGTTGTGAAAATGCTGGTAGATCAGACGTTGGAGACGGTTTCGTGGTTGCGCGAGCTGTGTCAGGTTTCGAGCCCCGGCAGAGCGTCGCTAGCAGACAGGGAGGAACTTGTGACGGGTGGCGCGAGGAGGTTGAGACGGACGATGTTAGAGACGCTTTGACTGAGGGGCTGCTGAGGGCGGCCTTGGTGTTTCGGCCGGACAGGGGTCCGCAGAGACCCAAAGCTGGCGGAGATATCGAGATGTCGATGGGCCGGGGGCTGCGCCTCGGGTAGGGAAACAAAAACAACAACGAAATCAGTGCAAATAAGGGAGCTTCCCAGTCAGTCTCATGAAAACGAGAACTTCGACATTGCAGCGTGTCCGCGCGATGCTGGCGAGACAGCCAGGTGACTGATGACCGAGGGACGGACTGTTGACTTGCGGCTGACCTAAGAATAAACTGAGGCGAGCTTGTTGGCGGCCAAGGAACCGGGCGCTTAAAATGCAGTCTCGAAGCACCGGATTTGTTCCCAGCGAAAATGCCACGCAGCGCTAGGCAGTTTGGGGCATGGCACTCGAAGGATTTGAAACGGCGCAGGCCAATCAGGTTCGGATGCCCGGTGATGGCCCTGGTTGTCTCTGCCTGATGCGGAATAGCGTCGATTCTCCGACCCCCCCCCCAGACCGCACCAGCAGCCCCTGTGGTCCCTGGTCTCGGCAACTTGCAGCTCCCGTCGGTCAAGAATCGACGACGGGAACGAACGCTTTCGCCATTCGCCAGACCAGGCCTTCGAGAATTGGCGATTAGCTGTGTCCTTGGTCGTCCGAACTCTCCAATCCGTCACATCTGTCTGTACATAGTAGGTTATTTCGAGGCAATCGTCCCATCGCTGCTGACGGTGGGCAAACCTGTCATGATGCCGAGCCGAATTGTCGGTACAAAGTAGCTTTCCGCATCCAACAATACGCCTTCGCATAGACTTTGGGCAGATGTGGAGAGACCTGAGACACTGCGCGGCTCCGGCCATTGGAGGCACCGGTTGTTCAAGGTGCCACCACAAGCACATGTCTCAACGCTCGATCAGTCTTTTTCAGGGCCGCACTGACACCACTTGAACCCCAAGCGCAGAATACCGCGGACATAGTATGTGCTGTATTCTGAAGTCAGCGGTCGCACATGCTGGCCATGCCCCGACTCCAAATGCTACACCTCGACGAAATAAACATGCTGTGTGGGTAACTTCTGTCGCCGGCACAAGTGGCTTGGCCGGGATTACCTGCACGCCCAGAGGCCTGTGAGGAGGGGGCATCTCAGGGGCCAGGCACAGAACCCGAGGCCGTGAAACACACATGATCGAAGCTCCAAGTTCCATGCGGCAGACACGAACGATCTGAAGCACAGCGCCTCGAAACCCTGCGGCCATCTCGCAATCTAGGGGATGATCCATGGCCACCATGTCAGAGAATGCCATGTCGGCTTCAGAAATCCCATGGCGGCTCCAGGCTGCTCATCCTTACGCGACTTTCGCTCAGCTGCTCAGACCGTCGGTGCTGCACCAACACCATGTCCGGGCTCCAATCCCCTGTGAAACCGTCAATCCAGGACAAACAGGCCGCCGGGTGCGGGTTGGCGTCTGGGTGAGTGCGTCGGCACGTGTAGCAGTTTCGCTTGTGGTGGGCCCACGCCAAGGACTGGTCTCGGAACGAAGGACTGTGAAGCGAGGGGTCCTGACACAAGGCCGGAAGGGGAGGAGTCGGCGCGTATCGCTGCGGAATCATCCACACTGCGGAGAGCGAGGAAGATGAAGGTTGAAAGGTGCAACCGTCAAGATAATTATCGAGTGACGTTTTTCGTCGTCCAAAGAGAAGGCCTGCGCTTAGAAAAATAAGGTTGTTTCCAACACGCTGCTGGCCTGCAGCCGCACACCACCTCATCCTGGCGACGAGGCTGCTTTCGACGATCCGGGTCGTGCCGCACGTGGGGAATCGTACGATTTTTGCATCTTCTCAGACACGCAAGCCACCAAGGCCGTCCAAGGGCTCACTTTCAGTGGTATAAATTCCTGGGGAATCCCCCTCGGGCATCGTCCTCATCCTCCCTCGTGTGTTGCCGGGCTCGGTTCCTGTCCACCAGCGGCTTGGGAGTAAACCTGGCTCCGGACGCTCCCTTGGTTGTTGAAGGGTCCGCGTTGGCCAGGCCTTGCTGGAGGACGGGGAGCTGTAGCAGTACTGTGTCCGAGCATGCTAGTAGGTCAAGGTAGGCAGCGTATTCTGCAGCCGCGTATTATCGGAAGACAGCTCCGTTGTGGCTGGTGCCTTGAGGAAGCGCGAAGCTGTTGCGAAGCCTAGAACGCTTGCGCGGCTTTCGCCCAGCAAAGTTGAAGGTCGTGGTGGCTGAGTGCATTTGATGCGCCTGTGGCGGGGCTCTCCAATGTCAGAAATGCCTTGATTGGCTGGCTCCCTTGAGAGTTCGAAGCACAGCCGCTTCGTCAGGCTGCCCCACCAATTTTTGGGCGGCCTTCCGTCACTGCGGAGGGGGCTCCATCCTGCCAGGATACTGTCAGGCACCGTTGGCTCCGGGCATCGCTGGGACTTGGTAAAGGGGCATTCCGCACGGGACGGTCGATGCGAACCTAAACCCAACTACCTACCTGCGTGACCCTGCTGGATCGCAACCAGAATCTCGTGCTGCCAGCGCACTCCCTCCTCCGCCACGAGCCACGAATCGCGCCGTCGCTGGCTTGACTGCCCGTGTCAATCAATCAAAATACCACGCGCATGAGAGACCCCCACCATGGTGAGCAGCACTTTTCGAGATGGCATCGCGGCCCGAGCTCGCTTTCGCGCCCGCGCCCGCG
>FJWA01009568.1_pt1 | contig 16253 bp, 12 predicted proteins | sample 1011891 | NCBI WGS metagenome assembly FJWA01 (sample SAMEA3912450, study PRJEB9761) | metagenome | biome: forest; material: soil | place: USA | collected 2011-06-22 | depth 0.1 m
TTTCCTATTGGATGGCCGGTTTCCATCCAGGCAGACTCCGAGGTGGATGCACTCAACCCCTCGCCTTGTATCCGCTTCACTTAGCCGCGGCACGTTGTGAATCCTGCGTGTCCTGTCCGAGGGCCTCGCGCTTCTGCTTTACTTCCGCCGCACCTGAAACTCCTCGGGCATCCCTTCGGGACCAACTCCGGAACCGGCAATCGCAAGCTTAAGAAAAGACCAGTTATCTTATGATAGCCTCTTCTAGTTTCGACGGGATGGTCGCTCTAGTCGGCAAATGGGGGCAGTACAATGGATTGTACTCACCAGTTCCTCAACCTTGACATCGTCCAAGCCGACAATGTTATACTTCGTAGTCCCATCCGCAAGCACCAGCGTATCAGGCTTGACCGACTCCGTGCAGTTGCTGTCCTCAGCACGTCTGCGGCTAGCAAACCAGTAGAGTGACCCCGTGTAGTTGGGTCTCGAGTTAACCGACATGCACACCCAGTTGTCCCCATTGAGATCAGCCAGCCACTTGGGGTCGCCGCAGCCACCGCCGGAGAAGCCCTGGGCGTTGATGTGCCAGTTGGTCGGGACGCCGCGGTAGGCAAGGGTGGGGGAGTTGCCGGTGCAACAGACGTTGGGGTTGACGTTGGTGCAAACGGAGGCGGCGCCGGAGCAGTCGCCGGAATTATGGAAGTAGATGTCGACCGCGGAGGCGGAGGCAACTAGGCCTAGAAGGACGTGGCTGAAGTGCATGTTGGGCTGGGGATATTTGGATTGAAAGTGCCGGGGTGAGGAAGAGAATGTGAATGAAGTGTTGAGGGTGAAGAGCCAGACCTAACATTGGTAGGAGGAGACACCGGTTTATATAATTATCATCTCAAGACTCGGGCTTTTGATGGACTCCCTGAGACGGCCCCGGTTGGCCGGTTCGGTTCCTAGTATGCATAGAGCAGAGCAAGTTCCGAGATGTGGAGCGTGATTATACCCCGCGGGGAGCTGAAGTCCAGTCAGATGGCTCATGACACTTCATCTAGAAAGCTGACCTGCCTTCAAGTTCCGAGATGTGGATTCCTAGGGGGCATACACCAGAACAAGTTCCGAGGTGTGGAGCGTAATGATACCCTGATGGGAGCTGGAGTCGAGTCAGCTGTCCTCTGACACTTGGTCTACGAACCAGACCTGCCTTTTTCGTCTCAAGTTGTGCTGGGCGAGCAAACACTGTGAGCGGCCATCAGGCACTGGATGGAGCCCACTGGTCGGGAATTCTTGGAAGAGCCTTTGGGAGAAGCACGTGAATGAGCGGTACAAAACTCTCGCAGGATGTCGTCCCTGTTGGTAAGGGCTTCAACCAGCTTCGCCATTTGCCTGCACATGAACCAGCTGTAGTACCACTTGGAGCGCGAAAGGCAACCATGCTTTGACAAATATACAATGTAGCGGAGAGTTTTCCTCACCAGACGGGTGGGAGATGCGGCGAGGAAGACACCAGGGCGGGGACCTGCATCCTACCAACCGGCCAGCCAATGGTTGCCGAGTTAATATGTATTAGACTGGATGCGGTAGCATTGGAGACGCGGGTCATGCTTACCTGAGCCTGCTGCAATCTCTGTCCTCGGGATGGTGCATTCTACCCGACGCAAGTCCGAGAACTGGGATCACGCCCACCAGAACTCTTCATATCAACGATGACAAATCTTCGCCTTGACCTGGGTAGACAACCTGAACCCTGCTCACGGGCACCGGCACATCCATCGGTTCCAGTTCTGGCGTGTTTGTTCTGCGCATCCATTCTGGTGGGTGCGGTTGTGGTCCCGCTGGCCGGAGATCGCCTTTCGGTGTGGTGTATGATGGGATGCACCACAACCTATCGGAACCGAGTGGATGGCCGGAACAACATGAAACAATTCCATTCTCGGTCCATGGAATTCCACGAAACGGTTCCCAAAACAACAGCTGAGCTCCCGGATGCCTACAAGCGGCAGGAGACCCCCCCCCCACCATTGACCGCCCTACCGCCCCCAACGTCGCCACGGTGGCACCCTATTCCGCTCTTCTCTCTGCCTCCCCATTTTCCGCTCTTTCACTGCATCCCTCACGCTGAAGCCTAAAGCTACTAGGCCACCTAAAGTGGCGATGGCCTGGTCCAAATCCAGGACACTCACCGGGCTCCTGGGGATGAATCTCATGGAGTTGTAAGACCCCAACTGCAACCACCCATATTTGACCCAAACAGTTCCGATGGCTGCCACGAAACCAGAAAATGTCGACATGCGACTAGTCAACCAACCCGGGGATAACACGCTCGCCCCGAAACCACGGCTGCATCCCTGCTCTGCATCCGTTCCTATTATAATCCCAAACTTCCCAGCTGCAGCAACACAGACAGCCGAAAAGACCTCCGCGAGATACACCAAAAGCGTCAAAATCTGCCAGGCAAAAAGAAACCAAAAGAAGACGAAGCTGTGAAAGAGAAACGGCCGCAAAAGCGTGCTCGACCCGTACGGAACCCACTCCACCATGAGCAGGACCTCCGGCGCAAGACACAGCAGCCCCACACACAGCAGCAGCGTGCGCCTCTTCTGATGCCTTCTGCCCGCAGCCAACGAGAATAACACGGCAGCCCAGATCAGAAAGTCTTCGCACACCGTCAACGGCGCCTCAAGCGCGCCCACAAACATGACATCCCCCTCTTCGCGGCTCCCCAGCAACTCCTTGATCGAACCACTCCTCTGTTGCGCTATCAGGTAGAAAAAGTGGCCCGCCGCCACGACCGGCATGGTCAGCACGGCGATAAAGTCGTTGGTGATGGAGTCTTGCCTTCGGGTGGACGGGTTCACCGTCCAACTGACGACGACCGAGAGGATCAAGCAGAACCAGCAGGCGAGGTTCCCCGGCCCGTAGAGCGACGAGACTAGCCCGAAGCGTTGCGTTGTCGTGAGAGTCGTCCAGTCTCCATTTTGTGTCATGACGTGGAAGGAAGCCCAATACCAGTCCACATTGGCGCTGCTGTCCGGTAGCGAGGTGCTCATGCTGAGGGGATTACTAGAGTTGGTGTAGTCGTGGGCATAAAGGTGGTTTCTGTCTTTTCTTTTTGTTTTGTGAAAAAGTATAAGCGTAGAAACGAGAGGCAGCAGATGGTCTTGAAAAGGCGGACGAGGCTCCGAGTGCTCGGGGAGGCGGTGCAACCAAGCATTGGGTGGCTGTGTTTTCAGCTCCGTTGGCGCCGACACGCCTGAGGACCTTTACTCTCTAGCCTTATTCGGTATTTGTGGATCGTCACGGAGGGCTTCAGCCTGCTGTAACGCAGAGATTCGTTCCAAACCAAACTGGATGTGATCGATCTCGATCATGTCAAGCAGGTCGTAGTAATCCGCGTCCCTTGCAATGGATATGGCGCGGTTCGACGCTATTCAGGGATTAGCTCGCTCTTTCGTGGGTGCCCGAAAGCTTGGCGCCGGCCGTTGCGTCGGGCGCTGCTTGGCCTTTTGGTTCTTGGAGTTTAGCAGACAGAGCAAACCCAAAGAGGCCTCAAGTGGATCTCGGCCGGCAGTCTCATGCGTCCGACGTCATGGTTCTCGACCTCTCTCTGCTACAAACTCAGTATATCAGTCCACAAGGTCCCAGCCGTTTTTGAAAACTTTCACAGCGACTGATTGATTGGGCTTCTTGACAGCGGGTTGAAACACTTGAATGCGGCTTGACCCACGCCAACCTCCAACACATGGCCAATGTGCGGCCGTTTACTGTGACCCAGAATGGGCTCGAGTCTTGGCACCGAAAAACGGCTTGACAGGAGTACATGGAACGCCACGGCTGTTGCCCCGCAATAGATTGTGAGGACTACCAATGAATGAGCTCATCAGAGGCCTTACGGATTACCTGTGCAGGCAACCATCCATCCCCGCACAGAGCCTTGCTGCCATTTATGCCCATTCCAGTCCTCGGACTGGGACTGGGCTTCACTCCTCTCTCTTCCCCATTCTCTTCTTTCCGTCCGCATCGCCAGCTCGAACACGGCGCTACCACAGCCATGACACCTACCAGGAATATGGTTGCCAAGGATCGGGAGGAGATGGAGACGGGCAGCGTCTTCATCTACATCGACAACTCGAACCTTTGGATCCAGGGCCAGAGGACATATGCGGAGAAACACAAGCAAGACGCAGACCGAGACCCTCGATGGCGCTTCGATGCAGGTATCCTGAAGGACATCCTCCTCAAAGAGTCCGGTCTGAGCCCCCACGAGGCCACCTTCGAGCCCAGAATCAGACTGTACGGGTCAAGGCCTCCAGTCGTCGATTCAGTCTGGAAGGCGATCGAGCTGCACGATATCAAGGTCAGAACCTTTTTGAGGAGCTCCTGGACCCGGCGCGAGAAGGAGGTCGACGCTGAGCTCATCGCGGACTCGGTCGAGGAAGCTTCTGAGGCTTACTACAACACGATCCCGGCCGTTTTCATCATTGTCTCGGGCGACCGGGACCTCCACGCTGCCGTGGTCAAGATCGCGAAGAGAGGGTTTCCCGTGCACATCTGGTCCTGGAAGAATGGCATCGCCAACTCATTTACCAAGGAGGACAAGGACATCGACCCACGCTTGTTCCGGGTGCATTACCTAGATCCCTACCTCGAGACAGTAGGCTTCTCCCAAACCACCTTCCGCGTCGACCGCGGCGTCATCAACCCCCATAGCATCGTTGTACTCGATCCGATGTCTCGGGTCAAAGCGGTCGAGGACTTCTTCAGCCATCTCAGGACCCCCATTTGGCGCTATTTAATTCCGGGCCAGCGAGAAGACGAATCCAACGACCTCGCAATCATCCCATGCCTTGCGCATGAACTGAAACCCGATGAACTGCGCAGCTTGTTCATAGAATCCAAGACCAAGCTCGAGAGGAAGGGGCTCCGCGTGCTCTCTTACCAGGAATACTCCCAGAAGTATTTCCTTGGCAGTGGGACGGAAAGCACTTTGGCCATATCCAACCAGTTCAGCGAGTTGGGCAACTACGTCGAGAGAGATGAAGACTCCGGCGAGGAGGGCAGCGAAGAGGAGACAGTGGGGAAGGATGATTACGATGAAAAGAAGGCAAACCACGAGGAGGATAACGGCAACAACGACCACGGGAAGCAAGACGCGGCCGGTCTCAACCTACGGAGGGACGACAACGACAACGAGGGGTTCGAAGAAGTCAACAAGGGCCTCAAGAAGCAACAAACCCGACTGAGAAAGGCCAATGACTCCCTCCAGTTCCGATGCCACTGGCGCGCGTACTGTAACCGCGCGCTCAACTGCACTTACGGCCACACCAAGGAGGAAGAGGATAATTTCCGAGTCTATGGGAACAAGAAGGCGAGGAAATTCAAGGACTGCACTCGGGAAGGCTGCCTTTACGGAACACGCTGCCCGTATGCCCACGGGCTGGAGGAACTGTTTTGCCCGACTTGCGAGAAGACCGGGGCGCACAAGATGGAGTTGTGTCCCGAGAGGTCATCGACTTCGAATGCTCGGGTGAATTACAGTCGTTAGGGAGTTGTCGCTGCAGCCGGAATGTTTGGGGGGGATAGAAGACGGCCTGGTCACCGGAATCTCTTGGGTAAGATTGCACAGTTGGAGGGAAATAGTTAGTAAGGATATCTCATGAAGTAGTTTAGTTGGGCTGTTAATTGCAATTGTGAACAAATACCAAGATATGTCCCCCCCATTACAGAGGTGACCGCTGTCGTATGTGTCTCGGCCACTGCGCCATTTTCCCGGCAGGCCGTTCCTTTCCTATCAACACCTCTTGATACTGGTAGGTTTACCTCTGGCTCGGCGAATAAAGCCCATGTTGGATCCAGCTCTGGGCTATTATTCGTAACCAGAGCCTGGCATACCAACCCCTTGACCGAAGACCTTCGAGCGAGGAATGCCTTTTATCCTGCTGCCACGGAATCTAACTCTACCTCAAGGTTTCATGGTTCAAGCCGGAATCCGAACACGCCCAGGAACTTCTAGCTGTCGTCCGCGGTATATCAAAGTCTTGTCAGATATCGTCAGCTGCGGACACTTCTTCGTTTCTTCTTCCTTCTCGTCTTCTTCTATTCTTGAGCACCCGTCGGTCTACTCCAGAGCCACTTGGCTCTAATGTCGTGCTTTGAGTCGACCCACGTTTGCCCACCGTCGAGGAAGTGTACATGCAATTTTCTTCATTGCCTTCCAGCCAAGGTAAATCGGACACAGCTCTCAGCTATACCAAAAGGACAGTCGATACTTGATGGCGTGACGTCCCGTCCTCCCTCGTCATCACACCAACAGGTGTCTCGTGTACCCCAACCCGTTCGTACGCTCCAGGTACTCGACGAGAATGGCGTACGATCAGTCCCCGGCTGATCCCTCTCGCGCGCGCCACTTCCAGAAACGTGTATGTATCGCCCAAGTCGAACTCATCAAACTCGGAGACGTCCGGGTAGGTGGGTTCGGAACGCGTGTCAGCTTGTAACGACGGATGGCCAAGTGCGCCGTCAACGACAACCGTCTTCATGAGCTTTATGCTTTCGGGCCGTATACGGAAACCGTGAAGTGAGTAGCCGGCTGCGGCAACGTCTCGAACCTCCGCGACTGTCACGGGAGCCATCGCACAGTCTATCTCCAGTCTCCCGTCTGCCACGGCGCCGAAGGGATTTCTGCTGTGTCGGGGTGTGCAGCTCGCTTCCTTAATAGTTAGAGTGACCTCACACTCCGGGTCGATATGCCCGAAGATCTGGGCCCCGTGCAACGAAGCCCACGACCAACTGGGGGCATGGTAGTCGGCATGTCGACGGCCGCCGTCTATCAGAGGCAGCGATCCCGCCGTCCAGAGCAACGTCCGGCCCAAGTCCTCTTTCCAATGCCCTGCAAGATACGTGCATGATGAGGACCGGGCCACCCTCGACGCCAGCCCAGCCAATGCCGGAAGCTTGTCTGCCGAGTACGTCAGAGCCCGGCTGGAATACTTGGCCACCAGAGCCATCCACCGCCGCGAGAACTCGAGGGATGCCCCGTTTCCCGTCTGGGTAGACCATTCCGCCTTATACGTGGTCTCATGGGCCGCCCGGCGGCCCATTCCTGACCTGGCGGCTCGGCATTCACACGCGATAGCGGACGCGCATTCCCACGCCAGCTCGTGCTCTCCGTAATGCAAGACGCGCGGGGCCAGCACCCTCTCCTGGAACGTCCAGCCTCGCGTCTGCAACAACGACCCGTCATTCCTCAGCTTGTCCAACTCGCCGCCATTGACAAAAGCGCGCGGAAAATGGGCCGGCGTCTCCCCGCTTTCTGGGCCTGGCGCGACGATGAGGTTCTGGCCGGGAATGCGCGTGCCGCCGAACAGTCTCCTCTTGTCCGTCGAGGAGAGGCCGCAGCTGCTGTCTCCGCCTGCGTCCGCGGCGATGGTGACGACGGCGCCTTCGTACACGTGCTGCATCTGGCCGGCCTGCTCCTCCCAGTCAGACGTCGAGTCCTGGATGATGCACAGCGAATCGATCCAGAGGTAGCGAAACCCCAGCCGTCGGGTGACGTGCACGGCGTGCTGGAAGGTTAGCGGCATGGTCGGAAGCGGGATGGCGTTTTGTCGCTCAGCGAGAGTGCTTGTCTTCGTCGTGAGAGGCTGGCGTCCGCCCCAGCAGTGGCTCAGGGCGACGTACTGCCCGCTGGAGCCGACTGGGGGGATGACGAGGCGCGGAGGGCGGTCCTCGTTGCCGACATCGACGAGGCGTTTCGGGAAAGAACTAGAGCCGGCCTCGACACCTTGATTACAACCTTGGTGGGATGCGAGGCATTCGCGGAGCCACCTAGATGCCAGGTCGATGCACTCAGATGACAGGCCGTCGATTGCTACCCTCCTGACGCGGTCGTTCATGAAAGGACAGGGCCCGATGCTTCTGCTTGATGTCAACCTCCGCAGTTAACCCAATGAGGTAAAGTATGGGGCGTACGGGTCGGTGAAGATTTGGAACTCGGGAAATCTAGCGATGGAATCCCTCAACGAGAGGGGCCCACGCTTTTCGGCTCTCCAGATCCAGAAATCGTGGGAGGCTCTTGATGGAGACAGCCCAACCGGGGCCTGAAGTTGGAATGCCTGAAGAAGAATAGAGCAGCCCCGGCAATTGGGGCGCAGCGCTGTCAGTTTGATGGGGACGTTGCGCGGACCGTCGAAGTCTAGGTTCTCGCAGACGTGACAAGGACGAAAGGTCGTATCGAAGAAGTGAGAAACAGAGGAGGATACGCGGGCCGGGAGACCACAAATCATCCTGCTCTCTTTCGCCGTCTATCAGCAGTGGGTGTGGTCACTGTGTTGCTGCGGCAGATTGAAAGATGGAGCCTCTTGGAACCGCTGAAACCACCGGCGATGGCCTCAGCGCTGTTGTTTTAATTGACAAAGGAAGATCGGGCCAAAATCAGGCTCTGCGAATTGGGGAGGGTCAGGAGCATGACTGCGGCGCAGCGCGGGGCTAGCTACCCACCCACAGGTGTGGGGAGCGAACACAACTAAGCCCAGTCAGCCACCCGGACTCTAGATACCTACGTGCCTACCTACCTAGGTACGTAACTAACATCGGATTGATGCGCCGCGCCCTCCAGCGGGGCTCTTGCGCCGTTGGGCCGCTGCAAGGGCCGGAAAGACCCGCTAAGCACGCGGAACGAGACTTTCAGTCTCGAGAAAAGAAACAGACGAAACAGACGCTCGCTGCCCGTGATTTCCCAGAACCACAACGTCAACGACAGCGCAAATCCGCAACGCTATGCCTCCGCCGCTACCCTCGGATCCTTGCAGGCTTCCTCAAATATTCCCCTCCTCATGTAAACATAGAATCCGCCGTCCTCGTTCTCCTATCTTCTCCCGTTCGGAAACTGTTGCGAGGCGCCCTGCGCCCCACCACTTCTACAGCCACCCACACAGCCCGCAGCCTTCCTTTCCTTCCACACGCACCACACCAAGAATCCAGGACATTGTCCATCACCACTTTCTCTGCCCTGCAATAGAAACGCAACTTTGCGCAACCTGTTGACCCAGGGTACCATCGGTTTGCAATACGGCGTGACGTTCTCCTCCGCTGCTTTGATAAAGTCCCCTTCATCAGAGACCTCCCCTTTCTTCAGCCGTGCCTGCTCCTCTGTATTAGCGTAATTCCAGTTGTCAAACTACGGTACCTAGGCAACAACTGCGCCCTCGACAGGGCCGTCGCAGTAGATGCATATCCAGAACAGCACCTAGAAGATTGACTCGAGATCGTGCATAAACGAGCCATGAACCCATTTCATCAACATAATGAAAGGCTCGAGAGCCGAGTGACCAGAATCGCTAGAGCATGTGCAATTAGCAGGCCGATTTTCAAACCGAACCGCCTTTGATGACATAACCGTTGACAGGAACATGTTCTCCCAAGCGACCTAGATCAACGGCAGAGACACTAAGATAACGCTACTAATCAGAACCAGTACATGCGGAAGTCGACCGATCCGTGACATACCCTGCACGTTGTGATGCTGGGGATTTTGGCGCTTTAACGGCGTAGTGTTGATGAACTCGCCTGTCCCACTAAGTCCCCCCGAAACGGGCGCCGACAGTTCCACGGAACACTCGATCGACGTCGAGATCGAGGCCGTGCCATCGAATGCGGTTTAGGTCGGCATGAAAGACAATCCTGAAGAGTCACATGAAGCCACCGGGCTCGCTTGAGAAACGACGACAAAGGTTTATTTCGCTCGATCGCTACTGGCCATTCAGTCCTCAGAAAGTCATATGTTTTACTACCGGCAATGTCTTGCTAGGCCGTTTTGATCGAGTTCGTATGTGCCTGCTGGCTGGCCAGTCTAACATTCTTGGAAAAGGTTAGTATGGAAGAGAGACGACCGCTGCATGCACGCTTGGACACCTCACTTGGGGCCAGCCACCAGCATGCCAGGTTGGGCGCTGTCCAACTGGTCAACGCTCCCTCACTGTACAAACGGGGACAGAGATCGGCGGAGAGCGTGTCACGCTTCGACTGGCTGCACAGCACATCAGCTGTTTTCGACCGCCAAGCCAAGCCTGTACCTGATTCCCCGCACCGACCGGATGGCCGCTTTTGCTCTTCCTTGCGGGATACGAGTCCCCGAGGCTTGAGGCTGCGTCGGACGAGGCTTGCAACGCGCGAGGCGTATGGAGCCCAAGCGCCAGCTATTCGATAGTGTTGGCGCATCCTGTCGGCCGTGCTGGCAAAGCGCCAGCTATTCGACAGTGTTGGCATCCTGTCGGCCGTCCTGGCATGTTGCCTGCACGCCTTCGGGATCAACCTGAAGCCTCCCTCTCTGTCGGCCAAAGATTTGCCAACTTCGTTTTGAGGGCGGGGATGGGACAGCAGCGCGGTTGGCATGGAGGAGATCTTAGGCACGTAGCACGGGAGGCACAGGAGGGAACATTATGGCTTGGAGAGCGCCGAATCGTGTGTGCATATAATACCAGGAACCAGTCCCCTCATGGTCAAGATGAACTCACTCCAACCCGCAAACCAGCAACCATCACCGCCTCCTCTCTCCAAATTTTGCTCACCGACTCCTGCGCTTCCATCCCGCCCACCAGAATGCGCTTCGCCCTCACCGCCGTCCTGGCGGCTGCCCTCGCCGGGTCCGCCCTCGCCACTACCCCAGGGGTCTCACCGGCATCGGTGTCCCAGACGGTAAAGCCTGGCGCGTCCTTCAATATCGACAAGACCGTCAACACTCCCGAGATCCCGCCCAAGCCCGATGTCGTGCTGCTGGTGGATGTCACGGGTAGCATGGGTGGCTCGATTGCGAACGTCAAGGCCGGCCTGGCCACCGTCATTGCCACGGTCAAGGCGGACCAGCCAGCCGCGCAGTTTGCCGTGGCCAGCTTCGGCGACGTTCGGGATCCAGTCCCGTTCCAGGTGAGGCAAGGCCTGACAAACGACGCCGTTCTCCTGCAGACAGCCGTCAACTCCCTGTCGGCCGGCGGCGGCTTTGACACCCCCGAGGATTGGATCAACGCGCTCTACCAACTCTCCACCGGTGCTGTGACGTACCGGACCGGCAGCAGCCGCGTCATCGTCCTCATCAGCGACGCGCCGAGCCACGACCCCAGCATCGGAGTCGCGCTGGCCCAGGCCATCACCGCCCTCCAAGCCGGGCCCGTTCGTGTCATTGCCGTCAACGTCGGCGCCATCGACTCCATGGGCCAAGCAACAGCTGTGACTACCGCCACCGGGGGCGTCATCGTCCTCGCCGATCCCAACACCGTCTCGGACGCCATCGTCGCCGGCCTCAAAAATCTCGACGTCGCCGTCACTCCCAATGTCGTCTCGTGCGACCCGAGCTTGACCATCACGTTCGCGCCTGCATTGGCCAAGGTCCTCAGCGGCTCCGCGGCCAGCTTCAAGGAGACCGTCACGGTGGCCGCTGGCGCCACACAGGGATCCACGCTTCAGTGCTCTGTACGCTTCCTCCTAGACGGCACCCCCGGCGGCGACGCCTTCGTGCAGAGCATCGCCGTGACCGTCGCCGACATCACGCCGCCGACCGTGTCCTGCGATGCCGGAGTCAACCCAGCCGGCAAGCCCAAGCCCAACACCAATGCCAACTTCTGGACCCTGACGTCCCACGACAACGTGGACACCACCGTGTCCATCCTGGTGCGCGACAGCGCGTCGGATGCCCAGTTCGGCCCGTACCCGCCCGGCACGAACATCAAGCTCGTCCAGGCCGCTGGCGCCACGCCCAACGCTAAGCCCGGCGAGGGCGACGTGAACTGGCAGATCACGGTCAAGGGATGCGCCGTGCTTGTGGCGAAGGACGCCGCCGGCAACGAGGCCACTGCCAACTGCTGCGCAAGGCCAGGCAGATTCAAGTGGTAGGTGAATAAAGAAGTACCAGGGCGAAGCAGAAAAGGGCCATCTAAAGCCGAAGGGGCATTATTCGAGTCCGTAACGAATGCCACTTGTTTTGCCAGTATTACCTGGTAGTTTGGAGACGAAGCGAAGCCATCGAAATCGTCTTGCCTTGCCAGGATCAGCGCTTTGTCATGTTCACCTGCATTGAGTCTCCGGATCCCTTTGGAGGTTGCGTGCGCCTGACACGGAGCCTTCGTCACCCAGGCCCGAGCACACAACCTTCGGGACATAACCCTCAGACAGCATTAAAATAGGTGTCGGTGTGCCTTCTTGGAGTCGATGCAAAACGTCGTGTGGTAACATCTCTGTGAATCAATCGTGAAATGCGTCCTGTGCGGAGGTCCGCATGAATCGTTCAGCAAGAACTGCGAGAAACCCTATCCATCCCGTCATGAGTAGGACGCTCCGGATGATGCAACTAATAAAAGATGAACGAGCAGGAACAGTCCAGCGAGTCTGGTCCGTGCCCGCTTCGCGGGCTAGCTCGACCCCTGCTCAAGCTCCGGGAAAGCCGAAAGATGCCTGGAATTCCCCACTTTCATGAACATCACCCTTCTCGCCAACTCAACTTTGAGAATTGAAACCCTTCTTCTCCAACGCCGACATGGAATCAGCCGGCCTCCGGCGGCGGCAACGCGAGCAAAAACAACCCCCTGAACCACCGTTACCTCGAACAAACAAAGAGAATAAACGAGCTGCCCCTCCCTCAAACCCATCCACCCACCACAACAGTGACAACACTCCCCTTCCTCGATCCCTAACAACAGGCTACACCCCTCCCCTCTTCACCATCGACCTCTCCCAACCCCCGCACCATCGCTACGACCACGTCGCCCACGCCTTCCAACCCGCCCTCGCCTCCATCAACTTCGAATCCCTCTTCACCGAAGCCGCCAGCCTCCTCCTTCCTCCAGCCATCACCACCGGGCCGGCGGCATGGCTTCTCCCCCCGACAACCCACCTCCTGCGCACCCTCTCCCGCCTGCTGCTCCGGCGCCTCCACTCCGCCGAAGAAACCGCCGAGCTCCGCGGCATCGCTCGCGAGACCGGGCTGGCGCTGGACCTGCTCGTTGCGTTTAACGTGGGCCTGGATCTGTTGATGGGTTGCACCTCTGGCGGGGTGCGCATGCAGGGGGATTCTTCTTCGTCGTCGGCTTCGGGTGGCAGCGAATCGAAAATAGTGCATTTCCGCACGTTAGATTGGGACATGGATTCCTTGCGGGCGCTGGTTGTTGAGCTGGAGTTTGTGAAGTTCCCTGGGGGCCCTGTAGTGGCGAGGACGGTGGGGTATTTTGGGTATGTGGGTGTGCTGACAGGGGTGAGGAGAGGGTTGAGTTTGGGGTTGAACTTTAGGGCTGGGCCGCAGGAGGAGGCTGGTGGAGGTTGGGGGAAAAGGTGGAAGTTGGGGTGGCATTTGGGGATGGTGTTGATGGGATGGAGGAGGGGGGTGGCGAGTGTGTTGAGGGAGTACTTGTTGGGGGATGGGGCGGCGAGGAAGAAGAAGACGGGAACGGGGTATGTCGAGTTGGATGGCGGCGACGGGGAACTTCCTGGTATCGACGACATCTTGGAAGACCTCGCACACTCACCGTCCACGGCTGCCTACCTCATATTCTGTACCCCGTCCAGGGTCTACTCTGTCGAAAAGGGATACCGCACTGCGTCAGTCCGGAGCAGCGGTCAGTTCTTGGCCACCTGCAACCACGACGTCGCCGACGAGCCGGATCCCGGGCGCATTCACGCCGCTGCACAAAATGTGGCCAGCCGGGGCATGGCGGAAATCATTGACGAGTCGTTTGAGCGCAAGCAGGCCGTCGAGGAGGTGTGGAAACAGAGGGTGCAGCTGAGGCGGAAATCCCGGCCGCGCGGGGGAGAAGGAGTTGATGCTGTCAACTTGGATGATGTGCTGCAGATGTTGGGTCACGAGTATATCACTTACGGAGGGACTCATTTCGCTGTCGTCATGGACCCCGAGCACGGGGAGATGTTGTGGCGGAGGGTGTACCGGACTGACGATCTCAGAGAATAAGGGGTTGTATCGGCATGTAGAAGAAGCGTTTTGGCTAAAACAACAACTCTCATCAGGAATTATACCGCTACCGGCATCCGTATAATAAGGCTCCCTAAAGCTCAGGACATTCTCCCATACGCTTAATTCGTCCGAGATCAGAACAGAATCCATACTCCGGGGAGCTTGCAGCGATGGAACGGTTCGCAATGGCCACGGGCCGGCTTGACATGAACCAGCCGCACGCAGACTCTTGAGCAGCACATACTTGTATTCGAATGACTGGCCCCAATCAAAGAAACATTCGATGCGTGAATCTTGGATGAGCACCCGCAACCATGTTCTCCCCCGAAAAGGCGTTGGAAACGGAGATAAGCGTTGCTAATTTGTTTTCTTATCTCGACAGCCAGGAAGCTAGCGTTATCTTCCGCAACAATAATTGTAAGCCGCCATCTTAGTCATGAAATCAGAAGCTCGGGTTGACCACTCATGGCCCGACGTTCCTCTTGACCAAACATCCCCCCCCACATCTTCTTCAGGTTGGCACGAACATTGATGTCACGGAACCGAGAGAACAATGGCGATGGCAGCGGCCCAGGTCCGTCCAAGACTCCAAACTGCACAATTCATTGGTATCCTTGCATGCTTACTCTTTCCAAGCATCATCACGACTCAGGCACAGCTTACCATTAGGACCGTGATATGAGCGCACGATCTCGACAAGGATGTGAGGAGTGTCGGCGGCGAAGGAGGAAGTGTGATGAGCAGAAACCCTCCTGCGGCCAGTGTTCTGCCTTCAACAGAACCTGCAGCTACACTCTAAGATTTGTATGGGGCGGCGCTAGCAGCCGGAATGCCCGCAATGTCCGCAAGAAACCGCCCGTGTGCGGGTCTCTGAGTCTGCTTCGTGCGGGCCAAGTCGGCTGTGTAACAGGTACGGCACTCACCTCGCCTATCCAATCTCACAGCTAGGACTGATCGAGAAAGATGGTGACGACGAAGGCACTTTGGTGCAGCAGAGCCGGACGCTGCCGACGGAGCGTCCCGAGCTATCGCCCTCGCTACCGCGAAGCCTCCCAAACGGGATACCGCTCTCGCCAGGATACCAGCGACTTTTGAGCTATTTTGCCGGAGATATCCTCGCGTCCCTGTCCTGTCATCCATCGATACACCAAGACCTACGCCAGGGTTTAGTCCCAGTAACCCTCGAATCGCCGCAGCTAATGTCGGCTTGCCTGGCCTTATCAGCAGCGGGTTTCTTGTCCCGCGGAGTGGTCTCGGTCGATGGCGTTGAGATGTCCAAGATACTCGGGCATCTGCAATCGTCAGGTCTGCCGCTTCTCAGGGGCGCCTTGGAGACAGGACAGATGAGCGACACGCTGCTGGCAACTTGTCTCGTCTGGTGTCTTACCGATGTCTTCACCTACCGGCAGGGCACATCGTCGTGGCAAATCCATTTGCAGGGAATTCGGGCTCTCCTGGACGGCGATGGTGCTCGCCGCGATTTTACATCGGGCGGCATCCAGTCGGCCATGAAGCATTTGTACCAGCTTTATGTGTCTCTCCGAACTTTGCCATATATTCCCTCCTCTTCTTCGGACCTCTCGGAGCCCGCAGCACCGCCGCATACACCGAATACATCAAAACCGAACTTCGAGTCAAGACCAAGCCCAGCCATTGACGGTTTTCTGGGCTACAGCGACGAGCTGTTGGACGTCATACACCAGGTTGATCAACTATCACGACCGACCGCTGTTGATGTGACACAGCCGTCTCACGAGGCCGACATCTTGCTGGGAAGGGTCAAGGCCATGATCAGTCGCGACGCAAAGGCCCCACCAGCCATATCCATTCGCTCACCCTTGTCGCCCGAATGCGGCCGCGAGTTCACACTCTGTCACCATATCTTCCAGCAAGCCACGCTGATTCAGGTATATCGCCGGCTTTACCACCTTCCATCCGGGTCAGAGCCCATTCAGTCCGCGGTTCGCGCCATGGAAGAAATGCTCAGCAATATGAGCCAAGGGCAGCCATGTCACACCTGGGTTGCCATGGCGATGCCACTGTTCACTCTCGGCTGCGAGGCGTTCACGGAGGAGCAGAAGAGCTTCGCGCTGAACAAAGTCGACAAATTGGAGGAGTGTATCCGCTCCTTTCACATCAGAATAATCCGCCAGGCATTGCAGGACGTATGGTCCCTAAGGTCGAGCCTGGGTGATTCCAGGGGTGAGCTATGTGCAAGTCAACTGTTAGGTTCGTCTATCAACTCGTCGCTGCTAAAGCACTGGTGGGGTGGTCGATGCTGACAAGCACTGTGATACAGAGAAGTTGGACTACAACGTCGTTCTTTTCTGAG
>FJWA01004033.1_pt1 | contig 16243 bp, 22 predicted proteins | sample 1011891 | NCBI WGS metagenome assembly FJWA01 (sample SAMEA3912450, study PRJEB9761) | metagenome | biome: forest; material: soil | place: USA | collected 2011-06-22 | depth 0.1 m
CCGCTCTCGCGCGGCACCGTGCTGATCGCCAGCACCGACCCGCACCCGGGCCGGTCGCCGCCGCGGGTCGACTTCAACGCGCTGGCGCACCCGTTCGACGCCCGCGTCGCGGTGCTGGCGTTCCGGCTGCTGCGGAGGGTGCTGCTGACGGCGCCGGCGGTGGGGGTGCTGCAGGTGGAGGAGCTGGTGCCCGGGCAGGCGGTGCGGATGGACGAGGAGGTGGAGGGGTGTTGAGGGGGAGTTTGGTGTCGCCGACGAATGCGCATCCGTGTGGCACGGCGGCGATGATGCCGCGGGGGCTGGGCGGGGTGGTGGATGAGAGGTTGAGGGTGTATGGGGTGAGGNGGTTGAGGGTTGTGGACGCGAGCGTGCTGCCGGTGATTGTGGCTGCGAATTTGCAGGTGACCATGTATGCTGTTGCTGAGAAGGCGGCGGATCTGAGCAAGGGGGATAGGGACTGAGGGTGGTGGTGAGGATTTACTTGGCTGGAGGGCAAATGGAGTCTATTTGTCCTTGTCCTGNTCTCCTGGATAGGGAGGAAGCAAAACCTGCAGCCAAATGTACGCATTCAACCACTTCGTGGCGTCAGCGGCTGTTGCCCCTACTTTACCTCCTGAAAAGTCGGAAACCGGCTCACTCAATACAAATCCACACGAAGTAAACCCCACCCCCTTGGTCACTCTGCCACCTCCCCGCTGGCTCACAGCCTCTCAATCAGTTCAAAGTATCAAAATAGAACGTAACTGTAGTAATACTCAGGTAAAATATGAGACGAAATGGGCGAATTGGCCCATTCCACCTGTTGAACTGGTCGTCCATAGCAGAGAGCCAGAACATGGCGGCTCTCTACCATGCATGTCCGCCTCGTTGTTTCTCTCCCCAACCAGCGGCATTTCTACCTTCACACCCTCCCAGTCTTTTCAAGTTGACAATGCTCAAGGAACGCAATCGGGCTGTGAAAATACCCCTGTGACCGGTCTCCAGGATCAGCAGGTGGGCGAAGAAAGCTAGACTCGCCATTCTCCGAGACGGCCGGTTGGGTGACGGACAACGCCCGGCTGGGGTGGTGGCGCAGGGATCGGATCCGGCACCCAAGGTGACTGGCTCGAAGAAACCTGCATGATTGAAAACCAACCCCGACCTGCCATTTGTTGACGNACCAACAACCTCCCGATTCCTCGTTCTCCGCCAGTCTTCGTTGNACGTCAACACGATTTCAATTTTCCAAGGCTCCTATCCCCGTGTCTTCACTACCTAGCTATGGCTGAGGAACTCGCTACACAGGACGAAGATGTTTCCGCGCTTTTGGCATTTGTGTTTTCCGGCGCAATTGGGTCTCCCGAAGGAAAGGGCGTCAGCTATGCCCTGGCTGAAGCCACCGCGACCACTTTCTCTTGGGTAACTGCGTTGGACGACATGGATGGCCCCCCAACACCCATCGATCGATACCTCATCACGTTCGACAAGCAAGCAAGGGAAGTCTTCCCTCCTAGGCCATCGTACTCTCCAAGGAGGAGCTCACGGGTGCTGTCCTCGCAGCAACAGGCCAACAGTTGGCTTCATCGGCCCGGTTCACCGACGGCGCGCTGAGCATATCGTACAAAATCACGGTCCACGAGCGATCGGATATCGCGTACATACTCCAGCTGCGCCACCATGGCCGAGTGGCCTCCATGGACTCACTGATGACGTTGATCTCGACGACGACCAGCCATCTGGTCTTGCCCGTCCCGACAGTCTATCCAATCCCCGGTGAGATGGAGTGACAGCAAATGACAGGGATGGGCAGGCAAATTACGCAGTTCATCCCAGGGGTCGTTGCTTCATCAGTCTACCCGCGGCTGTCGCACGAAGAGAGGCTCGTTCTTGTCTCGAAAATGGCCTGCGCATTCCAAGCATGCTGGCAACTCCGGCTTCCAGAGTCTCGTCTCATCGGCGAGGTCAATGCCTCCTTGACTGTGGATGGCAAAATTACTCTTGAGGTTGGACCGGATCGGCATCACGGGTTGGGCGGTCCCTTCAGTTCCGTGCGTGAGTATCTTCGAGCGTATATCAGATCCTCGCTCAAGGCCCTCAAGAAGCAACAAAGGATCGAAGAGTACAAAGCCCGGTTCCTCGACCGCATCGAGGCCTTTGTCAACACCCGACTCGACACCACCATCCCCAGCATCGTGGAAGACATCCCCGTGGTCGCGATTCACGCAGACATGGGCCCCCACAATGTCATCGTTTCGGAGCAGACGCCCACCGACATCCGAGCCATCATCGACCGGGAGTTCGTGTCCAGCGCGCCCTACGCTTCTCTGCACCGCATCATTGAGATGTTCTTCCGCAGGTCTGCTCCCAACGGCTTTGGCACGGAATACGACGGCGCAGCCGAGCTCTGGGCGGCGTTCTGGGATGCGATTCCGGACTGGGAGCTGTGGAATCAGAGCGAGGCGACCCGGGTGTTTCTGGAGTGGTTCAGGTTTGGACTGTTCATGAAACCGGAGTGGAGGCCGAGTGAGTTGACTGTTGAGGAAAACGACAACTACTGGCGAGAGAATATCCGGGTAGTTGAGGGTATTTTGGCCAAGCATTCGGCCGGTGATGGACCTTGCGAGAATGGATTGTACAATGCCTGACACCATCAGGGACCCACGGTTTGTTTGTTTCTATACCGTGCGCCACTCACGGTTCTTTCATCTTCCCATTGCTCAGGTTAGCACAACTTAAAACCCAAGTCATCTCCCAGTTAAAGGCGGTTGCCGGATCCAAGGTATGGATTACCGTATTATCGGCCTGTCTGGGGTCGGCTCGAGTCGTGAGACTGTTCGCACCCCGTTGTTCCAATCCCTCCCCACCCCAGTGCCCTCATTCGACCAAACCACCCCACAGCACCACCGTCTCNGGAGTCGAAACACCATCTCCACACATAAAAACTCTGACAACGACATCGGCCTCCAACAACAACTGAATTAGCCTGCCCGGCTAGCTCAATCGGTAGAGCGTGAGACTCTTAGGAATCTCCATCATCTCAAGGTTGTGGGTTCGACCCCCACGTCGGGCTCAATTCCCGGTCCTCGATTGGATTGTCATCTTTTTCTTTCACTTTTTGCTTTGTGTGGAGAGAGAAGATGTTTTAATACCATCCACCCCAGCGTGTGCACATTCCAACCAGAGAGAGAATCAGGGATTCAAGAGTCCAGGGGTTCAGGGGTTCGGTTTGCTGGACGCTAGGGTTAGGGTCATCACCCCTCTTGATGGTGATGAAGAAGCTTTGTTGTGTAGCGTCTGAGTCTGGTGCTCGGCCTGCCTTCTCTTGCAAGAGAAGGGGGGGAATGCTGGCCATCGCAATCAGTAGAGCGACGATCAAGAGCGTCGTGTTGCAGCCGACGCTACATGCTTGTCTCGTTGAGCTTGTCTACCCCATGTTCCACCGATTCAAGTGATCATCACGATCGCCAAGCATGTTTGCGCCAAGAAAGCGTCAGAAGAACCCGCTCCTCTTGTCCATCACAGCACATCGTTGGCCAATCCGATCTCGGGGACCGGACGATGATGTCACGACGGTCTTTTCGACCACTACCGTGGTCAGCTGAAGTCATCACATCATGGCATCTCGGTTGAGGTAATTTTCTTGGAGTATCATGACGCCGTTGCAGACTTGTTAGTGGAATGTAGAGACTCTGTCAATGGTATTTATGGGTTAAGGAACAGCTTGGGGCTTTCTCCCTGCCCCCCAAGTCACTCGAGGGGAGATTCACGCTGCACTACCACACACCCGAGAAGCTTAAACGTTTGCCCCTTTCATTTCAAGACACCCATACAGCCCAGAGCGACGACGGCACGATGGCGTCCATAATTCCCGGAACCTACCCCGATTCGGTCCCTCAGACCCCGGAAGGGGAAACGCATCAGTCGGCCCACCCAGAGCAGAGCCGCCATGCCCGCCAGCCGCGAACCAAGCTGTACAAGCCAGCTGAACCCCGTGGCCACCACTACACCGATTCTGGTGCTGGCCTGGCTGACCCTGAGCTCACCTTTGCCAGTTCTTCCCGACCTGCTGAGTACACATGGACCAACCCCAACGAAGCTATTGGCGGCGGCACTTATGTCCGAGAGCACGCCCAACCATTCACATCACTGACCTTGGAGTCCATTAGGACCGGAATGGACACCGAGATGCCCCGCCGGCGGTCAGATGCCTCGCAGTACCAATACGGGAGCACCCGAGATAGGAGCTTGGATAGGAACCTCAAGCTGGCTGGCACGTCGGGGGGCTTGGCTGAGCCCTGGATGTTTGACACCGAAGCCAAGAGCCGGAGCAACCCATCCTCCAGTACAAGCAAATCTCCCCCGTACTGGGGCTCCCTTCCCAAGGGGGACGAGGGTGCGATTCACAATACCGTAGCAGGGCACGGGAGTGCTTCCGATGCTCATGCCGAGCAGCACCACATGCCTCTGGAGTCAACCTCCCGAGACAGATCTGTCATTTCTGGAGCAACTGGCCATCCCCGGGGCGGTGTTTACAACACTGTCATTGGCCGCGGGAGCCAGGACGACAAGGGGTCTGGCAATCTCGAGGGCCAAGGCCACAAGGCTGCCGCCCCTGGCGCCCTGGAAGACGACATGACTGCCGTTTCCCTGCACGACATCCCTGAAGAGCGTCACAAGACAAGCCGGCAGGTGCTTGGCCTGCAAATTCCTGGGACTGTCAGCGCTGCTCGCGACGATTCTCTCCGCGTGGAAGCGTCTTCGAGAGATAGTAGCACTACTGGCAGTGCCAGGCCTGACACACCATCTCACCGAGCATTCCCCCTAGTGACCGGCCGCACCGAAAACCGCGATTCCCGCCAGCAGTCAGAGTCGCCGAGCCACGAGGATGTCGCGGAAGCTGCCGCCATCGGAACGGGTGTTGCTGCAGCTGGAGCTGGCATCGCCTCCTCCCAAAGCATGGAAAAGCGCAAGAAGGGCAGCAGTGACGCGGAAGCGCTCGCGTCTCAGCCTTTCGGCTTCACCAGCAAGCCTCAGACCACGGAAGGGGCCGCGACCGACCAGCGTCGGTCTTCCCCAGCCGACGACAGCAAAGTCCAGGAGGAGGGGTCACCGAAGGGCGACATGAAGCACAAGATTCTCGACTTCTTCTTCCGTAGCAAGGACGACAAGGACGAGGCCCGCAGAAAGTCTGTCGGCCCGCACACAGAACTCCCGAGGGACGATGTCGCCGCGGCCGAGTCCCCCAGTCGTCTGCGCAAGTTCAGCAGGAGCGAACCCAAGGAGCGCAAGCAATCGGCGTCGGCCGTTAAAGCTGACACTACCGACAGCTCTCGCCAGGGCAAGGAGAAGGCTGCCGCTGGCGCCGCAGCTGGCCTCGGTACGTTTGGTATCCTTCACCACCGGAAGAAGGACAGCATCAGCGAGAGCCCCAAGGAGACGAACCGCCCCATTCAGGGTCCAATGACTGCCGACTCCGGCGGAGCAGGTCCTGCTGGAGAGGCGCCCCAGCAGATTGAGCAGAGCTCTACCCCGTTTGAGCACCCGCGAGAACCACCCTCGCCTCCGACGCAAGGAGCGGATGAGTCCCGTGTTGGAAAGCCGGACAGTGACGATTTGCTGAGCAAGGGCACCCCGTCTGGCGTCAGTCGCACTACCCAGTCGGCTACGAGAGACATCCCGATGGGCGAGCCGGGTCTCAGTTCCGACAAATCTTTCGCACCTGGGACGGCGTCTGGTGTCAAGGCATCCGGGATAGCGAGAAAGGACATCGGTTCCAAGGACCGGAAAGACGACACCAGTCTGGCTTCTTTCGGTGTGTTTGCCCCTGAAACTGGCAAGACTGGCGTGCGCGGAAAGGATCTCGATGACTACGATGTGCCCTCCACCAAGGCCTCGGGCCCTGAAATCACCAGGAAAGATATCGCGAGCAGCAAGCCTGGCGATGACAGTACGCACAAGACATCGGGCACCTTGGCCGCGATTGGAATACCCGGCAGTGGAGTTGCTTCTCGTGATGCCGGACATGACACCACCCGGGCCCCCGCCTCTGGGATCCCCTCCGGCACCAAGCATGATTCGCGCAAAGACATTGAGTCTGGTGATCGCAACATAGGAACGGGCAAATCCAAGCCCAGCGATGACTCGGCCGGGTACAACATTCTCGCATCAGGAACTCCGTCCGGCATCAATGTCAAATCCAAGTCCCCACGCGGCAGCGGCAGCGGCAACGTCAGCGATTCGATCACGCACGCCGGTGGTACCATCCCCTCCCGCACCACTCCGCACATCCACCAGTCCCAGTCCCCCACCGACATCACCTCGGGCGCCCAGGAACTCAAGCATAATCCTCCCGATGTTCAGCACACCTTCCCTAGCGACACCATTCCCTCTCACATGCGTGGCTCGGACACCTCCCGTCCAAACCCAAGCCAGGAATCCTTGCCTGGTATTACAACTTACCCCCGCCCGGAGACGACGATGCGCAGCATGAAGCCAGAGGACAGATCCCACGAGTCTGGCTCGTCCGCTCTGGAGCATCAGGGCAAAAGTACCAACATGAGCCCTGCAGCCGCGCCGTTCATACCATCCATCTTAACCACCTCAGCCGCCACGCGCCAAGCTCACGAAGATGCTCCGACCAAGACTAAGACAGAGCAAGGCCCCTCCACCACCCGACATATGGCAACAGGCATGTCCCCGGAGATCGCTCGCTCGGCCGACACGGCCTCTGCACCGCACCATCCCGCTCACCTCCCCTCCTCCATGTCAACCACAGAAAAGAAGACGGAGCAATACGACCCCCCAACGCGCCAGATGGCCGCGAGTATGTCCCCCGAGGTCATGCCCGCGTCCTACACGGCGTCTGCACCCCGTCCGCCCCATCACCAGGGCCAGGACCAGGACAAGTCCCGCACAGAGCACTACCACCCTACCACCAACCGGATCGCTCAGGGAACATTCCCCGACACAAAGTCGGCGCTCCATCCGTCCCAGCACCAAGAGCAATCTGACCCCACCACCCGCCAGATGGCCCAGGGGATGTCCCCGGAGGTCATGCCCTCGGCGTACACATCCTCCTCGCTCCGTGATACCGCGTCGCGGGGCCAGCAGACCAAGGGTTTGGGCGAGGCTCAGCAGGGCCTAGGTCAGTCTCGGGGCCTAAGTCAGCCTCTAACCGGTCTGGGTCCCTCTCAGAAGGGTTTGGATCAGTCTCAGAAAGGTCTAGATAAAGATTCATTGGGTCTAGACAAGGATCAACGCAGAGATCAGACTCAACGGGGTCTGGACAAGGGCCTGCAGGATTGGGGTCAGTCTCAGGGTCCGGATCAGGCCCAGAAGGGCTGGAGTCAGTCTCAGGGTCTAGGTCAGGCTCAGCAGGGTCCTACCAGCAGCACCAGCTCGACTTCTGCCAAGCAGCAGTTCCAGCAACCGCAGCAACAACAACAGTATTCAAGCGACAACAGCAGGTCCATGAAGGACCCTGCGCTCGCGGCGGCGACGAGTTCGTGGGCGACGGCTGGGAAGGGGTCTTCTGACACGGGAGGTGTTGATCGAGGCACTCAGGCTCAGGGTATGGGAAAGACGGGACAGGGTTTGGGGATGGGGTCTGCAATGGGGCACAAGTTGGTGCATCGGTGTCAGCATTGTGGTGGGGAGAATGATGTGAGTGAGTATTTTGAGGGTGTTAGGCAGGCTCTGAGCATGATGGGCGGTCGTTGAGTTGGTGAGTTGGTTTAAGGATGATCAGAACATTGGAGACAGATTGAATCACTAAGTCGGAAATAGTAATTACTGTTTAATTAGTATGCAAATTCACTCGGAGAAGGGCTTATGGTGAGTGGGACATTCCCACTTTCGACTAATCAAGTGTCGGGAATGATCCTCAGTCCTAGTGCCATTTGTGGCCTTGTTGACAATGGGGCTTCTCCTGACGTTGATCCTATCTCTTGTGGTTTTTCTGCAAGCAACATCGTCTATGTCGCCAACCCCTTTCTTGCCCACCCCTGAGGACCATTGGCGGACAACAACCCTGGCTCCTGACTTCGTCCAGATCCCCCACAAGTCCGAGTCTCCCATCCACCTTTTAGCCGTGGAAATACCAAACGGACTCCACATCAAGCGGGTTTAGCTCAGTTGGGAGAGCGTCAGACTGAAGTCAAACTTCGGGATCTCAAATCTGAAGGTCATGTGTTCGATCCACATAAACCGCATCGCCGTTGCTTTTGCCGGATCCGGTGTCCCAAACGCCATTTTTTGACTTCCGCGATGCTTTGAAGTGAGTATTGGCCCCGGGTGCGGAAAGGCAGGGTGCGTCGTATGAACAGGACCGAGGTACCCCTGAATCCAGATTCCCCTCGTTTGCAGAACGTAAGGTTTGGCGGTCAGACGATTACGTAGATTCGCCTTTTTCTGCCAGCAATAACAATTAACAACAACCCCTGTTGCGTGTTGCGTTTGTCAAACAATGGGTCATCCACTCCGAGCCCTCCGCACCCATCACTCGGAGTTGCCCTTCTGCGTCATCCACTTCCGCACCTGATTCCGATCCCGCGCTCCGTCAATTCAAGATGGGATCACCGAAATGGCGAATCTCAAAGGCTTGCCAGGAATGTCGTGCAAGGAAGATACGCTGCGACGGCGACGAACCCTGCAGTCGTTGCAAGACGCGGTCAGTGGACTGCGTCTACCGGACTAAGGCGCGCAATCGGGCGAGAAAAAGCCCACCGACTGCCGTCCAACGGAGGCATGATTCGGACACGATGGGCCGTCCCAGCGAAGATGACGACCAGCATGGCTCGCGGGGCCTCCAGAACCACAGTGTGGCCGCGACACACCGAGCATCGCCGTCCATGCTACTGCAGCTGTACTACGGGCCATCGTCCAACTTCTCCATCATGAATTTTATATACCACCAAATTGAAGGTACGAGGCCCGCTTTAACTCACCAAAAAGAAGTCCAAGAAATGGGACCCGGCTTGGACCGCTTCAACCTCCGGAGGCTCTACTTTGGCGACCTGGCCGAGAGCACCGAGTCACGGCGCTTAACCAACGACATGGGAGCCATGCTTGTCGACCGGGAGCTTGCCAGCCGTCTTTTGGAGCGGTACCTTGCGACCTACTGGCATACCATGCCCATCTGGCCCAAACACGAGTACCATCGCCAGCTCGCGCGCCTCTACGTGGCATCCGATATTTTCTCGTCCGACAACCCTGACAGCATCACCATCCTGCTGGCCATGGCCATGGGTGCCTCGATGCTGGAGGAGGAAGCACTCGCACAGTTCCTGTTCCAAAGGGCGAAACTGTGGTCCGCGAGGTTTGACGAGATGGTCAACGTCCAGGCTGTCCATATAGCCCTGCTCATGATAAGTCTTCTGTCCTCCCCCCGACTTTCCTGCCTGCTTTACATTGTCTAACACCCACCTACTCGCATTTCCATGCCGAGAGAGCAAGTCCGAATTCGGCCTTCCTGATGGCGGGACTTGCAGTCCGGAAAGCTGTAGGTGCTGGTCTCCATAAAGACATTACGGGAACAGCGCAGTCTTGTGAAGACGCGCGCCGTCGACGTATCACCATCTGGAGCTTATTTGTCTGGGAGATGTAAGACGTCCGCCGCTCTTGGTCCCGTCATCTTGGAGTTGTCCCGAGGTGGTTTTGGTACTAACGACGATGCCGCCGCATTCCAGTTGGCTCTGCTTTACTCTCGGCCGCCCAAGCTCGTTCCCCGAGTCTGAGATGAGAGTGCCGTTTCCTGACGAGGAGAAACTCTTGCGCTCTCTCGTGACACTGGCCCGGCTCATGTCTAAGTGCGCCACGCTCATTTACAAGCAGCAGCACAAGTCCCTCGCCCCCATCTGGGACGCGGCCAAGCAGATACGTCGAGAACTTCTGCGATTTGCAGAACAGCAGCGCAAGGATTTGAACTTTGGCTTGGTCGGTGATCCCAGCACCGGTGAACTTGGGGTTTGTCAAACCATCGTGTCAACCAGTAAGGGGCCATGGGGCATCACGCCTGTCAACTATCTAGATAGGTAGCTATCATCTGCTAACTCTGCCTCTGTTCTATTAGTGTACCACCACACCCTGGTGCTGACATTCCGCCCATTTCTGGTGCTGCGCGCCAAGCTGCGCCAGGAGGACGCCTCTTCCGGGACTGTTACGAACAGCAGTAGCCTGCCGACGCCGCCGCCGTGGCTGGACACGGCATGCGAATACTGTCTTGATGCAACGAGGCACTGCATCGTCTTTCTTGCGGGAGCCTGCGAGCAGAACGTGCTATGTCAGGTGGGTGACCCCTGAATCGAGCCTCGTAGTATTGTTTCATCGAAGCAAGGCTAATTCGGTTGTTCAGGGCATCAAGTACCACGCCTTCTTCATTGAGGGGGCATCTCATGTCCTAGCATTGGATCTTCTCCAAGGGAGGGCAGCAGGCCGCGCAAACTTACCGTGGATGCAGGTGGCCATACGTACCGTTCGGATGCTGCGGCCCAAGGCCGAGGGAGGCTCGCTCCACACGGCCATCGCGGACCTGGCGGACAATCTGGAACGCATGGTTCGAACCGTATATCCGGATTTCCGGGCCACTCCCGACAAGACCCAAACACTCAACTCCACTCCAGTGGACACGCCGGCGGCGAATATTGGCGCACACTCAGCACAGCACCACCTGCAGCTACCTTATCCCGATTCCTCCATGCTCTTTGGCCTCGACGTCGCGTCCTCGACGACGTCACCAGCGGCTACCCTCCACGCCCGCGAGGACGTGGTGGACCAGCTCGCAGACCTAGCGCCAGCAGATAGCGAGTGGAGCTTTGACTTTGCGACGGCCGACATGGAGGCTTTCCTGTCGATCGATCCGAATGAGGCTCCCTACTACCAGCTCCCCACGCACCCCTAGCTAATGCGAGTTGAAGAGCTCTCGGTGCTTATGGAGGCTTAATAATATCTCGCCGAATGCCGAATACATCGTGATGTAATTTCAGCCCAGGGAGAGACCACGCTGATCCTTGACTCATTCGCATTGGGGATATCGGAAATACGGATATGCGGATATACGCGAGGTCTGGCGGCGGAGCAGCTCCCAGCAAAACTGTTTCGGTAGTATTGTTGTGTATAAAACTCGGAAAGAGCCATGTGTTTCTCATTGGGAGTATTCAGCTGCTGTGCTCCGAGTCGCTCGCTTTCTTCACTCTGACCAGCATCGACCGGCATGTCGTGGTCCACCCAAGCTGCCGCCGACGGGAACGCCGTCTTCGACGCTTCAGCGAGTGAGACAGATGTTGAGCTCAATCGCCCCTTTCCGGACGAGGAGCGACGCAAGTATGAAGGCTTTCAAAAATGCCTGACGCTTACTTTCAAGAATGTCACGGTCAATGTGACGGCCCCGGGCGAGGCCCTCGGGGAGACGCTGTGGTCGTGGGCGAATCCAAGCCAATTGCTGAGCGTCTTCCACAAGGGAGAACAGACGAAAAGGGTATGAGCATGCTATGGCTTGATTGTATCGAGTCTGAGAAACTGACAAGGGAGTAGGCCATCTTGCACGAGGTTAGCGGCCAGGTTAGACCGGGTGAAATGGTGAGTGAAAAGCCTACCTATTTTGACGAGCGATGACACTGACGCCGGCACGCAGCTTCTCGTTCTCGGTCGGCCCGGTGCAGGATGTACATCCCTTCTCCGCGTGCTTTCGAATCAACGCGAGTCCTTCGACGAAGTCGAAGGGGAAGTGCGGTTCGGCAACATGGATCACAAGCGGGCAAGACAGTACCGCCAGCAGATCACCTTCAACACCGAGGGTCCGTAATTGTATACGTCCCTTGCCCAGGAGAATGGTAGCTGATCAGATGTTAGATGACATCCACTTCCCCACCCTGACCGTCAACCAGACCATAAAGTTCGCGCTTCGGAACAAGGTGCCGCGGGAGAGAGAGCAGCATCCAGATGAGCCAGAGCAGTACGTGCAGCACAAAAAGAACAGCATTCTCGAATCTCTTGGTATTGGCCACACGACCAAAACCAAGATCGGCAATGAATTCATCCGCGGCGTGTCAGGGGGAGAGAGAAAACGCGTCTCGTTGGCTGAGATGATGGCTGGCCATGTGAGTATTTTGTGATACCGCACAGCGCCCCCGAAACATTGCTGACTTGGGGGTAGGGTCCAATGCAATTCTGGGACCAACCCACACGAGGCCTCGACTCCAAGACGGCTCTCGGGTTTGCCGAGACACTTCGCGCTGAAGCCGATCAGAACGGCAAAACCATCGTGGCCACCATGTACCAGGCGGGCAATGGCATCTACAGCCAGTTCGACAAGGTGCTCGTCCTTGCTGACGGCTGCGTCATCTACTATGGCCCCGCAAGCACTGCTCAGTGCTACTTCGAGTCCCTCGGCTTCGTCTGCCCTAAGGGCGCTAATATTGCCGACTTTCTGACCTCAGTCACTGTCACTACCGAGCGCGTCATTGCCCCTGGTGCCCAAGGAACGGTGCCCAACACACCCCAGGAGTTTGAGAGGGCATATCAGCAAAGCTTGGTGTGTCGGCAGATGCGCGAGATGGAGCAGCCAATCGAGGCACTTGGCGCAGAGGTCGAGAACCTTGAAGCAGCAGTCCAGCGAGAGAAGAAGAACAGGCGTGTGAATGGCAAGAGGAGCGTCTATACCGTCGGTCTCCGAGAGCAGATCGTCAACTGCACCATCAGGTAAAGCAAATCAACTCGCCCCTAATTGCGCTCCCCTTTTCCCCCAGAAGCTAACACAATACCCACCAGGCAGTTCCAAATAATCATGAGCGATCGCCTCTCCCTCACTGTCAAGGTCTTCTCGGCCACCATCCAAGCCCTCGTCTGCGGAAGCCTCTTCTACAACCTCCCGAAGACCAGCGAGTCCATCTTCCTCAGACCAGGCGTCCTCTTCTTTCCGATCCTGTACTTCCTCTTGGAAGCCATGTCCGAGACAACGGCTTCGTTCATGGGCCGTCCCATTCTCGCTCGCCAAAAGCGCTTCGGCTTCTACCGGCCGACCGCCTTCTGCATCGCCAACGCCCTGACCGACATTCCCATCGTCATCCTCCAGGTTACCGTCTTCTCGATAATCCTCTACTTCATGTCCGCCCTCCAAATGGACGCGGGCAAGTTCTTCATTTTCTGGATCGTCGTCAACGTGAACAACCTGGTCTTCCTCCAGCTCTTCCGCATGGTCGGCGCCTTGTGCGGGCACTTCGGGACAGCGTCACAGCTGACGGGTCTCCTCTCGACTGTCTTCTTCGTCTACGGCGGTTATCTCATTCCATTCAAGAGCATGCACCCCTGGTTCCGCTGGATCTTCTATCTGAACCCGGGCGCATACGCCTTCGAGTCGCTGATGGCCAACGAGTTCACGGGACTCGAGCTGGACTGCGTCGCACCCCAGTACGTGCCGTTCGGACCGCAGTACAATGACGCGGCGGGCCATCGCGGCTGTACGGTGCTGGGAAGCAACAATCTGTCTGGCGTGATCGATGGGCATGCCTACATTTCGGAACAATACTCGTACGCCACTGGCCATATCTGGCGGGGGTTTGGGGTCCTCGTTGGGTTTTGGATTACCTTCATTGCCGTGACGGCCCTCGCCTTTGAGCTGCGCACCAAGGAGGGAGGATCTTCGGTGCTGCTCTACAAGCGGAATTTGAGGAGCAAAAAGGCCGGACACGACGTCGAAAAAGGTGCTGTTGAGAAGGGGAGCTCAGCGGTGGCCGTGACTCCTCCGTCCCGGCCGGTCAGGCAATCTACGTTTTGCTGGCATGATCTGGATTACTTTGTCAAGTACCAAGGCCAGCAGAAACAGCTGCTTGACAAGGTGTTTGGCTACGTCCAGCCGGGGAACCTCGTCGCGCTGATGGGTTGTTCCGGCGCAGGAAAGACGACGTGAGTACAAAATCCCCCCTGTTTTTTTTTACGACGGTGCTGACGTTACCCCAGGCTGCTCGATGTTCTCGCCCAGAGAAAAGACTTTGGCGAAATCCACGGATCCATTTTGATCGACGGCAAACCGCAGGGTGTCAGCTTCCAAAGAATGACTGGCTACTGCGAGCAAATGGATGTCCATGAGGGTACCTCAACCGTCAAGGAGGCCCTTGTCTTCTCGGCTCTGCTGCGCCAACCGAGCAACGTCCCCGAGGCGGAGAAGCTGGCCTATGTTGAGCACATTGTTGATCTGTTGGAGTTACGCGACATGTGTGATGCTCTGATAGGAGGTGCGTGCTCAGTTACTGACATATCTTCCACGTTCCTGGATCACGAAATATGCTAACCTCCCGATAGTGCCTGGAGCCGGTCTCAGCATCGAGCAGCGGAAGCGTGTGACACTGGGCGTCGAGCTCGTGGCCAAACCTACTCTACTGTTCCTGGACGAGCCAACCTCGGGTCTTGATGGGCAGTCAGCCTACAACATTGTGCGCTTCATGAGACGCCTCGTCGATGGCGGGCAGGCTGTCCTCGTAAGTACCGCCGGCTGGCATTCCCGAATTCACCTCCCTCAGGACCGGCCCAGTCACTAACTTCAGTACCTTTCTTGTAGTGCACCATCCATCAACCCTCAGCAGTTCTGTTTGAGGCCTTTGATGCACTCCTTCTCCTAGCCAGGGGTGGCCGTATGGCTTATTTCGGAGAAAGTGAGTTCTCTCGGTTCCAGCCACCACTGAAAGTTGCAAATCCTCGCTCTTTGCTAACGCTTCGTACCAGCCGGGGAGAACTCGGCCCAGGTCCTTGACTACTTTTCACGCTATGGCGCGCCATGCCCTGAGGATACCAACCCGGCCGATCATATTGTGGACGTTATCCAAGGATCCGGCGAGGATAAGATCGACTGGGTCGATGTGTGGAATCGATCTCCCGAACGTCAGCACCAGCTCGACATGCTCATGGCCCTGACGCAACATGGGGCGACGTCCAGCGGCGAGACGGAAGACGCGGTGGAGTTTGCGTCATCAAAGTGGTTCCAGTTCAAGATGGTTCTGCACCGGCTCATGGTACAGTTGTGGCGGTCACCAGTGCGTCTTCTCCCTTTCAGCAGCAACGCACTATGCAGACGAGAGATTGGACTAACACAATGGCAGGACTACGTGTGGAACAAAATCAACCTCCACATTTTTGCGGCTCTCTTCAGCGGCTTCACCTTCTGGCAGATCGGAAACACCTCCTTCGACCTTCAGCTGCGTGTCTTTGCCGTCTTCAACTTCATCTTCGTGGCGCCCGGATGCATCAACCAGATGCAGCCCTTCTTCCTGCACAACCGCGATCTCTTTGAGACCCGCGAGAAGAAGGTCAGTGTNGATAGGAAGCATGCAGTTGAGGGAGAAGAAGAGCAATGCTGACTGGATACTTGACGACAGTCCAAAACATACCACTGGATTGCCTTCATCGGCGCCCAGATCGTGTCCGAGATCCCCTATCTCATCATCTGCGCGACCCTCTACTTCTGCTGTTGGTATTTCACCGCCGGATTCCCGGTCGATGCGAGAATCTCGGGCCACATTTATCTCCAGATGATCTGTAAGTTGCCCAGCCCCCTAAAGGCCAAAACTCGGAGGTGTTAACAACTTTAGTCTACGAGTTCCTATATACCTCCATGGGTCAAGCCATCGCCGCCTATGCGCCCAACGAATACTTTGCCGCCATCTCCAACCCGCTCCTCATCGGCTGCGGCCTGATCTCCTTCTGTGGCGTCGTCGTGCCGTACACGGCCATGCAGCCGTTCTGGAAGTACTGGCTCTACTACCTCGACCCCTTCAACTACCTCGTCGGCGGCCTCTTGGGCACCGTCGTTTGGGGCGTTCAGGTCCAGTGCGCGCCCGAGGAGTTTACCTCGTTTGATCCCCCCGTGGGCCAGACCTGCGGCGGGTATATGGCAGACTTTCTCGCGTCCAATGCGGGCTATCTTGAAAACGCTAATGCCACGGTTGGGTGTCAGTACTGCCCGTACGAGACGGGCGCCGATTATGCGAAGACGTTTAATCTGAATGAGGAGTACTATGCTTGGAGAGATGTAAGTCTCAGTTCTATCATTACTCGCCCTCCATCGACTTTGACTCAGTTGGCTGACTTGGAAATGCCTCCAGACTGGGATCACAGCGCTCTTCTGCATCTCGTCTTATGCGGTCGTGATCCTGATGATGAAGCTGAGGAGCAAAAAGACGAAGAGCGCGCGGTCAGACTAAGAATTACAAGATCTCAGACAGGTTCCAGGAGCACGGAGAGTCTGGTGAGCGAGAGCCCAGAGACAGGTGTAAAG
>FJWA01009457.1_pt1 | contig 16151 bp, 19 predicted proteins | sample 1011891 | NCBI WGS metagenome assembly FJWA01 (sample SAMEA3912450, study PRJEB9761) | metagenome | biome: forest; material: soil | place: USA | collected 2011-06-22 | depth 0.1 m
CCAGCAGGAACAGCGCGACCAGCCACACGACCGACGAGCGCAGCACCGTCCGCGTGGTGGTCCTCTCGCCGCCGTTGCTCGCGGCGTGCGCCTCGCGGTGCACGCGCGCCGTGGCCCGCCAGAACGCCGCCACCAGCAGCATCCCGCCCAGCCCGTCAAGGCCGATCATGACGTAGTAGAACTTGTACCACGGCAGCCCGCCCTTGGTGACCATGGCGGTGGCGATCAGCGGGCCGATGGTGGCGCCCAGGCCGTAGGCGCCGTGCAGGAAGCCGAGCAGCTCGTTGGCGCGCTGCATGTTGCCGACCCAGGCGTTCCAGGCCGAGTCCTCGATGCCGTTGCCGAAGCCCGTAAAGAGAAGCACCACGGGTAGGGCCGGGTACGGCGGGTGAAAGACGAGCGGAATAATGCCGATNAGTCGGCACACGGGGCCCAGGATGGCCACGCCGCGCTGGCCGAGGTGGTGGTGGATTAGGTTGTTGAGCAAGGCTGCGAAGAGGTAGCCCACGAAGGGGGAGAGGAAGACGAGGGAGACGACGGTGTAGCTGATGTTGTAGTAGGTCTCGATCTGAGAAGGGGGGTGGTTAATACGGGTACATCGGGCGTGTGTTTGTATGTGATTGCTAGACATACGTATGGTAGGAGGGCCTGGAGAGAAGGGTTAGTGACCGCCAGTTCAGTTGGCTGGGAGGGGGACGGAACGTACGCCGACGGCAGCGTCTGTCATTCCCATGAGAATGAAAGCGTAGATGGTCGAAAAGAAGCGAAAGACGTTCACGCTCGTCTCGTTCCATCGCTCAAGCTCCCGGGCTGGTTGCGGAGAAGGCGTCCCTGACTCCTCGTCCGTCACATCTTGGCTCGTCTCGACCTTTTCAGGGTCCTCGATGCGGCCATCTGGAGCGGTGTGTGAGTCGACCTGGCCGCCCTTGGGCATGTCTTCAGGGGCAATGGCTGCCATAGTGGAACGAAGCGAGAGCTGATGCTGGACCCGGAAACGTCCTCATTCAACAACTCAGAACTAGCCTCGAGGAAAGGAGGGTAGGCTTTCGTTTTATCTCTGCCCGATGACGCCCAGGCTGGCCGTTCGCCCCCTCCCGATCCCGTCCCTGGAATCTTGTTGGACGCCCCACGCGCAAAAGGGCGGAACGATTTCTCATCAAGTCGGGGAACACAGGCGACTGCACAGCACACGGCGGACGATCAACGAGCGAGGCATGTTCCGACGAACTGGAGAAATCCCGAAGAAGAAGCGAAGGGTGTGGCGGGGTGCTAAACAAGGGTTGAATCCTTCTTAGAGCGGCCGGATCGCGTCCGGCTGTGGAGTGTGGACCGGGTTACATCCTGCAGCAATGTCGGGTGTGGGTCATTATCCCCGGGGCGGGGCGGTGGGCGAAGAGAGTCCAGAATACCGGCAGGTGGTGTGGATGTGGATGCGGGCGGCGTTTTCTGCCCTGTCTCGAGCCTGTTCAGCACCCCAGTGTCAGCGGGACCGGCCGCTTGGCGGGGTCCACCCCACCCCGAGGTTCAGCCGCCCGGGCCGGGTCGACCGCCGCCGTGAACGGCAACTCCGCACACAGCCCGTTGCTTCGGGGGTCGTTTGCGCGTCCACATGACCTGCTTCACTTTTCGTCCTCGATATTTAGCGGTTTCGTAACAAAAGGACGGACATGGTTCGGATGCACTACTTCGCCGGAGTTGTGCCGGCCCGGACCCGCCCTTCGCCCAGCAGGATGGACTTTCCGTCGTCGCTCAGGTTGGGTGTTTTTGTCCGAAGCTCACTGTGGGGTTGGATCTTCTGCTACGTATGGTAGCCTCCATGTTAGCCCCCACGTCAAAGCATTGGAACTGATGGAGCGAGTCCGGGCGGGTCCGTCGCCTGTTTGTCACTTGCCGTGCCTGGGCATCTCAACTGGAAACTCCGCTCCGCTCCGCCCCGGCTCCGCACACCCTACGACGACGTCTCTTCGGACATGACAAACCTGGGCCGTTTTCTCAAACTACCTATTTCTTGGTCCACTCTGTCCACCCGCACGGTCTCGGCCCGAGTCGTGTCCTTTACAGGCGGCGAAATCAGGACTCGGCTTGCAATGTCTGGCGGTGTACGTCTGAGATCAAATCCCAACGTGGCACAACCTCGAGCTAAATGTGCAAGGATGACTTCCCGACAGATTACTAGACGAGCAGCTGACTATACTAACTTTGGCAGGCCGAGGAGAACACAGAGAAGTACCTGGCTGGATACTAGTTTACACTGGACGGGTATGGGGAGAGTGGATGAGTTGGAGGAACGTAGAAAGTACCGCTGGAAAACAAGAACGACACGGAGCATACTGATCCTAAAGTTCGCCACTTCTTCCCAGAAACGCCATCTACCTTTACTTTAGCTGCTATTCTGTCACTTCTTCACGCTTAAGGAACGGGTCCAAAACCGGGAGGCAAGCAGCTGGATTCGTCGAGACCTCATCCCAATTGGAATTCAAGAGCATGTGATGTGTTCTCCTTCGGTGCTCTCTATGCCTACTTAATCGTGGCCTTCTAACAGATACTCTGCTGCATTGGTGGGAGACAAGAAGTAAGATTCGTATAATCCACGAGAAAATCGGCCAGGTACGATGTTGCCCCCTCGACAAAAAAGCTTCTCTTGACGTGGCTGCGCCTGTCCTTGCGGTTCGTTCCACGGGGCGGCTCCAGCAGAGTCTTCATCGCCTCGGCTCACTGGCAGCTGCGTAAGCTCTCCATCCTCGCCTCGGGTGTTCTGGATCTCGCTGGTCCGGTTTCTTTGGTCCTCGGGCGCCGTTTCGAGTTGTGATCGGTTAAATGTTTGTCGATGCCGACTTAAAAAACTTGGGGTAGAAGAAGATGGGGTTGACGTCGACGACGCGTGGGTACAGAAGCCCTTCTCGCTCCTCCCCACCCGTGCAAAACTTGGCCTCGGATTAGAGGTGCTCGTCAAACGAGATGAAGGCCCTCATCATACTGTCGTCTCTGCCCCCTCTGCTTTCTCGCAATGGCTGGTCGCCAGGTTTGAATCAGCCTCGAAATAGGGGTTGGCGTTGGGTTTGGGGTCAGGTCTTCTTACGAGGGCAACTTCGAAGAGACTCCATGCACAGGCCATCGGTGGTCGCGTTGCACTTCAAGCTGGCTGCCGTCGTCATGCCAGGATTGTCGTCCTTCCGACGTGGCCCAAAGGTAAACCTGTTGGAAGTGCTTTCGGCCGTCCGGCTGCGTCAGCATTTTCTCCAGAATAGCCGGAAAGGGCACAATGACTGAGGCCTAAGGGGCAACTGGATGGGGTTTGTTCGCAATAAGGGCTCTCTCACCGTTTGAGCCAAAAGATGGCAGCTCGGCACAGTTCCCAGCCACCCTACAGTGAAAATAGCTCACTGACAATCTCCCAGTCGCCCTCGAGAAGAGAGATTGGCGCTAAGCCGTGCGGGTTGCCGCCTCCGCTTCCAAGGCCGGCCGTCTCAGCTACAAGAGACTTTCCGAGGCACCGCTGTCGCTAACGAGGAAGCAAGAGGGAGAGAAGAGAAGAGACGAGGGAAGTAGACGAGGAAGACGAGGAGGGAGAAGAGGAAGTGGGAGAGAGAAAAGAGGAAGTAGAAGAGGAGGCGATAGGCGGAGAGGATGAGAAGGTAGTGGGAGCGGGAGAGGAGGGAAAATATAGAAGAGGAAGAACAGGAAACAAGACGGGCAGCGAAATGACGAAGAGGATGAGGAGGACGATAAGGACGGGGATAATGCCGAAGACGCAGATCGGGACAACGCCGAAGACAACGATCGGGACAACGATCGGGATAACGCTAAAGACCTGGACTGGACTACGCCGAAGACGAAGATCGGGACAACGCCGAAGACGAAGATCGGGACAACGCCAAAGACGAAGATAGGGACAATGCCGAAGGCGGAGATGGGGATGACGGCGAAGGGAAGGGCTAAGATGAGGGGGGAGAGGAGCAAGACACGGAGGAACAACAGTATTATCCGAGCTAACGCCCACATAGTGCGATGAGACCGATGAGTCGAGACTGGGGTGTCATCTGTCAGGTTGTTGTGTTTTAGACCGAGATTGATATTGATGAGTGGATGGCTCTGGCAAGGAACACAATATCGAAGCTGTCTCGATTCTGGAGCAGCTTTGGTTAAATCACGACATCAGCCGGCAGCTTCCCCGTGGCTTTCAGGTACTGTACCGATCGAGACAGGAGGTGACGTTGGAGTGGTCGAATCGGGCAGATTGGGCGGATTGGGGTGGGCGCTGGGCACGAATCGGATGGCTGCCAAGCTGCAGTGTGCTATGGGCAGGGGTTCGGAATAAAATGTTAGCGTCAAGGGCGCGCTGCGGGTGGCGCGGTGCAGTCGCACGGGTTCGGAATGTCCAAGCTCCAAGCTTCCCCGGATCTGCAGAGCCGCAACACCAACCTTCATTCAATTGCTGTCGCGACTGCGGGGCGACACCATTCATCTTCCATCGCGTCTCCTGCCTGCGCGTGTGGGCGGCCGTGATCGCAGAGAAGCAGAGGCCACCGAGACCCCGCCAGCTGCCACAGCAACGCTAGCAGTAAACGATGCGATCGCGATTTAGCGGCCCCACAATCGTCCAGCCGACCGACCGACCGCGATTTCGTCCCTTCCCGCGACCGCCTCGTGAAAAAATCAGAGTCCACCCCTGCCCGGGCCGATGCGAATCCCGCGCGCGAAACTGCGAAGCTGCGACCGCTGATCCTGGGACGAGCATCTGAGCTCCGTCTGTCCCGCTGGTCTACGTGGTAAAGACCTTCTTGACACTCCAATTCTTTTATCCTTTCCAGAGCTGTCGTTAAGCACGACGTGTGGGAGCAAAGCTGCCTGGTTTCTGTCTCGTGTTGCCATTGTTCCGCCGTTGGGTTCAAGTTTGCCCACTGTGCGGTGTGTGCCAGGCAGTTGGACCCTTCATCGCTCTTGCCTGCCTGCCCGTCGTCATGGTCGTGCCTTCCTCGCAGCACCTGCCTTCCCTCGTCGCCCCCCTCCCTGCCCCGCGGCGCACCTTCCTGCGTTGCGCCTTCCCTCCCCTCCCCGCCGCGAGTGGGAAATTTTTGCCCCGCGAAGGGTGGTTGCTACCTTTTCTTCCCAACTTTCCAAACTCGCAACCCAAACTCTTCCTCCCGCAAGCAAACGAGGAAGCCAGCACTGACGATGCCGGCACAAGCTCCCACCCCGCGCACCACGCGCAACAGCCGTGGCCTGCGCAGCAGCCCCGGCGTCGTCTCCTCGTCTGCCCGAGTTTCCCGTCGCCGCAGCAGCGGCACCGCTTCTCGTACCAATTTCGTATGCTGAACCCCCAGATCCGCTTTGCGCTGTCACGATCGGGTCCACCAGAACAAGAAGGCAAGGACATGGCTGACAGTGTTGATTAGCCCATCGGGCTTGCCCGCGCCGCCACCGCCAACCCCGCCACCCCAACACCTCGTGCGCGGTTCGCGGAGCCGTCGCCTCTCCCCGCCGACACCCCCGCCCTCGAAGCCGCCGAGGAGGAGCAGCAAGAGGCTGCGACTCTCTCACCAACCCCCCTTCCCGCGGTCACCCGGCCGTCGGTTTTTCCCCCTCCGGTCGCCCTCCCCCCGGCCACCCCATACCCTCGCCCTCCGCTCCCGAGCACATCCTCGCCCCCCGAGCACCCGCGGGTGGAAGCCATCAGAGGCACGAGAAGGAACGGCTCGCCGAGAACCCCAGTCCGGTACACCCGGTTCCTGACCAGATTTGTCGACGCAACCCCGTCGAATTCGCCCGCCCGTCCCCTCAAAAGCCCTGGTGACGAGACTCGCCAGTTCCAGCAGCGCCGCGACCAGGAAGGCGAGGAGCAGTTTGCGAGAGAGTTGTGGATCGCGATCCGCAACGACCATTACATGAGAGGTTGTTGGTGCGGCCCACCCAACATCTACAACTCGAGAGAAGAGGCGGAAGCTGCGGTCGGCCACCTGCGCTTCTACGTGATCGGCTCCGAGAAGAAGAACCTGCGGGTCCTGCAGAGGAAGGACGATTTCCGCTGGCACTGCAGCTGCGGCAACAACGAGTACCAGTCGGTCTACGAGTCGCTCATCAATTACAACGGAAAGCGCCCCGCTCAAGACACCGAGGTCGACTTGATCGCGCCAAGCCACGACGCCGAGAGCAACAAGAGCCACCAGACCATCGAGCGAGTGGTGCCGGCGCTCGCCGAGGAGGAAGAGCAACCAGAAGCAGAGGTGGCACCGACACCCCACCAATCAATGTGGGCGCAGGCTTGCGGCATCTTCAGCCGTGCCGTCTCGACAATGGGCAGCCCTTTCGTCACAGTTTTTGGCAAGATCCGTGAACAATTCCGCGGCGACGTGTACGAAACCCTCGACACCCGCCGCCAGGACGCCGGCAACAACAACGCCATCATTGTCAAGAGGCTGAAGCGCATGCCCTCCGCGTCACCGACAACCCAGTCCCTTTCCGACGAGGAAGATGACGGCTTTGACGACCTTGTCTGGGCCAGCGAACCCACAAAGCGCATCGGCTTCGAGAAGATCCAGCACCTCGTGAATGCCTTCTCGATCCAACACGAAGTCGTCGCAGCTGGAAACATCATTGGCGGCTCGTCAATTGCAGACATCCAAATGCGAATCCAGGACCACCAAGACCTCGGGGCCAGCATCGCCATTCACAAATACCAAGAACACAAGTTCGGGCCCATCCTGCCTGAAGAATCCGAGGCCGAGAAAGCCGACAAGCTCGTGAAGACTTGGTCAGCCTACCGTGAGGGTCTCGATGCCACCGTCACGTTTATGCTTGACGTATACGACGGGGAGAGAATGGCGCATCTCAAGACGAGATACCCCGTGCCGTCGCGCCGTTTGCCACTCGGAAAACCCATGTTTAGGCAGACTGCGATGGTGGTGGCCAGGTTTCTGGGTTTCCTCTGCTCGCTCGACAGAATCGACACTCCGACACGTGAAGCCCTCAGCCAGATGATGGTGGATGCTAATGCCGTCCACAAACAACTGACCCCCCCAAGCTTCGTCGAGCAGAAGAACAGCCCGACCGAAGCCATGCCGGGATACTTCCCAGAGGACAAGGTGTCGGCCCTGGAAGAGATCCCCGCCGACGAAATCGAACTGCAGCCTCTCTACGATTTCAGGTTCCCAGAAGCGGCGCCTTGTGTTTGGGAGGAGAACATCAGACCTGGCGACTACAAATTGGTTCCGGAGCCCAAGGGCATCCTGAAGCCGTCAAAAGCGTGGGATCTTCCTGCCTCGCCCAGATACGTCTCGACCCCCGAGAAAGAGAGGAAGCTTGCCTTCACGAACCCGGTGTCCAACTTCATCCCCCCTGCGCATATTCCCGCACAGGTCATGACGCCACGAGAGGCGGACCAGATTGTCAGGGCGAAGCTCAGAGCAGAGGTCATCCGCGATGAGCATTCGATTCGCATGCTGGAAGCGACCAAAACGGTCTCAAGACAGCACGACACGTCCCTCCCTTCCCATGACAAATGGAACCTGGAGGCGCTCGAGAAGGACGATCACGAGATGGGGTTGACCTACCACGCTCGAAAATACGACGGCTTTCTCAACGATCTGCAGGATGACATGGAGAAGCGGGAGGAGGAGGACAAAGAAAACCGGACAAAGTCAACACTCAGGCTTACTCCTCGCCGACGAATGGTCCGGATTCCGCTCCCAGCCCTGCCGTCTACCCCCGAAATGCGCCGGCGGGCAGCCCATCTCTTCGAGGACGACACTAGTAGCCCGGCAACCTCGACTCCCGGAGTCAACCCGCTGATGCGCTCCAGGCTGGAGGCGCAGGCCCCCAAACCAGCCGAGAAGAAAAGCGCGCCCCTCACTCTCGAAGAGTTCTTCGCGGCCGATGAAGATGATTTGGAAATATCTCGAATCAAGCTCGAGCAGCTGCTGCTTGATCGTCAAATCCGAGAGGAATTCGAGTTGGGCATTCGGCGAGAGACCGAAGACAAGCGGAAACGCGAGGCTGAGGAAGCACGACGCGAAAAACAACGCCTCATTGAAGAGGAGCGTCGGCGAGAGGAGGAAGAACGCCGCCGCAAGGAGGAAGAACGTCTCCGTGAACAAGAAGCCGAGCGACAGAAGCAGGCCGAGGAATTCGCTGCCCTGACTGGACTGAGACCACCAACCCGTCCTCTGATCACAGTCTTGTCGAGCGATTGGGGCATCAAAGTCGCCAATGCCGCCAGAGCAAACCCAAACGTCGATCTCGTCAAGACCCTCGAGGGCCAGCCGCTCACACGGCGCGATTTTGAAGAGAAGCTTCTTCCATCTACCGCGTGGCTGAATGACAATGTCATCATCGGCTCGATCCTCCACGTTGCAGATTACGTCAACAGGGCCAAGGGTGCGACAGACCAGGATCCAAAATGCGCCGCGTTCACCTCATACTTTTGGCCTCGCCTCCTCTCCAACGGTCCCGGTGGCTGCGGCCGCCTCCTGCGAAGAGCCGGCGTTCGCAAGGCGAACCTTCTCAACATCGACACAATCCTCATCCCCATCTGCTCACAGTCCCACTGGACTCTGGCTGTGATCCGTCCCGGCAAACGAACTGTTGCACACATCGACTCGATGCGAGCGGGCGCTGGCGAAGAGAGCGTCAAGACCAAGCTGCTTGAGCTGGTGCGCTTTGTCCTCGAAGACGAATTTGTCGAGGCAGACTGGAGCGCCGTTGACTACGAGGCCCCGCGCCAGACCAATGGTTGGGATTGTGGCGTCTTTACCATCACGAATGCCGTTTGCATGGCGTTGGGCCTGAATCCGAGATTCTCGTACACCGAGCGCCAACTGACGCTTCAGCGGAGTCGTCTAGCAGCAATGCTGCTCAACGAAGGGTTCAAGGGCGACTTCAGTCTCGACGGGTTTTGAGCAGGAGATGACACATTCCTCCTTGCCCCCTCAGAGAAAGATCATGTCTGGGATCGAGACAACGCCACATTGGAGAGACATTGGAGAGAAAGCTTCTTGAAGGTTGCCAATCGGCACATTGCGATTTGGGCTGAACGACTAAGCGACCATAAAAACCATCCTCGCATCAATCCTGTCCACCACGCCGACATTCACCCTTACTTTCTGGTTTGACGACGAGCGACCTGGCGCTCTGGAACATATGTTCCCCGACAGTCATCCCGACGAAAAACCAGCCGTTGATGACACCGAAATTCGCACAAGCTCTTCACTCCCACTTCTGAGGTTCAGAGTCAACGATTTGGCCCTTCAACTCTGGAGTGAGGAGTGGGAGGTGACAACCCTACCTACCTCCTCGCCACCCGTTACACACAACCACTTCCACACCTTATCTTCCGAGTTAACGATGGGCGGCGTCGAACTCCGGAACCCTACCTGCGAGACTTTCCGACGACCTCTGCGAATCTCAACACATCCATTCACATTACCCAACCACTTCCACGCCTTACCATCCGAACTGACGTTGGGCGGCGTCAAACTCTGGAACCCTACCTACGACACTTACCAACAACATCTGCGAACCTCAGCACATCCATTCGCACTACACAACCACTTCCACACCTTACCATCCGAGCCGACGCTGAGCTGACGTTGGGCGGCGTCAAACTCCGGCATCCTATCTGGGAGACTCGAGACTTGCCAACAACCTCTACGAATCTCACCACATCCATTCACATTCACACACCCCTTCCAGATCGGCGATGGGCAACGCTCGACTCTGGACATCCCTTATTTGGTTCCGCTGTGAGAGGATACCAGGTGTGTACACAACACAACATTTCACCTTAGCATTTCCGGCATCCGACTTTTCATGACGGACCACGGCGGCTTTTCGAGATTCGGAAGGCATCTTGCATTTTTGCGCGGTACAGCGCGGAGTTGATCAAAAACTGGGATTGGCGTCCTGGAACAGGAGGAGAACTACAATGGTGCAGAGACGGAGTTTTGGGGTTGGGGTTGCTTTGAAGATCTTTTTTTCTTCTTTCTGTTTGGGGGCATCGGACCCGATAGGGTCGTTTTGGGGGGCTGACTGCCCGGCTGCGGGTTGGCTCGCGAGCTGGCTTTGGATGGAAGGAGGATGGCATCCATGGATTGGTGTTCCACTGGCGGAGTGTGAACGATATGTTGGTTTCTTGACGGCTTGGAGATGGATTTCCAAGGGAGAGATGAGGGACATGGCGGGACATGAGTCTTGCCATGCGTGTTTGGGTTACTTGGTTTCGTGTCACGGCCGGCTGGCGGGTGTCTTGAGTATTCTTCTTTTTTGCACGGCGGCGTTCTTTCTCTACGGGCTGATGGCTTGTTGATACCCCCCTGGCGGCGAACCAGTGTTTGAGTACTTTCTTCTTATCTGGGATACGGATGGATGGGCATTGGAAGTCCTGACATGGAGGGAAGGTCATGTAAGTCCTGAGATGGACGGCTGGACATTGGAAGTCCTGAGAGGAACAGAGATGGGTCGCTATTGGTATGATGCATTTGGTTTTGGGGGGGCTGAGCTGAGCTGCGGGAAGCTCGGCGACGTGCTGTAGATGGGATGGGAGAAATACAGCTGGTTGACTGTGCTTTTTCTCTCTCGTGATGCCTTGACTGAGCGGGTGGCATGCGCGACGAGAGATTGCCGCCTTCATGTCGCGGTCCCTTCACCCGCCTAACCGTTTATCATCCACGTTTCATAGAGATACGTGTCTAGATCTTTCTGATGCCCACCCCGCGTCACTGCCTCCCCTCTCATAATGCCACGCGTTCTAGGGGGTGACCATGCCCTCACCCAGAGAGGCTCACACACCTGAAGTTGAGAGATCAGAACCCAGGAGCTCCTGGTCCAATGACGGAAAGTGTCGCGGAGCCAGGTTTGCTCACCGGTTCTCTCCATCCGAAACTCTTGCTTGCTATTCATGGGCATTCGCTCATTGGTGGGGTGGCTGGCTCGGGGGGTGACATGATGGGGGTTGTGGTTAAGGGCAGAAACAACATGTCACTCACATGACAAAGGATTGCAATCGGCCCTGGCTGGCTGCAGGGAATAGCTGGAGAGCACCGCCTGGCCTTGCGAGGGATCAGGCGAAGTTAATCGGGACCGAAGCCACAGGTCGGAGTCCGGACCGGGCGGGCGTGACGTGAGGGTGGGCAGCTTTCCGTCCATCCCCTGCCTCGGACGCAGGCCATGAGCCTGAGAAGCGCAACCCGAGGGTTTCCGTTAAAGTAGAAGAAATCCATGGTAACTGGAGGCAGGCCGAAGGGTCTCGGCCCCAGCTGACGGCAAGGAGGTAACAGTGCATATGTATCGACTCTCTTATCGGCCCGGGCAAAGTTCTACTCAACTCCTCCTATATGTAACCTACCCGGCGAGAAAGAGGTGAGGCCAGGGCTCCTTTCAGCAGTTGTAGGCCGCAGGGAGGAGTCTGCAACAGAAACCAGCCCTCGGCGCTCTGCTAAGAATAGTCATCGAGGGTCCTCGGTCGATGAACAAGACCGTATACGTCAGCGAAATAGCTGATGCAGAAGAAGGAACTTGAAGGCCCGGCCGTGTCGTTCTGCCCCAGGGGAGGTCGAAATCCGGCTGCGGTTGAACCCCTTCCTCCCTTTTTTCGGGTTTCTCTCTCTTTCTTCCGGTCTTCTTTCGGTTTCCATTTCTCCATATACCTTCTTCTATATCTAAAATACCTTGAAGCAAAAAAAACGAGCAAATGGTAAGGAAATCCCGTCAACAAACAACCCGGAGCAACCTCGGACGGAGCACGAGGTTCTGGATAAAGGGGCTAGCACAACGTTTTTGACGCGCCATATGCATCGGAGACGCCGGTGACCTGGTCCGTGAGTCGCGGCGTGGCCGGTATGCAACACGAACAAGACAAGACACCAAGAAACGGGCCACTTGTCGCCCGGGAATCTTTGGTCGAATCTCAGAAGCAAGTTGAAGTTGACAGCGTACAAATATCACCCGGTATTACTGTGGTATGGCATGAGGTCAGGGTCGCCGCACCGCTCACCGATGAGCTGTGAGGCATACGCAGCTCACCAAGCACTCACCCTACCTTGGAACCAAGCAATATCCGGCCGCCTGTCATAGAGCTAATGTAAACGGCGAGTCTGAACTTGCATACTGATGTAATGTTGTCCAGGAAGCCGTCAATTCACCAACCACTCCCTCCAACACCTCGTCCACAACCAGCCATCCGGAAGCCCCCCTGATGAGTTACTGTGTGTATTGACGGAGCAACCCGAACTCCCGCATCACATCGCCGATCCCCAAACGCATAATTTACAAAAATACAACAAACCAGACCTCGGCTCTCATTCTCCGGCCCAACGGCCGCCTCCTGCCGCCCGACGTCGCAGCCCGAACAAGCGAAAGAACACACACGAAGAACACACACATCATTTCCATCAACCGACGCCACCGCTCGCCTCACTCTCGGAGGAACCCGAGAAAAACGTCGCACGCCAGCGGCGATGGAACGGTACCACTCGGCCCATCTCGACACCAGCCCCTCCCCTCGCCATCCTTCCCCCCACCCCAGCAACAGCAGCAGCAGCAGTATTATTCCCCAAAACAGTTTGGTCACCGCCTCCTCCTCCTCCCATGGGGGTCTCACATCCCCCCACGTACTATGTAGCGTTATCGTTTTCTCCTCCTCCACCCAGCCAGCGGGTAAGAGGTCCAAGCAACCCCCACCCAAACCCACCCATCCTGTGGACTTGGTTCTGGGGATGGGGGGATGGATGGATCTAGTTGAAATGAAGGTGACATCGGCGATCCCCACAGCAGGAGCGCCCGATCCATCATCCATCATGGGGTGGGTACAGCATGGTCCGCCGCATCTCTCTCGGGCAGTAGTGGTGTGTGTGCTCGTCAATCTGAGACAGACGGGACGGCCGTGGGGAAGCGCCGCCGGTTCCGCAAAAGAACGACGTCCGGCGGCGGACGGAGGAGGGAGGGCGGTTGCTACGGTGAGGGTGGTGGCGAGTGCAACGGCAATGTCAGAAAAACGGGTATCTCTCTCTCGCTCTTCTGGCGAAGGGTGGCAGCCAGCCAGAGTTTGGGCTGGTCTGGATGGATGGATGGGGGTTTACGTGTACACTGCTGGGACTACGACAGTACTACGGTATGCGCATGGGTTTTTTGTTGTGCTGCTTTGGGGTTTGCTTGCTTGTCCCCCGCCCCGGCCGGGAAGCTGGTAAGCTAGCAGGGTGGGTTGTGTTGTTCTTGGTGCGCAGACAGGGTGTCTTGGATGGACCGCAGGCCGGCCCTTGCCATGGGCTCTCATCCGGGAAAAAAGACATGATCTTCATGGCGCGGCCGGGGAGCGGGATGGGGTCGTGTTTCTTGCCAGGCAAGGAGATGGCGGTCTGTCCCGGGTATTTCCACATATCCACAGAGGTCTGTGGAGTTTTGCTATTTGTTTAGCAGTTGGCCCGCAAGTGAGAAGCTCTGAGACAGGATGAGAGGTCCGGCTTGACAGAGTATGCTACCACAAGAGAGTCAAGACACGGAAGCCGGCAGCTTGCGGGCGGACAGCGGCAGCCCTGAATAGCCGCATCACATCCCCAACCAGAAGTCCTGGGTAATTGGAAAACGGCGGGGGCAAATGTCGGCCGTCCAGCTGAGGCGACAGACGGGTGCCGAAGGGGTGCGCTGAGCGGGTTCGCCCAGACTATGGTTCCTGGTGTGGTGAGACTCAAGGCTTGGCCAGCTGGAAGAGATCTTTCTGAGATCGGCTTGACCCGAAGCCCCAGGCTGGCGACTGCGAATCGTTTTCCTGCGCGCGCATCCTCCTCCTGATGCTCCATCAAGCTAACGTTAGTTGATTAGGGGTCGGGACAGATCCTCTCATCAGCTGCCCCAGACTGCCAGCCTTGTTCTAGGGGTGGGGCCAAGTGGATAAACTCGGTCGGGCATTATTAATAACAGGGTGGTATTCTGCCGCAAACGGCACCCTTGGCAGTGGAGTTGGCAAGTCAGGTCGACGGAAAAGGTTCTGCGGGAACAGCGCGTGTCCTAGCATCCAAAACCAATACCCAGCAAGAGATGTGGATGATGTGGATGCACGAACATGTGTTCAAGATGTGATTAATGATTGGACTTGGGCGGCAGCGGTGAAGGCAGCCAGGGGAGTGCTGTGTAAAAAATCTCAAAAATCCTGCGGTCTAGAACAAAGAAGGGTGTCGATGACTTCCCCGTCTTCAATGCTTCTGGAAATTCGATGGAAGCACGAAGCACGAAGCACGAAGCACGGGCGGACCGCGGCGCTTGCCCAGTCGGTCCACTCGGGCGCGGCGTCTCCGTCTCCGTGGACGGGTTTGGTTGGAGCTGACCACACAGGGACCGATACAACATGCCACACCCTGGACACATGGGCACAACGACACAAGAAAACAGAATATCCACCAGCATCCATGCACGGGGATTCGCTGCAATCCCCCGGGCACCAGCCGCTGCTGAAAACCGCCGTGCAGGACGGCACAATGTGTGCAACCACACCCGCCGCACCCGCCTCGCGTGGCCGCTTGCGCTTGGCTGGAGGCTGGTTGGCGAGATCCCAGCTGGGAAGTCTTCCAGAAGACACACCCCCTTCTTCCGCTATGCTCGATTCGGATGGTGACCTCAACATGCCCAATGGCAATGCAGGCCCAAGGGTTGGGCAGGACTGGGGACGATTGATGATGACGGGCTCTGGCCAGACCTGCCGCCACGGGCGTCAATGATGTCTTGGGTACTTTCGTAAATCCTGCAGCCTCGCCGCACGCGCGACCGCTGATGCTGATGAGCGGCACAACCGCAAAACCGTGGCGTTGGTACAGTCCAGGACTGGTTGGCCTGTGGTGGTATCAAACCCACCCCATCTCCCGTCAGGTGATGGTTATGATCGCGCGATCCATGGAATCCGTGGAATGTTCTGCGCAGATACCCGATCTAGCGAGCTATGTGTTGCCATGCATCGCGGATACCCTCGTGTCATGGGCCATCGCGGCGAGTCTGGCGAAGCGGGCGTGACACACAAGCGCCGGAGCAGCCAGTGCTGAGCGCCAACCTGCGGAGCACAGTCACAAGCGCGCCGTCTCCCAGAATCCTCCTGCTTCTGGACTTGTGTGTCCCGCCACACTGGCCACAACCCTCAACCATGCATGGATTGCGGCGGTGATCGTCCCTCTCTTCAGCCCAAGGATCAGATCACACGCCGGCTGACGTCGCACTGCGAGGCTCGGGCGTGTCGCGTTCGCCGCAGCCATACTGTGTAGTCTGCTTCTGGACAGTGACGGTATTGCCTGCCTTCAAGACGGAATGGATCCGCCAATACCAAGTGCTGATCATCTTTGTCAGTGGGATCCGAACAGTCCCGGGCCCCGAAAGGTGGTCAACAAAGACGCTGGCGATGGTCTGATGACGTGCCTCGGAGAGGAATCCACCTCTCAAAATCAGCTGATAAGCCCAAACCTTATCTCTCTCTTCGATGCCTAGAATGACGCGAGTGAGATGGATCCTGGTTGCGCGGCTCGGCTTCGCGCTCCGAAGGTTGGCGGGTCTTTTTTGCGGGTATCCTATGTCTCGCCCTTTGGGGGTGAAATCACGTTATTCGTTTCCTGTGTGTGCCACGCCCATCGACCAGATAGGGGCAATGTGGGAAAAAGGGCCGGATGGCCGGGCCCTGGAATGGTGGCGTTTTTCGCAACAAAACTTGGATAGCAGATGAAGAGGCTCTTTCAGGTTTCAACTGACAACACAATGTCAACGTTCAATTTCATGATGAACCACCGATAGTGCCTAGAACAGATCTCGCTTCCTGAGTGGACAGACAAAGTGGCGTTACCTAAATGTCCCAAATCGGCTATAGCGAGCAGGGCGGCCGTTGAACCCGGGGTATTTCCGACCTCCCCGGACTGGACGGGGGAGGGGTGGATGCGAAACGGCTAAGCATGACAGAGAGAAGGTCTGATGAATCTGCAATCAACTTTTACTCCGGAGGGCGATCAGGAGACGCCCGATCCTCATCGTCCCGAGTTTCGCGCCGACGTGGCTACGACTAGTGGCTGACCCGTCTGGCGGCGTTTGCTTTGCTTGTTGGGCGGTGCATCTCTGCAGTAACTTGTCTGCATTGCATTGCTCTGGAACCGCGGAAGCAACCTTAAATGGGGGACCGTTTCGGGTGTGGCAAA
>FJWA01003479.1_pt1 | contig 16141 bp, 16 predicted proteins | sample 1011891 | NCBI WGS metagenome assembly FJWA01 (sample SAMEA3912450, study PRJEB9761) | metagenome | biome: forest; material: soil | place: USA | collected 2011-06-22 | depth 0.1 m
GATTGATTTTGTTGCTTCTCCAGCCCGGTCAGTGCCCACAAGATCATGTCAAATTGCGGCCGTGGTTGTGTTGCAAAACGGTTTGTGTCGCATCCTTTGAGAGGACAAGAAAGCAGATCTATACCTCGGGGTAAAGAGACATGCAACCATGGTATTCGTTATCCACGTTCCCGGCCCTGACGCCATGCAAATGCAAAAATCAACGGTAGAGCAACCAAGACCGAAAGAGAAAATGGGCCGACCCCAGTCCAACCCAGCCGAGCCATGCCAGCGGAAGCCCATCGAGGGATACGGCGCTAGCTGCCCCGGATGTCGTCCTCTTCCTCTCCAAATAACAGGACGTACTTGAGGATGTCCGAGAGCGAAATGATGCCTTTGAGCCGGCTCTCGTCGTCAACCACAATCAGCCGGTGGACCCTCGACTTTCGGATCGTCTCGAAGATGGCGTCGAGCCGGTCGTCCTCGCTGCACGTGTAGATGCCGGGGAAGTCATCGGCACGCCTGCAGAGAGCCTCGCCGACCGAAGCGGATAGCTCGTCGTAGAGGCCACCCCTGATGCAAGGGATGACGTCGACGGCCTCGAAAACGTTCAGGACCTTGTTCTCTCTGTCGACGAGTGGAACGGCCGAGATGTTGTACTTGACCATCAGATGGATCACGTCCAGGACCGAGTTGTTCATTGACGCCGTGGCCAGGCCCGAGTAGGTGCCGAGCCCGAGCTCCCTCACCGGCTTCTTGAGGAGTATCGTGTACTTTTCGTTGTTGACGGCGATGAACTTGAGGATGCGGTACTGTGTGATGACGCTGACCACCATCTCATGGCCTGTTTCGTCGTCGTGGTCGACCAGTGGGATCCTCCTCGCCCTCGTCTTGAGCATGCGGCGGCACGCTTCGTACAGGGGGCGCATGGGGTGGACCGACACTGTCTCGAGGGGCAGGACCCCAATCGCTCGCTCGATGTCTGCCCGGCACAACTCAGCACCCGCACACACCCATCTTTCCAAATGAGTCATATGGCGGCTACCTACCTCGAAGACTGCTGAGACGGAACTGGTCGACTTGGTCGATCTCATCGGGGAACTGGCAGTAATACTGGATAACGTTGATGTAGTCGGTGCTCGTCAGGAGGCCGGCAAAGGCTGATTTCTTCGAATCCCAGAGGGGTGCCGAAACGATGCCTGCACATGATCGGGTCAGCATTCCTCGCCACTGTCCTACCGTCGCTCGCACGAGCGGAGGACCGCCGACGGGTGGAGACGACGCACCATTCTGGATCAGGATGTTCAGGCTCTTCTTGATAAGAAGGGTGTTGTCGAGCACGACGAGACGGAAGGAGAGCGGGAGCACATCGTAGCTGGTTCGGACTTTCAGGAACTCGCGGATTCCCCGCTGATTGACAGGTTAGCTACCCGACTCTGCAAGGAGGACCGGAACCCCGCAGGGAGGAGGCAGCTCGCCGCCCGCCGCCCGCCGCCCGCACAGCGCAGCGGGGGGCGACGCGGGCAGTTGTCTCGGGATGGGCATGCTCACCAGACCCTGCAACTGTTCCTTATCCAGAGCACTTGGAGTCTTCTCCGACATTGTGCGACTGGGAGGGTTCGGGCGGAGGTACGACGAGGGCGAGGCGAGAGGTTGCTCGTGACCAGCCCGCAGCGGCAGCTGCCCACTGCCATTTTCTCCGGTGGCCGAGGTGGTGGGCGGGGCGCTGCGGGGGCTAGGATGTGCCGTCTCGGGGGGAGCACGAGGGTTGTCCATCATTCTCGCGATGGTGGAACATACATCGGGGAAGCTTCCCGGACTGGCTGCGCCGGTTTTGCTGGAGGCTGCCTCGGGCGAGACGCAGGGTGCCGCCCGGCAAACAGACCGAAGACAGGAGGCGGGGCTGAATGAGCGCGAAAAGACAGTTGGATTTGGCGCTCGAGTAAATTTGCCTGCGACGTCGATTGGCTGCAACGGTAGTCTCGTCGTCTCTAAAATATGTACCCGGCTGGGGATGTTCCAGACCGATGCCTTTGCTGCAAGGGCTGTTCGAAGGCGCTTTGTTACGGTGTAGGAGTGCTTGCATGTGGAAGCGGGAATGGGGGTGTTGCGCTGGCCCCAGGTGGGGGTGGTGCTTCCGATCGGGTACGTGACGCTGATACGGTAAAAAAGAGCGAAATGTGACGCAGCGCCCCGATGGTAACAGTGAAGTTGAACATGATTCCGCAGGCCTGCAGGAACCAAAGCACGGATCCCGAGAGGAAAAGGAGATATCTTATTCTAGGTATTATAAGTAGGTATTCAGTATNCTGTACAGAATNTAGCGAGATGTGCACAATGCAGAATACTGTGTACGGAGTACGGAGGTAGGTAGGTAAGGTACCTAATCATGTGAATTCTGTCTAAACCATCCGCAGCGGTTTTTGNCGAACCCCCTGGTATGACAAAGTCCGGCAGGCCAACACCACCAAAGCCGTCACATAACATCACTCCAGTGGTCTGCGGCGAAANAGTGGGTGGCCGGGATACCTCGGTAATCTGCACCGGCCATTTAATTTCAACTTGCACAGAATCCTTCTGAACGTTGTGTCTGTTGTAATGACTTAACGAAACTTTGGTGCCTGACAAGGAGTGTAACGGTGAACCGTAGGCCGTAACGGAATGGTTGATCTTCTACTCAAAGTCTGAATTATATTCTTTACAGCGGAGTGTAAGAAAAACTCGTCCAGCAATGTCTACAGGACAAAGGCTAGTGGCAGAGGGGGATATTTATCGATGTCACAAATATACCAACAACAAGACCAGACGTCTAACATTTTATTCCCCAGACTCACAGATGTTCATCTCACGAAAGTTCCGCTCGCTGGCGCCCATCCGCCCTGGGCGAAGTCAGCCTGTCAGGTACCCCAGGGCCCAGGCGCTAAGAGAGACCCAGCAGCGCACAGACCCTCGAACCCCAGAATCGGCGTGACAACTGTCGAAGGCAGCTTCCAACCGTGATGAACCAGCTGACCCGCCCAATAAACAATCAAACCGCCGACCATCACCCAGCCCCCCGGCCGACCCAGCAACGGCATCGCGATCGGGCCTCAACAATTACCCTTTGCTTGACGATGCTTCGTTAAGCCTTGCTGCATCGATCCCAGGCCCTCGTGAGCCGTACCTCTCTTGCGACCGACCGACCGCTCCCGCCTGTTCGCCAACGCACGAGGCACGAGGCACGAGCCGGCTGTGTTTCGGACAACTCAAACCACCCAAGAAGCCGACGACCACGACCTTGGGGCCACAGGCGTCCCCCATCAGCGGCCATGGGCATCTGCAGCTCCTCGTGCTGTGGAGGTACGATTGATTTCCAGCTGTGCCTGGATTCGCCGGAGTGCTAATCGGCCCAAGGCAAATCCCGCGATGCCCTGTACGAGAATGTCCTCGCCGAAAACGAGCGCGAGGCTGTCGCCGACCTCCTTCAATACCTTGAAAACGTTAGCTCGCCTGCCTCGCTGCCATGAATATCGCCCAGTCCTGACTTTGCTGTAGCGCGCCGAGACCGATTTCTTTTCTGGGGAACCCCTCCGAGCTCTGAGCACCCTTGTCTATTCCGATAACATCGACCTTCAACGGAGCGCGAGCTTGACATTTGCCGAAATTACGGAGCGAGGTGTGTATGAGGGCGTTGGTGTCGGGTCTGTCGAGGATCTCGATGGATGTCCGGGCTGGCGACAAGGTCGGCTAACTCGGCTGCTTTCAGATGTCCGGGCAGTCGACCGCGATACCCTTGGGCCCATTCTCTTCCTCCTCGAAAACTCCGACATTGAAGTACAACGGGCAGCGAGTGCCGCGCTGGGCAATCTTGCCGTCAACAGTACGCTCCCGTCGCCGGAAACGCGCCATTTAAGATGTCGCTAACACGAAACGTAGCCGAGAACAAGGTCTTGATCGTCCAGCTCGGCGGGCTGCAGCCTCTAATTAAGCAAATGATGTCGCCCAACGTTGAGGTCCAGTGCAATGCCGTCGGCTGCATCACCAACCTGGCAACGCATGAGGACAACAAGGCCAAGATTGCAAGGTCCGGAGCCTTGGGCCCGCTGACCAGGCTGGCCAAGTCCAAGGATATGAGAGTTCAGAGGAATGCCACTGGCGCTCTTCTCAACATGACACATTCTGGTATGTTGTTGACGTGTATTTGGAGTCAGCTTGTAGCTAACCACCTGCAGACGAGAACCGACAGCAACTGGTCAACGCAGGCGCCATCCCTGTGCTGGTCCAGCTCCTCTCATCCCCGGATGTTGATGTGCAGTACTACTGCACGACCGCGTTGAGCAATATCGCTGTCGACGCCACAAACAGGCGGAGACTCGCCGAGACCGAACCCCGACTAGTCCAGTACTTGGTCAACCTCACGGAATCATCCTCGCCAAAGGTCCAGTGCCAGGCTGCCTTGGCGCTTCGAAATCTCGCCTCGGACGAAAAATACCAGCTGGAGATAGTCCAAGCCCACGGACTTGGGCCCCTCCTTCGCCTTCTGCGGTCTTCGTACCTCCCACTCATTCTATCCGCCGTCGCATGCATCCGCAACATCTCGATCCACCCCCAGAACGAGTCGCCCATCATCGAGGCCGGCTTCCTAAAGCCGCTGGTCGACCTGCTCGGGTCGACGGATAACGAGGAAATCCAGTGCCACGCCATCTCGACGCTTCGCAACCTGGCCGCGAGCTCGGATCGGAACAAGTCGCTTGTGCTCGAGGCGGGCGCCGTCCAGAAGTGCAAGCAGCTCGTTCTCGAGGTCCCCGTCACGGTTCAATCCGAAATGACGGCTGCGATTGCCGTTCTCGCCTTGAGCGACGAGCTCAAGACGCACCTTCTTGAGCTGGGCGTCTTTGAGGTCTTGATCCCCTTGACCAAATCCCCCAGCGTCGAGGTTCAGGGCAACAGCGCCGCCGCCTTGGGCAATCTCTCATCGAAAGGTACGTTCTCCTTAGCCGGACGACTCGGATTTCACGCTGACATGAAGACAGTGGGTGATTACAGCATCTTTGTCCAGAACTGGATGGAGCCGAGTGACGGCATTCACGGCTATCTCAGCCGGTTCCTTGCTAGCGGTGATGCCACTTTCCAGCACATTGCCATCTGGACGTTGCTCCAGCTCCTCGAGTCGGAGGACAAGAAGCTCATTGGTCTTATTGGGAAATCTGATGACGTTGTCGAGATGATCAGGCAGATTGCAAACCGCCAGATGGAGTCGGACAACGAGGCCGAGGATGACGACGAGGGTGAGGTTGTCAGCCTAGCTCAGCGCTGCCTGGAGCTGCTGGGACAGGGTGCGTCCAAGAGCCACATTGAGGGCTGACACTCTTCTGTGGTTGACGAGGGCACCTGATCCTTGGCTTTCATCTCATGCTCATGATTTCCTCATATTCCTGGCTTGTTCATTGCACATAGGAGCGGCGTGGAGTTGGCGGCGTCAGTATCATCTATATACAAAGGGTTGGAAGTTGGGAGGTTTCTAGGGTATGTGTATACTGCGGGTGAGCATTGGGGAAGGTTGCTTGGAGGGAGATGCCGCGGGCTCTTCTCGCCCAAGCGCCTTGGACTTCTCTTCGGATTTGTATTTCTTTTGTATTATGGCGAAGGGTGCGACGTTTCAAGATGCCGGGCAACCCGAGCAATATCATACCCCCACGGATTTCGGCAATGCCTCGTCACCCATTACGACAGGGCCAACTAGATCAACGGGCTTGTCCGAACCTGATGTAATTAGAACACACAATCAACAAACAAATAACTATCCACCAATGTGAGCCGAACTCAAATTCATTACCCACGACGACGTGGAAGCACAGAGTAAGCCTCAGAGTTTACACATTGAAATCATCCAGCAAAGTACAGGCAAGGGAAGGGGTATCAATTCAAGAGATTTAACCCTCGGTCGGGCTGTCTGCCTTGTGCAAGGCATTGGTGATCCATTTGATCTCTGAGAATGGCCTCACCGTGGCAATGACCTTTCCCCTAATCAGTCCCAGCGGCACAGGCCCAAAGTACCTCGAATCCCGCGACGCGACCAGATTGTCCCCCACGATCCAGCAATGACCTTGGGGCACCTAAACGTCGAGATCAGCACATTTGCATCTCCTGACCAAATCCACCATAACCACCACCATCAACAACAACAAGACTCAACGGCAGCAAGCTCACGAACCTGAATCATACTCCCACCGCCGCCTCCACCGCCATCGGGCGTGTCCATGAGCACGTAGTCGCCGGGCAGTCCCAGCACCCGCTTCACGCCGACCTCTTCGTTGATGGGAATGTTGTAGGCCACGACGTCGCCGACCGAGATGCCGCGGCCAAAGCGGTGCAGCTTGGACACGAGCAGCCACTCGCCGAGCACCTCGAAGGTCGGCAGCATCGACGGCCCCGAGGCGGGGGCCATCGAGATGCCGTACTCCCAGAGCAGGTGGGCGGCGGCGACGAACTTGAGGGTGTTGACTATGACGCGGAAGGGGTGGCCTATCCAGGAGGAAGAGTCGTTCGGGGTGGTGTTTGGAGAGGCGTTGGGACCGGGTGGTGGTGGCGGTGGTGGGGGTCGTGGTGAGTGTGAGGGCGAGGGGGGGCTTGGCTTGAGGTTGGGCCTGGTTGACCTCAGGAGGCCACGCAGGATGGGGGTTATGGAGGGCATGAGGACGGACTGGTTACTAGCTGGTCATGGTCGTGGTGTGGAGATTTGTGAGGGTTGAGGATTGAGTCGAGCAAGCTCATTGCTCAATGGATGTGTGGAATGACATGCTGGGACCCGCTGATATTGCCAAGCCCAGAGCTTGCTGCGATTGGCACATTATTGGTCGAGAATTCCCGGAGACAGGGGTGTGCTGCGAAGGAGCTTGCCTCGTTCCAACTCCAATCCAAATGCGCGAGTCCCCCCCGCACACTGTCTGAAGTCTTCTTGACCAGGCACATCCGCAACTTGCCAACCCACCATGAGGACGTCACAATGCCTCTTCAACTCGGCCGTCGCCTTGCGCAAGGTCTTTATTAACAATGCGGCGGCGCTAGAGAGTCCGGATCGGCTGCGACTCCTACCCACCATCACCGTTCCGTTGCCCTCGCCGTCCCGATCCTCGCCCTCACGACACCCATTTTCCACCCACTGCGTATCCCAATACAGATACGTGCGGGCGGCCGGCACAGCGAATACCAGCGCCCCACCCGACCGCACACTCCGCAACGACCTCATCCCCTTCCCGTGGATCCAACTGCGCGAGGAAGATAGCACGTTGAGCGAGCCGGTCCGCTTGAGCGCCGTCCTGGAAAACCTCGACAAGGACCGCCAATCCGTCATCCTCCTCGCCACGCCAAAAGCAGACGCTTCCTCGAAGGGCCCGGACTACGCCATCTGCCGCATCGTGGACCGTGCGGCTGAGAAGGCGGCGAAGGCTGAGAAAGCGGCCAAGGTCAAGGCGGGCAAGCTTGTGAGCAAGGAGCAGGAGCTGAACTGGGCGATTGATCCCCACGACCTGCGCACGAAGATGACGCAGCTCAAGAGGTTTCTGAGCAAGGGGTACCAGGTCAAGGTCACAATGCAGAATCTGAAGAGGAGGAACAAGAGGAAGGCCGCGGCGGACGAGGCGAAATCGGTGCTCCAGGCTGTCCTCGACACAGCCGCCGAGGTGCCGGGAACGAAGGAGACCAAGGTCCGAGATGGGACTGTGGGGGATACGCTCATCCTGTTTCTGCATGCCCCCGGTGGAAGCGCTGCACGGGCGGCGTCGGCTTCGACGGCCACAGAGGCGGATGCAGCGTTTTAAGGAGGCGTAGGACGAGAAAAGGGACTGCTGTATTTTGGATTGTGTACAATATTGTAGAACTTGACCACATGCATCATCACTCCTGGGCTTGGTAAGAAAACGTTTGTATCCTGGTGCAGGATCAAATGAAGACGAGCCGTTGTGAGGAGACCAGAATAGACCAGAATAGACCAGACATCCTCAAACTCAAAACTTAGAATGCCGACCAAAATCCAGACGCCGGTGCCTTCATGCTACATGTGGAAACTGATCAAGTACCCCAAAGACATAGCTGGGCCTCATCTAGGGCAGAAAAGGCTGGTCGGGCAGGATTCCCGTCTTCCCTCTCCGTCTTTTCCATTGCTAGGTCCGTCGACAAAGCATCAATTAAGCTTTGAGTGGAGCTTTTGAGAACAATAGCAACGAAGGTTAGGGAGGTCCGTGCCCTCCGGCTGCTCTGCAGCGGGCTGCCGCAGGTGCGGGGCGCGGGGTGCAAGGCTGGATGTGGGCAGTCGTGTTTGTGACTCAATTCCCCAATCCCAAAAGTTCCAAATTCGAGAACCAAATTGCAGTGCATCACGCAACACTGCCACTCGCCGCTCAGCACGAAGACCTGCGTCACAAAGAGATAATTATTCCATTTCGACCGAGAATCCGAAAGGCGGAGGAACTTCACAACCCGACGAGCACGTTTCAACAATCCACTGCCCCGCGTCGCATCACGATCCGCCTTCAACGCCTTTCCAGCCTCACGCCGAGCATCTGGCATTGCGTTCCCAAACCATGGCAGCTGAAGCCAACGGGGCGCCTAGCCCAGCTCCAGTAGCACAGGATGGCACAAAGGACGCACCAGCTCCCACAAACCCGACTGCCCCCCCGGCCAACACCGAGAAGCTCACCGCGGCACAATTAAAAGCCAAGGCAAAGGCAGACAAGGCGGCAAGGCGTGCACAAGTGAAGGAAGCCAGGGTTGCAGCGCCGGCAGCACCATCTACACAAGAAAAAGGGGGGGCAGCCGACTCGAAGGGAGGCAAGGGCAAGGGGAAGCAGGATGGGCAGCAGACTCAGAACAAAGGCGGACTCGCCCACCGGCCCTCGGTCAGCGGGAGGCGGCCGTCCATGCCGATGGTCGAGAGGGACGTCCGGAGCGGAATTCCCGAATGCTTCAGTCATGTCCCGATGGCGAAGCGGATACCGACGTCGCAGGCACACAAGGATGTGCACCCTGCCGTCCTCGCGGTCGGCCAGCAAATGGCGACATTCGCGCTCAAGGACAGCATTTCCCGTCTCAAAGCGACGCTCTTGGCGTTTAGGAAAGTCTGTACTGCCCCGCCCCCGATAGACACCCCGCACCGCTGCTGACCGAATTGCAATCAGGTGATCGAGTCGTACGAGACACCTAAGGGGAACTCGCTCTCTCGGCACTTTGTCCCACACGTCCTGAACTCCCAGATCGAATACCTGACCGAGTGCAGGCCGATGTGCTTCGCCATGGGCAATGCCATCCGGTTGCTGAAGGGCAAGGTTAACAAGTTTGATATCGACACGGCCGAGGATGAGGCGAAGGAAGGTCTTCTGGAGTGGATCGACTTCTTGATCAACGAGCGGATTACTTTGACCGAGTACGCCATCGCTCGCAACGCGGCCCAGTCGATCAACGAAGGCGACACGATTCTGACGTACGGCCGGCATCGGCTCGTCGAACAGGCCTTGCTCGAGGCCAAGCACAACGGCAAGTCGTTCGATGTCACCGTCATCGACGACCCGTTGGAGCGCAGTGGCCAGGAGCTGGCAAAGACACTACGGCAGGCCGGCATCCGCGTGCTCTACTCGCCGAACCTCGGCGGTCTACGGCCCAAGGTGGCGGCGGCGTCGAACGTGTTCCTTGGGGGGGAAGCTATCTTTGCCAACGGCTCTCTCCATGCGCCATCAGGGACGGCAGACGTGGCCATGGCCGCCATGAACGCCGGCGTCAAGGTGATTGTTCTTTGCGAGACGATCAATTTTGACCGGGATCGTGTTTCGGTCGATTCGCTCACGTACAACGAGATCGATCCCGAGAGGAACACAGCGGATTGTTTCCGGCTCCTGTTTGATAACACTCATGACAAGTATATCACGGGCGTCATCACCGAGTTTGAGAGCGGCGGGGGTAACTCGCCGGCCCAGGCCATCCTAGCGCTGCTGCGGAAGCAAGAGGACCCCCTGATTGATTGAGGCGGAGATGTGGGGTGCTCGCGAGCGAGGCGCATCGCTTACGCAAGAGGGGTCACGGTAGCTAGCTGGTCTGACCAGATCGAGATGCTTGTCTCGAGGATTCGTCGGGAGCGCGTTGGTCTTTGCCGCGTTGGTCTTTGCCGCGTTGGTCTTTGCGGCGTTGGAATCCATATAGCAAGGCGGCCATCTCTCGGGAATCAAAAAATTAATTTTGTACACTGAATCTTCTAGCTCGCCCTCCGCAGGTTGCCTTGTGTGTTCCGATCCAGTCCCAGGGCTACCACAGTCCCTTCTCTCTCGCATACCATCCATTTTGTCGCATCCCCGTTGGTATCTCACGCGGTCGGCGCGGCCGCAGCACTCGCCTCCCGCTCCGCCCTCCGCGCCCGCTTCTCCAGGATAGCTTGCTTCCGTTCCTGCAGCGTCTTGGTCTGCCGCTCGTCCACGCCCTGCAGCCAGTACCCGAAGCTCGCGCCGACGCCGCCGAAGACGGGGTATGCCCAGAGTGACTTTCGGTTGAAGAAGGGCCGCATCTCGATGCCCAGCTGCCAGAAGCGGACGACGATGCCTGGAGAGCATGATTAGTGGGTTTGGCCCTCCGATGGAAGTGCATGAAATTGGCGGGCTGTCGTACCGAAGCCGGTCCAGAAGATGACTCTGCTGACCATTTTGGGTGGTGGTTGCTCGTGACTCGGACTCGAAATGGCTCGTAGATCGTGGCGGGTGGGGTTTTGCAGGACGTTTAGTCGGTGGCCTGCGAGGTACGGAACTTAATTCCTCCTCTGGCGCTCGGGTTTGGGGTGGAGAGAGTGGAATTGGCGCCCGGGGGTTGAGCTGTCGACTGCTCGGAGCTTCGTGATCTGACGTTGCTGCGGTTTGCGGGCAATTGATGGCTACATCGAAGGCCAGCCACTCTGGGTGCCCTGTGCGTTGAGAGCTTCCAGTGGGGTGAGGCTGCCAGGTTGTGGCTTAGGTTGTCCTGCTGGGAGGAGGACCCACTGCACCCCCTGTTCAACCGCAAAGCCCAGGCCCACCCAATTCTTTCCGGTGGGTCTCCAAACGCGGCTCACACTCGACTGATCGCGCGCCGGGCAAGATTCCAGGGCGCATTCTTGAGGCTCAACCACTCTACCTACACAGCAGTCCTCAGTTTCCTGTGCGCTAAACAGGACATCTCTCCGTGCATCTTTTTTACCCCAGCACATGTGCTGCCGCAGAAAGCATTAGCAATGAGCTGAACGAGCTTCTTTGCACCTTTTGTTGCTGTCAGTGCCTTTCGAGGTTCGTGCGCTCCAGACCTCCAGACCGCCGCGCGCCCACCACTAGCCGGTCGCCGTCATGTCTGCCGCGATCAATCCGGCACTGGTGACCGCTTCAGGAGACTCAGCGGTCGTCGCCATGCCTATGCCTAGGAAGTTCAAGGCTTCCGACCTCCCGCTTCCCTCGGCGACACGAACCGCTATTGAAGGCCTCGCGCACAGCTTCAAGAAGAAGGGCGGCTACGATGCGATTCGCAAGCAAGTGTGGGAGGAGTTTGAGGCCGGTGTACGCATCCTTTCTGTCAGATCGCTGCGCTTGATTGACCCCAAACAACTGACATGCCACCCCAGGACTATGAAGCCCAGGTCACCAAAACCATCCTCGAATTAGCCGAGCTGGAAGTCGAGCGGAACCCGACACAGCTTCTGACCCTGGAGCGCGGGAAAGCGGCAGCCCTTATTGATGGCGCACTCGACCGCGGCCGCGTCTACCAGAAAGCGGAGGAGGTTATCGGCTCCCTGATCGACACCCGCGCCATAGAGGCCCATATCCGCCAGCTGCGCCGTGCCGAAATCGGCGACGAGGCTGCCGAGGAAGAGCGCGTGCGCGGCGCCAAGACGGACGAGGAATACGCCGCCGAGACGGCCGCCCGCCGCGCGGAGAGGGACCGGGTCCGCGCTGAGCTCAGAGCCGTCGAGGAGAAGAAGCGGCAACTCGAGCGCGAGATCAAGGCGAGGGAAGAGGCGAAGAGGCGGGAGGCTGAGAGGGCAGCCCGGGAAGAGCGCCGGAAGAAGGAGCGGGAGGAGGATGAGCGGAGGGAGAAGGAGCATCGCGAACGACGCGAGAAGGAGAGGGAACAAGAGCGAGAGCGGGAAAAGGAACGCGAGCGAGAGCGTGAGAGCCGGAGAGAGAGGGACCGGAGTCGCGACCGAGACCGAGATCGCGACCGCGACCGTGATCGATTTCGTGAACGTGGCTATGACAGCTACCGAGGTACTCCGAGGGACCGGTCGAGGGACCGGGACAGGGGCAGAGAGAGGGATAAGGAGAGGGGCCGAGACCGCCGCGATAGCCGCGACAGCAGACCCAAGCCCTCAACCGAAGAGCGCACGGAGGACGTCAAGAAGAAGCTTACCAAGGAGGATCACGAACGCCTCGAGCGAGAAGCACTGGCCGACCTCCTTCGGGAAAGCAAGCGGGTTGCGACAAAGCAACCCGAGTTGGAAATCGACGAGACGCTTGTTCCACCCCCGAAGAAGGCGAAACCCGCATCAGCGATAGCCCCGATTCAGCGGTCAGCGCCGAAGGTCTTGGAGCTGAAGGCAGCCGAGGCCAAGAAGCCAGTCGAGGCCAAGAAGCCAGTCGAGGCCAAAAAGCCAGTCGAGGCCAAGAAGCCAGCTGAGATCAAGAAGCCAGCTGAGATCAAGAAGCCCGTCGAGGACAAGAAGCCTGTTGAGGCCAAGAAGCCTGTTGAGGACAAGAAGCCTGTCGAGGCCATGAAGCCTGTCGAGGCCAAGAAGCCAGCAGAGGTCAAGAAGCCAGCAGAGGCCAAGAAGCCAGCAGAGGCCAAGCAGCCAGTCGAGGTTAAAGACTCCAAGGACGCCAAAGACGCAAACGATTCAAAACTCTCAACTACAGCCAAGGAACGGGAGGCGAAGCCTGAGAGGCGGAGGACGAGGAGTCCTTCGCGCTCTTCCCGTACTCGCCGCGGCAAAGACAGGAGCCGGTCCAGAGACGACGACCGCAGACGGCGAGACGCCCGCTCATCACGGTCTCCGAGGCCTCGGTATGAACGAAGTCGCTCGCGCAGGAGGAGCCGGTCGAGGCTTCGGGATAGGAGAGATGACCGGAAAGACGATCGTCGGGACGACCGCCGGGACGACCACCGCCAAACCCGCCGGGATGATTCCCGTCCCGCGCGTCGAGAAGATCGGAAGGACGACCGGAAAGACGACCGCAGGGATCGTAGTGGGTCTCGTACCAGGGCCGATCGACGCGAACGAAGTCGTTCCCGTCCCAAGACTGCAAGAACAGACGACAAGAGGGAGAGAAGTCGCTCCCGACGTCGTGATGCGCGCGAGCGCAGTCGCTCACCTCGCCCTAGAACCGAACGGCGTGATCGATCTCGTTCTCGGCTACGGTTCGGCCGCCGAGAGAGGAGCCGCTCTCGGTCCAAGCCTCGTGACCCTCGCGATAAACGGGAACGTAGCTGTTCTCGTGCCCGAGTCGACCAGCGAGATCGCAGCCGCGACCGGGACCCAACCCAAGACAAGGAGGGCGAGAAGGACAAGGCCAAGGAAAAGCCAAAGGAGGAAGATAAGGAAAGACGACCCCGAAGCCGCTCCCGGTCGGTCCCCGCCCGGCCACCCTCGCGCTTGAACCACACGGAAAAGGAGGCATGGAAGCAGGCCGAGGTGAAGAAGCGCGAGCAGGAAGCCAAGGCTTACCTCGCTGCCCAGAAAGAGGCCCGAGCGAAGGGCATGCCGGTGCCCGGGATCGACGACCGCCGCGCTGGAGAGAGGTCACCCGACCTTAAGCGCCGGCGGGAACCGGATGAACATGATCGTTACTTGCCCGGCGACCGAGATCGGGACCGGGAACGAGACCGTATGGACTATCGCGGTGGTGACCGATATGACGGCGACCGCGATCGACCGAGGGACCGCGACAGGGACCGTGACAGACGGGACCGTTCGCGCGACCGTGACCGAGCAAGGGACGACCGTCGGGACACGAGACGGCGAAGCCGGTCCAGAAGCCGCAGCCGTGAGCGCAACCGGGACCGATCCAGAGACAGAGACAGAGACAGAGACAGGGATAGAGATAGGGACCGGGACAATACCTACCGCCGCAGTCGTCGGGAGCGGAGCGTGTCGTCTCGGCGGGACCGGGACCGTGATCGCGACCATGGACGAAGAAGAGATGACAGCCGAAGGCGGAGTAGAAGTCGCGGTTAGAAGCCGCGATTCGGAAAGCCAACCCACGGCATCACAGCCACAGCACCAACTCACGCTGCCATGGCCGCAAAGCAGAGTCAAACGGCCACAGTCGCAACACCCGCCATGGTAGNAAAGCCAACCCACGGTATCACGGCCACAGCACCAACCCACGCTGCCACGGCCGAAAAGAAGAGTCAAGCGGTCACAGTCGCAACACCCGCCATGGTAGAAAAGCCAACACTCGCCGTGGTAGAAAAGCCAATCCACGGTATCACGGCTACAGCACCAACCCACGCTGCCATGGCCGAAAAGGAGAGTCAAGCGGTCACAGTCGCAACACCCGCCATGGTAGAAAAGCCAACCCATGCGGCCACAGTCACAACACCAGACCACGCTGTCATGGTCGACAAGCCGACCCAAGCCACCACAGCCGCAACGCCAATCAATTTTGTCGTGACTTGTCAGACACTGTGATAGCGGACAATCCACAGGCGCTTTGGCGGACCTGGTCTTGGTTCGACCCCCAAGGAGAGAAAGAATGTCTCTCCTGAGCAACGTCGGAATGGTCAGGAACTGGACAGGACCTCTGCGCTCATACCCCGACTAATTGTGTCGTGAACCTGGAGCAACACATCACGCTCAGCGGCCCTCTCTCACATAGAAGGAAGGCCATACATATCATATTTAACTCATAGATAGGCAAATGCTTGATCTTGAGCGAGAAGGGTCATGATCAGTCCCNCGAATCCATCCATCANGCTTNCTGNGTGCTTCTGTGATCGATGTTGCCTCTGACAATCTCCCACCGAGCGAGCCTTGTCTTCCACAAATCTCACCCTCCCCGAGAGCCAGCCAACCTGATGTCATGATATAAACAAGGCTCTCTACGCACGAGAGCGTCTCATGTTTCATTAATAGACCAGAAGAAGCTGCCTGCCCAAAACACCGCTCTAAATCGNCCAAAAAGAGAAAAGAAAAGAAAGATTCCCATCATCTTACACAGGGTCCTATGTACTGTGCGTCCGGAACCGTTTCAGCTCATTAACGCCGTGTCATACGAATCCAACCAGCAACCCAGTCTACGCCGTCGTCCCCACCACGTCTTCGGTCACCGCTCCCCCGCTGTAAAAGAAGGCCCCGGCGAGGACCATGACCGTCAGGGCGGCGGCGCCCATGATCAAAGCCCTGCGCACGGCCGAGGTCAGCAGGCCCTGCTCCTCCCCGGCGGCGCTGGCGTTCCCGCGGACCGACTCGTAGCCGCCCTTGGTATAGACCCACACGGTCTGCGACAGGGTGGTGATTTGGTCCCAGCCGATCGAGTAGTAGACCAACCCGCCGAGGGCGACCGCGTAGCCGAGGAACTGGATCCAGGAGATGTTGGTGTGCCAGATCATGACCGAGATGATGACGAGGAGGATGTTTTTCAGAATGCCTGTGAGGGTCATGACGAGGCCGGAGGTTTTGCCGATCTACACGACGCGTGGTTGGTTAGACTTTGGCGGCCGTATGTAAGGGAAACGGGGGTTGGCTTACCAGGAACACACTGCTCACGTTGAGCATGAAGGCGACCATGGCGTTGAGCAGCAGGAGGCCGTAGCCCGCCTTGGCGAGGTCGGCCGGGTTGAAGTTGTTCGCCTCGGAGCCGATGGCGATGATGACGTTCATGACGGCGCAGACGGGGGCGTAGTAGTACAGGCTGACGAGCGGGTCCATCTTCTGGGTGTCCCCCGACAGCAGCACCTGGATCATGACCAGGCGCATGGCCTCGAACACAATGCCGCCGACCTGGAACAGGAAGCCGGCCAGGCTGAAGTCGATCTCGCCGAAGCTGGCGAGCCCGACGCCGGCGACGATGAACAGGATGTTGAGGAAGCGCTTGAGCGAGGGCTCCTCGACGCCCCAGGCCCAGCTCGTCAGCAGCACGGCAACGGGGGCGGCGGCCTTGAGCATCTGGATGAAGGCGACGCT
>FJWA01000120.1_pt1 | contig 16059 bp, 23 predicted proteins | sample 1011891 | NCBI WGS metagenome assembly FJWA01 (sample SAMEA3912450, study PRJEB9761) | metagenome | biome: forest; material: soil | place: USA | collected 2011-06-22 | depth 0.1 m
AAAGGGGGGACGCCAACAGGCCGTCAGTTCCCCCTAAAACTTCCCTTACAGCCGACCTACAACGACCTGCAGCGACAGAATCAGGGTCAAACAAGTAGGTCTGTAATAACGCATTAAGTACCACCCCAAGTACCCCCAAATATGCGACCGAAATAGGCAACCGTGGAGCAAGAAAAGAGGTCTATGACTGATGCGGGCGGGACTGATCAGTCCTGGGAGAATCTCACCCTACATGCAAGTAGCCTTGCAAAAAGTGAAGCAGTGGATTATCGCCTCCTCCCCGGCCCTGATGCATGATGGATCGAGAAAGGGGACGACGTCGTCAATGCCCAAGTCTGTCTGTCCACTTCTCGCCTTGCCTAGAAATCCGCTGGATTTCCGGCAGCCTCGGGTCGAGACACGATCTCGGTTTGCAATTGTTCTAGACTGACCTTGAAGCGGCAGGAGTGTTGAAATTGCGTTTCAGGTTCTGGAAGACCTGTTCGAAGACAAGTTGTAAGAAGTATTGGATGGGAAGACCTGATCTTCTATCGTTGATCATAATGAAAACACAGATTCGACGAAGCGGGGTTTATTACTTTGATTTGGATAGAGGCACGTTTACATTAAAGCAACCACCTCTCCCCCAACCCAGCAGGAAGCCCACCTCGCGAGATTTCGTGTTCAACCCGTCACGACATGACAGGGTCACTCCTGACGCACCTGAAGCAACCTCGGCTTGCGACATTTCCAACTGTTTTCAGATCTCACAATCAGCACTGCCACCGCGCCATCTCGGGGTAACACTGTGACACCTCTGTCCTCAGGCCCTAGTGACACAGCGCCAAGTGCCGTGTTTATAGTTCCGAGGCGACAATCCGACAACTCTGGCGTATAATCGGCCCTTCAACCAAGGTGCAAAGGTCCGGCCTACACCCCCTCTGTCAGCTCGTTGGGTGATCAGAAATGATGACGCCGGGGCCTGGATTAATTACGAGATCATGTATTAAAAATCTATTAGCTAACCAGGTGTAACCAGCTAGACGAGACAACCCAACAGACAAGCAAACGTTACTCCCAGAAACCCGCCTTCCCTGACAGTACCAGCTATTTTCGCCTCGCCACCCCAAGTATCATCCCCATCATCCGGTCATCATGTAAACGGGTGCTACTGATGTAGCAATACAGCCATTAATGCAGTAAAATGTAACTGGTTAGAGACACAGAAAGCAAAAGACCCCAAGATTAGATAAAAGAATAAGGATATTGCAAACCGAGACGCAAGAACTGAAAGTATAAACTTGATATCCGTCCAAGCATGCCCTGCCCATGTGTGTCCAGCCGCCACCCCCGTTACGGGTGGTGACCCAAGCCCCCGACGCTGATCTAAAAACGAAACGAGAAAAAATAGGTATCAAACCATAGCATGAGCCCCCTCCCCTCCCCCGCTCATCACATCTTGTGGCCGTCGGAGCGAGCTCCCTGATATCCTAGAGTCCTGGAGAGAGGAACGGAAGAGGCCGGGACAAGGTAGCCTTGGCTCAGCACCTGGAACTTCATGGCCAGGAAATGAGCGGCACTTGGAGGGCTTTTGGCTGCCCTGTGACAGGAAGGTGTGATCACCGGCGAGCTGCAGCGCCAAGACAAGGGATCCCGCTGATGGACAGGCGTGGTGTGATGTGTGGGCGAGAACCTGCCTTGCCGGTAGACGAGGTCTCGGGATGTCGACGAGGCGTCGAGTCGTGACCACTAGGGTGAGCGCCCGCGACACGGGGGCGCGCAAGCCAAGAGGGGCGGCGGAAGCCCTGATGCCCTGNTGCGGGTGTCAATTTCGTGCAGCATGCACAGGATGCTTTCCGGCGTGCCCGAGGCTTGTTGATGCGGTCATGCAGCCAGGTCGATCACCTTAACTCCGCAGTCAACCGTCCATCGGACCAATCCGACCTTGGGGTCATGGGCGGTGGCGTCCGGGAGTCAGTGTGGGATTTCCGGCATTGATTGGGGACGGCAGCAACCTTAGCGGTGAGATGCAGCCACCCCCCCCCCGCGAGAAGGCCGACGAGGTGAGGAGTCGAGGACGCGATGCGACCCAAACGCGGCATCTGTGCGAGCATGGCAACCCAACTCCAAGGTTTGTCCCGCATGAACCGCCCGCGCTCGCCACGGTCGAGAATGAATGGGGTGCAGCGATCTTCTGAAGGGTGCGGGTCGGAGACTTTGACATGTTGTATCGTGGTGGGTGCTGGAGGGCCTCGGGACGTGCCTAGTGGTCGAGGTGGAGGAGTCGGTTTGCCCCTGATTGGTCGGCGCGACAACCAGCTGATCACTCGCTTCAACGGCGCCCCCATGTGGGACACACCCCTCACAAACGCCCAGACCGGGGGAGCGACTTGTGTCCCGTCGACTTATTGCGAAGCGAAGGGCTCCCGTATTTGCCGCGTGCCGAAACCTGTAATGCCAGACTAAAGTCATCCAACCTTGAGAATTGTCTCATTGTTGAACTGCTGGCGTTCGGCGTCCGGTGCTGCTTTCCCGCTCTCGCAGTCGGAATCCGCAAGAACGTGTTGCTCGGGTGATGGCTTGATGAGAGAGGTTAGGGTCAGGGCCAGGCGACCCGCGCGGCTCTCAGCTCCCCTTGCCCACCATCGTGATTTGCCATGACTCATGGGTCCAGCCGCCTGCCACCTCGCGACACGAGATGGCCTCACGCGCGGCCGCGTCTCCCGCGCACGCCCCTCGACCCACCAGCCCTCCATGTTCCGTGGTTGTATCTGCACAGCCAACCCTGCTTGCTAGTGGACTTGAGGCCGGCTGCCAAGCGAAGCGGCAGAGCCCCTATCACCTCGCTCCTGCGGGTTTGTCCTCCCCGTTCGCCCCTCCTGATGGCCGGCCCTCATCGAGGTAAGAAGGGTGAACGGGGCGTCACACATTCAGGCACGCGGCGCACCCTCACCGTAAGCTCCGCCACCGTACACCTGGCCGTGACCGTGACCGCTGGCCGTCTGGCTGGGGTGATACCCCTCGGCAACCGAGTAGCTCTCCCAACTCCGCGATGGACCCTGAGAGACCGGAATGCCCCCATGATGGGCATAAGCCCCGCCGTGCCCGTGGTTGCTGCTGTGGGTGTGGTGAGAAGGAGCGCCAGACAACCCATACGGCGAAGTCAGGCTGTGCGTTGTCCCGCGATGGTCGTAGACTACCGGCAGCGCGGAAAGGCGGAGACTTGAACTTGGGACCGGTGAGTTGTTCTTGAGAGCGGGAGATATGGTTTTAGCTGCTGCGTTGTATGATGTTGGCCACGACGGCCCCCCCGTAAGAGTGCGTGGGCTTGTCAGCGAATCGATGTGGTGGTGGCTGCCGGGACCGGCGTAGCTTGCCGCCGCATCTGCCGCAGCGCTTGATGTCGTCGAGACTGGAGTCGGTGGTAATGCTGGGTACGCTCCGCCGAGGCCGATAGTGGAGGCCACGTGGGGTGAGGGAGTCGGTGTCATGAGTGTTGTTGTCGACGCGCTGTACTTGGATATAATCTTGTAAAGCGCTCCGGCCAAATCCTTCCAGTGGAACACTTTGACGTCCTTCTCGATATTGCGCGGCTTTGGGTTCCCGAACCCCATGATAACCTTGAAGAACTCCTCACTCTCGGCCCTCGCCTTGCTGACGGTTGCCGGGCGGAACCCTTCGAGGTTTCTGCGGATGCGGTTCTTCTCGTCGACCCCGAAGCGGTTTGGCGCAGCAAGAAGCTGCTCGAGCAGATGGATGGTGTCGACTGAGGTGACATAGCAGGCTTGCTTCTCCTCCCACCAGATGCAACTGATGCANATGCTGTGTGGCGGCCGTTCGGCCACACTCACGGGCTTGAAATTGACGGTCAGGAGTCCCCCGGTCTGTTGCTTCCTGAAGAGGACAAGCCTGCGTTTGTTTTCCCACTCTTCCTGAGTCCAGCCCTCGGCCATCGCGGAGAGATCCCCGGAAATCTTCAGCGTCGCTTTCTCCTGGTACACGCCATAGCCAGGGAACCCTCCCGCCGGCTGGGCCAGTGTGCTGGTTCTGATGAGTTGCGGCGTCGTCGAGGTTTGGTGCTGCAGGGGAGCTGGGTTCTGCCGGGACACAGAAGCATGCGTGCCGTGTGAAAGAACCGAAGTAGACGCCCGGAGAGGGTCGAGCTGGCNGCCAAACATCCACCCTGCCCCATGCGGCGACCGCAACATGGGCGGCGCTCGTGAGTAGTGGTCCGTGAAGGACGCGCCGCGATATGACGACAACATCCCGCTGCTTCCTTGGCCGTAGCCGCCGGTCCCAGTAGTGGAAAAGTCGGAATGGACCTGGGCCTGGGCGTGTATTTGCGCCGCGGCATTGGTGGCAGAGACGGCGGGAGAGAAACCGTANGTATTTGTAGATGTTGAGTCGGGAAGTCCCTGGTGAGCAACGGGGCTGACCGTTTTTGTTCGTCCCTGTGAGGCTTGGTGTGGTGGGCTGGCTCGGTGGACAGGTGATCTGGTCTTGGGGGACCCCAGGTCGGGCGGACTGCTGTCATCAGGCACTCCGACTCCCGCAGCACCTCCTCCAACACCACTCTGCGCGTCATGGTACGAGAACACACCGATGTTCCCTGCCCGTTCGATTTCCTCCCCCCTTGCGTTTTCCATCAGGAGCGTCAAAGGCACGTCGCTGAGAGACGGACAACCCGTGCTCAAGAACTGAGGCGCTTCGGCTGTAAAGGTGTAAGTGCACAAGCCGTTAGAATCCCGGGAGTCCCTGGACACCTGCGCAGTGCAGTGTTGGGAGCCGAAAACAAGCGAAACGAAGGGCGCCGAAGATGTTAGGCCGCTTCCGAGGAAATCGTACCGGCACGTCGCTTTCAGTGACACTTTGGTGCCAGCGGAACCACTGTTGGGGTGGCATGACACAACGTTCAGGTTAATTACGGGTGTTACTTGTGCTGCCAGGTATTGCCCTGCCGCCGCGCTGTTGGCAGCGAATGCCATCTGGTTAAGTTGGGAGGCGGCATGTTCTGTTGACTGGGCTGGGAACGGCTGGGAAGAGTATTGGGAGTATGGCGAGTCTGCGTACCCTGGAGTTTGCGGCCAAGATCATTAGCCAACGACCTTCCAGTACAAGAAATATCCCGACGTGCAGGCGAACAACGACCAAGTCCGACAGACGTACCGTGCAGCTGAGGCTGTTGGGGTTTGTACGCAGACATGGGCATGGGCAGGAGACCAGGGGCGCACCCCCCACTCAGGTCTCCTCCGTTTCGGGCAGCTTCCTCCTCCAGCTGGATGGTCAGCGTCTCGGGCGACTCGATCTGCTCGTCAAGAATGATGGTCCGGTGCGGATGATAGCCGGGCTGTCAATGTCACGGCAGCGTCAGCCAAAGTGTTGTCCCTGGCGTGGGACAGCGAAGTTTGAACTCGCAACTCTCGTGCAGTCGGTCTTCCACCCACCTCGTACACCTTGTAAACAGGCTGTTGNATCTTGGTCGCAGACATCCAAACCGATTTCCGCTTGAACTTCCGGGGAAGGTCGATTATCGTTAACCCTGGCGGACCCGACAGAGCCAGCAATCCACTTGCGAGGAACGGGACGGGCTTAAGGCGCCTCTGGGCTAACGCGATCTCTGAAACCGAGTTTTGATATTCTGCATCTGTCAGAAACATGCAAATTTGAGAGCACAGTCCCAACCCCGCGTGCAATGCCGACACACAAGGCGTTGATGCTCAGATCTGGGGTTGATCAAGACCCCCCTGGGAAGGATGGCTCGCCGTTGGACTCGCCTACACCCGAGCTTTCTCAACGGGAGTCAAAGCCCAGGTGTCGAAATCTCGCGCTGAAAAATCTCACCTTCGTGTTGAAGGGCCCCTCAAGATTGCGCCGTTGATTCTTGAGAGGACGCCGTGAACNGAGATTCTACTGCGGCGGGGGTGGAGGTTNGGCAGTCTCGNTTGCTGCGCACTGGAGAAGCGGCAAGCCAACTCTCAGAGCGAGGGCATGCCACTGTGAGAAGAACAAAGCCTGTTTAAAGAACCGGTCAGCGTCAANTTCTGAGGAAGCGCAAGGGCCGGGGTCGCGGAGCCATAGGCTCCAGCAGGCAAAGCTCATCAGAGCTTCGGCGACGCGGCTGCGGAGCTTGGAGCCCTGGGATGTCGGTATCCCAGGGGCACAAAGTGTCACTTACTCGGATGCTGATTGGCACAAGAGGCCTGNTCGTCTCAAGTTCTCAAGACTGGTTCTCGGAACCGGGATGTTGGGGATTAAGGTTGATTGTATGCAGCTATCCTGAACCTGTTCGCATGACGGGTCAGAACATTGGCAATCGATGAGAGCAGGTATCCGTGGACGGTTCGTCCGTCCTGTGCGCAGATGTGCGTGAGCCCGAGCTTCCGAGCCGCGGGGAGGGAAGTGAAACTCTGGGAGCAACAGAGCATGAAGAGCACGCAGGGTGTGTGCAAGACAGACTCGAGANACTGCGCATCTGATGTCCGGGGGCAGATGGGAAGATGAAGATGTGTACNGCCAGTGAAGGAATGGGAAAAAAGACAACACAGACCAGCAGCGGCTTGCATATCTGGGGAGGGTTTGGATGTCGGCACGGCGGGTGTCAAGAGGGTTCCGGAATGCAGGCTGGGGAGCTTGAGGTCTGGAGAAGCGCGTCAATCGGCAGGCATCCTGCCCTCACCCTTGGTTCCCTGGACAGACAACCCCTTCCGCCCGCTTTGGTGCCCCGCGCGCGGGAGACAGAGAGAGAGCGTGCGCCAAGGACGGGGATGGCTACACAACCGGACCCAGGCCGTCGTCGTCCCCGATTCCGCGCGGTTTGAGGGTACTCAGCACAGCGGCAGATGACGACGAACGAGCAGGAGGGAGGGCGTGCGGGTGAGCAGGGATAGGAACTGGCCCGGCCGTTGAATGCAAGATTCCATGGTCTCTTGGGCAGAGATGTGGATCATGCAAGGGTCATCGATGGGTGGGGAACCGGCACCGACATGTGTGAGTGTGTGTGTGTGCGCGCGTGTGGTGTGGTGTGTGTGTCAGATTGCAAGGTTGGAATAGATTGAAGATGGGATGCCTCCTAGAGGTCGTCGTAGAGCAACAGAAAAGAAGGAGCACCGTGTCGTCCGACAAAACCTGGATGCGAACCAGGAACCGCGAGGGCATCCTGGAGAGCCAGGACGCAGCATCAAGGCAGATCCAGACAAATATGGGCAAGACGCGATGCCGGTAGTAAGGCCGAAAATCTCAGAACGAAGCGCGAGCCAAAGGAAAAGCAAGGACTGGCCGACTGGCATGGGGCAGGGGAGTGGCCGGAATCCAGGAGGTACCTCGACTCGCTCACCACCGCCTGGTTGAGAAACTTGAGAGCCGGGAGGATATCTTGACTCCAATGGGGTGGCTGGTGGAACACCCGGCGGAGCGGCAGGGGTTCGTCTGGCCGAATGAGGACCGGGAATGACAGAGAAAATGGCTTGGCCCACCTGCAAGGCTGGTCAGCAGTGGTTACTATTGGATGGGGGTGGGGGCAAGACCTGGAACCCGCGAGCACAGGGGGAAAGAGATCGCCTTTCGCGGATCTGGGACCCCCAGATCAGCTGCACGGCAATCCACTGATCCCTGTGATCGAAAATACGACGCTCGGTCGTTTCGCCCGGCACTTCCACGGCCGCGTTGACGCGTTGGCGGCGATCAGTCGGAAACGAGATAGACGCTGATATCCCTCGCCGAACAACACCCCGTTCCCTCTTCTTGCCAGCTTGTGAGGGCGCGAGCCCGCGACCTGCCGGGAAAGGGAGCCGGAGAGGCTTGGGCGGAACCCAAGCCGCAGATCGGCGGTGCAGCCCGGCCGGTTCCAGCGGGATCCGCTGTGCAGATGAGCTCGGGCAGGGGTGGAGGATCTTGAAAGCCTAGTTAGACGCCGATTGGTTAGGACGCTGCCGCTTCGAGCGCATTTGGGAAGGCGATGGATCGAGTGTGGAGGGGGGACGTGGGGAGAGAGGAGGCCGCATCCCTCCCAATCCTGCCTCCCTCACATGCTGTGTTGGGGGGTTCCATACATCGCAGCTGTGAGAGCTGGCTGTGATGGCCTCAAATGGCCCCTGGCGGCGGCGGCACTCGCCGCGGATCCCAGGGTATCCGACCCAGGCGACCCATGAGCCCAGCGGACCCCAGACACGGGCCCTCGCGGACGAGATGGCGGCAGGAGCCGCGGTCGGATCGTTGAGATGAGCCAACAGGAACCCACCAGCTGAGATGCCTCTCCCGCCGTCGGCGGGCGCGTTCTGCAGCCAATAACGGCTCCACCGCAACCTGTGTGAGCGAAGCGGGAGCGAGTGCAACCCGAAGCTTGGGCCTCAGCAGCCACAGCAGCTGAACTGGTGGCAAGCCAGCACGACAAGGGAAGCTGAGGGAAGCTGAAATAGGGTTTGGCATGGAATCGCTTGGCAAAACGCACCAGGAAGCCCCACCGAAGGGACCGATTTCGGNTTTGCTCTCAAAGTTCGCCGAGTCAACAAGAGGTATGTACCTTATGTATGAGCTGTGCAGCCCTCTCCTCTCCAGCATTCGATATCCCGATAGTCGCAAACAGAACAGGCTGGCTTGCCCAAACTCGTGNCAACGGTGGTGCGCCCCGGTCAACCCGCAAGGGTGGTACTCTGCGACTGGACTTTTCCGATGGAAACCGAGCACCGAAAACCAAAGCTGTGGCGATCCGTGAAGAGCTCCCCGTCTGAACGATGGATGAGTAGCAAAGGACGGCAAGTCGAGCTGCCACAAAGCGAGTGCGAGCCTGGTGAGCCGGAAGCGAGCACTAAACCGGAGAGGCGTGGGGGGGTCGGCCGTTCAAGCGCCGTGAACGAAGGTAAGCAGCAACCGCTGTATTCGTGAGCCAGTGAAACGAACGTCAGGCCGGATAACGAGGTCCCGGAGGGCGAGGAAGTGTCGAACTCGGAAGTGCGCGGCGCATTTATAAAGCTCAAAGCTATGTGGAATTGCGGATCCATAACTGATGGCACGACAAGCACCGGCGAGGCGGCGACCCAGCGGCCTCGCGCGCAGCCATGTTCGATTCGCCATGCCGATGTCGAGCACGGCAGCTGCCATAGCCGCAGATAGACTGCGGCAACAACGAGCATCCTGGCGGGTTTTCGCTTCTGTTGGAGGCCGTGGCATANCAGTCATTGTGCAGCCAGCCTCCGGGCGCGGGCCCGTGAGGTCGCTGGTGGGTGAGTCCGTGTCTCTCTCTCTCCAGGGATCAGGCATAATCAAAAGGAACGACTACAACNCGAGCATACAGGACCGTCTCTTAGACATCTGCGTGGTGTGGTTAAACAAAATTATTGCCGTGTGGCAACTACGGACGTAGTGCGTACCTGTCAAGCCGGCGATGGCGCACACAGGTGCCTGGACCGCCGAGCCCAGAGTCCAAGATGCAACCGCTGACTAGAGTTGCCATACGGCGTGCCCTGATCCGTGCTCCCGGGGCACAACCGGAGAGGGGAGGTGTGCTGTGCGCCGTGAAACCTGCACAGTGGAGGGAGAGGAGCGGAGAGGGGATAGCCAGCCGGGTGCGCCGCCCGAAGCCACCACCCAAACCCTGTCCCAACTCCGTTGGCGGTCCTTGCCCAGTGGCGCGCGCCACTCGGCGTCCGCCTCGATGCAGGCAGCATTGGCATGGCGTCGGCCGGTCTGAGAAAGACGGCGNTGCTCGATGTTGGGTCGCGCCACTCCCTCAAGTCCCTTCTTTGTACCTCAGCTCGTCCTTCGGTGCATTGTCGTCGTTGTGTCCCAGTCCGAGTCCTGTTCGGGATTCCCATCTGGGGGTACAGCAAGAACATAGGCATTGTCGTTGGAAGATGCGAAGCCAGACCGGAAGCAGTCATCCACCCAGCAGTTGGAAATTGCGTCGTGTACATCATTCGCTGAATTCTGTGGGTTTTNATNCAGGTTAACAATGTCCTCTGTACGCTGCAGGCTGCAACTTACCGCACACCGCCCAATGCCGGGGAGTCCGAGAAACCAACAATGGCACAAAACCGAAGAGGGAGGGGGTTTGCGAGGTTGGTCATCGTACCATCTGCCAATCTGGTCCATCATGCCCGCCCAAGCTCCGAGTCTGTCAAGATTCAACCGCATCGCGTCAGCGTTAGTGTTGCCAAACTCGTTCTGACTCTCGTTCCGGCAAAACGAAGCCCACCACTATCCGCTGCAAGCGCATGGGGTCCCGTTTCGACGACTAATAAGCTGTGATGGCATCCCCCGCCCTCTTTCCTCGCCCTGTTTCTCTAACTTATTCGCAATTAAATCCCTGCCTTCCACGACATCAACGCCCTGCATTTTGGATCCGATCTGACTGTAACCCGGCGCCAACCCGGCCTGCATTCCCAGCCCAGATGGAGCGGGAGAGGAGGAATCAACAGACCCAACACAAGGGTCAAACCGCGGGGTGTATGGGATTTCCATATGGGTGTGTGGCTATGTGATGGTACGATTCAAGTATGAACTTCGCTCGAGTGGCACGAACACGCGGAGAAGTAATGCAAAAGTGCTAGATCTGTCTGCGGTCCTGATCCCGTCCCGGTCGGATGCATATTGCATGCCCTGCAGTCCTGCAGTCATGCAGTCATGCGCTTACCTCCTGCAGCAGCCGCCGCCGTAGCGCTTGGACGGAACCAACGCCGTCCTCGATCCAATTACGGCCGTACAAACGTCGTCAGNTTCGACGGCCTCCCTCGAGCTGCGAGGCCTTGAGATGCATTTTACTGTATCTGCCAGGGATGTATCATTGTGCCACACTCAAGTCAAACCTTGAACCTATCCATCAATCCGGCGCCAGGGAGTCCCGGATACCCGCGCCCTGATCTCCCCATTGTCACCCGCGTTGTCGTGTAGCACAAGCCGTACCAGTGTGCGATTGTGTACAATCTCAACATGGATCCCGAGTCTCGCCCCTCGCACAAAAGCTGGTGCGGAATCTGGGCCAAGATTAGGTAGGTAGCTGAGAGATGCACAGAATTGGATACAGACCACAGAATACAGACCAGGATCTCGGCACTTCATCCGCGCCACCTCCGACATCTGTCGCGGATCTCGACCTTTCCCCTCCCCCCCTCTCTCCTTGCTGTTCCAAGCTGAGCACAAGGCAAGGCCAACGTTGCCAACGTCACTAGCATACAGGAATGGTCAGTGACCTTTTCCTACTACCTNATTTAGATTCTTCAGTACCTAAATGCTGGGAGGCACTACACAGTCAACGGTTTCGCTTACAAAATCACCGTTGCTCTCAACGCCGGAACCATGACCTGCGGCTCTTCGCCGTGAGGTGAAGAATGATTCGGATCAGGAAGACCTGTACTTAGCGCCTTAGGTCTCATTCGTGCGGCATCTTGATTCAGCCCGCCACAGTTTATGACATGTATCAGAGTGTCCTACGGTGCAACCTTGACGCCCGGTTTTGTGCAAAGCCGAGGAGTCCAGTATATACAGAATATGTGCCGCAGCTCTCCTTCGCAGGCAGTAGGTAGTCAGGTCGTTTGACTTCCTACGAACAAAACTCTTACTCGTCAATCCCCTGCCATGTCACCGCCCGCCCTTTGGGTCCTTGCCGCCGGCTAAGCGGCGCACATGTTGCCTACCTACTCACGCGTGGCTAGCCGCAACACGCCCGTAGATCACAACGGCGTCTACCTGTGCCACGCCAACGGCCGTTGTTACGGGATGCCCCCACAAGTCTTACGGCAGCAACGTCTGGCAGCAATGCCACTCTTCATGGAACTTGAATTGGGCCCGCATCCTGGCCTCGCATCCGTATGCTAGAGCTGACTGTCTCAACCTCTCGATTCTGCAGCCACGCGGACAAGTTCGACGAAGCGTAGCCAGTAGTGGCTGGATAATGTGTACCGTACGCCCGTAACTGCAAGCTGCAACCCGTCTCACCCCCCAGCCGGGCAAGCATTCAGAGCCTGGAGTTGGTGGCTTGGCTTTGTGTATTTCCTGATCAGGTGTTACAGTGTTTCCTGGGCCACACATGCGCATCGAAAGTCGACCTGGGAGGACTGATGCCTCAGGGTTCTTTAAAGCACCAAGTTAGGCGTCTTACGGCGTCTAGTCTTCGTCGCCGTCGGGGGAATCTACACGGCAACTGGCGGTTCCAACGGGACATAGGACGGCACCGGCTGGGCGCAGACGGTGAAACCTGAAGCTTGTTTTGAACTGGCCAGGTGCCAGTTCTCAGATCGAGAGCGGGTGGGTCAAAACACTGCGGTGATGCCCACCGCGTGTCAAGCACCACCATCATACAGGAACTGGGTTCAATTGCGAAGCGCCCAAGACCTAGCAGCCTGGAGTCTCACATCAGGAGCTAAAACCCACGTGCGAACAAGCACCCAAGGGCTTTGGTCCGCCCGCCCGCCCCGTGTTCAAATGTTTCTCGGTACGAAGCATGATCTCATGCGGGGTGCCTACCTATTTAAGTGCAATTACTGGACTGTGTAGCTGGCTGGCTGATTCGAAATGCCCCGCACCCCTCCTTCTTGGCTCTGCCCCTGACATGGCGGCATGTCTCATGGCTGGCTGGAACGATCCGCCCGAAGATCTCCTGGCCAGAGCTCCAGTTTGCGTTGGGCTGCCCGCCTCGTGCCTGATCACCGACTTCCGGGCAGTTTCAAGCAAGCATCGGGAGTTCGTCAGCATCTCGATGATGATGTCGGGTCCCNNNGCNGAGAGCCGCGGATGANGCCGCTAGCCACCAACAGGAAGCCTGGCCTCTCGGCAAGGCACAGCACGCCTGACGCAAACACCCACGCCGGCTGGCGGGCATGCAAGAACCACCGCCTTTCAACCTTTCAACGGACCCAAGCCTGGAGATATCCCCGAGCTCGTAATCCGTGCCGTCTCCAGCACCGTCAACTGCCAAGATCTGATTCGTCCTGGAGCNTCCGCGGAGGATGCTGCTGCGAGAGCGGTATCCGCTGGGAGAGTGGGCTTGGGGAAGCTTGTCCGGGAAGATACCGTACACAATACTCTGGCGATATTTATGGCCCGAAGAGCGAATTACCGGCCTACTACGAGTCGAGCACCGTCACTGCCTGTATAGGTACCTTATGGACAACCCTCCAGCAGAGTTGCGTGCCTTTTTCTGTCGGAGCAGTGCCGCTCGCTTCGACAACATGGAGGGTTTCCGATTTATTTCACCCGTGGAGGGTTTTCCATTTAGTTCACCGCAGAGTCAGCGAGCTTCACCTGCCCCGGATTCACCCACCAAACGAACAAAGGTACAGATGTAGACAGGGCTCGGTTTGCGGGCAGGGGTCGGAATTTATGAACCCCGTCCGCTGTGTCAATTCATGTATTTAAGCAGGCCGTGATCTGCCCAGGGCCCCCTGACAGCTGTGAATGTTGACATGGTTTTTCTTTTTCGACACCCCTGACCCAGGATCTGCGGTCAGGAAGACAGGCCCACCCCCTGGAGTGTCGTTACCAAGTAGCCCCGTTGGCNGGGACAGCTGCAGTGATCGCCGACTGGGATGGCCGGGCCAGTCCCGTTCAAGAGCCACCCTAGCTGTTCCTATCTTAGCGTCCTGATCGCCCCAACATTTCCCGCCGACATCGTCAAGCTTTTCCCGGCCTCCCGCAGGATGCGATCTCGCAGCTCCTCGACGGANNGCGCAGTNGACACGGGTATCNGGTACCGCGCCCAATGGGCCCAAATACACAGTATCGACGTGGACGTGGACCCAGGGGCGAGCCAGTCCGTGCGTCGCCGTCTCGGCCGCTGCCGATCTCGTCTGTGAGGCGGTCTAGCCGCCTGAGACGATCTCAACGGCCCGCAGTCAGACAATTTCCCCATTCACTGTTGCCGGCGGCGGCGGCGGCGTCGTCGAGCTGCTGCATAGTAATTAGCTGCGTGGTTCCAGCCCCAGAGGGCTTGGAAATCTCCGGCACACGTTGCCAGCAGACATGCTGTGTTCTGACAACGCACACCCTGCCTGGCCTGATGGCTCTGCCCGGTGGTGTTTGTCCGAACACTCCTTGCTCCCAGAGGCGTTCTCCCCAGGCTCCAGCCCATCTTGTCTGGTGGCTGAGGGGCGCACGCATTAGCGTCTACAAGGACGGACCAGTGAGCCGCCGCCACCATCCCGGCAGCTCGATTTGGTGGCCTGGGCCCTTTCTTTTGTCCGGTGGCTTTCTCATTCGTTAGCCGCTGCCATGTCCCGAGGCGCGTCTCGTTGGTCGGCCGTCGCTTCCCAGCCGCGCCGTCACCGACACTGTACTGTACACGCAGCCAGTTCTGCTCTGCTGCAGCTCAACCCACAGCTCACCCCTCTTGACGCAGGAAGCCCAAGAGGGCAAGAGCACAAGACCGTAACGGCATTCCCAGCAGCGCCGGCGGCCAATCTCGGTGCCCGCCAGCAAGAGAAAAGGGCCGGCAGCTCCAACATCGGGCAGGGCAATGTGCAGATCTCTCTTGGCGCCACGTCTCGATCTGGACTCGTCATCAATGATCTGCCGGAGGATTCGCGTTCCCTTCCTCCGGTCAGCCATGATCGGGACATTGGACCTCCCTCTTTGGGAGTCCCCTTCTCTGAGAGTCCAAGGCGCCAATGCAAGGTTGCGCCCCGCACAAGTTCAAGTTCACTCTGCAACTCCCTTCCTGCCAGAGCGGAAAGAAAAAGAAAAACACCAGCCCCCCACATCCTCTGCGTCGCCTTTCCTTTCCAGGCAAAGGTTCCACCGCGACTTAACGTCAGCGTTAGCTGCTATGAGCACGAAGCAGCGGTCCTCAAAAACACGAGTCAAGCACCCAACATCAATCCCGATTCCTCTTCCTCCCCACCCACCTGCTGCACGCCACCCACTGGAATCAACCTGATATGCGGAGCAACGGGTTCAGTCCGTGACCCTACCTACCCTCTTCATCTCCATGCGTGCTGTAGTATGTACCGGTACAGAGCCGCACTAGGCCGGCGGGTCTCGCAGGGGAGGGGGACGGAACAAGGGGCTCTCATGGAGGAGTCTTGGAGCGCCACAGCATTGTCCAGTTCCATTCAGTAAAGTTGCTGTTGGCGATCTCTTAATTCCCTCGGCACAGCAAGAATACTATGTAGAGTCGGCCCCAGCGATTTTCGTGTGTTGAGACAAGGCCAGGCCTAGATCATCGGCAGGCAAGGGTGGAGAGAGACTGGGATGACGATAGCCAGTGCCGCGGAGTCGGATCGGCCGCTGACGAGGCCACAAATCTGGCCGGTTTCTGCAAAATGATGCCCCAACCGGGCAGAATGGCACGCTGTGGGGCCCCGAAGGATCCGAATAGGGGTAGCCGGGACCCAAAACAGAAGTGACAACACCGTGGCCAAACCGACCCACAACATGTCTTGATCTCGGAGGATTTCTGCTGCAATCCAACATTGACTCTCCTGCTTATTGCATGTTCTTGCGGCCTTGTTTCTCCTGCACAGCATTCCAGACAGACCAGTGCCTGTTTATCCCCGTTGTCTTGCCTTCCGAGGCGGCCGACTGGAAGAGGATCATGGATGGCTCCCTGGATTGTGCTTCAGCCGACACTTGGGCGGAATTTGCGCGTTTGGGATCCTGGTGATCGATTGGCCACGGAAGAAATCAAGTAGAGGTACCACCACTACCAAACCGAAAGAATGAGAAAGAGGCCAATCGACGTTGGAGACAACGCCGACAGGTGACGCCGCCGACCGGGTGGGAGGCGATGGTCGGCGTTACGCCGTGGTGAGTGTCGCGGCGGCATCAACTGCCAACCTGTTGTCCATCAGAGTTCAGCTATGGCCATATGTTCTAGCGTGGAGGAGTGTGTGATCTTCCGGTCCTCCATCGAATCGGACCGGACNTCCTTCCAACACCGAAGGCCGAAGCAGTAATTATTCCTTCAGATAGTATCTGAACTGACTCGGAACGATACACTAGCCGATGTGGATGGAGGCAGCAACCCACTTACCGACGATCAGGAGGTATAGGAAGGGCTCGCCTTGTGAACCATGCCTCGCAGGCGCGGTATTAGTGCTATACATGTCTATCTCTGCAAGCTGGCCGAGACGACAATGGGGTGCAGAAGTCTAA
>FJWA01003667.1_pt1 | contig 16057 bp, 9 predicted proteins | sample 1011891 | NCBI WGS metagenome assembly FJWA01 (sample SAMEA3912450, study PRJEB9761) | metagenome | biome: forest; material: soil | place: USA | collected 2011-06-22 | depth 0.1 m
GACCTCACCACCCCCTCCGCCCGCCTCGCCGCCGCCGCCCGCTTCTTCTACACCGACGACCTCACCAGCGACGCCGACAGAGATGCCGCGCAGAAGCGCATCGCCGACTGGCTGGCCGTGTGGCAGGAGCGCGTGCTTCAAGACTGGGGCTCTCCCTCCTCGCCGAAGGCTGATGCTACTGTCGAAGACGGACCGGCCGCAACGGTCATCTCCGACGCCACAGACGTGGAGCGGATGGCGGCCATGAAAAGGGTCAACCCCAACTTTGTGCCGCGCGGCTGGATCCTGGACGAGGTGATTCGGCGCGTCGAGAAGGGCGGCGAGAGGGATGTGCTGAAGCGCGTCATGCACCTCGCGCTGCATCCGTTTGAGGACTGTTGGGCCGGGAGGGAGTTTGATGGCGTGGTGTTTGAGGGGGATGCCGAGGAAGAGGTGCGTTGGACGAGCGACGTGCCCAAGGTCGCGAGGGCGATGCAGTGCAGTTGTAGTTCGTGATCACCGTCTCAAGCGACCAGATATTATTATGCTTAGTTCAGAGTGTCTGCGAATTGATATAATCTTGAGACCCATGCCACCCCAAAGCTGTTGCACATGACTGATTCAGACATTCAACAGCCAACATAGCTCCCGAGGTCACCAACGCCACGGCGACAAATGTAATAATCATCGGGTGGTCTGATAAACGAATGGCTATGAGCTCAAAAGTATCTGACTACATGGACAAGGCCGGATAATCCATTGCAGGCCATGCATCTCAGCGAATGATGTCCCGCCTTTCCTCCTGTTGTAACGCAAACAAAGAACAAGCAAAGCGTTTGGTCGACATCCCTCATGCCATCTCCACCTGCGCCGCCGCCACCCTTCCTCCTCTCATTGGCGATGTCTTCCAAAAGAAATAATTCCTCGGAGCTATATAAGGTTTGAACCGGATCTCAGAGCGGCCTCGTCTGGAAGACGAGTGTTGGTCACTGTCCTCACTAAATCTTGACACGGCAGATTCATGCTTCCTCCGAACCGCGTCTGCAACCGTTCGATATTGCAAAATTCATAATCATGATGTGTCCAAGGCACTCGAATGGGCAGTAGCCTCCCGAGCGTAGGATGTCGGGTGAATTTGGGAGAAAATTAGGTGCTGACGAAGATGCCCGTAAAACAGAGTCTCATATGGTGTAAGAGAACTCTCGTTTGAGAAACGATCGCGAAATTCATGACAGGGTGCCAAAAGTGCAGAGAAGAGAGAGAGAACTCGACAACCACGGGGGGTACGAGAAAGGAAGGGCAAACCCTGTTCCGAGTCGAGGAAGTGACGTCCACCTAACGGAAGCCGCCGCTGTATCGAGAGCCAGCAATCCGACCTGGCATCGGACCGACTGCCGGGCCCGGGCGAGTGGCAGCCGCGTGATTGGTGCAGAGCATGCCCACGCGGGACCCAAACTTGGAGCCGCGAAGAGAGACCATGTGCTTCCGGATGTGAGCAGCGACAATCTCGCGGTGCTGAGGAGCCGCGTGGGTCAGAATGTACTGGATGAGATAGTTGCCGTATTGGTCGCTGGCAATGTCGATCAAGGGGATCCGGGGCCGGTCCATGCGGCCCTCGCAGACGCGGTCCAGATAGCGGCCCAAGAACTCGGGACCGCCAATCTTCAGACACTTCTCGACCACCTTGGAGGCAAACTGGTCCATGCTGTACTCGGCAGCATAGCGGATGACATGGTCGATGGCCCGGCTGCGGTCCACCGGAGCGCCATGCTCACAGATGTGCTGGATACACCAGTTTCCGAATTGGCCATGAGCAACAATGTTAATGTTGGCCAACACTTCCTCGATGCAGGGACGCTACGTTGCGACGTGTTAGCGGGTTTGATCATGGCGGGGGTGATGCCCAACACAAGGGGAATCTTACCTTGTCCTCCTCCAGACAGTTTTCAAAAATGTTCTGTACAACCAAGCTTCCCGTCTCACCCAATGCAACCTCGTGCCACATGCCGCGGAGGGCCTCGTTGACGTACTTCATGATTTGCGGCGGCGACTCGGTCCACCGCAGCTCAAAAAGCTTCTGCCAGACATGACACGCGTAGCGGTGAATAACCGTTTCGGGAATCCGCCGCAGAAGCTCGTGGACCATGATTGCCTTGTAGTCCTCCGGGACTGAGTCGAATGCCTTCTGCACCACATGGCAGCCGAACGGATCCATGGACAGGTTGAGGGTGTTTCCGCGAATGGACTGGGCGATCTTGATGACTTGCTCAGGGGTGCCGTGCTCAAAGCAGCGCTGAACGAGGAAGTTGCCAAACCGGTTGACCATGAGCGGGTAGGCCTGGGCCACAATGGCCTCGACAATGTCGTACTTTTGCTCGGGAGTCCCAACCTTGAGCTTCTGCTGCAGGAAGATGGAGGCTTGCTGGTCATTGTTGCAGACGATCTTGTCCACGATGTACTTCCAGTCGCAGGTGACGTTGCGGTCAAGCAGGCGGCGGTAGTTGAGAGGTTCCGTGGTGGGCGAGACGTAGGTCTGGCCGTCCGCAGTCAATGTCTTGAAGACGGCCAAGTTAGCTTGATGGATCCTCGAGGGAGCAGACATGGGCATTTGACTCACCTCACCCTTCCACGACGCGCCGATCGACGTGAACTCTGTAGCATGGGGAGAGAGGGCGGTCCCAACCGGTTGCTGCTGGTAAGGAGAGTACATGCCCATTCCCATGCCGCCACCCATCATGGATTGCGGGCCAGTGGGATATCCCTGAGCCAGCTCGTAGGGGGTGGGGCTCATGTAGCTGCTGAAGCCGCCTCCAAAGTTGTTAGACGACCCATACCGATTGTCGTACCGGCTACCACGGCGCCCCATCGGTCTCATCACATCCTGGTCAGGGCCCATTCGGTCTTGCCGATACAGGTCCATTCCCGATGGTGCAAACGTGGGTTCGTAACTGGCAACCCGGCTGGTGCCTCCCCACGGTGCGGGGTGACCTCCATCCATCATCACTTGGCCCTGGGGAAAGGGAGCACCAAATGTGGACCTGTTGTTGTTCCAGATGCCGCGTGGGCGGTTCAAGCCTGTGGTAGGAAGGGGATCACCGATATCCGACGGCTCCTCGTCCGGTGTCATCCAGGTGTGCTCGCGAGAAGAAAATGCAGGCATCTTCCCGGGCGCATTGAGGGCGAGACCACCGGCGTGGATTCGAGAGGCAGACGGGGAGACAGAAGGTGCAATCATGGACGAATAGTCTGGCTCAGGCACGAGCGCTGGAGTCGTGGACTCGCCCTCGGGATTGACAAGACGAGTGTGTGCCAGCTCGTGATCCAGACGCGAAATCTTGTTCTGGGCCTGGGCAAGCTCGAGCTTGAGCCGCAAGACCTCCTCGGAAGTCAGCTGGCCCTCGCCGGGTGCGGCGCTCGCGCATCTGGCTCCGGGCACCATCGATACGGAAAAGACTTCGGCCGCGGGAGTGAGGGGGACCGAGCTGCATGACGACTGGTGCTCAAACCCCCGAGTATAGAAGGCCTCGTCGTCCGGAGCTCTCTGCACTTCCTTCTGTTGCTGTACCATGGAATGCTGCTCCGAGAGTTTCGCATAGAGCTTGTCCATCGGGTACGAATCGGTGGGAGATGGCGACTCGTGCTTGACCTTCAACTTCTGTCATGATCAGTCCAACCACTGATGTTTGGGCCATGGGGTCACCTACCTTGGCACAACTCTGGTTCATCGCCTTGGAGGTCGTCAGAACGTTGACGGTTTTCTTGACCGGCAGGCCTGGAGTGGGTTCCTAGATGCGTCCCGATTAGACCAGGTCTGTCACGATGGTATTGAGCAGAAAAAATGTCAGGGGAGGGCGACGACGCCGCATGGAAAGAAGAGGACGAGGAGAAGTACGGCGAAGAACGTCAAAGTCCGCACTGCCGAAATGCAACCAGAAAATAGGCGACAGAACTTAACTTACTCTGGAGACTGAGGCGTTGAGCTCCTCTGGAATGGTCGGGTTCTCGTCTTGAGAGAGGCTCTGGAAGGGGGTTGCGTGGCACTCGCTGGGCGAGCCCGCCAACGCAGCACCGACAACCACTGCGGCAGCAGACATGGTGCTGGCTCCCGAGTGTTTACGGCGTAGTTTCGAGTGGCTGGGATTGCCTAGGGAAAGGTGAGAAGATGATCGGGATATCCGAAAGAAGTAGATTTGGGGGATAGAGTTGGGAGGCAACAAGTTGGCGGAGATGACAGAATGGTCGGACGTGGAGGAGCAGAGGTGCTTTGCATGCAAGGGAAAGGGTCGGGCAAGCAGTTTTGCCGATGGGGAAAGCTAATGGTGGACGAGATGGAACGGAAGGGACCCTTTGCCTCGGCGCCAGATGGGACCAAGAGCAGCAAGGCACCCGAACCCGGGACTCACCTCCTCAGATTCTAGACGAGAAGCGGAAAAGAATGACGTGAGGCAGTCGAGCTCCAGCTTGGAAACGGGTTGACTATCAGCTGAAGGAACCGAGTGTTGAACAACAAAACTGGAGAGAGGAAGATGGGAGATGGCGCTGAGATTTGGGTGCTCGGTTGGGTGTTGAAGTGTTGAAGCGTTGAAGCGTTTCAAGCGTCAGTAAATGAAAGCGGTCGACGAGGAGTGGAAGGGAGCCCGGAAGGGAGCCTGGAGAGGGAGGAGGGAGGCAGGGACCGGGCAGATATGTGAGGCCCAGTGCAGAGGAGGTGGGAAGTCAAGCCCGGTGATCACCCAACAAGTGCCGCGAGTCATCCAGGCACGGGGCCGGCCCAGCTTGCCGCTTCTGAGGATGGGAACGGAGGCCGAGAAGGAACGCGCCGGGTCGGTAACCTGCAAAGTCGGCGATGCCTCAGGCCGAGCATGGCGGAGCGGGCCGAAATCCCAGGTCGAGCCATGTTGAGGAAGGGTGCGGCTTCCCTCTTGGGATTCCTCCAAGGCCGAGAGAGCCCGAGGTGGCACCACTTTGTTCCAGGTTGAAAGCAAGATTCCACTCCCGGCAACCGTGTTCGAGCAAGCCAGGATGCTGGTGCTTCCATCCAAGGTTGCTCTCAAGTGACCACAAACCCACACCGTGATCCTTGCCCCTTGCCCCGTGCGTGAGTGCAAGAGTGGCACGGCACCCCGATACCTCAGGTTGGCACTTTGAAGGCATGTCATGTCGGGTATATTGTGGCCCTCCTCTATACAATAATGGTACAACTCGTATCGCATGCATCGTCCGTCTGCCAGGGGACTTATTTCTTCTTCTTGCCGGTGTCTGCACGTGGCTGTTAGCTTCACTCCGGGACCAGGGAGAAACAAAAGAGGCTAAAACCGACCTTTCTCCCTCTTCTTCTTGGGTGTTCCTTTCCCACGGGCTTTCAGGCTGCGATTTGTTAGGCTGGTGCGTGTGCAGGCTGGGGCAGGGGGCGGTAACGCACGCTGCGATGTGCTCCAGGCGGTCGGCCTCATCCTCATCCTCAACCTCCAGTTCCAGCGACTTGAACTCTTGTTGGAAGTCGCGGAATGTCATTTGCTTGCGGGGGTAGTACGAGGCAAGCGAGGGACCCTTGAGCCTCTGTCGTAGGATCTTGTTGCCGGTCCGGACGCCCTCCGGATTGAACGTGGTCGAGAAGAGCTCGCACCGAGCCTGGAATGGTCAGCATTGTTGTGGATACACAAATTCAGGGAGCGGCGCATACCCTCATAAGGTCGAGCAACCGCGCACGAGGAACCGACATCTTTGCTGCCACATGAATTGGTCGGTTGGGTTCGAGCGGACACTGGAGAAAGCGCGGCTTGACGTTGGAAAGATCTCGAGGTGGGTTTGCGAGCTACCAATCAGCTTCGTGTCTGTGGGGCACCCCTGTCAACATTCCCGACCTCAGTTGTGGCTGCAAGCTCCGACCGGCCACGGCCACAAGCCCACAACTCCAACCAAACCATGGAACGACAGAGCAGGCCAAGGTCGTTCAAATGCCACTGTGGTTATTCTTCAATCCATTGACACCGGATTGTTTGCCATTATCCAGTCAGTCGGACCATCCTATCCTTTGCACACCTCGACTCTGGCGTGGGTGACCTGTGGCGTCAAGGCGGACCAGGACCCTGCCAAGAGAGTGGATCGCAGTGCAAGCAATTCTCTTTGTCGGCCTCTCATACAAGAATACCACAATTCTTTCGCTTTCTCGTTGTCATAATCCCATTCACCACCCACCCACCGTTCAAAATGCCAAAACGCACACACAGCGAGTCGGCAGCATCGGCAACACCGGCAACACAGGCAGCACCACCAGAACCCCTGACAACCACCGAGCCTGCCCTCAAGCGTACCAAACCAGACAACACCACCACCACTACCAGCAGCCCAGGCTCGCAACCATCTCCCCAAATCCCCCCCTGGACAATCTTCACAAAATGGACCTCCTCGGCCATCCCCAAAACCTACCCTCCTTTACCTCCCGTGCTCGACGCCTCCCTCGAGACGGCCGCCCTCACCCACTCGGGGATGCGCAAGCTTCGCACGGACCCGAGCTACGAGCGGCTGGAGTGGATCGGCGACGTGTATCTGGAGCTGATCGCGTCGGAGCTGATCGCGCAGACCTTCCCGACGCTGGACCCGGGCCGGTGCTCGCACTACCGCGAGATGCTGGTGCGCAACTCGACGCTGGGTCAGTTCTCGGTGCACTACGGCTTGGACAAGCGCGCCAACTTCCCGGCCGAGTTCGGGCTGGGGGGCCGCCCCGCCGGGACCACGGCCAGCGAGAAGCAGCGCGCCAAGGTGCTGGGGGACATCTTCGAGGCCTACGTGGGCGCGCTGGTGAGGTCGGATCCGGAAAACGGGATGGGGAGGGCGGCGGAGTGGCTGAAGCTGCTGTGGGGCCCTGTGTTGGAGAGGCAGATCCTCGAGGAGGAGACCGGGGGGAGGGTCAGGGATATGGATCTTAATCCCAAAACCCAGCTGGAGCAGCTGATTGGGGCGGTCGGGGTGAGGATCGAGTATCGGGACCTGCCGTTGAATGGGAAGAAGGATAGGGATACGAAACAGGACCTGTACTTTGTAGGCTGTTTCCTCAAGGGCTGGGGCGAGTCGGACTTGCAGCTGGGCTTTGGTAGTGCGTTGGGGAAAAAGGAAGCAGGGCAGAAGGCCGCGGTGAAGGCGATGGAGAACAAGAAGCTGATGAAGAAGTTTGTTGAGAAGAAGAAGGCTCTCATAGCGGCGAGGGCGGCCCAGGTGGACAACGGGGCAGAGCGTGGGATGCAAACTTGAAAAAACACAAATACTGTACACATCTGTATCATTGCAAGCATGTTTCGATGCCACCCCTGGTCTGTCTTCCAAGGAGGTACACAATAGGACAGTGCTCACTGCTCATCGAGGTGGCATCCACGCGGCTCCAAAGTAGAGTCGAGAAGTTGGCAGCCCACATTGCTATACACATGGGCGTGGGCTGGGTGGGGACAGAAGCCATTCTTCTGCCGACCTCACACCACAGATCCAGACAAAATCTGGTATATGGAGAAATCCGTTGCGTTGGGTGCCTGACACAAAACACCGGAAGGCTGTGCGAGTCAGGGGCTCATGATGGTTCATCCCATATGCGTGTGACGGCGGTAATGTGCCTCGGCGAGTCGGTCTCGCCTTTCGGAGGCCAAACTCTCACTCAGGGAAGGGAACCTCGGAGGCATTGGGCAGCTGTTTCATTTCGGACCTCGCGATGCATCGTCTAATCTCTCAACGCCATGCGCTACCGTACCCCGCCGGCCCTTGTTGGTTGACTTTTGGCACTGTGGAGATCACCACGGCCTGGGCGTTGTGACGGTGGGACTGCCTGTTGAGAGAATCGTCAACGGTCGGCTGCTGCTAAACTCAGAACAGGCCTAGTCGCCGTGTCGGGTATGATGGGGCCCGGACTGGCATTATTTCGAGATCTCGAGGACAAGCTCCAGCGGACCGCACCAAGATGGGTTCCAGACCGATTCCTCTCGATGGCTTTTGTGGTTCCGTTGAAGCTCGTCGTGTTAGGAATCAAGTCAAGTCTTCCATTTTCACGTGTCGTTGCAAAAGCAGGCATGGTCGCCGTAATGAAAAGCGGGTCTCGAGCCCTGCTTCCCCAAGCTCGGATCCGCGTTCCAGGGCCTGGGGGATCATTTATTGGGGAAGTGGGCCCCCCATCGAGTTCAGTCGCGGTGCCGAGGCACAAGCCGCTGGCCCCGGCAGTGGGGTGGTGCCACAGCAGCAGACATCACCTGCAAGACATGACGCGACGAAACATCTCCCTGGCCGAGATGAACATTTGACAGATCTACCGCCTGGCAATGACCGGCTCTCCGTTATCTAGAAGCTCTCAGCCCCGCGTAGTGTGGTTTGTAGCCTTTTTTGTCCCACCGAGCCTCGTCGGCCCCCAACAGACGTGCCGACCTCGAATCCGTATCTCTCAACTGCCCCTCCGAACGCGCCCCATTCCCTCCGGCACGCAAGATCCCGAGCTGGCCGAACCGAACGATATCCGTCCATCCCCTCTTCGACTTAGCCTCTGTCATCCCTCAATTCCCAGTCTGCGACCGCAAGGTTGTTGAGACGGGACGAACACCTCTGGCACAATGTCAGATTCAATTGGTACGCATCCATCACGCAAACAAGCTCCTGCACGGGAGACAGACTGACACCGTCGTCCCCCTCGCTGCCAAACAGATCGAGTCTTTGTCCATGCCCTCAACACGGTCAAAAAGATCCCCAAGACCGGGGCCGCCCGGCCGCCGCCCACCGACCGCATGCGCCTCTATGGCCTCTACAAGCAGGCCATGGAAGGCGACGTGGACGGCGTGATGGAGCGGCCCTCGGCCACATCGGGGGCCGCCGTAGGCAGCAGCAGCGACGAGATTGTGCGCGAACAGGATAAATGGGACGCGTGGAATTCGCAAAAGGGCATCAGCCGCACCGAAGCTAAGCGCCGCTACGTCGAGGCCCTCATCGAGACCATGCACAAGTACGCCAGCACCCCCAACGCGTTAGAACTGGTCGCCGAGCTGGAGTTCGTGTGGAATCAGGTCAAAAGCAACAGCCCGAGCGCTGCAGGGTCATCATCAGGGAGCGGGGCAGGGGTCCCGGAACAACGAGGTGGCAATGTTGGCGGCATCATATCGAGCCCCGTGGCTCGCCGGTTCCAGACGCCGATGAGTGGCAGCGAAGGGCCGATGAAGGTGCTCAGCCCCATGAGCGAGGAGGACGAGTCGGAGCGGCGCATGGCCGAGCTGGCGGACCAAGCGGACGAGGACCCCGGCGAATACGCAAGGCGGCACGACAAGCGGTCCAAGCGGATGGAGCGCGCCATCGTGAGGCTGTCGGCCGAGATTGCCGCGCTGCGGGAGCAGATCGCTACGGGCCGCGAGTGGAAGGCCCGTAGGGAGAGGGGCGTGTTCGCGTGGGTTGGGTGGATTTTCTGGGCCGTCACGAAACACATCACCGTCGATATCGCCCTGCTACTTCTCCTGCTGCTGTGGATGCGGAGGAGGAAGGACAGGCGGCTGGAGGACAATGTGCGATCCATCTTCAGGCTCGCACGAGAGTACATCAGAAAGATTTTGCCGGCCCGGTGAGCCTTCCGACGCGCATGGTGTTGGCTCGGGGCTGGCTTCTATGGCCATGCCCGTACCGAGCCAACATCCCGACATCACACACTCGAGCGCTTGAAGACAGACTCTTACGAATTATTCGCCCATCACTCGAAACTCCTTTGAGAATACTTACAACACTCAACGAGATCGGACCTGCCCATCAGGTGCTGGACCGTGCTACGGCGGGACTCTCAAAGCTGCCAGACGCAACATGTTAGACTTGTTGGGCTTCCACCTTTGCGGCTGCGGTCCGCGGCTGTGGCGTCATTCGTCTGCCTCCCTGATCGGACACGCAGTCATTGGTCTCCGACAGCTGTGCCACCAACTGGCGAACACGGAAACAACCCCCAATGCGGAGAAGGCCGGTTCGTCCGCCGATTGACCGTCTGTTGAGGCTCTGCCAGTTCAACGACGAGCTGCCACCCGTACTCGACGAAACCTATATTCCTCGTCAGCCACCCGGGCACATACTCCGCATCACCCTGTCTCTTCCGACGACGCACAAACCACAGGCTCCCCGCATTTACCCCACGCATCCGGGCGCTACGCTGGCCTACTCAGTGAAGCTCATGTTTCTCTGGGTTGGCCTGAGAGGAGAACACCATGAAGGCATTCAGCATGCCAACGAAGTGCTGCAACAACGGTCTTGGGACCATTTTTGGTTCTCAAGGTTCTCGCCCCCCCTTGGATCTCTTGGATCACTACCTGATCCGAAAGGACATTCCGGTAACCACCATACACGCCCTACGCCACAGCCCAAGGACGACTTTCCCTATGTCATGTAACGACGACGTTGCGATAGATAGATCTTACTCTCAACTTACCTTTAATTGCGTAGAGCAAGTCCAAGATGAATAGACACTCTTCGATGATCATGTTTGTTGCTCTTTGGATACCCCTGAAGTTGCCTGTATATCCCCCGTGATTTGCCCTCCGCAGTTTCCTTTTCTCTTGCTAGTGCTTACCTCTGCAGCGGGGTCTATTTGTACAGTCAAAAGCGGGGGAGTTGGGTCTCGACGCGGAGTTTTGATTCTCACAACAAACAACTCCGAGACACGAAACCATCAAACCACAGGCTGTCTTCGCCATATCTGAACCGGAAGTGATCCCATAACCCTCAAGAGACCCACCATGAGTGTCACACACGTCGTCCTCTTCCAATTCAAGGCACATGCCAGTCCAGAGGAGGTGAAGGAGGTGCGTATTTCCGGTAGCGAAGTCGGCTTCTCAAGCTCTCCAATAACTCTTCTCCATTTCCCAGACTTGCGACCACTTTCGATCGCTGAAAACCAACTGCATCCACCCGACTACCAAAACCCCCTACATCCTATCTTTGAAGGGCGGACGGGACAACTCTCCCGAGGGCCTGCAGGTACGAATCTACCCTGATGATTTCTGGTTGCACTGTGCTGTTTAATTTCACTGTCCGCTGACGACAAGTAAGGGCGGGCTCACACATGGGTTTGTCGCGGAGTTTGCGTCGGCCGAGGACAGGGACTATTATGTGACGACGGACCCGGTTCATCAGGGGTTTGTTCAAAGCGTCGGGGGCGTGGTTGAGAAGATTGTTGTGGTGGACTTTGTGGATGGTGTGTATTAGTAGAAATCTCGAGTCCCGTTGTTGTATACCTTCCACTTCCACGGGCGGTTATATTCCTATCCGATGGCCTGTCAATAGAGAGCTGGGTTATATCTCATTATGGTCAGTGACCTTTTTCTGGCGCCCTAGATGGATAACCCTCTGGAATCGCATTTGACGATCAGCCCTTTGGGTATCGAACCACACTGTTGGGCCGTATTTCAGTAAACAAAGGGGCCCTTTGGTTGCCGAGTCTCAGAATGTTTGACTTGGATTGCTTCGAGAGGAGGCTGAAAGTGTTGTTGCTGAGTGGACTCTCAGGAGAGCTCAGATTCGGAGAAGGCCAGATTCCTGTGGCGGGGCATTCCAATCCCACTGCAAACACAACACCACTGCAAGTCGAACCTCTGGCTGCAAGACGCAAGGACACCGCCCAAGCAATACTCGGTGTTATTCGAAATGGTGAAAGCAAGGCAAGTGAACATTGCCAACAACTGAGCAATTGGGTCTTCCTTCACCTGGCCTTACCGCTCGGTTGTGCTTAGTCTGTCTCTGTCTGACACAAGTCACGGCCACCAAGCACACAAATTAAGCGCACAGCCATGCCGCAACCATCTCAATCGCCAGATGGCCTGCAGGATAAGGCCTCGGAGAAGATTTTCCCGCTCACCAACATCGCCCCCAGCATCTTCGTACCGCTTCAAGACGACATTCTCGGGTCGGAACTGCCGCGAGACCGGGTGGGACGGCTCAAGAGGATCCTCGAGAGCCTCGACTACCAGCGAGAAGGTGTCAAGGAGAATCTCCTGTACATGTTCGAGCGGGAGAAGAAGCGCATCATCATCGAGGCGACCGAGATGGAGCAGGCACAAGGGCCCCCATCGATCCAGCCGGGGCTGCCCTCGAGAGAGGTCGACGACATCATCGCCAACATGGAGGCGCCAGCCGATCACGGCATGGACTACAATATCCGGAACATGGCCGATTTCGACCCCAACGTGGAAGCACCGCCTCACGCCTCGCTCCGGGACAGAACAGTGATAGACTTGCTTAGGGTGGTCGAAAAGGGATTGGAGCAACTGCAGGCGTTCGAGGCATACATGTCGAAAATCAAAGTCGACTACCTGGGCCGTCTTGAGCTGGAGATGTCAAGGATTGAAGAAGCCGGGAAGCGGCCGGAGGAGCGGTGGGGGGTCCCCGGGATTGAACGTTAGTTATCACGAGAAGGCCATCGAAAAGATGTGAATCAAGGCAATAAATATCCCTTCCACCCCGGGTGGCCGTGGTCATCTCAAGGCGACCGACCTCGTCATCACGCCCACCAGACCCATTCTCGATCCAAATATTTTTGTTGCTGCCGGCGGTAAGAACCATTGCTCAGGGAGACCAGAAGAGCTCTCTCGCATGCATCCATAATCGGAGCTAATATCTCAATCTAGGAGCACATGATAGAGGAAGACTCGGGGGAAGCGCGTTCCGACACCGAAGCGCCGGATCGCCAACCAAGTCCTCCTACAATAAGTGTCCATGTACAATAGAGAGAGAAAAAGTTCAAAATGAAGAGAGCTGCGAAATGTGGAGGGGCTTAAAAAGCAGCGAGCTTACAATTTGGGGGCTGTGATTGGACGGTTAAGCGGGCCGCTAGCTCGCTGTTCTTCCGGCTGGGGTGGGTTGTGGCCGTCCCTCGCTCGCAACGACCAGAAACGTCAGTTGCCGCAGAAGAAGCTCACGACCACGACCTTGCGGCCACCACCGGCTGGAGACACCCACACCTCCGTCCTCCGCCCCTCTCCGCTCCATATCCTCCGTCGAGACGGCACCATGTTGAGGCAGACATTGGCTCGCTCGGCTTGGCGGACTGGCAAGCACCCGGCCAGCGCGGCCAGCCGGGCCTTTTCAGCGACAGCTCAGCGACCGGCCGAGGTCGAGCTCACAATCGGTGCGCCCCCCGCCCTGCTTGCGCCGCCAATTGGCCTGCTGCATTGATGCTGACTGCTGCCAGATGGGAAGAAGGTTTCGATTGAGGGTGAGCACGCGCCGGGATGCCGAGTTGATTGAATGCCTGGAGCGTTTCTTGCTGATCACGTCGCAGCCGGGTCCGCCCTCATCCAAGCTTGCGAGAAGGCCGGCGCCACCGTCCCCAGGTACGGCTTCCCTGCAACTCTGCCCGCCTACCTCCTTCTGCTGATGATGCATTGCTGACCGTCTACAGATATTGCTACCATGAGTACGTCCCTCGCCANCGCACCGANGCCCGCGGCCCGCGCCGTCCCCGCTAACGAAATGCCTCGTCAGGAAACTCATGATTGCCGGCAACTGCCGTATGTGCCTGGTCGAAGTCGAGCGNGNGCCCAANCCCNTTGCGTCGTGNGCNTGGCCCGTACAANCCGGCATGGTCGTCAAGACCAACTCTCCTCTGACACACAAGGCCCGCGAAGGCGTGATGGAATTCCTCCTGGCGAACCACCCGCTCGACTGCCCCGTCTGCGATCAGGGTGGCGAGTGCGATCTCCAGGACCAATCGATGCGGTACGGTGCCGACCGCGGCCGGTTCCACGAGCTGGGGGGCAAGCGTGCGGTGGAGGACAAGAACATCGGACCCCTCATCAAGACTTCCATGAACCGGTGTATCCACTGCACGAGGTGCGTCCGCTTCGCCAACGACATTGCGGGCGCCAACGAGATGGGCTCGACGGGCCGTGGCAACGACCTCCAAATCGGAACCTACCTTGAGCAGAACCTCGACTCGGAACTCTCTGGAAACGTCATCGACCTCTGCCCCGTCGGAGCTCTGACCTCGAAGCCCTACGCCTTCCGCGCCCGCCCCTGGGAGCTCAAGCGCACCGAATCCATCGATGTTCTGGACGGACTCGGCTCGAACATCCGGGTCGACTCTCGTGGTCTCGAGGTCATGCGTATCCTCCCCCGCCTCAATGACGACGTCAACGAGGAGTGGATCAACGACAAGACGCGCTTCGCCTGCGACGGCCTCAAGACCCAAAGACTCAACATCCCATTGGTGCGCAGGGAAGGGAAGTTTGAGCCCGCGACATGGGAGCAGGCCCTCGTCGAGATTTCGCACGCCTACCGGACCCTGGCGCCCAAGGAGAACGAGTTCAAGGCCATTGCCGGCGAGCTGACCGAGGTCGAGTCCCTGGTGGCCATGAAGGATCTTGCCAACAGGCTGGGCTCCGAGAACCTTGCCCTCGACATGCCCAATGGTGGCCAGCCGGTCGCCCACGGTATCGACGTGCGGTCGAACTACCTCTTCAACTCCAAGATCTGGGGTATCGAGTCCGCCGACTGCATTCTTCTGGTCGGCACCAACCCGAGGCACGAGGCTGCTGTTCTGAACGCCCGCATCCGCAAGCAATGGCTGCGGTCGGACCTCGAGATCGCCGTCGTCGGCCAGACCTGGGACTCGACGTTCGAGTTCGAGCACCTCGGCGCCGACGTGTCTGCCCTCAAGTCCGCACTGGCTGGTCCCTTCGGCAAGAAGCTCCAGGCAGCCAAGAGACCCATGATTATCGTGGGCTCTGGCGTCACCGAGCACTCCGACTCCAAGGCCTTCTACGAGGTCGTGGGCCAGTTCGTCGACAAGAACGCCGCCAACTTTCTGACCGAGGAGTGGAACGGCTACAACGTTCTGCAGCGGGCCGCTTCCCGGGCCGGCGCCTTCGAGGTCGGCTTCGTGACGCCCTCTGCCGCCGTCGCCGAGACCAAGCCCAAGTTCGTCTGGCTCCTGGGCGCCGACGAGTTCGCCGAGGCCGACGTGCCCAAGGACGCCTTCATCGTCTACCAGGGCCACCACGGTGACAAGGGCGCCCAGATCGCCGATATTGTGCTCCCCGGCGCTGCCTATACCGAGAAGGCCGGTACGTACGTCAACACCGAGGGCCGCGTGCAGATGACGCGCGCCGCGACGGGCCTGCCCGGCGCCACCCGCACCGATTGGAAGATCATCCGCGCCGCCAGCGAGTTCCTCGGCGTGCCCCTCCCGTACGACGATGTCGCGCAGCTCAGGGACCGGATGGTCGAGATCAGCCCGGCGCTGGCCGCGTACGATGTCGTCGAGCCCGTTGCGCTCCCGCAGCTCAGCAAGGTGCAGCTGGTGGACCACAACAAGGGCGCCACGGCCACTGGCGGGCCGTTGAGGCACGTGGTGGAGAACTTTTACTTTACGGATGTTATCTCGAGAAGGTCAGTACCACTCCCCTTTTTTTCTCTCCCCTCTTCTCCGATGTGTGTCTCTATGTATGGTACGGCATGGGCGCTGACGAGAGACGCGAAACTAGCTCCCCCACAATGGCGCGCTGCTCGGCGGCCAAGGAGACGGGTGACCCGCGCACGAATTTCATGGCGCCTGGAATGGAGGAGGACAGGCCGCATGGCCAGATCGCGTACGGTGCGTAAGAGGGGGAAAAAGTAGAGGCTTGTTGTAAGAAGGGTCAATAGAAGTCGCCTGTTTATACCTCTTCCCCCCCGACTTTCTTGTGTCCGTGGCCCTCTTCTTTCCTATTTAGTTGTTGGATGTTTCTGTTGTTGTTCTGTACATACCTGGGCGAGTCGAAGGGGGAAAAGAAGAATAAATACGAGCAGTACATTGGAGTTGCCATTGTGAAACGAGATCTGTTTTGTGGTAGTGGTGATGTTGTTTTGATTGCATTTTTCTGAGGTTCTACTGTCCTGCTGAGCCGGCCAAGTACTGGGTGTATGGCGCTGATGTGTACAGAATATGCTGTAATGTGACCGTCAGACGACCACGCCTGGCCAAGCGATATTCTTGGTCTGTCTGATGGGATGGAAGCTCTTGACCGAGAGTGCATGAGGTGCTCTTCTCCTCTCGGCGAACATGACAGAATTCCTTTCTCTTCATCTGTTTCCCCCCCACCCCCTTCCC
>FJWA01003416.1_pt1 | contig 16031 bp, 9 predicted proteins | sample 1011891 | NCBI WGS metagenome assembly FJWA01 (sample SAMEA3912450, study PRJEB9761) | metagenome | biome: forest; material: soil | place: USA | collected 2011-06-22 | depth 0.1 m
AACCAAGACACTCCGCCTCGCTCCCGCCCCGCTGCTCCAACCCGCGGCGCTCCCGCCCAAGACGTCCGCCCCAAGCCCATAGCTGCTCAGCGGGCGCTCCGAGGACGATCCACCACCCCGCCCGCCGCCGCCGCCCACTTGTACGAACGCCCAGCCGGTCTGGTCGTCGTCGCCTTTGGTGAAGACTTCCAGCTTGGCGGGGAGGTTCATGAAGCCCGTCATCGGGGCCGGGGGATTGGTCAGGGAGGCGAAGGGGTTGTTGCTGCTGAAGCGGGGGTTGTTGTAGTTGTTGCTGTTGTTGTTAGTAGTGATGCCGAGGCCGGAGGAGGGGGTGAAGGCGCCGTTGAGGGAGGAGAGGGAATTTTGCGGGCGGTGGCCGCCTCCTCCGCCGGCGAATGGGGCCGCCGGTGGGAGGAACTGTGGGAAGCCCCCGCCGCTGGTCCCTGTTTTGTTTGGGGAGGAGAAGGGCGAGGAGGCACCGCTGCTGGCGGGGCGGCGGCCGTCGGCGTAGGATGGCGCCGGCGGGGGTAGGCCCAGGAGGAGGTCCGGGAAGTTGGGGTCGCGGACGTAGAGGGCGTGGAGGTTGGGCAAGCAGCCCGAGAGGAGGGAGCCGGCGAGGTAGTTGTAGTAGCTTGCGGTGACGCCCGCGTATTTTGGGGTGGACGGGGCTGCGGTGATTTCGAAATGCAGCGACTTGAGACTGGTGGAGCCGAGCGGCGGGATGTTGTGCGACCCGGCGGCGGCCGGCATGGTGGCGGCCACGCTGTCGATGAGGGACAGGTGCTTGAGCGAGGGGGCGTAGGCCATGAGGTCCTGCAGAACCCATGCCCGTACGCCGGTCCCGTTTAGGGTAAGCACCCTCAACGCCTGCTGGGCCTCGGGCACGACCAGCCACGCCTTGAGACCCTCAGAGGTGACGTTGGGGGTATCCGTAAGGATGAACTCCTCCACCGGCGGGAACGGCGGCAGCATCTCGTTCCACGCGAGCGTCTCGTCGGTGAAAGATGCCGACTGGCTGATCTTGAGCGCCCGCAGGTTGCCCAGATAGCCTAGCGCGTGACGCAACATGCCGGGCTCCATGTCGATCCGGATCAGTTCCAGCACCTCGAGTTTAGTCCACACCCTCCCCGTCGCAAGAGCCGGGAGGCTGTTCTCCGAACCTCCCATGTACGTCATCTTGCGCAGCTCGAGGCAGCGCGCCTGCACCTCCAGACGGAGGGTCATGAATGCCGGTTCGTCGGTGAAGAGGCCCTCGGGCAGATCGACGTAGTGCAGGTTGGGTGTCACGGCTATGGTCCGGGCCAGGTCGGCTTGGCAAGACTCGCGAAGCATGTATGGCATCTTGAGGAACTGGACGAGGCGGCCGCGGCGCACGGGGTCTTCGCGGAGGGTACGGCAGAGCAGCTTGAGGCGGGCCTGTGCCGGGTCCTCGGGCTCGCCGTTGCGGTCGAAGAAGGTCCGGCGTTTCCGCCGCTCGGCGAGGATGGCCTCGAGCTCGCAGTAGTGGACGCTGTCTATACGGATGCTGCGGTATCTGCCAGCGGGGAGGGTGTTTGGTTAGCGGGCTGTCACGACAGCACGAAGGGCATGGGTGGACGATTCGGACATACAGCAGCTTGACAGCCTCGGTCCTCCACCTCCTGCAGACGGCGACGCAACGCGCCAGGTCGCGCAGGTCGCACAGCATACAGCCATCTTCGACGGAGCTCTGCTCGCACGTGGCGTAGCTCTCGTCCACGCTGTGAGGGCAGATAAAGGCGAAGATGTTNTTGAAGGCGGCTTCCGGGAGGCGGGCGAGGAGGGTGGCCGAGACGCGGGTTGGCCTGGGTTGGAAGCGGGCGGACTGCGAGTAGTTTCTTGGGTCGTCGTAGGAGCCGAGTGGAGGAGAGCCGAAGGGCCGATTGCGGTCGGGCCGAGCGCCGGACTGGCCGTACCCGTATCCGCTGTGCGCCGAGGCCGACTGCTTGCCGTTGGTACTGCTGCTGAGGCTGCCGAAGCCCGGCATCCGGCCGTGGCCGCTGTTGCCGTTGCCNTCATCCTTCTTCTTGTCNTTCCTCCTGAAGAACTTCATTGTGCTCCGGGCTGCCGTGGCGATCCCCAGGAGAGGAGGGGTAACGGAGAGCGCAAGGCGAGTGGGAGCCGAGCGCGAGTCGAGTGGGAGTCGAGTGCGGGCGGGCAAGGTTGCAAGAGGCGGGGCTCAACGGGATTGATGATCAAAGCCCCCCCTCCCCTGTGGTTATTGACGAACGTTAGGCACGCACGCCCTCGCTGCCTTGTCTGGTTTGGGTCTGTAGTTTTGGGTGGCTGTCGGTGCTTTTCGCGAGGCGTCGAGGCAACCCAACCCCTGCAGAGTCAGCCTGGCAAATGAGCGGCTGTTGCGGCGTGTCAGCGGCCTTTTCGTGACGTTGCAGCGGCTTGCTGCTTGCGGCCTCAGCTGCACGAGCCCTGGAGGAGAGGCCAACCTTGAACACTTCAGATCATCGAGCAGCAGGTGGGCGCACACGGCCGAGGTGATGCTCTCACTCCAGTTCTCAGAAAGCACGACAAATAACAAAGAACTGTGCCGGTTACACGGCCGAGATGAGGCATGCCATTATATTGCATGTTTGTCTGCCCGAGGGATGTTTCCGAATGGAGGGGTCCCTGAATTCGGGGTGCAGCTGACGTTTGGTTCCGGGTTGGAGGTGCTGGAGTCGGTGCTTGTCCGTAAATTACAGGGCACTGCGAGACCCACTGTCCTGCATCCATTCCGCTGAGAAACCCACCGAGAGACCCTTTCTCACACCCGACCCCCGAGACAATGCAGCAGAGGTCAAAGCTTGTCATGGAAGTCAACCTGGAAATATATTTGGTACAGAATACAAGTAGCACATGATACACAGTAGATACCTTAAGTACAGAGTGTAACTCCACAAACACCGGGCCCGTCGCCAGTAATTACTCGTTCTCTCCCTCTCAGCGCGTTTCTCGTCCTGTGGGCGCCCATCATCCCGCCTCCAGTTTGGTACAAACCAGCGGTTACGGTTGAGGCCCGGACCAACCCTCCTTGACTCGCTATATACTGTTCTGATATCGATGACCAATCCTCCTAATACTGGCTGGCTAAGTAAAAGAGCAAAACGCTTTTATGCTGATGCAATTTTGTACGGCCATCGCCGCTGCGCAACAACCACCCCTCTGCTTGGGCTTGAGGCCATCAGTTGCCGTTGAGTGGGAGGCTGCCCTCGCCCGCCGCCTTCGTCCTCAGCGTCAGGGGGAACTCGTACTCATCGGGGTCTTCCTCCTCACTGCGCAGCAACATGTCAGCAAAAAAAGAGAGTTTGGACGTCTTCCCCGGGTTCGGCACTCACGGAAGCTTCCAGGCGACATAGTCCTCGGTGCTCAGCCCCTCGCGGCCCTCCTGGAGGCTTGCAAAGTCGCCCGGCGTCATCATGCCGGTCCTATCCCGCGGAGAGCCGGGGACCGAGAACGGCCTCGAGATCTTCTGGTCCACCCCGGGGATGAAGTCCTCCTCCTCCTCGCCGTTGAACGACGTCGGGTACGCCCGCCGCAGCGCGAGCTGGCGCGCCTTGACGTACTCCATACCCATCCGCTTCCAGTCGAGCAGGTCGCTGAGGCGCTCCGTCCGGTTCCGCTGGTTGATGCGCTGCCTGCGGCTCTTCTGCGCAAAGTCAAACATTTGCGACGCGAGCTGGTTGACCGAGTCGTCCACGCCCTTGGTGCGGCGGTCCACGATATAGATGCCGTAGTCGCTCGAGTTCTCGATCAGCTCCTCCATGTAGCAGCCGAACCCGGAGAGGTTGGTCGTGATGCTCGGCACCCCCATCACCGTGCACTCGGCGGGCGTGTAACCCCACGGCTCGTAGTACGACGCGAACACGCCCAGGTGCGTGCCTCGCACAAAGTCGTCGTAGTCGAGCGGCAGCACCGGGTTCGCAGAGTTGAGGAACTCGGGGTGGAACACGATCTTGACTCGGTCGCTGGGATGGTTGAACAGCTGCACCCGCCGGATCTGGTTCAGGATCGGGTCCTCGTGGTCGTTGAGCATGTTGTGCGTGACAATCGGCGGCAGCCCGTGCCTCTTCATGGCGAACAGCCGCCGGCGGAGCAGCACACGGTCCTGGCTGGTGATCAGCTCCTTCTCTTCGGGCATCGGATCACCGTCATGCCACTTGAGGGACCGCTCAAAGATACGACGGCCGATGTTCCTCTCGATCGTGTCCACCGTGTCCCGCAGGGACTTGATGACGGCCTGGCCCTTCAACGCTTCCACCGTCAGCGACGAAGTCTGCGCCGGCATGATGACGAAGGCGACGACCGTTGTCTTGCTGCCGACCGCCTTGAGCCGGTGGTTCAGCCGCGCCAGCGACTCGATAAACATGTCGACGCCCTTATTCCTGTATTCGTACCGTCCCGCCGTGAAGAAGTACAGCGTGTTCTCTGGATCGAAGTCGTAATGACCATAGAAGTGGCCCCGCACGAAGTCGTGGATCTTCTCCTTGGACTGCTGGTGCAGGTTCTGGAACTCGTGGACGGCCGAGAACTTTGTGACATTGAGTCCGTTGGGAAGGACTCCATCGGGCTTGCGCTTGAGCAGGTGCTCGCTCTCGTAGGCGGTGATGTGGGACACGGTGGTGAAGACGTCGCAAGAATGCGTGGCGGCTCGCTCGATGCAGTACCGGTGGTAGATTCCACGCTTGCCCGCCTCGGCGTCGACGTCGAAGTGCTGGAGGTTGTTGTAGAAGTCAACCGAACCGGCGCACAGGTATCTGCCGAGCAGTGTCGCGTGGGTCGTGAAGATGGTGGTCACATCGATCTGCCGCTTCCTGCACAGGGGCAGCGCCACGCCTGCCAGCCACTCGTGGAAGTGCGCGATGACTGCCTTCTTCTTCTCGTGGCTTACAAACTACGGGGGGGGGGGATCAGTCAGCCGGGTTGTTTCCAAGGGCGCACAATACAAGCAGCAGAGTACTAACCTCCCCGAGAAACCATGCAACGAGGTAGCCAAACACAATGGCTTCGTTGGTCTCATCGTCGTTGTCGGGCGACGGAATGGAAGCAGCATTCCACAGATCCGCCTTCCACTCGTTCATGTAGCTGTACGCTGTCTTGGTATCGAAGAGAAGGACCCGGGGGGCTCCCTCGATCAACCAGCGGCCGTACAATATGCCAATGCCGCGCTCCTTCATGGACTGGATTGTCGCCGCGAGTTCGGGGTTGGTGGGCTCCATCTCTTCGACCTCGACGGCCGCCTAGAAACAACAACAAAAAACCTGTCAGAACTTCCATACCAACAGGAAAGCCTCCCACGAGGGCAGCGGAGCTGGCAACGTACCGACTGATGGTTGAGAGGCCCAATGAGTGTGTAACGATCGCCATATTCAGCCGTTGTCACCGGGGCCTTGGACTTGATGACCGAGTAGATGCCGCCGACTGGGAACGGGTTAGCCGGGGGCTGTCAACCTGCTGCCAGGGCGCAGGGAGGCGAGCCTACCTCGATGCGCAACTTCTGTCGCGATCTCAAACAGCAGATGGTTCTTGACCTCGCGCGGCGCGCGGTCTATCTCTTCACTCGCCATTGCGAATTGATTGGGCGCCGAGTAAGAAATTGTTGTCTGGGACAGCAGCAGACAGTGTCAGAAGAGGGAAAAGGGGATGAAGCAAGATGAATCAATTTGCGATTGTCGGTCTGCTGCAAGGTTCGAGGCTCGCGGACGTGGACTCGGAGCGGAGGGGGTGGCCCACCAACCGATAAGCTAGGGGCAGCGTACACAGCCGGGACTAGCTCTTTATTTGGGCGGAATAAACGCTCAAGATGACGAAGGGGTATTTCTCTCAGGAATCCTAGCGAGGAATGGTCGGAGCGAGCCGAGATTGAGGTCCGGACGAAGGCGGGTCGCTGGGTGTTTATACGGCCGGATGCAGGGCAGGGCGGCGGGGTGACGTCGGATGCAGCTTGCATGCAGCGTGCTGGGCCGCAGGAAATGCTGAGTCGAACGGCAAAGCCGCGTTGGCAGCAGACGAGATCCCGAATAGGATCACTGGGAGGCGGAAGGGGGAGGCGTGTGCCGCAGGTGTTTGTTGGTGATGAGAGCTGACCGCTGGAAGGTTCCCCGGTTGTTGTATTTATTCCGTAGAAATACCTTGGTGCATACCCTGACTGGCTTACAGGCTTTTGCCGGTGGTTGGTGTCGGCGCCGTCGTGGTTGGCGGCAGGGCAGCGCGGTCAGGGGCGGATGGAGGGGCCCTAATCGGGCGCTAATGCCAGGCGACAGGGGGGAGCTTTTCACAGCTAGCGAGCTGTTTGCCACCCCGTATCCGCAAGGTTAAATTCAGCCCTGCGTTTTGGAGGGGCATGGCTCCCAAGCTCGTCTCCTAGCTACCACCTATTCTGTATTCGGTACGAAGCGCAGAGCAGAGAGTGGCCTGGGCCCCGTGGTATTCCGTACCTAGCACGCCTCCAACCGTGTTTCACGACTTGCATTCCCTTGGCCACCCTCACAACAACCCGCTTGCCCTTCTCCCGCAGGCGAGGCGAACCGCCACCGTTATCTTTCTTTTCGGACAGTAATTGCCTCGCTCACCGTCAATCCGGCTCGAACTCCCGAGTCCCGGGTGCCACGGGGAAAGGCCTTTCCCGCTGGTTAGTGATACGTTTCCAATGCCCTGCTGTGTAAGTCCATAGTATGGCATTACACAATACCGCGCGTCATGTCATCCTGCCGATCGGACAAGGGTGGTGGATCCGGCTCCACTCAGCCCAACCCATGACGACATTGGTGCCTGCGGTGTCGGGGTCCAGCACCGCACCTCAGGTTTCACAACTCCACCAACCTGCAGGTGAGTGAAACTGCATTCATAACTCTTCGTAAGGGCTCACGTGGGGCTCCCATTGGCGGCATGGCCGCAACCAGTGTACACAGTATTCTTCAGTGTATTCAATCCTCGAATTGTTTCCCGGCCCTTCTCCTGATACATATCTAGGTGGCTGTTTATCTGGCGATTTTAAAGCTGTGGCAGGATGGATCAGCTTGCTGTCGACCGACTCCCTGGGATCCGGCTCGCCTCTCAACGCAAATCATTACATATTCTGTACTTGCAGCTCAATCAGGAGCCGGGCATTTACCCCTCAATTCCTTCTCATGCTTGCTTGGAAGCTTGGCCAGGAGGCCAATCCCTCGTCGCTCCGTTCTTACATCCCAAGAACAAGTCTTCGCTTGCGACAGCTGATCGTCACATCTACCCAACTCCTGTTGATGGGCGCTGGAGGTGTTCACGGGACTGTCGTCAGTTGATCTTTTCTGGACCATGACCCCACCGAACTGATCAGCAACAATGGCATTGTCCGGGGCGCTACAGAGATGGAACAAAGGAACCGGGTCGCAGCAAGTCCCTGGGTGATCTCATGGTCCTCGTTGGGTCCCCTGCTCATGGCATGAAACTACAAGCACGACACAAACAATGACAGCAATGAGATATTAAGACCTAAATGCTTTCTCCCACGAGGTGAAGTTGACACCCCCCGCCCTGACTCGTAAACCACTTCCCATCTAGCTGGGTAGGCAGGCAGGTGGTTGAAGATAATTCGCGGCCGAGACTAACTGGGCACAGGTATTTGTCATTGAGGAAACCCTAACCACCAGTGCCTTGCTGTAGCAACCATGGCACGCCATACTCGCAGAGGTCGAAGAGGCAACAACACGGACCGCAACGACCACCTCGGTGGATATCGAATCAGGAAGCACCAGCACAGCAGACACCAGGACTATGAACGCCAGGACTACGAACGCCAGGACGGGCAATTCCGGAATGATGGGAACCAGCCCGGGGCCTGGGTCGATCGCGGACACTGGAATCGCGGCAGTGATGGCTGGCACCACAACCAGCATCACAACCACGACCAAGGCAACAATACCAACAACAATGACAGAGACAAACCCAGGGGCGGCCGGAACGGCCACAACAACAACCCGCAGCCGCTCTTGACCCGATGCCTTCTCGAGCTTCTGCGGACGGAAACCTCCGAGACGGCGCTTAAGGCCTTGGCCTCCACGACCGCCGTGTTGTTAAACTTGACAGTGGTCAAGCTCCAAACAAAAGATAAGAGCGCGTGGGAAATCGCACGGAAGCTGGATATTTCGTTGAGGGCCAGTATGCAACTACGCGAACTCAGTCAGACGTTGATCGACGGAGCTCTGGGACCCGATCCCACAGGCAATATACTCATGCTTGATGCCGACGCCTACGCCACTCTCTTCACCGAACAAAACCAAAGCGCCAATGCTCTCTTGAACGAGCCCATAGTGGTGGCATGGGAGCTTATGGAAAACCAGCTCAGTGACACCTGAGGGGCTGGCTCCCAGTTGGTTCTCACGGAAAGGTACCAGGGCCGCCGCTTTCGTAATTGGTGTATTACAGAATGCATAACGTTCGTCCCCGGAGGAGGATCTCTTATCATCACTAATAAGTTCCGCGTTCCATCATATGACCATTTATCACTGCGTGTTAACCAAGGAGGAACATGGGTCGGAAGTACCCGACGCCCCTGTTGTGAGAAGTAAAAATAGCATACAGTAACGTACCTACGTCGTACTGTTGGCAAGACAAAACGAGGCACGGGATGATTGGCCCATAGTTGATACAAAAAATAAGATAAAAGCCGAAAAATATATTGAAAAATGAAAACAAGTGATAAAGCCAGCCCATTTTTGATGGACAGTAGAAATCAGTGGTAGTTATGGAAGGAAAACTTCCAGGTTGATGGTCTTGTGAACGAGCCTCGAACTGGCTGGATGGTGTTTGGTGGTCCGGCCAAGCAAGTCACGTGGATCTCAATCTGGTCTGTGCGCAGTCCTCCGAATTCCGACTCTTGGTCGGGCGCAAAGACTGTCTCCCTCATCTCTGCTCCCAGTTCCGTGACCCAAATTCCTCCCTCACAACATCATGATCGCCGCCCTCGACCAGGCGCATCCGGTGCATTTGCCATGGCTTCCATAGTACCGGCGGCTAGACATCGGCGCCCATCGACAAAGCTATTGATCCAGCACACTTCGCCCTCGTTTCGGAAGCACCTGAAAACCGGCTGAGCTCTGTTCAATTACCGGCCACCGGACATAGCCTTCGTTCGACCCCTTCGCAGGATGCGGGGTGTGCCAACACACCAGCCAGAAGGGATGCCCGATTTTTGGTCGCACCGATGCCGACACAAGTCCATGCCGACTCCAACCCAAGGTTGAGGATGTTTGCTTGGTTTTCCCGGCGACGGAGTCGGGTAGAATAGCGCCAAACACGATTTCCGACCCCCCCACTCCTCGACAACTACACAGGTGGCTGAGCAACACCATCCGTATGCCTCACCAAACATCGCCACAATGGTTGGTGGCTACGTGTGCCTTCCGGTGGCCGCGGCATGCAGAACCGGATGGTCTGCGACAAGAATCGGATATCTGCGCCTGAGCCCGCTCCGGAGTGCCGAGTACGACAGCATCCGAAAGAGCTTGCTGTGTGGGTCTAACATTGCGGCATTCCATACACGGCGGACTCTAGCAATCCGTATGGACTCGTCCATGACCACATCTTGGTACGACGCGATGCAGGCACCTGGGACGACACTTTGGCGGAGGGTCAGAATGATGCCGCCCACCGCTCCACGTTCTTGGGCACGGTTGAATGCCCCGCCAAATGGCTGGCAGTATCATCAAAGTGTCACCACGAGGCTTCAGCGGGGTCTAAAACCCAAGACAACCCTGCTGGACCGCCGATCCCCGGGAGCCGGCGATGCGGTCACCTTCTCTCGCTGCCCCGCCGTGTCCGTGATGGGGTGATGAAGGCAACCAACCGTCACCGCACTAACGTTGTGAAGCTGGTCCGTGACTCCGTGGTCACCCGATGCAAGCAAAGCTGGCGTCTCGCCAGGTGGGATGGAAACTGGGCTGCAGTCGTAAAGCATATCTTGCCGTATATAGTGGTCTCTGCTTGGTGACCGACTGCTTGCAAGCTCCCAGCATGTTCCGGCTTGGGAACTTTGCAGGCGTGGATTGATAAAAAAGGGTATGGCTCTGGGGGTTTGGAAGGGGGAGGGTGGTCGCGGACGATGGCGGATGAGGTCCCTCAACATCGTGCTTCATTATGTGGGGGATTGGAAGGCTGACTCCCAACGGGCGAGCGAGTGCACAAGTTGGGGCGGCACAACAGCGGGCCGCTCCAGGACGGCTTGGAGACTGCCGGCTCTGATCCCGATGGCATATGGGGGCGGATATCACCAAGCAGGGCTGCCGTCCACTCTGCAAACGGTTTCGCGATGTGTGGGAAAGTTGCCCTCGCTGCGCACTGGGCCTGCATCGACGGCAGCACTCGCGGAGCTTTCGGAATCGGCAGTTTGTTTGCTTCAGCGGCAATCGACAACAACGAACGTGAAGGGAGGGCCTTGGACTCGAAAAACACTCTCCGCTGGTCGAGTCTGTTTCGCGGGGACATTGAATCACGACTGGTGTCGGTGGTTTGCATCATTCATTCCTCACCCCTCGCAGACGTTCCTCGGCGTGTCGGCACTTTGGGAGGAACTTGAATACCTGCATGGGGACGGGGCTCGCCCGAGGTTGTTTCTTTCTGGCTGGCTGGCACCTTGGGCACTTTTCAACCTCGTGGGCTTATCTCGAAGTCGGCTGGTTGTTGGCGCACTGTTTGAGCTGGGCGGGCATCCGGATCTGGGGTGAGGTGCGCGCGATTGGAGCGCAATTGGATGGTCTGCTGCTGAGTGAGAGACCGACTGGGCAGGGCGTCGCAGCAGCACCCGCTGCAGCACCCAGCGCTGTCGTGGCAGTGGGTTGGCCCCGGCTGACCAAGCTGACAGCATGCGTCTCCAGCACGCCCGCAGCACGCCCACAGCGGTTGATCCGCGAGTGCCGACCCCTGTCGCTCGGCCAAGCCCGCCGCCGCCTTGACCAACCCAGGTAAGGTAAAACTCAAATGTCGAATCTCGCCCGCGATGGACAACCTTGCACACCATCGGCGCCGAAACAACGCTGCATCGCCAAATGGCAGCAGGAGTCACCGAGACAACCAGCGCCGCCGTCAGGACGGGAATGACCTCGGCATGACGACTTCACGAAGACCCGCCTCGCCCGCCGCTGTTGCTGTGAATCGGTCGTCAGAATCCGCAAAGGAGCGTGAGCGTGAGCGAGAGCGAGAGCGAGAGCGCGAGCGAGCCCGGAAGCATTATCGCACAGAGAGGTCCTCCTCCTCCAGGCCTCCTGCTGCACCTCCCGCCGCGCCTCCTGCGTCGCAGCAGCAGCAGCCTCGACGCCGCTCGACCGACCCATCGCAACCCGATCCCCAGCTTCGCCGTCGCGGTCGGACACGCAGTCCTGAGCGCCGCGGTGGCCGCCCGACCCAGCCGTCCCATCGCTCTCCACACCGTCGCCGGGACCGTTCCCGCGAACCCCCTCGCCACCGCGAGCCTCGAGGCTCTCCAGATCGCCGTCCCGCCGACCACAACCCGACACGGTCCAGGAAAGACGATTACGAGCGCCCAGATCCCCACGGCAGGCGTCGTGCGTCGCGGTCGCCGGATCCAAGCAAGCGCCGACGCAGCCCAAGCCCGTCGTTTGGTGGAGAGTCGCAGCCAAAGAAGGCCCGACGAGACGCCAGTCCAGCAAGGCCAGAGAAGGGCGTGCCACCGAAATCTGTACAGTCCAAGACTCATCGTGGCCCGTCTCCTCTTCCGCACCGCCCCCGCTCTCCTGCAGCCCACGACCGGCGTGCGCGGCCAAGTAAACGGCCTGGCCGGTCCAGGTCCCCCAGCCCCCCACGCCGACAACATAGGTCTCGCTCGCCGCGTGACGGCCGCCCCCCTCGATCGGAAGTCGAGGACCGAACCCGTAATCGAAGCAGGTCCCCGAGGCATCGGCACCGGTCGCCTCGCCCCGATCCTAGAAATCGGCCGAGATCACGCTCTCGCAGTGCCCGCAACGCTCCTACGGGGGAGATCAGACCGCCGACTTCATCCGATACAGGGTCGCGGCGAAGGGCAAGCCCTGATCGGGTTTCCTCCCGCGCACCCCACGCATCAGGCCCACCCCCACCCGCTTCACCACAGGGAGGAGGGCGACGCCGAAACTCCAAGCCAAGCAACAAGGGAAGGAGCCCTGAGAGATCACGATCATCCAAGACGTTTGACCCTACTTCGGGTGCCAACAGCGTCGAGGTGAATATGTCGGCCAGGGGCGGTTACCGTGGAGGTTTCAATCCCCAATCACAACCTGGCTATCCAAAAGGGCAGTATGACGCCCGCGGCTACGGCCAGGCCTCAGGACACGGAACGCCCACGTCGTCCTTCCACGGCTCCCCGACAGCCCAGTCGCCATACGGCGGGAGCGGACGTGGCTGGGGCAACCAAGCGCAGTTTTCTCCTCAAGGGTAAGTCCTGTTCGACCTCAGGTGCTGGTTTCTCTTTCAGGGCATCTATCCACTAACCAGGAGCACAGCAGCCAATTCTCGCCGCCCTATCCGCAAAACAATTATGGGCCTCCCTCGGGCCCCCAGGGACATTATCACAACAGCCAGGCGCAGTCTCCTCCGTACGCCCCCACCGGGCCTTCTTCCCAGTACCCCTCAGGACCGTACCGTGGCGGCCACAGGGGTGGCTCGTTCCGAGGCAGCCCGTTCAATGGCCGTGGAGGAGGGGCCCGAGGTGGCTTCAAGAGTACACAATGGCACCCTCAAGTCAGCAATGGTCGAGCTCCGCCTGCCGAGGGCTCGGATCCGTCTCACACCACCCCCCATCAGTCTCCTCACAGCCATGCCGAAGACCCATCGGAGAAAGGCGATACCTCGATGGCAGGCAGCGATAACCCCTTCAGGCCCTCCAAAGATCTGCAAGTCGAGGACACCAGCAAGGAGGAACCGCCGCAAGAAGACAAGATGGCTCCCCCCAGCCGACCGCCTCCGACCGGGCCGCAATCCACCACACCTAATAAGTTTAGTTTTAGTATGAAGAACGCGGCAAAGCCGGCGATGGCAGCTCCAAGGCCCGAGATATCCTCCAAATTCAATGCAGCACCGGCATCGCGAGAGCCTCCGACCAAGCCAGCAGCAGCACAAAAACCACCTCCAACACGACCAGAGCGAGACCGAGGCGGGGTTCCAAAGAATGCCCCCACGGAGCCAGCATCAGCACGATCCCGTCCAGGTGTGCCCACCGGCCCCAGCGATCGCAGGCCTCCTGAGCCCGCCAGGCAGCCCGACACAGCACCGAGAACACGAACGGTGAAGAAGATCGTGAAGCGTCTAAAGGAAAAGCCGATTCTCCCACCCGACTTGGCAACCTCCAAGTCGGTGTTCTTCCGGAAGCCAGGGAACGAATCGGTTGTGGGCTCCGGAACATACGGAAAAGTCTTCAAGGGACTCAACGTATACACCAAGAAGCTCGTGGCTTTGAAGAAGATCCGGATGGAGGGCGAGAGGGATGGCTTCCCGGTCACCGCTGTGCGAGAGATCAAACTCCTTCGCTCGCTGGGCCACAAGAACATCGTCCAACTCCAGGAGGTCATGGTCGAGGCCAACGACTGTTTCATGGTGTTTGAGTACCTGTCACACGACTTGACGGGTCTCCTCAACCACCCGACATACACGCTGGAACCGGGCCACAGGAAGCACTTGGCCCAGCAACTCTTTGAGGGGCTCGACTACCTCCACACTCGCGGTGTCCTACACCGTGACATCAAGGCCGCCAACATTTTGGTGAGCAACGAGGGCGTTCTGAAGCTTGCCGACTTTGGCCTCGCCCGCTTTTACGCAAAACATCACCAGCTAGATTACACCAATCGTGTGATCACCATCTGGTACCGGTCACCAGAACTGCTTCTCGGGGAGACGCAGTATGGCCCGGCAGTGGACATCTGGAGCGCCGCCTGCGTTCTGGTGGAGATTTTCACCAAGCGGGCCATTTTCCCCGGGGATGGAAGTGAGATCAACCAACTGGAAAAGATCCATGCCGTGCTCGGAACCCCCAACGTGAAAGACTGGCCGAATCTGGTTGAGATGCCTTGGTTCGCTCTCCTCCGGCCGACCTACCGGAAGCCAAATGTCTTTGAGGACAAGTACAAGGACCAACTAACCACCGCCGCCTTCGACCTTCTTGCCTCCATGTTCCGCTATGATCCGGACACACGCCCGACCGCCTCCGAGGTCTTAAACCACCCCTACTTCACGACCGAAGAGCCCGCCCCACGGCAGGCGATTGAGTAAGTACCTCATTGATCTCTAGACTGCTTACTTTGATACTGACATGAATGGCTGTAGACTGAAGGACATTGGCGGCGAGTGGCACGAGCTCGAATCCAAAGCTCTCCGGCGTGAAAAGGAGAAGAAGGACAAGGAGCGGGAAAAGGAGCGAACACGTGCCGCCCAGCAACAGTCCGGGTCGAAAGACGAGGGCCAGGACACCAGCAGCGCTCGCGAGAGGGAACGGAAACGGCCGAATGAGGGCGGTGACAAACAACGAGAGGCCAAGAGGCCGCATATTTGAGGCCGGAGCCAACAACTCGGTTCCGAGTCACAATCTCGGCGAACCTTGGGAAGGGTACACCTGCGCGTTGCACACACAGGGGTTTGAGAAACATGGGTGGGAGCGAATGAATGTACGACTACTTTTGTTATGGGCCTACATAAAGAAGGTCATGATCCTGTTTGACGGATGGGCATGGATATAGTTGCGCCTGATGCGGATCAGGGGAGCATATATAATTCCGCAACATGTCATTGCAAGCACAGCAGGGGGCAAACGACCTTTGTGGATATAAATCAAGGCTGAAGGCGTTGTCATACCCTCGAGGAAGCGTTGACTGTCGATGTATTTCGGTTCCCAATCTATTTCCACTTCCAATATGGTTCAACTCCCAGTCTGGTTATGGAAGCCATCCAGTCTCATACGATATCCGCCAAGGTTCAGTGTCGTTGAAGACAGCAGAATGATATCATCATACAACACTATATAAACAGAATCCCTACTCTGGGCTTCTCGTTTTGACCCAAGACACAACCCGGTCTTGACCTACTCCATCCCGGTTCACACCTATATCAGAGCCTGCTCCAACCTGGATAGAACCTAGCACGAACCCGAACTCAAGCCACATGTCTGACCGGCTTTGAAGTCGCAGTAAGATAGACCCAGCACTCAGTGAATCCAAATTCTGTATTCTCAAGTGTAAACAGCGACTCTTTCAAGTCTCAACTAGATGTGACCCAGAACCCGACCAGTCCAAAACTGGACAAATCCCAGACAGAGCCTGGCACCAAGCCGAACCGAAACTCGAGCTATATTCTCTTGACGTTGAAATGACATAAAAAACCCGACTTGAAACTGGATACAGGACAGCACTGAATCAAGCCAATATCTGTATTCAGTAGATGTTACCAGCAATACTTTGAAGTCTCAACTAGATATCACCTAGCACCCACTCATTCCAAACCCGGATACAACCCAGTCCAAACCCAAACTCAACCCCTCTCGCTTTTTCCAATGGTATCAAGAAAGAAACCCAGCACAAATCCAGACAAAACTCCGATGTCTCCCATCATACAACTGGATAGGTATCCTTCACCCAGGCGAGGAGACAACATCCGACCCCTGCGCTGAATAATAATCCGTTTTTTGGACACACAATCTCAACCGACCCAAGCCCAGGCTTGTCCACCCAACAAACTGCCGTTGACTGTCTTCACTACCCGAGTGAAAGAGAGAAAAAGCACGGAGAAGAAAAAAAGAGCCCGGCATTACCATCCCCTCGTCACACTCATACAGCAGTTCATCACAACACATCCTCCACCTCGCCCAGCTTTTCCCACATATACCCTACCGTACCATAACCACCCAAGACAGAGCCCCTGTCCCATGCAAAACAAAAACACCCTCAGCCACTCCTCTCGTCCTCTCTTCCTCTCTCTTCCTCTGTCTTCCTCTCTCTTTCTCTCTCATTCCCTTCTTTTCTCCGCAATCTTCTTCCCACAAACAAGGAACCTACCCCCCCGCC
>FJWA01003832.1_pt1 | contig 16006 bp, 15 predicted proteins | sample 1011891 | NCBI WGS metagenome assembly FJWA01 (sample SAMEA3912450, study PRJEB9761) | metagenome | biome: forest; material: soil | place: USA | collected 2011-06-22 | depth 0.1 m
AAATGTTTGTTTCCTCAGCAAACCACACGACTATCCTGATACATGAAATAATCTTCGATCTTCACAAAATCCCAGAGCGCGGCTTCAACACTCTCGTCTCCAGACCCTGAGATTTCGACGACATTTTGGGTCGTCACGTCAGCAGCCATGCGCATCCGAGTCCACCAGCGGATCGACAACAGCTGATAGCCCCCCTCTGGATGCCCTCTCAAGTCGAAGCACTGCCGCGTCCGGTGTTCTGTAGCCGCGGCTCTGAAGCCCCCTCGATCATCACGTCCAAGGTAAACACCCGAACTTGTCTCCCGGAAACCAAGCCATCCATCCTCATTCTCAACGCAAGCCCAATGCCAACCGCAACCGGTCAGATCCATGGCCCGCTTCAGCACTAAACGGCCATTCTCTCGCGCCAGAACCCAATCTGAGGCCCGATGTCTGATCATGTATGCCCGGCCGGGCCAAGGGACACATTCTATCGCCGAGACCTGGCCCTCAAGCCCTAGCTCAGGCACGGTATCGGTCGTATGTGTCGGCGTATCGAGAAGTGCATGGTCATCTCTTTGTTGGGACTCGGTGTCGTCCTCGATCATTGCCGCGGACAGAAGGCGTGTCGTTGAGTCGGGGGGTTATTTTTGGAGCTTCGCACGAAACCGCGGACTCGATGAGTAGGGGTGAGTTTCAGAGGCACACATTTCTTGGTTCTCACAACCACAGGCAGGACTGACTTGAAATAGGAATTAAACACACGCCCCGTGCACCTCGTGTTTGACGTCACTCAACAGCGAGACTGCCTGACCGCTTGGGAGACGTGCGTTGACGTGGCAGGCTTGTTTTGACCCTTGACCTATGCCCCGTGCGGGATGCTTTCTCACCACGAGGCTGGTACAGGCATCGGCAAGCGGCGAGAGGTGTTTCTGACTAGATTATTCGCCGAAGAGCTTGAAATGCCGGCTATGAATGGTAGCAACATTCCAACAGAGCTCGCATCAAGAAACCCTCGGCTTCTTGGTCCCGACCTTGGTGGGAACACCATCGATTTTGGTCTCGAGGAATTTGCCAGACCGAGCCTCCCGGAGCCAAGAGACCTCAACGGGCGGCACGTGCTCTCGGACAAAGTCGACGAGCCCTTTGGCGTGTGGCGTGTCTTCCCGCAGCGCAACGCTGGAGACTCGAGGGATCCCGAGCGCCGCGCTCAGCCTGTCCTCGCAAGCCTTGGAGAAGCCGACCAACCGGATGGGTGTGTCGGATGACTGGGAGCGAGCGGCAAGGGCTACTATCTGGGGGAAATGGCAGTGAAAGGCCGAGGACTGGCCAGAGCGGGCCACGAAGACGACAGCATAGGGTCTGCTGTCACCGCCGTCGTCTGCTGCTCCCGATTTGGATGGCGCGCCTCCTGACGGCACCGCGGGCTTGTCCTTGCCGGACATGACTTGCAAGGACCGGGAGATTTTAGAGAGCCCGACATCGACGTGGCTAGCCAGTTCCGGCACAGGAGGGGCCGCTGTTGCCGCGACGGGCATTTCTACATCGTCCGTCTTTTTGGACCGTTTCCGTTTCCCTTTGGATGGAGTGATGAAGGACCTGCGATGAGCCCCAAGGGGCGCCAGAAGCCTGGGTGGGAACCGTGTCAGAAACCGGAGGAGGAACGATTTGGACCAGGCTTACTGGCAAAGGAGCTCTAGAACGGCATCCTGGTCGTCCTGGCTTATCTGCGGCCTTTCTATGTAGTCAGCAGACAGATCACACAAGCAAGTTGGAAGCTTTGAAGGGGCTCGCTGACCATTCGACTGTGGAATATGGCGTGTCGAGAGTGTGCACGATCCTTTTGCGCTCCATGGCCACACCGTCACTGTTACAAGCTTGTTGCAAGGCCAGCCAACCACTTGCCGTTCTCCCTCTCAAACGAACAGCCGGCTGCCGTGTCTGGGAGTCTGAGCTTTGTGGAGACAGGTAGCCCACACAGCTTGAGGCTGTACTTGCAACAAAGGATATTGGCGTTTGGAGGTCAAGTGAAGTGCATGACCAAGACAGCTGTTGGGTGTTGACCGTTGGGTGTTGGCCAGCTCAAGACGAATAAGTTTCGCAATGGAAGCCGCCTGACGCAGTTTCCGACTGTCTCGTTGTCTGATAAAACTGGCACAATGGGGTTTCGCTCTGTTGTCGTTTCTGTCGCTCTGTTCCGTTCGTCAATGCATGCAGATCAGGTTGCTTGGCTCCTTGATAGTGGGATTGCTTTGACAACCCATGGGCACCAAAAAAATGCTTGACAGGGATCATCCGCTGGCGCCACTCCGGCTGCTCCCGGACCGAGTCCCACAAATCTGCTGCTTGCCTGCTCGCTTCTGGATAACAACACGCTGCTGGTGTGCGATTAAGAGCTTGAACTTGAACCAGGTTCCTGTCGTCGTCATCGGATCAAGGCTTGACGAAGGCTCGTGAGCATTGAATAGGAGTCCTTCATCGGATCAGCAGTTATATTATACTGTCTAATAGATTGCCTTATGATTTGACATCTGAAGAGCTAGCTAATCTCCTGCCCAACATACCTTACCGCGAGCTTACCTGGGGAGAGGCGAGGTATGGAGACTGAGAGTGCGGACCTGGGCCCATTATGTCGAGACGGGCAGTGCGTCACCATCGAAGGCCGTGCTCGTGAGTCTGTGATTCCCTGTCCAGAGTCTTGAAAGCCGTTCCACTTCATTTACTGTAGGTCTTGGATGTAGGGCTGAAATGCAACACTCCTGCTCCTTGGGAAATAGGCAGTGCTAATGAACCCATGCGCTGTTCTGTGCAGTGTGCTGCTGTCAACTGAAACAGAGCAGGAAATTTGGAGCTGGAGGCCCCTCTCTAACGAACACCACCATGTTCTACATGGTAGCAACGGAGACGGACTCGGACGCCTACAGACAGATATGGAATGTCCCAACTCTCCATAGCGCCAGAAGATAAAAAAGCTAAGGCATCATTGGGAAATGTGCCATTAACAAGCCTCCTCAACCATTCCACTGAGCACGGGGGGAAGTTCGTGCGTAAAAGCTGTTAAGGGTTCGTTTGGGGAAGTTCGGACGTCAACATCTTGGGCGGCTAAGACCACGCCCTCCACTCAATAAATCCACACTCACGCCCGGCCGCGCTGCCACGCTTGGCTGTCCCGCGATTCCCATCCTCGCGCTGCGGGACCCCACGAGCCTTGACTTGCACCCACTCCAGCCTTAAATCATCCCCAGTGTTGCAGAGGGCTTCACATTACTACTCCTGCGCGAACCAGCCCTGGGAAATAATTATTCTTGCCCCTATCTACCGCGCGCCATTCGCCGTCTCTGCTCACCAGGTATGTGTTGGTTTTTTTCGTCCCGTCTTTCTCTTGCGGCGCTGCGTTTCGCCCTGTCTGCCTGTCAAGTCAACAGGCAGATCGCTGGCCAGCCTGCTCCAACAAACAGGCAAGCGGGCGTCTTCCAGAGCTACCCTGTTCACCCCTCCCTCCCCACTTCACCCAGGCATCTCACCGACCCCCTACCCAGCTCCCTGATACGCACCGAGGACCGCCCAGCAACAGTCCAGGCCGCGGGGATAGAGGCACAGCAGACGGCGAAGGGCAGAAGAGCTCAAAGACGGCGCGCCGTGATTGATTCTTCCAACCCATCGGCAAGCCGCTGTTTGCTGCCTCTTTGTTCTTTCTCCTGCTGCCTTGCCATTCATTCACCGGGGCAAACGCGTCCAACCACGGCTCTCCAAAACGCAGGCCCCAGGACCACCCCCCCCCCGGTGTAGCTTTCGGCTTTTTGGCTGGCTGCATCCGCTTCCAGGTTGTTTTCCCCAGCACAAGGACCTGGGAGCCACAGCCTCCCAAACCAAGCAATCCACCCCCACCTTGTTGCACATGCACCTATCACAAAACACCACCGCATGCTAACAACTGCGACATCAAGAAGCTGCCACCGAGCTTCCCTGAGCGGAGCTCAACCGTCTGCGGAGCTCAAACCGCCTTCCCCAGGTTTCCTCTCCGCATAAGCCCGATGGCTCAAGCATCGACAGCCGACCCGTCGAGAGAACGCGCCGTCTCTTCCGAGCCTTGCTCAACCCGCCCCAATCCCTTCGACGACAGCGACCTCTCCTCCCGCAAGCGCCGCCGTACGTCCTTGGCCAGCGACTCCCGCAGCCGGTCGGCCGAGACCCTCGATTATTCCCCAAGCTCACCCCACGAGCGCACGCCGCCACCCGAGCTTGGGGGCGATTCGGCCATGAAGATCGACTCGGAGCCTACCATTCCCTCCACACCCGAACCCCAGCAGCAGTCCGACCTGGAGCCTGCTTCGGGGCCGCGTTCCAGCCGTGTCACAATAAATGTCCGGACACCATCACATCCGCTCGATGCGATCCCTTCGTCGGCTCCCTCGCCCTCCCCCACATCGGCTACCCCGCCGCCGGCCACGACACCCCCGGCCGATGGTGGCGTAGACGAGCAGGGGGCGGTCACCGCGAACGGTGCGGCAGTTGACATTCCGGTGCCGTCGAGGTCGGACAGTGGGAGCCCGCCGATCGAGATAATCTCGGTAGGCGCTGAAGATGGTGCCGATTTCGAGGACGACGAGGCTATCACCATGTTGGACGAGTCTGGCCGATCCCTGGTATACGACCCTACCGTCTCGTTCCCTTTCCACGACACCACAGAGTCGTTTCTCGAGACCGTCATCCGGCTGTTGCAGTACCTGCCGACCCGTAAGTGTAGCCCCATCAACCCTGGGCGGTCACCACTGACTTGCATATCGCAGACGAGCAAGTGCCTCGCGCCTTCATCGAATGGATAGACAAGTATCTTGGCTACGTCAAGATTGCTTCTCCCCGTGCCATTGACGATTCCTACTTCTCATACCGGGAAATGTGGCAGTCTGTGCCCCAGTTACTACTCCACATGGTCAGCCGGAAGTGAGTCGCTCCGTGGTTTGGGAATTCGGGTAGCATGGTGACAAAAGTTGACACCAAATTCTAGGGCTCCATACCCGCGATCCAAGGACATGCGGCAGGACATCTTTGCTCTCTACAGGTCGTTTTCCCAGCTGGCGGCCTTCTTCGTCGAATTCGACCTCAGAGTCATACGGAGTCCGGCCTTGTCCGACCAAGGGCGTTTTCAGGCACTCGCCTCACCACCCTACCTCCACGCGCTTGGCGCTCTCGCACGTCGAGAAGAGGTGGCGATTCACACCTCACATCTGCGCAACGGAGACGATGATTGGAGCTACGTCGTCGAGATCGCTTCTGTCCTCGACACGTTCCAGAGCTTCCCAAAGGCTCAAGGCGGTGCACTCGCCCTTCTGAAACAACTGGGCCTGGCTGAGCTTCGTCTGGTGCCTCAGTTCCCCAAGCCGGCAACCGATAACCTCGGGAATATATGCCTTGTCGCGGGAAGCATCTTGAAATACGTCTTCCGCAGGGGGCATTACCCTGGCCAGCCGGTCACGCAGCTTACCAAGCTCACCGTTGGTCGCATGTATCCGTTCTTCACCACCATGTCGGCCATGTTGTCGGACATGGTCGACAAGAACCTCAACCAGCTCTCCCCCGAGGGGGCCGGAAACCTCATCGAAGGGCTGACAGAGATTTATCAAACCTGTCTCGCGACGACCGGCGTCGTCCCTCAGGATATCATCGATCAACACCTGCAAACCCACCCTCTCATCGCTGGGAGCCACATGCCGGAGGCGCTGGCCTGCCACTGGAAGTTCACCCACTTCGTCAAACTCATCAGGTCCGGGCAGATGCAATTGCGCGTTATGGCCGTGAGTACCATGTGCAGCGATCTGGTCGCCCTGTACCGCAAGAATGCCGATCCGTTCGGCGACGACGCTACCGCCGCTCTCTTGCAATTCATCGCCGACTTTCTCCTCCAGACAGGGCTGGTCAACTACATCCTCGGGCCGACATGCCACCCAGAGATTACCCTTGAGAGCAGCAATGTTATCGGGTTTCTGGTCGTCTCCAACACGTATTCACGCGCGCACACAGACGCCCTCTGGCAGACCGTCACGTCGACGCAGGATCCGCGCGTATCGGATGCGCTCATTCGCATGATGGGCCGTATCTCCAATCTCTTCTCCCAGGAGACTTTGATGTACTTTCTGGAGAAGCTGAAAACGGTGCCCGTGGAACTATTCAGCTCAACCACACGGGAGTTCTGCGACCAAACTCTGAAACAACTCCTCTCCCGATTCCCAGACAGCCTCCTCACCGATTCCGCGCCCTTCGACGTGTGCATCCGCCTCATCCGCCAGTCTTCGGGCTTCGGGTCGCAGTCGCCGGTTGCCTATCCCGACATCCAGCAGTTTGCGATCCAGAAGCTCGATAGCATACTGAACAACGGGCCGGATCAGGAGGGCCGTTGGAAGATTTACCAGAGCTGCTTGAGCGACATCGCCGAGCGCTCCCCGTCTACGCTCGGCAGCCTCTGGGTCCTCAAGATGGCGACCCGTTTCTACCACGTCCGAGACCTGCACGAGTTGGCTTCTGTGCATGATTTGACGAAACTCTTGGTCGAGGAGCTCGCAGCCGCGGTTCCCGCCGCAAAGGCCGCGGGCTTCCCGGCCGTCGTCAGTGGGGCCCAGAACGCTCCTCGCAAGGAGCTTCTCATGGCGCTGATATTCCAGGAGCCCACATCCATCACGCAGGACCTCGGAAAGAAGCTCTGGGACCTGCTAGTTGGCTCAGAAGCCGCGTGTCAGGAGGACCGAGATGTCGCGTGGCAAATTCTGACCGTTGCCATGAAGCGGAGCCTGGGCGATAACCCCTTTACCTCAACCTGCTTTGCCGAGTACCTCCCTGCCTTGGATCCTCAGCTTTTCTGTCAAGGAGCCCTTGATTTTGTCCGAGAGGGAGTCATACCGCTGGTAAACGACCCGGCCAGCATTGTGCTGGACGACGACGACAACCCTCGTCACTCCGGAATCGAAATGCTGTGGCGGATCGCCCTGACCGCGCCAACGGGCACAGTCGAGCAACGGGCGATTCATGCGCTGGTCAATGACGTCTACATCGACAGCCGATCCATCCAGTCGTTCTCGCATTTTCGGGCTCGCAAAGTACATCTGGTCCTTGTTGGTCGTTGCCTTGACCAGCTGTCCTCCGCCGCCTCAAGGTTGAAGGCTTTTGCCGATGGCACTGGGAGCGGCGACGACGACTCCATGGTGGTAGTCGCCACGGACCAACAGATTCAGGAGCAGGAGCTGTTGTTCATCCGCTCCCTGGCAGTCTTGAGAGAGTTCCACCATCTTCACCAAGCGAGGCCCGAGTTCTCTGCGCCCGACATGAGATCGCTCATTCTAGACTCTCCAAAGGACGTCGAGGGTGAGTCGGCAGAGCTCAAGTACCAGTCGTTCGACGGTGATAGCCAGACTACGGTTATGCCCCTGAACATTGGCAAGCGCAACACCGCTGCCTCGCTGCTCGCAAGCTTGCGTGAGGCCACAGGCTTTGAAAGCTACCGGATCTACTACCGAGGGCGGCCGTTTGTTCCACAGGAAAGCGACATCTGCAAGTCCCTTGAGGACCTCCAAATCCACAACGGCATCATCCTGGTCAAGAAGGAACCCGAGGTCGCTGCCTCACCAAGGGTTCCTCAAGGCGCTTCTCCGGTTGAAATCGAGATTCTGAGCCATTTCGACGAGTTGTGGGAATACCTTTCAATGGAAGAAAAGCTCGCTCGCGAGGTGAGCCCCCGCCCCCAGCTGAATAGCTTGCTTCTGAACGACAGTGCTGACCGTGGCATGCGTAGATTTACGGCTTCCTGGTAAAACTCCCTACCGACGAGAAAGCACTAGAGGCCATCGACAATCCTTTGCTGTCGCACACGGACACCTTCCCTCTGGGCCAGCCGTTTAAGTCGCTCTACGCCGTTCATGCTCTCCACGACTACCTCAGCCCGTGGCAGCCAAGGCCCACTACCCCTCAGCTCGATGACCTGTCTCCTGAGACGGATGCGTGCCCCAGCCCACGTGCAGCTTCGCTGATTCGAACCATGTCCCTCGTCGTCATGGCAATCTCGGACCCTCAGGTTGCTGCTCAGTGCCCGAACCGGGAGCTCCAGATCGAGCTTGGTTCCGCTCTTGTGGAGCTCTTCGTTGCTCTTCTTGGAGGTATTCTTCAGCCCCAACCCCGGCCGTTCCCCTTTACCTTTACTGATGCAGCATGTCTAGATTCCGAACTTCCGGCGGCGGCAGCGGAGTTTCTTGATGCGCCCTTGTTCGACCGCTTGCTAGTGATCCTATCGGTGGCTGTCTCGGCGACCTCCACAGAGAACGCTACCAACCATGTGTCTCTCTGCCTTCAGAGCATCCTGGAGTCATGCTCCCTAAGCGATGACTTCATGGCAGCCTTTTGCATCCACCCAGAAGTTCCACGCCTGTTTGAGGACCTTCTTCTCAATGATCCGCAGACTGCAGTCAGGCAAAACACCGCTGTGCTCATCCGTCAAAAGATTGGTACAGAGGGTGAAAGGTGCGGAGACTCTACCTGCCCCCCGTGCTCACCCGGTCTCTCTGACACCTCTGTTCTCGTTAACAGCCTCCAAAATGCGACCCCGGCTGTTCAACGATTCAGGGACTTCTTCTGGCCACTGATCTGGCGGCTCGTGAGACCGGCAATCACGAGCATTGGTAACTCGGTGGAGATCCTCGATCTCTGCTTTGACATGCTCCAAACCTTGCAAGAAGCACAGCCCGAAACACTCGATCTCGAACAGCTCTCGGATGACTGGTTCAGCCTGCTTCTAGACTACACGACATCTGAGGTACGTTTGAGAACCTGGAGACGCCGGAAACACTGACTTCTAACCCTCTCTCTAGGATCTGACCAGGCCGGCCAAAGTTGACGTTGTTGCTGCTGGTCTCGTTCGGCTCCTGCATGCTGTCATATGCAGAGGCGGCGACCGAGTCGTCCAGGAGGTACTTCCCATGAGGTCAGTATTTGTTCTTCCTGTCGACTCCACGAAGCACTCGACCTAACCAGTTTGCAGGGGCGTTGGCCGCAAAATATTTTGGAAGCACCTTTTCCCCCCGCGCGAAGACGCAGCGAGGGAGTTTGGGCCAAGCCGCCCGATCGCTTGTCCCCAGACTCGGGGTTGGCTTATGGAGCTCATCTTCACACTGGTCAAAGATGACCCAACCCAGCTCATGTGGCTTCTTGAGGACATGGACGACATGGTCCCAGTCCATCCGGCGCAAGAAGGTGTGCGATGCCGTTTGGAATTTGAAATGTCTATCTGGCTAATTTTCTTTTAGGTGACTATTACGCGTACGAGCTCCCTCAGCAGTTCGACAGGGCCAAGGCCATCAGAGCCCCATGCGGGTATCCCGGCCTCCGGAACCTATCCAACACTTGCTACTTCAACTCGTTGCTGACCCAGTTGTTCATGAATGTCGACTTTCGCGAATTCATGCTCGGAGCCACCGTCCGGGATCGTCAGTACGGTCAGAGCCTGCTTTTTCAAACCCAAAAGCTCTTTGGATTCCTGCAGGATAGCGTCCGCCCGTTCATCAACCCCGAGGAATGCGTTGCCAGCATCAAGACCTACGAAGACACGCAGATCGACGTCGTCATCCAGATGGATGTAGACGAGTTCTACAATCTGCTGTTCGACCGTTGGGAGGGACAATTCATGACAAGCGAGGAGAAAAATCGTTTCCGTTCCTTTTTCGGCGGCCAGCTCGTACAACAAGTCCGCTCCCAAGAATGCGAGCACGTTTCCGAGAGGCTCGAGCCCTTTTCGGCAATCCAATGCGACATCAAAGGAAAGAGCTCGCTGCAAGAAAGCCTGCAGGCCTACGTCGACGGCGAAATCATGGAAGGCGGTACGTGCTCCCTACCCTGCCGGACAGTCGGTCTCTGGTTTCGGTTACTCACAGAAGGCAGACAACAAGTACAAATGTTCTACCTGCGATCGTCACGTCGACGCCGTCAAGAGGTCAGTGAACGCCCTTTGTCATGCTGTTTTCTCGGTTACTAACACCCGGGCACAGAGCTTGTCTCAAAGATATCCCGGATAACCTCATCTTCCACTTGAAGCGGTTCGACTTCAACCTCAGGACCATGCAGCGGAGCAAGATCAACGACTATTTTGCGTTTCCCAACAAGATTGACATGCGGCCCTACACCATTGAGCACCTGAGCGATCCTACCGGAGATGAGCCGGAAGACATCTTCGAGCTCGTCGGCGTCCTCGTCCATACCGGGACGGCCGAGTCCGGGCACTACTATTCATACATCCGAGAGCGGCCAACAGAAGGCGACACCCAGTCCTGGGTCGAGTTCAACGATGAGATGGTCAGCCCCTGGGACCCAGCCTCAATGGCGAACTCGTGCTTTGGCGGTACCGACTACCAGCCCCAATTCCAGGCAAGCAATGCTGTTTTTGAGAAACAGTACAGCGCCTACATGTTATTCTACCAGAGGTCATCGTCTCTCTCCAGCAGCCACGCAGCTCTGCGGAGCTCAGGAAGTTCGACCCCTCTCAGCGTGGAGATGCCGGATGACATCCAGGACTTCATCCACGACGAAAACGCCTGGCTGCTCCGGAGACACTGCCTCTTTGACCCTTCCCAGATACAGTTTGTCTGCTTGGCTCTTTTTCAGTTGAAGAGTTTACATTCCGGCGGATGCTCCCGCGACCACGCTCTCGAGATGCAAGCTCTCACAATGGCTCTCAGCCACCTTGACCAGGTTGCATCGCGAACCAAGGACGTCCCCGACTTCCACAATCTCCTGAGCAGGATCCAAACCATGTGTGGGAGCTGCCCTCACTGCAGCGTTGGCGTATACGACTACTTCAGCCGGTACAGTTTCTCTCTCCGGATGTTGCTGCAGAGGAACATCGACGAGGATGTGCGCCAGGCCACGGGCAACTTTGTGATCCAAGTCCTCCAGCACATCAAAACACGGGTTCCCACACAGTACGGCATCCCGGCCCTGGAAGAAGAGGATGTGGAGGACGACGATGATTTCGATCCTCAGGTGTCTGTCATCGCGGGCACGATGCGCATATTCGAGCACCTGTGGCAGGGTTTCCACATGAACCTGCGTTCGTGGCATGAAGTCTTTGACTTTATGCTGTCCTTCGTCAAATTGGGACGCCATGAGCTGGCGGCTTTCCTGCAACAGCAGCACTTCCTCAAGTGGCTCATCTGGATCGTGTGGGCGGACGGTCATACCGAAGCGTTCCTCTCGCCCCAGTTCGTCAAGATGGTGAACGTGGTCTCGAGGAGATTGCCAAACCGCCCGCCGTCGTACGAGACCATCATCGCGCTTTTGGACTTCCTGCTTGCGAACGTGCGGCTCACGTACAGCGCCGGCGGTCACCCGACAGGAGCAGCCAATGCCAGAGAGCGAGTCAGGTTCAACGCGGATTTGAGCCAGCCATTCGAGGTCACAAGAGCGGAGACCGACATTCTTCATCAGATGGGTCCTCGCGCGACCTCGGTCAATCTCTTCGTCGACAGGCTCATCTCGATTGCTCAGAATCCGGCTGCAACCAACTCGATCATCGCAAACCTGATGAAACAAAGCCGGCAAATGGAGACTGCTGTTTTCCACACCCTGTTGCATCGGATCACTGGGCAGATAGGCCACAGCGCGGCACCGTACCTGCGTGTGGCCGAGACGGTCTTCTGCCGCGTCGCAAGCGATGCAGATATGATCAACGATCTGGTCAAGCACACCTCGCAGCAGTGCTCGAACCTCCAGAATGCCGAGGGCAAAGCATTTCTGAGCTTTGTCCGGGAGACGTTTGACGGCCCGCGAGAGAGGTCGGGAGAGACGGCGCATCAAGTCATTATGGCCGGTCTCGAGAATGTGCTGGAGTGGGCACCCGGCTTGCTGGGATACTTTGACACATCGGTCATCGACGGAACCGAGGTGTTTTTGCAGGAGAAGATATTCCAGCACCGCAATTTCCGGCCATCCAGCAGCGAGGAGTCAGAGGAATCACGGGAGCTGGCGGAGAAGATGAGGCTGACGGCCAGGGTGCTAGGAATCCGTTGTCTCTTGTACCTGCGCGACAACTACGTCCTGCGGAATTCAGAGGTGACGGAGCGGGCTGTCGGCGGCCTGCAGAGGGTGATCAAGCAGTGCAGCAGGTACTTCAACCTGAAGGAGCCTACGGAGGACGATGAGACGCAAACCTTCTTGCAGCTCAGTCAGAGTAAGTCTCTCCTTGCCCCCGGCGCTTCACTCCACCCCATCTGTCACGGAAACGTGGGCTGACAATGAAAACAGCTGTCCTGGACACGGTGGCGGGGCTCATGGTTGTCGATGAGCTGGAGGAAGACGGCTCGGGTATGTATTACAGCGACGACTCGAGCGTCGCGTCTAGCAACACGGCGGGCTGATGACCAGTTCTCGGCAGACTGGGAGAATTCATCGGCGTGCTTTGGCCAGCTGGACGGATTGGAAGACATGATGACACGATGAGATTATGACTACGGCCGGGGGGGACCGGTCCGGCGCGCTTCTACAGGGAAGCATTCACATGGGTGCATTTGGGTGTGGCAACAACACGAGCCCAAGACGAAAGGCGTCATTTGTCCTTGGAGCGGCGGCGTCTGGGAGCAAAACCGGGGATGGATATGGGGCATTGAGCATTCATGATTTGCATTTCTCTCTCAACATTGCCAGTAAGGGCCAGTCAGCTTCGCACTGAGGACCTCGAGGGCAACGGGGATCTCGGGACGGATAGAGGAATGGGTTTGGGTCGGGCCTGGTCAGTGCGGGTAGCTGTATTGTTTTAGAAGATTGCGCCTTTGGGAAGGGGGTTTCCATAGATGGATGGCCGGCTACTGGGCATGAGAGCCGTGGCTGGGCTTGTCATGGGCTTCGTTTCTTGCTGGGATGGCATTCTTGGTCGGGTTGGACGGTTTGATCACGAGCTCCGGAGAGGGCAGTCGAGGAGTTTAGGCAGCATCGAGTCATGCCAATATGACACTTGCAGTTGATTTACTTCAAAGCCCTGGTTCACCACTTTCCTTCTCAAACACCGACAGACACCCACACCCACACCTACACAGTACACCCAAAACCTTCAAGCAAGACATGGTCACATGGCCCAATGAGTGGCTTTCGGGTGCTTTTCCCATGTGCTGAGCGGGCTGCTTCTCGAGATCAGAAACACATCTCACAGGGCGGGATCTCGAACAAGGTTACAAGAGAGACAGCCAATGGTCAGCCAAGTTCGAGGGGGCTGCTGGAATAAAAATAACTGCCCCTTGTTGCGGCGGTCATGGGCGCTGCTCGTTGGGTGCAAGGTCAACGTTGGGGTTAAACGCCCGGCCATCGGATTGGCGGGATTGGCGAGACCCGAGAGGAGCTTAGCCTTTCTGGATGGTCTGTGCTGCTACCCCGCAGGAGATGATGACGGGCTTGACGGGCTGGATTGGGTGGGTCCTGAAATAGTTCGGGCCAGGGACATGGGTTTGTTAACCGCCGGGCGTGGCTGGGATGGATCACACATCACTTTCTTCCCCCAGTTGTTCTTTGCTTCGGTTCGAAAGACTGCCTTCTTGACTGTGTGGTCCCTGCTGTCAACTTGGCTTCTCTTTGATTCTAGGAGAAAGATAATGATGCGATTATTTTGCTGCTGCAACGGGGCTCAATTCTTCTGTTCCCTTCTCCATCACGTTGACTCGGATAAAGAAAGACCTTTCATGTGTGTGTAGTTGAGTCGAGAAAAAGAGCATCTTCAAACACCCAAATGGGCCAAACGAGCCGTTGCGGGGTCGGGCTGGGCTGTTGGCTGGCCGCCCACCCACAGGCCTCGCCTTGCCGACCTCCCCCCCTGTCCACTGCAACGCCATTGCAGAGGCTTCTCTCTCTTCCGGGCTCTCATCACATCACACACATCACACATCACCCAGCTTGCATGACGCCCTCGTTGCCCAAAGCCCAGGGCTGCCCTGGCCAACGGCTGCACCTCGCAGCGCACACCGCACCCACGCGTGGGGAGAGGGGAGGGGGAGGACGGTGATGAGATGCTACTTATTTTGGACGGACCCGTCAGGGCGGGAAGCTGGCTACACAACGACGTGAAACTGCAGACATTATCGATTCTGGTCTTGTTTCATCTTTTTTTTGTGTTGTCATCACGGCTGGCTACGTTAGCCGCCCAGTCTTTTTTTATCAGCGTAGGGCTGGCGGGCTTCACTGACCCCTTTCATCCCGGATGCTCATTGTTTCGTTCTTTGTTTGGAAACATTGTGTTTGATGTTTCCCAATCCCCGCCGCGTCTCCAAATCGGGACTTGAAACAGCGTCTCGGATGCCATGCCAGATGCTGCAGGATCCTTCTGTTATATTCAGCATGTTTGTCTTGGTTTCCGTCCTGAAGCATCTTGTATGAGGATCTGAGACGGCCAGCCACAAACACACCAGACCCGGCCAACTGGATCAACCTTCCAGTAAACCGTCTCTTGGCTGCTGTGCATAACATTGACGGGGTCTTTATCTTCAAAACCTGTTCCTCTCTTCCTTGAGACCTGTCACTCGGTCTCACACACACACAAGTCGCCGAGATGTCTTTCTCTCCGCGTCTCAGGCCCCGCATCTCCTCGCCCCTCGAAGCCGGTCCCTCGGTTGTCGACGGCCACTGCCTCCCCAGTCACGTCAACGAGGCGTTAGAATATGCGTCCAAGCGCTTAGGGAGGAAAGCCGCCCATATCACACTTCTGGTTGTCCGTCGGGACTACCAGCTGCCGACGTCGCCGATTCCCTCCCCAGTCTTTACCTCCGGAACCACCTCACTCCCCGTCTCGGCCCCCAGCACAGCCTCGAGGCCCACCTTTCCCGGCACTTCGAGGATAGAAGCCCTCAAGCAACTCGTTCGACCGAGCAACTCGGGCGAAGGTCAAATACGGGAGAGGATAGTCCACGTCCACCTAGACCAGCTCCGCAATGGCACCGTGTCACCAGCCTTCAGCGAGGCATCGGCCTTTTCGGCATCGACAGTTTCGTCCGTATCGACCGTCAATTCAACCTTCAGCCATCGGATGCGATGGCCGGGAAGCCCAACAGCATATGGGAGTGTCCCCGTGACGCCAGCCACACCGTTTTCCGTCATGTCGTCGTTGTCGGGGGCAGAGGGAAGCAGTGCCGTATCCAGGTTCAACACCCCAACCCCGACAGAGTTCGGTATAAAACTCGTTTACGCCCACCCCCTGGGCTCGCGAGAGGAGAAGACTCTCACTCAAGCGCTCGAACGGGCTGCCAAAAAGTTCAAGCTAGAGTACGTATCCGGAGTCCAAACACATTGCAGGGTTGACAGACTCTAACCCGTCCCAACAGTCCCAGCTGGCTTCCACAAGCCGTTTCTCCCTCCGCACTTGGGCTCCCAGCCGATCTCATCTTGAAGTCAACCGCACAAAACGAAAAGCTGTTTTCTTCGGGTCACCTCACCCTTTTGTCGTTGGATCATCTGTACACCTTCCGCACAGCTCTGCAAGCCTATGCCCGCACCAAGGCCCTCTGCCGCCTTGAGGATGCCGTCGATGAGCTGCGCCGCTCGTTTCTCGCCAACGGCCGCCGGGCGTTGCGCAAGAGCACCCTCCTGTCCGCCTACCGCTGGCTCGAGCCTGTCCACGACGCCGCTTTGACTGACGTCTGCCGCATGTATGAGCGGGCATATGGAGGCATCGAGAGGGAGAATGGGGTGGAGAACGATGTTGACCCGACGCCGGCCTGGCCGCTTGCCGAGAGCGAGCGGAGCTCTGGCGATATGGAGCAGCCATCACGGAGGAAGAGGATGGGGATGACATTGCCAGGAAAGCCATGGGATGAGGATCCCGCTTCGCCCCAACAGCAACAACAACCAGACCTAAGCATGGACACCGCCGTGCTCGACCTAGCCACGGCCCTCGACAAAGAAATCCTCTTTTCCATCACCGACGACCAGGACAACGACTCCGAGCTCGACGCAATTGAAGCCTGGTACCGCGAGATCCACATCCACAACACCAACAACACCACCACCACCACCACCA
>FJWA01000343.1_pt1 | contig 15947 bp, 9 predicted proteins | sample 1011891 | NCBI WGS metagenome assembly FJWA01 (sample SAMEA3912450, study PRJEB9761) | metagenome | biome: forest; material: soil | place: USA | collected 2011-06-22 | depth 0.1 m
GTCTTCGACGTTGGGCGTCGGCGGTGGCGCTGACCTGAGGCCATCCACGAGCGGCTCGGACGCCGGCAAGCTCAAGAAGGACAAGGAGAAGAAGAAGAGGAATATCTTTGGGATCAAGAAGTAAAGGTGGGGGATCATCATCGCTGGATATTTAGTACATGGCTGTGATGTACTTGTTGGCCCGCTACGTGCCCTCCTTCTTTTCCCCTCGTCGTCGGGGTGGTTGGTTCTGGGTTTGGTTTGGGTTGGTCTGATCAAGCATGGAGTTTTTGGGTTTAAGTGGACTACGACACTTTCTGTTGTTGTTGCTGCTGCGGGTGTTGTTGTCGGCGAGGGGTGTTCGGAANGGGTTGATGCTGTGGGATCTTACCGTACCTATTGCAGCATGGACTGTAAATGGATACTACTACCACTGAGTGGGTACTGTACTGCACTGCACTGNACATCGCCTGGTCCCAGTCAATGATATCGGATCACCCCGTGAGTGTTTTCTGGCATTGTCTAGCATTTTAGAAACCAGAGACCGCCTCGGGACCTGGGGCCCATCATGACTGGCCCCGCCCGCCCGTTCAGGTACACGACCCTACGTAACCTCTTTATTTACTGTACACAATACATCATCCTTCTCCATCACTCCGCTGCCGGGAGTCCGTCCCTTGCGCTTCATGGGCGGTACCGCAGTATTTCCAGGCAGGCAGGCAGACTCGGTGGTTTATTTACCGTTCTCCCATTCGGGATTCTGTGATCTTGGAGTCAGCACCGATTCGGTCGTTCCACAAGACGATGGGGGAGTTGGAGAAGTACATACCTTGCGCAGAATGACCAGCCCCTCGAGGGTGCTGCTCAGGCTGATGTACTCCTCGTCTTCGAGCTCGGCACGCTCGCCATACGCCAGCAGGACCGGCGTGCTCTGCGTCTGCCAGCCAGTGATGGTCTTGGGGCGACCGGCCTGGCCGACGACGTCGACTGCCTGACCGACGCGCACGTTGACCGTCAGCGGCTTGAGGTTCTCGTCCAGCGTGACAAGGAAGCGCGGGTGCATGGCCGTGACGAGGAAGTAGAGCAGGTAGTGCGAGTTGGACGTGATGAACTGCTTAGAGTCGATCATGGCCACTAGCACGGCGAGCAGGCCCGCAGCCGAGACGCGGGAGAGGATCTGGCGGTCGGTGTGGAAGGGGTTGATGGAGAGGGTGCCCTTGCCCATGTGCAGGAGGCCCTGGGCGATGCGGACCATGAAGAGGGATTCCTGGTCTCTGTGGTAGTAGCTGGCAAGCTGGCGCAGGAGCTGTGCCAACCTCGCGTTGTTGGTCCCGGCGCCCAGGAGGCCCATGGCAAAGATGGCGTTGATGGCAACATCGTTATCATTGTCGTGGCTGTACCGCGAGAGGGTGTCGTAAATCTTCATCTGTGGGTTGCTGGGGCTGATGAGGCCCATGGCGAGGGGCACGGCCCGCCGAATGTTGGCTTCGCCGTAGTGCATCAGGTGGCCGAAATGGCGGAGGACCATGTCCTGGCCGACGTCCTCGCCCATGGCAACCAACCCGATACCGATCACGGCGTAAGCCTGCAGCAGCTCGTCGCCCTTCTTCTCGTCCGACTCCTCCATGTGCTCGTTGCAGAGGTGCAGAAGCTCCTGGATCTTGAGAACAGCGCCGGTGCCGGCCCAGGCACAGATTGACGCAAGCACAGATGTGGGCTTCGCCATAGGATGCTCGACAACCTTGAGCGTCTCGAGGACAACGTCCACCTCCTCCTGGCGGCCAAAGTAGAGCAGACCCAGGCCGAGGGCGAGGAAGCGGGTCCACTTGTCTGTGAGCTGGCTCTTGCGCTCCTCATCCAGCAGCGTCATGATAATGGCCTCGCCGGCCTCGGCGTGTGAAGACCCGACAAACACCAAACCGCAGGCCAGCGCGGCCATTGCCGAGACGCGCATCTCTTGGCTTGTGTCGGAAATGATGGGCAGGAGGAAGGACAGGACCTCCTCCTTTTCGGAGCCTGCGTAGGACAGGCCGAGGCCCATGATGGCGGCTATCCGGATCAGGGGGTTCTTGTGGTTGAGCTTGTCGTTGTCGCCGAGGAGGGCCATGGCGGGCTCCGAGTCCAACCGGACGCCCGAGTTCATGATTCCTATCGCCAGATACGCACCGGCTTGGATCTGCTCCTCCTCGAGGTAGGTGTACTTGTCAACCTGATCCAAGCCGTTCTCAATATCCCACATCAGCAAGGTCCCTAGCGAGGCCACGGTCGACATCATGCCTTCCTCCTTGGTCTTCCACACCCAGCTCTCCTTGTCCTTCTCCACCAGCATCATCTTGTCGTTTCCGAAACCGGCGTTCACGAGGGAGTTGACGAAGGCGGCTGCGAGGTTGTTGCGGGCCGAGTCAAAGTTGGTCAAGCCCGCCACTCGACTGCTTTCCAGATGGCTCTTGTAGATGTCCTCGGTCGTCTTAGGCTCCAGGATGTTGAGCTCCTTGCCAAGGGCCTTGAAATGCTCGGGCAGCTTGATGTTGCCGAGGCACTCGTATATCTCTTCGTCGTCCGGAGTCTCCCTCGGGCGGTCCAGCCAGATCCTCTGGCGGGCAATAAGGAAGGCGAGCTGCTTCTTGAGAGCCGGGTCCGGCGCATCCTCGAAGTCAGTCTCAATGAGTTCATAGTCGTTGAGTCTGATGGCGAGAACCATGGCCTGCGTGTACTGCTTGTACTTCTTGTAGATGCCGTGCGCGACACGGAGGAACTGCTCGTTGTCGGGGTAGGTGAGCAGGTTGACCATCGACACCATGTACAAGCAGACCCTGCCGTATGTGTTCTCGTCGACGAACTTGGGGAGCTCCTCGATGACTTCGAGCTCGCTCATGAGGTCGACGGCATCCGCCTCCTGGTTGCCTCTGAGGAAGAGAGGCACGAGGGTCAGCGCAAGGTCGACGAGGTCTGCGGTCGACTCGTCGGCGGCGATGCGCTTCCCGTAGACCTCGCCGATCTCCAGCGCAAGATGGCGCACATATTCGTGGCCCCANGAGCCAATGTCCTGGGTGGGGGCGAGNAGGCGGTACTTCAGGGTGTCCTGGCGGTCCTCGTCGGAGAAGGTCATGCCAATCACGGACAAGACATCAGCCAGGGAGGTGCTGTCGTCGCCAGCCGGCCATTCGTCATGGAGCTTTGTCATCGTCTCATAGTGTGGCCGTAGGAATTTGAGGGGCTTAGGGACGGCTGTCATGGAGGAGGTGGATGTCTTGATGAAGGTCTTGATGGCCTCGAGGGCCGGCTTGTAGAGTGACGCATTGGATTCCTGTGAGACGGAGAGAGTAAGCAGGGGGGCACACAGCAACCGGCAATGCGAGAGTTCAACGACGCACGGTCAACCGCTCGACGAGCATATCAAGCTCGCTCTTCAACTGCTGGTCCTCCTCGCTGAGCTCCTCTGACGCTATTTGTGACGGTCAGCACAGCTCAGCGCAGCATAGTTCAGGCCAGGCCCGACCAAGGCAGGCCGAAGGCGATGCGGGGAGGAACACAAACACTCGTCCTTGTCATCGTCCTTCTTCCCGTTTGCCGCGGGCTGGCCAGCCTTGTCCTTCTGTGTCTCGTCATCGACGGCCTTCCCCTTGCCCTTGTCGGCCGTCTTGGACAGATCGCTGTCTTGCGCCATGGTCGGACCGGTCTCGTCTGAGTCTGGTTCGATGGCGGGGATAGCCCAAAGCTCAGTCAGGCGGCGGCGAGGGGGTTGGGGGGNAGAGGTGTCCGCAGGTGTGGAATTGTCGCGGTTGATAGCCCGGAATCAGTGTCACTGGCGGAGTAGAGGTCGGGCTAATGATGCGGTTCACTGGTGATTTGGTTGGCTGTTTGGCTGGTTCAGGTCGGTTGGGAAGGGAATGGAAGCTTAGCAGATTCAGGCGGGCAAGGCAGGCAGCTTGGTTACGCGATGCTTGCCGCCTGGCGACGAGGCGCCCAACCAGCGGTCAGTGCTCCACTCACCCTGGCTGAGCTCGCTCTGTGGGCCCTTGCTTCCAGGTTTGGAGCAGGGCCCGGGGCAAACAAATTCCGCCTCCATCTATCAAGCCCCGCCTCGGGCAGGGTTGCAGGATCCATGGATGCGACAGCGCTGCTTATCGCCCGCATCTTATCAGCCCTTTGGCCATGAATTTTTGGTGGACACTGGACTTGTGGAGGGGCTGATAGCAGCACCGACTTGCCTTCCGAGACCAGCAACTCAACCCAAGACAACCCACCTCTCTTCCGGTGAATTCACAACCATGAAGTTAGACACAAGGGCTATGCGCCATTTGGCGGCGGAGGACTGGAGGGTGTTGACAGCAGTGAGTTACCTACCACCTCTGCCGTCCACAGACACCCCGCGGCCCCCCTGGCCCCCCCACTAACACCACACGCTTCTCCTAAAGGTAGAACTCGCCAGCAAGAACCACGAGCTCGTCCCAACTACCGTGATCGAGAGGACCGCCCGCCTCAAGGGCGGCGCCAGCGGCGTGCACAGGTCCATCTCGGCCCTCGCCAAAGTCGGCCTGATCGCCCGCATGAAGGAGGCCAAGTACGACGGCTACCGGCTGACGTACGGCGGCCTGGACTACCTCGCCCTGCACACCCACGCCGCGCGCAAGCACGTCTACAGCGTCGGCACCCGCGTCGGCGTCGGCAAGGAGAGCGACATCATGATCGTGGCCGACGACAAGGGCACCCAGAAGATTCTCAAGATCCACCGCCTCGGCCGCATCTCGTTCCGCACCGTCAAGACAAACCGCGACTACCTCAAGAAGAACCAGTCCGCCTCTTGGATGTACCTCTCCCGCCTGGCCGCCATCAAGGAATACGCCTTCATGCAGGCCCTCCGGGAAGAAGGCTTCCCGGTGCCCGAGCCCATCGCCCAGTCCCGCCACACCATCGTCATGAACCTCGTCGATGCGCCCCCGATGCGGCAAATCTCCTCCGTCCCCGACCCCGCCGCCCTCTACTCGGAACTAATCGACCTCATCCTCCGCTTTGCTAGGCACGGCCTCATCCACGGCGACTTCAACGAATTCAACATCCTCATCCGCGAAGACCCCCAAGACCAAGACCAAGACCAAGACCCAACCACCACCAACCCCCGCATCACCCCGATCGTAATCGACTTCCCCCAGATGGTCTCAATGGACCACCAAAACGCCGAAATGTACTTCGACCGCGACGTCGCCTGCATCAAGCGCTTCTTCCAGCGGCGCTTCCACTTCACCAGCACGACCCCCGGCCCCTTCTTCAAGGACGCCAAGAAGACGGTGGGCCGGGACGGCGCCAGGAGGTTGGACGCCGCCGTAGAGGCGTCCGGTTTCACCAAGAAGATGGCCAAGGACCTGGAGGCTGCCATCCGGGAGCAGCAGGCTAATGTCAAGGACGACGGCGCGGACGACTCGGACGACTTGGAAGACGAGTCAGAGGGCGAAGACGAAGAGAGCGGGAGCGAAGACGGCGACGAGGGGCACCAGATAATTGGCGACCAGGTCCTCGAGGCCGAAGAAGGGTTACAGAAACTAATAATCAACGATGGGACATGAATACAACTTTGGCTGCGAATGGCACCACCGCCCTCGGTACTGACGTGTGATGACATCTTCCCCCACAAGGGAGGTACTCCAGGCGACCTCGTCAACTCCAAAGTCATGCATTTCCCACTGGCCTTGCCTTTGCACCCACAAGACACGCAAAATGTGGCGCCATGTCTTCCATTGGATCGATGCTGTTCTGCTCTGGTTCGACATCGAAGTCCAAGTCACACGACTGAGAAACTGAACAAAGTACAAAAGAGTATTTTTGGTGGCTGCCCATACCCACTCCCTCCACTGCCGACCGACTAAGAAGTCCATTCCTAAGATTGTTCTGCTCCTGTTCGACATAGTAGAGAGTTCATTATGTGAGCTGACAACCACTTTGCCCTGAAACCGACTCGCGCCCATTCCGAGGTCATTGCGACCATAGCAACTGGAAAGAAAGCAAGATGACGATAGTGAAGTATCCGATATCGTGGCGACAACCCTTCGAGATAAGGAAAGCCAAGTGGTCCAACAAAAGTCCTACACTGCTGCCGGCCCGGAGACATGATCTCGGGGGGCAGCGTCCACAACCACCTAAGCCTTCTCCGCACTGACAGTGGGCGAGGACTGGGTGCTCCCCTTCTTGATCGTCGGGGAGTCAACGACCGTCGCGCTGTCGCCTCCCAGCCCGTCATCCGAGGACGCCGTTCCGCGCACCGAGAGGCTCTGTCTGGAAATGATATTAGTAGGGATGCTCGGAAAGCGGCCCGAGACTCTGGTGCTCGTCATACTTGGGGGTATGTCCCATGCTCGGAGCCACCAGAGAACCCACACTCGCACTACCACCAAGGCTGGCGGCATAGATGGGCGCGCGAGGTGCGAAGAGGCTGGCCAGAAGTTAGTCTCGAGGGCCGGCCTTGTCGGGATGGAAGCAAAGACGTACCTGTCTGTGCCCATGCCGGCGCGGCGGTTCCAGGGGGCAGGGCTGTAGATGCTGGGGTGAATCCCGACATCAGCCGTGCCATAAGCACCGATATTGTACTCATTGGTGCGGAACTGTCGACGCTCGGCCGTGATGCGCTTCAACTCCTTCTGGGCGGGCGTGTCCGCGTACCGAACCTGCATCAACATTCCTTCTTCGCCAATGGAAGCACCGTGGTACTTCCTGATGATATCTTCACATTCATCGCGAGACTCGAATCTGTTCAAGAGTCCGTCAGCCATTGCGCAAAAGGCTGAAAGCACCGATTCGTGACTGACCTGGCAAAGCCAACACCACGGCTGTTGCCCATGCTGTCGCGAAGGATCTTGCTGGAGACGACATGGTAACCAGCAAAAATGGCATTCAGTTCCTGGCAAGCGTTAGAGACAGAAGCGGCTCCGGTTCGCACGCAGGTCAACCTACCGACTCGTTGAGGCGCTTCGGGAGGTTGGACAGGTACAGATTGGTCGAGGCCTCGTCACCCTCGGCCTTGAGTCGGGCATTGAAGCTCTCCTGGTGTTGTTTGATCAGCCCCGGGTACGCGTGGAAGGGACTCAGAGCAAGACTTACCCGAGCAAAGCCAACCTCGTAGCCGAGATGGTAGAAGGCCCGGATGCACTTCTCAGAGTCGCGAACGTCGGTGAACTTGGCGAACCCAAAGCTGCGAAGGTGTCAGTCAGGGGCGCAAGAGAGAACAAACAGCGGATGAGANCATACCCCTTGCAGGCGCCAGTGGAAGTGTCGATGATTGCCTTGCTCTGCTCGACTTTGCCGAATCGGGAGGCATACCGGTGAAGAAGCTCGTCGTCCGTGGTCGGGTGCAGGCCGCGGATGTAGACATTCCGATTGCCATGGATCCTATTCTCCAAGCACTGCTCAATCGACTTGGTATGGCTTGGTGGGGTGAACACAGCCGGCACGGCCTCGGGGATGGGAGGGTTTTCCTTGAGCAGCGCGAGAAGGTCTTCTTCAAGAGGCTGTGGAGCCTTGGGCGCCACGATCTGCTCCGGAGATGGGGTCGTGTAGCTGGATCGAAACACAGCAACTCTCGACGCGCTCCCGCGCTCCGACGCGCTGCCGAAGAAGGGGGTGGCGGGGGTGGACTCTGTAGTAGAGTACGACCCACGGCGGTTCTCCAGACCAGGAACCTCACTGCTGCGGTCGGCGTACGACGCCACTCGGCCCGGCGTGTAAGGCAAAGCATGGTATGGAACGGGGAGGGGCGCGAAGCCGCTCTGAACCGGAAACTGGCCAGACACGCCGAACGAATAAGCAGCCTCAGGTGCCATCCCAACATGCAACGGGACCGAGTAGCCCTGATAGGCCACGGGCTGGTCTTGCGCAGCACAGTAGGCATGATGAGCCTGGAGCTGTGCCATGTTGGAGGCGCCATGCATTCCAGGACCGGCAGGCAGCGCCAGAGTGCTGAACTGATTCATCACGGCGCCAATCGCATCTGAATGATGGGCGAGGTGCTGGCCATGGGAAGCTGAGACGTCATGAGGGCCGCTGCCCATCTGACCCAGGTACGCCTGGTAGGAGGCATGCCGATTGTTTCCCATGTCTGAGGACATNGGGGCCGTCGCTCGGTAGTGTGCCATGATTGATGGTGGTACTGTCCGAGGAGAAGCATCAGTCTTAGTGTCTCAAAGGTTGGTGCCGAAGAGGCAAAAAATCGCAACAAAACACCAAAACGAGAGGAATATGATCAATGCAGAGTCCCAGAGCTGCTTGGACTCTAAAGGCCCCCAGACTGTGTTTCGAATCCAAAAGCACCAACTGAACGATGAGGGGCGGAACGGAAAACGCGGTTGATGTTGCCATCGACACGTACATACCTGGACGGTGGCAATTCTTCAACGGGCGACGATTTCTGTCAAAAATCGAGTCAATTGATGAAACAAGGTGTACCAATGCAAAATTGAGGGTCGAAATGGCTGAAAAGGCGAAGGTTCTGAGGGATAGGAGACAGTGGTTGTGGGGAGATGAGGAAGAGTTGTTGGAAAGAGGAAGCGTATTGTTGGTGGAGGAAGAACGAGGAGGAGGGGGAAGAGGAAAAGGAAGAGGAGGTTCGCAGAAGAGAACCCAGCTCAGCAGAGGCGTGAAAGAGCCCGGGGAGGAAAAAAAGACGCGTGTAGTTCGCGGAGCGTGTCAGTCGACCCGGGGACTCACCTCCAAAATGATCCCTGATCGACAGGCGCAGAATCAGAGATGCTTTGACGACAAGAAACCGAGGCACTCAATGGCGAGAGATGTTAGTACCAAAGAGTCGGATGCAAGCGAGTGCGGGGGAGTAAGAAGATGGATCGAGCTATCAGCAAGATGAATGGAAGAGGCTGCGGTGGTCTGGGATGGATGGGAGTGATGCTGTAACGATCGGAAGAAGAGCCCACNACGGTCCAAGAAGTTCGAGGGGATGGAGAAGAAAGGGTTTTAAGGGCAACCAGATTCTCCTGTGGGCAAGAGTCTCTTTAAGGCGGCGAGTGTTCTTGCTGCATGGAGGAGGAAGCCAGTGCTGAGTCGGCTCGGCGAAGCCGCCAGGGAAAGCACACAGCCACCAACCCGGCCATTCACGATGGTGAAAGCGGGAAGGGACACGCTGTTGCGCTGCTCACGGCAGGTGGAGTGTTTGGGGATACTTCCACTTGCGTGGTTGATCTCGCCAGGGAGTGAAGCAGAAGAACAAAAGGCACGGGATTGGGATCGCTTGAAGGAAACAAAACGAATCGTACTCACAATATTGCGAAAGCCGAAACAAACGAGCCAGAGCCTCAGTGACGCCTCTTTGGTCCTGGCGCCCCAATGTCAAGATAGGCAGGTACCTAGGTAGCTTGCGATTTCCAAAAGTTGTTGTGCTTTCCGAAATTCCACTGGCAGAGAGAGCGAGAGTTGGGTAATTGTGAGGAGGGGGATGGAAGAAGAACGAACAGAGAGGCAGGTGCAGGGTTGCCTGATCGGTTGGAGCCTGAGGTACCGAGACTTGCTTCGAGGAAAGAGCAGCTGGATCTCGAAGATGAGATGGAAGGCGGATGGCCGTTTGGGGGTCTGAACTTGGCTGTCCTTTCGAACTTGGTCGCCTGAGGGTGAGGTGGTGACAGTGGCTGCCTTCCAGGCTCGGATTTATCCTCCTCCCTGCAGCAACTTGAAGTCGTGACTGTAGCCCCCTTTTTGTCCAAGACCTGCTTGTGCTGTGCTGCTTCAGTCCAATCCTCGAGTTTCTTCCTTGTCCGTAATGTCGAACCCAGCTGCGTCCCGCGCGATTCTGGTTGCTCTGCTTTCCGCTTTGCACTTCCTTTCTTTCCTGCTCTCTTGTGCTGTGACCAATCNGCCAACGAGGTGACTGCTCAACAACCTGGAGCGATGAGTGTGGGGGGTGCCTGGACAAGGTTGATGCGAGTTCTTCGAGATGGGATGAGGCCAGAGACCAGATGTGGAGGGATCCAGGCTCTCCGAAGGGCGCGAGTGGTCGGTGTTTCTCTTTTTCGGGGAGACGTGCCAGGATTGTAGGATTGTCGTGAAGTCTTGAAAAACCGACTGACTTGGCTGTGTCCTTGATTAACGACTGGCAGAGGGTGACTGGTGATGCTGCAATCACATCGCCAGTTAACATTTTGTACACAACATCCGGTTCTTTGCTCTTACAATACGAACTGACCGCTTTACTGCCACAGAACCTGCCCCCTTTTCGGCAACTTTCACTCTGGGCAGCGGTTGAAACGATGCTCTGTCAAAATATGTCGCCAAACCACTCCTTGGTCTCCCACAGCATACACAGCTTTAAGAAGATAAGTACCTCGACAGTGTTGGTCAAGTTGATACTTGGCTAAGGATGTTGGGGGATGTTGGATAGGGATACTGAGAGGGACCAGACAAGGAGGGCCAAAGAACGGACAAACTGCCTCACCCACACCGACGCGGCATACAAGACCCTTTTATGCAAGCCGGACGGGTGCCAGTCCAAGAAAGCTGGGCGGGGCGGTGGCGCATCCTCGCAGGAGAAGCTGCAACTACGGTACTCAGCGCTTCACTGTCTGAAGGGGCCGGGTGGGGGGTTCGTCCTCTTCAGAAGAGGGGGGTTACCCGAAGTTGAGGCGAGACATCTTCAACCCACGATCGCCACGGGGAGCTTTCCGAACGGGCTGTTACATCTGGGCAAGAGAGGGAACACGGGAAGCGGGTAGGGAAGCGGAACGACCAGCTCGATCTTGGACATGACAGGATCGCCATTGCATCCGCCCTCGAGCCCTCCACACGGGTCTGCTGATTGGCGTGTAATGGAAGCAGCAGAAGCCTCCCTGCCTGAACCCTCCACTTTGGGACCCGACACCGTGATGGCGGGAGGTAAAGGTGCATGCAAGACGACCGATCTGGGATGTGTAAGGTGATACCGCAGCGGCGTCATCCCCCCCCTCCCCGGCCGTCCTGATCCCCTCCTAGGTGCCTTGGATGCGTGCCGATGTACTATGTAGGCAGGTAAGGTCGACAGGTTGCCTGGCCATGGTTTTGTACCCTGCAAGCCAATGGTTGGTNAGGTCGGGAGGCATGTCTCAGACTGGAATCCCAAATTCCCCGGTGGTTTCCGCCTGTTCTCTGCATAGCGACATCGCAGCGGCGAATTCTTTGACGCACTTTCAAACGTCTACTGCATCGCTAGCGGGTGTCAGCTGCTGCTGGAACTGTTCTCTCTCTCCACAGCTGTTTCTTTTTGAGAGAAAAATGTCTCGACGGGTGACAGTGGCTGCTCACCACTCGACACTGGGTGTCTGAGATGGACCTGAGTTCAGTGGACTCAGCAACCACGCTGCTCTTTCTCGGTCTGATCGGCTTGGATTGCTTTTCCCTGACCCCCGCTTCCAAGCTGCAGGCAGAATAAATGCACAGGAGCATAGATCTTGTCGTCAGTCCGATCTCAATCCTCGGGTTAGAAAGGGGCTTCGCTTCCAGCTGCGTCCAAAAGCAAAAACCAGCTGCGGTTCTGTAGAACGCCGGATGCTCCGCCCCGTCGCTCCACGCCCAGTGGACGGCCTGCGGTTGACGCCAAGAAGGGAACAAAGCTCCGAGACACGGGGAAACATGCAGCCTGAGTTTGTTCTCTTTAATGGTCCGACCAAGCTGGAATTGCGAGATCTCCGCTCGCCGGGGCACTCGGAGAGGGGGCGTGTGGAACTTGGAGAACGGGATTTGGGGAGGTCGACTGGCGGGGCAAGCCAGAGTCTCGGGTCTTGGACCCCAAGGAATAAGTACCGTCATGTGTTTGGCTCATATTTCTTCATGTATTTCATACCGAGAAGCGCTAAACGGGTGTACCTGACCCAGTACTACCGAGTTCATCGAACGGAAGGGGGGAAAAGACACATTACTCTAAAAGAACCAACCAAGAGCAAACCCGATATACTATGGACGCGGCTGTCTCTCGCTGGCCCGCTTCTATCCCAGAGCGCCCGGATGCCAAAAAGAGAAAAGAAAATGCGAATTGACCCAGCGCCATTGCCGTCTAGCCTTCCCACCGATTGCCTGCTTGTTCACGACCACACATCCTCCTGGTGGGTAATTAGTAATGGTTCCAGCTCAAAAAACCAAAAACAAAAGACAGGGCTAGGGACGTACCTGGTATTGGTTGGATGCCCTCATTTGCTTGACCAGCTCCTCGGCCTTGGCTTCTGGAATGTTCCGCTCCGTCGAGAGAATCTGGGCGAGGACCGTGTTGACTTCGCGAGCCATGTTGGCGGCATCACCGCAGACGTAAAAGTACGCCTTCTTCTCTAATAACGCGTTGACCTCCTTGGCGTACTCCTTCAGCCGGTGCTGAACATAGACCTTCTTAGGGCCGTCGCGAGAGAAAGCGAGCACGATCTCAAAGTTGTCACCAAGGACCTGCTTGGCTTCCTACGGCGGGGGTTAGCAAAACGCCTTGGGGAGTACAGGGGAAAATTCCGAGGGGTCGGTACGTACCTGCCACTCCTTCTCGTACATAAAGTCCTCGGTCGACTTCCGGCAGCCAAAGAAGAGAATGGTCTTGCCCACAACCTGGCCGTCCTGAGCCATCTTCATCCTTTCGCGGATGAATCCTCGGAAGGGCGCGACACCGGTACCGGGGCCAACCATGATGACGGGTTTTGTGGGATCCGAGGGGAGCTTGAAGTTGGAATGGCGAACGTGAACCGGCATATGGATGCCGTCGTACTTGTTGCGGGGACCCATGATCTCGTACGTCAGCCCAAAAGGAGCCGGGTTGGGATCGCCATTCTGCTTCTCCTTGAGAGCCAGGAGGTAGTTGGTCGCGACACCCCTAAACGGATCCCCGCGACCCGGGAGGTTCTGCGATTCGACCACGGCCGTGATGGAGATCAGCTTGGGCTGCTCGAGCGACGACGACGAGATGGAGTAGTAACGAGGCTGGAGCTTGGTGATGCCTTCGATGAGAGCCGAGAAGGGGACGTTGGTCCACTTCTTGCCCTTGCTGATGATGGCCAGGACGCGAGCGATGTTGAGATAGTGGACGTTGACCTTGGAGTGGAAGTAATCCTTGTCACTGCCGAGTTTGGTCATCTCGGCCTTGGACTCATCGTCGGGGGCGAATGCGGCGAGGGTGGCGATGAACTGGCGCGAGACTGGAGAGCAGATTTCCATGTGGTAGCGGACGATGGTATCCAGGGTGGTCGGGGTCGGGAAGGGCACCTTGACAGTGGCCTCCATGGCCTTGACGCTGATGACGGTGTGGCGCTTGGCGGTGAGATCAAAGACATCCAAAAAGCGGTCGACCTCTTCTCCGGCGTTGGTGGGCCAAACAGCGATGTGGTCGCCGGTCTGGTAGTTGAGGTTGGAGCCGCTGATGTCGACCTCGAGGTGCAGGCAGTTGCGGTCCTTGACGTTGAACAGCTCATACGACTTCTGGATGGGGGCGATGTACGGGTTGTGGGCATTGTAGGGGGGCCTGGAGGTTCCTTCGAGATGCGTCTTGTTGGGCTCGCCAAGGTAGACCTGGGGGGCGTCGCGAGTGAGGGTTTCCCGATCAGTGAGAGTGAAAATGGGTTCGTAGACGGCCTCGCGCTCCTCCAAGCCCATCTTGTCAGCCAGGGCATTCCACATGGGGTCCTTCCAAGCCAGGAAATCCTCCTCCATGGTGCCGGCACCGTCGTCGCCCTCACCGGCCGCTCCCACGCGGTGGGCGCCNAAATTCTCCAGCGCCTTATTGACGTTGCGGACCATCGAGTTGTAGTGCTCGTACGTGTTGTTGCCGAGGCCGAATGCGACGTAGGTCAGGTTGTCGAGGGGCTTGTCGTTGCCGAGAGAGAAGGCGGGTTCTTCGCTGGTGATAAACTCGTAAAAGTCGACGGCGTTGTCGGTGGGCTCACCCTCGCCGTAGGTGGCGAGGACAAACATGACCACCTTGTCGCTGGGGATCGTGTCGAGGGTCTCGTAGTCGTAGTCTTCCAGATCAGCGACCATGGTCTCGAGGCCGAAGCGGCTCTTGCCCTCCTTTGCGAGTCTCGCAGCATAGTCCTCCGCGGTGCCGGTCTGGGAGCCATAGAGGATGATGCAGTTCTTGCCCGACTCGTCGAGTTTTGTGAGGATGTTCCGCGTCTTGCCCGCCTTCGCCTCCTTGGCGGCGGCGAACGAGCTGGCATATGGGTCTTTCGTGACGCCCCAGAGCTTGCCTTTAGTAAAGTAAACCAGGGTCCCCACGAAGATGGAGAGCAGGACAAGCATGTCCAGAGAATCGAGTTCGGCCATGGTGACGGAAGGCGTGTCGAGGCGGCCGAGAACGAGTGGGTGTCTGGGTGTGTTTGGGGGGGGAGGAAGGCTGGGGTGTGTATGTGCGGTGGTGTTGTGTGCTGGCCTCAGCAACCGCTCCACCAACAGCTCTCCCGACGCAACTATGGGGAATCTCTGGCGAACCTTTGGCGACTCCCGAGATCCGGCCGAGCGCAGCCCGTCTTTCTATGGATCAGTGTTGGAGCGCCGGAGACCGGATCCGATGGGTCGGGCGGGAAACGTTAGCCGCAAAAATGGACACGGTCCGACCGGCGCGCGGCGGCAGCAGTCAAGCACCGGCGTGTGCAAGGCACTGCTGCAGGGCGGAGAAAACCGAGTGCCAGCGTTGCGGGAATCGCAAGGAGGCTGGCTGGGGCACGCGCGCAATTGGAGAACCCACTGCAGAAGCCGATGCCACACAGCCACCGGAAGCGAGAGACGGCGCGCGGATGGGGATAACGAAACAGGAAAAGAAAACCAAGAAGCGGAGAGCGCGAAAGGGGAAAGGGGGTCGGGGTCGAGGACGGCGACGGAAATTTATTAGGGTTTTCCGCGCCTTCTTATGAGGCGTGGATGCCTCGAACCGCGCAATCCACACTGCATGCATCCCCGTTCATAGGCGACTTCTGCAAGCCCGTGGCATGGCACCACCGCCCGTCAGCCAGCCAGCACCACCCTGCCAGATGCCAAGCACAGCCCGCTTAGCAGCAAGACCATGCTGCTGCTGGGAACGTGGCGGAACTTGTCCAGATCGCTCGCCTGGGGNGCCAATCCGGGCTACGGGAACAGTGCATCTTNATAGACCGACTTCAATCGGATCCCGAAAGCCCCCCTGCCCTTTGCGAATCTGACATGGCCGAGTTATCTCCTTCTGATGCCCTCTGCTAGTAAGTACCGGCGCAAGGTAAAGCTCCTTCTCCCCTCTGCTTATTTCCCTTCGTCACCCAGACCTGTGACCAAATGCTCTGCTCTCGTTTCCCTCGAGTCCTCGACTCTCCTTTCCCGAAAGGCGACAAACGACGACCCTGCGTCAACAAATCGAATGTTGNGGCCTCGGCCCCACTCATCCCGAGCCAGCCAACGTGCAGGCGCTGCAGCGGAAGTCAGGTCGCAAGTGGGCTTCGTCCAAAGTCAAAATTCGGCAGGACATCTCTCCCTCTGAGCTGCTGTGGACTCGGCTCGCCCGCCGGCACTCCAGCTAGCAACGAAACGAAGAGACGAGCATAGAGCGAGAGGCTCGGCCGGAATCCCGCTGCTTCGGTTGAAACCCCGGCTTCTCCCCCGCGCTTTCGGTCTGTTGGAATCGCGGCGAGGAAAAAAGACCCTGAACCCACCATCCCCACCCCACATACAGTCCGGGGGGTCAAGGACGGGCGGGGGCTTGTGGGATTGAGAATGCTGCAGAGCATTCCAGAATTCCAGAATTCCAGGCATAGCTGGCCACGTTTCCCCCCGTCCCCGCGTCTGTGACCGCTATTGCGACCACACACGGCCAACGCTTCTCAGTCGAGCAGCTGCCGTTGCCTCGGTTTCATTCAGTTCCGAGTCAACTGTTGCCTCAGACGCACATCATCGCGGACGGTGTCGGGAAACACAGCCGCCCTGGTGCAATAGTGGGATCATCCTGGGGCCCGATCCACGGCAAGGCCATCGGGAGAGCGCCGAGATGGATGATGCCAGGGGCAGTGGAG
>FJWA01003889.1_pt1 | contig 15938 bp, 12 predicted proteins | sample 1011891 | NCBI WGS metagenome assembly FJWA01 (sample SAMEA3912450, study PRJEB9761) | metagenome | biome: forest; material: soil | place: USA | collected 2011-06-22 | depth 0.1 m
CCCCCCCCCCCCCCCCCCCGGAGCACGAGAGAATCCATGATTGACATCGGCGGAAAGTGAGGTCACTCAGCCCCTTTAGGCGGGGGTTGAGATCCTTCCCGCTTTCGGAGACGGGGGCTTGTGCACGGACCACAAATAACGGCTCCCATCAAATTGCATTATGGGGGGGCCAGCTCATGTGACGGGGAGTCGCTGCGTCCTCCCCACGACCATGTCCTTGCAATGCACGCGACGCTGTGTTTGCACTGGCCGCCGCACATTTCCCCTCCGCCTCCGCCAGCACAAGAGCGCGAGAACAACCCCACTGCCTTCCAAGGAGAGGAAAGACTCGGATGGGGAGCGAAGTTGGCGGCCCGCAGTTTTCCCCGGAAGACTGGATTGTGCCACTCCTATGTATAGCAGAGTTTGTGCACCGAGGCGATGTGACATCTCTGGGAAATGTCAAGTTGCCAGCAGCACCGTGTCAACGCCGGTCAAATCTGCGGAACGGTAACTTGAGAAACAAGAAAGAAGAGGAAAACTCCCACCGCAAGACAGACAGGTCGGCGACAAGTCACAAGACTGACCGCGTGGTTGAGGGTTNTGACCCCACGGCACCGAGGACACTGAGTCAAGATGGGAGCCAAGGCGCACGGCGACCGATCATGTGTTGCTTCAGAGCGGGCGGAGTGGGAACGCTAGCAGGCGGCGGGTGGGGGGGGACCGTTGGGATTTTGCTCAGCACCCAGGCGCAGATCATCTCGCGAAGCTACACATATAACAGAAAAATTTCACACATCTAGAAGAGAAACGTCCACCTCGTTCCAGCCGCTCGATGCCCGGCATCAAGCCAACCCCGATCAGCAGGCAGCCCATACGCCGCCCTTTGGGTTGTTGACCTTATTCCTCCCAGAGGATATTGCCGCCGTCTGATCTGAGAAGCCGCGTCGCTGCCACCTCTTGTTTCGGCACGTTCGATGCTCGGCCAAGTTTGATGGGGTTGTGTAGTCGCTCGCGCATGGAAAAAGCAGGAGGACGACAAACGCTGCTGTTTTCCACAAGGTTAGCACAAACGAATCAACCTAGCCAGAGGGCGGGCGGGGGTTGGCACGTACCGAACCTCCAACCTTCGTTCTCCATTTGCGGGCTACTGGTGCGGGAAGTTGGGGCAAGGCCCGTCATGATAATCCTCCACGACTCGGGACTCGCCATCGGGACAGTATCCCAGAGCGGCGTGGGCCGCGCATCGGACCAGTTGGTTGATAGTATGATTGCAGCCTTTGTATCTGAAAATGTACAGGGAGCACATGGTGGGCGACAGAGTCGTCTCGAGTGATGCTCGAGGTGGTGCTCTGGAGTGGTGGTGATGGTGGTGGTGGTGGTGGTGGTGGTGGTGGTGGTGGTAACGCTGTGGGCGGACCGATGGCGGTGAGATGGCAAGCTTAATTATGGCTCGAGCGGGCAAGTGAACTTTGCACCGATGGGGACGAGGGCGAGGGTGAGTGAGGGTGAGAATGTGTTGACTGACGAGGCAGGAGTCGGCCGGTTCTCTTTATAGACTTCTGGTCGAGGTTGGAGAGGGTGTGCCTACGCCCGGGCTGTACTTCTCATGTCGGTTTCCGCTGCTATCCCCCGAGGCCTCGCCGAGACAGTGGTGGTCCAGTCGCTCCCTGTGTGAATCCTTGGTCAAGGTCTGTTGGTAGTTGCCTTTCCGCTCGGGATGGGGCAAGACAAATCCAGTTTGGTTGAGTGCGGTTGGTTGACGGGTGTGACACCCAGACCAGTCCATGTACAGGCGTGTATCCCGCGCTGCGGGGGTACTTACCAGCCTGCCCAGCTGCAAGTTCGGGAGACTAGCAGCCAGGTGTGGGCCGAACCGGGAGCGGCAGGTGGCAAGGGGTAAGGGCGTGCAGAAGACGACCAAGTTGGACCGGACCTATCACGTCTGTCGAGACCCTCGCCCTACAAGGACTTGCCCGGGGACGCAGGCGAGTACACCCCACCGCGGTACACGACATCAACTAAAAGGAGTGCCGTCCTGTCGTCCTTGGTCGAGGACGCCAGGCGCAAGGAACTTCGGCACCTGGTAGCCTGCCCTGCGCCGCGATGGTGCTGGCCCTCATCTCGGCCGGGAGGGGGGCCACCATCCGTACAGCTGTCGAATCGATCTGGCTTTTCGGTGCCGTGGAGCCTTCTGTTGGGTGGCCGAGCAGAGTGATCCGGGCGTTGCCAAGCGCACGGGGAAGCAGAAGGCACAGATAGCGCGGAGGTGGAACAGGGTTCAGCAACGCAAAGCCGCAGCAGTTCGTCGAGAGGTAGGTGACGGGCCGTCCACTCTGCAGCTCCCTTAGGCACCAGGGCACCGGGGCAAGGCATATGACGAACAAGAGCAAGGCTCCAGTAGTGGGTAAGGGACTTGGCCAAGACGAGGACGGGATACTTCCATCCCAGGCACATCGACCCGCACCATGTTGGTGATATCGAGTATCTAACCGAAACCAGAACGAGACATTTTCTTGCTCGCTCGTCGAGAGCAGAATATGCAGCTCGGGAAAAGCTGGCTGACAAGGAGCTGCTGCGAGCCAACGGCATCCCGTCCAGAGTCTCGGGGTTGACTGTAATCCAGAATCGACGTACTTGTGACGACGCCCCGCAAGGCGCAGGCCTGCTTGAGGCTGATGGGGATGGCTACATGTCCGCGGCCATGAGAAAGAATAGCTCACATGGTTGGCGAAGCTTGCTTCTAAATGCAGCGTTCCGTTTCTGCAGAGCATCCGGAAGATACGCTCTAGGAGAGGACACGGAACGAGAAGGATGGAAGTGAGGCAGAGGGGGGTGGGTGGAGGGAGGGGGCCACTGCAAGAAGCAGTCCAAGACCCAGCCTTGGTGCCAGGATTGTGGTCTCTTCCCTGCATCCCATCCCTACCTGAGGCCTTCCAAAGGCAAGACAGTTGCGAAATGGCAGAGAAGTACGAGGTATCAAGGGGAAAAGACACAGGCCTGCGGTTGATGAGCGAGAGCAGCTCCCATCTCCCACCCGCACACAGCAGGGGTTTGTGGGTGTGCCGAAGCAACCACTGAGCTCCCCTGTCGGAAGCTTTTTCGACCTCAGATCGGCCAATCAGAAGGCCGCTTCCCTTTTAGGCCGACCGATTTGGTTGCGCGTGCCTGCCTGGTGAGGCCCCACTTGACGCATGTTGACGCATGGCACTGCTACATAGTACAGACCTGCAGGCAGGAGGTCTGCCCTGTCATCCATTGCATCTTGTGCAGAGCGCAGCGCGCAGAGGCTGGCTGGCAGGGCCGCGCGCAGCCTCACTTCTGCTTCCATCCTTAGCGTCGCCAGTTGTTCGCCGACCGCCGATCACCGTCCCCAGCGCCGCGCACCACGGCTCTCATCTGGGTCGTTGTGACCGTGCAGAGGACAGCGCCTCCCTTTTCGTTGTTTTTGAATGGAAAATTTGTGGTCGTGCCGCAGTCTCAGAATGCCTCGTGCGGCCGCTTCTGCGGCCGCCTCTGCCCGGGCAGTTCTGCCGGGTGGGCATCAAGTAAACCTCACGTTACGTACATAGCAGCTAGGCCGGCTTTTCTGGCCGACGCCACCGGCACAGCCCTGTCCCCATTTCTGAACAGCGGGGGGGCCGCCGGGAACCCAACCTCAAACACAACCCAACGTCCCGTACGGCCACCTCGAGACTCCCCCCCCCCTTCACTCTCCTCCCTCTGGCCGACCGCCCTCCGCTTGCCGTTCATGCTTTTCCGTCTTCTCGAAGGTGTGGAAGCCGGCCAGAGGACTGCGGCCTCCTGGTCCGAGATCCGCCCTTTGTCATCCCTCGGCGGCGTGTCCGGCATGTGTTCTGTAAGCTCTCCGGCCCCCTAAAGTCCGACTTTTGGGCCCAACTAACGGGCGACGGCACAGAGAAGGACACCGGCCAAGGCCGAAGCCAGCAGCTCGCGACCCTGCGTGTTCGTCCTGCGATGACGACAGGCTGGGGTGGTTTACCGAGATGGCAGGGTCTCGGTGTCCAGCAATCACAGGAGCACCGAGTCCAACCCACTCGCTCATTCCTCGGCCATGCATATTGCGCCGCATGTATCCAGTGTGCCTCGCTGGGCTTGCCGGGCTTGCTGGATGCGTTGCAGAGCGTGGAGCTTTCTCGCACCTTGCCGTTTGGACCGAGCGGCCAGCCGGATAGCAGACATCCAACAACCTGCTCGGGTGTAACTCCGTTGATGAGGCCCGCGCCGCCTGGTTGACATGATACTTCGCGGCTGCGCCTAGGCTGTTGTTGATAGGCGCGGTGTTTAACGAGCACGGAGGGCGGCATGCGGTCAACGGCACCCCTGGCGATGCCACGACATCTCACAGCCCAGGCAAGCGCCATGCGAAGGCGATTGAAAGCGGGACCTACATGGTCCTTGGTCTCGGGCCACAGATATGCCAACGTTTCCTGCGACCTTGTTGTGACGGTGGCGACAGTTGCGTGTGCCTGCCAATCAGGGCAGAATTTAAGCGCCGTCAGCGTTAAGCCGCTAAGTCATCCCCGAATACCACTCAACGACCACCAGACTGATTTGCCCCATCGACCAAGTCGAAGCAAAACAAAGACTGCGGTCCGAAAGCCTTGTTGGGCGGTTCCTCGGGCCTCGCTGTTCGTTGCTGCACACCGTTCGTCGAGCAACCGGCTCATCACACGGCGGAAAGCGACTTGGTGATAGCCAGAGCACCTCGGGCCCGGTCCCGAATCTCAACCCCCTCGGCAAACCTACCAAAAAGCCCCAAGGTGTGCCACAGAACTTGCATTGTGCTGCAGGGTTTCTCCACATTGCTCTCTTGGTATACGACCCCTTCAGCTGCATGTCTTGATGGTGGAGGGGTCTTACCACACTTGCGGTCTGGCTTGGGGACCCCCCTGGACGGTGTGTGCCCACGGGAAACTCTGGTCTGGTTGGCGGAGGACCTTTCCGGTCAACCACATTGCTGTCATGGGGCGCTCGATGACACCCCTCTCCATGGTGTTGACCCCCCCTACCCCCCTCCTTCGCCCCAGCTCCGGCGTTGATATCACCAACAGGCCGTTTTGCAGCGAGTGATTATCGACATGCTTGCTGCAAGATGGAAAGTCCTGCATTTTCATCTCCACCCCTGGCAGGTTCTCTGTCATCTCCGGGTGTCGCAAGCAGCCGGGGTCAGTCTCGTCGCCGAACTGTTCGGGGAGGTAGGTACCTTCGAAGTTCCTCGACAGATAACACCACAAAAACGGAACCGACCTGCTCTCTCCTTCTCTCCTGCATGTCGAAGATGGTGCCCACCAACATGGGCTAGCACGCACCAACGCTAGTTCTTCTCGTTCACCGGTAGCCTTGCGAGATGGTGCTCCCAGTCCAAGAACGGCGTCCTCAAGCGAGTCACACCGGATTTGCTCTCTTTCGGGGGAGTCGATGGCCGCCGATGGCAAGTTTTTCGGTGTTGTCACTCCCCGAGGAGCTTCCCCATAGGGACCAACTGTCTCTTGGCCGCAATCGCGATGGAGACGCCGTCGGGCAAGTGTCCGGCGATGTCCGCGTCATCACTCACGAGTAGCTTCGGCCTGAGAACTGCTGCTGTTTGTGGGACGGGCGAGGATTGCGACCCGTGTTGGGCGTCGGCTTGTGCCTCCTGACTGGGTGTCCCTTATTCACGAGAGATCAAGTATGAGATGCTTGCGGAATGAGAAATTCGAGTTTTTTTGTTGTTATAAGAGGGCTGAGTACCATTGGTCATCACCGCCAGACCTCGAGCTTGAGCACGTCTGGGACGGCGTAGGCTGGTGTCCGCTTTCTCTCGGCAACGAAGCAAGCCTCATAATATTAACTTTAATGGAAGGCGAAGGATTGACGAACCCGTTGGAAGTACCTACCTATCGAGTCAAGAGTTGTGCTCTTAAGTTGTTCCGTTCGAGATTTGAATAGTTCTCCGGTGGTCGCAACAGACCTCCTTCGGATCTGGATGTGCAAAATGTTCCAAGCAGCTTGCGACATGCAGTGGGTCGGCTAGCTTCGGACCATCCATCTCCTCACCAAGAAAAACAAAACCGAGCGTCAAAGCCATCAGCTGGCCAGCGGATGCTCCGAATCGTGCCATGCGCGTTTATGGCGTGGGTGGGCTGATTGACGGCTGATGGTTGGCAGCGCCCGCCAATCCCAGCAAACACGCGCGGCAGAGTGCTCCGGGCGCATCGGACCGCTCTCTGGTCTGTGGTTGCGGGCTTCCCCGCGCCCCGCAGCCCTCGGGACGTCAGTTGACATGTGCGATGCGATGATGGCTCCGAGATATCTTCGCAGGCTTGCCGGCGGGGCCAATCAATTCATCGCGGCCGAGGCCCGACGTCATGGATACCGCGGCCGGGAGTTCCCAGGAACGACAGAGCCGCCCCGGGATGCTCCACACATGCTACCGTTGTATCAAAGTCTATCTCGTCTTTGCCTCGATCATTCCACCATGAACTGCGAGTCTCCCGGCGACGTCTCCCACCCAAGGTGCGAATGCTGCAGAGAGCGCGGATANCCAAGGCATAGTCCCGACTCCAGCNCGGCCCCCAGTCCTCCTCCGCTCAGACCAATTGGCATCCCACGTGCGGCCGCCTCTCGCCCAGAAATCCTGCGTCGCCTCTCCCTCCCCTCGTCGAACCCAATCATCGAAGGCGGGGCTCGCTCGCTGGGGGGGTTCTGATCATACGCGCCGTGTGAAACGGGTACGTGCGGCGGTTTGGAGGGAGGATTGGCATTTGATGCGAAAACTCTCATGTGAACACATTAGCGGAGCACAAAGAAGAATGGAAATCAGGGGGGGAGGAAACAATCCCCCCCCCACCCTCCTCGCCGTCCATTGAGTCCACTAGTGTATATAAAACACCCCCCATCCACCTTCCCGCCTCTGCTCTTCTTCTGTTCCTTTCTCACTAAACATCCAGCTCTTCCATCTTCCAGCCTCAACTACCAAGACCAACATCGGCTTCCAAACTTCCTTGCCTCCCGCTGCCCATAAGCCCCGCGCAGGATCCAACCGCAAAACAAACAAAACCGGCGCCATTCACGTTCCCGCAAAAATGTCGGCCCCAACCCCCGAGCAACTCCGCGAGCTGAGCGAGAAGGTCGTCGACTTCACACCGGTGATTGCTCAGCGTCGGCCCTCCACTTTCCTCTCGCTAGCCCCCAACACTTCCGACTCGTATCCTCGCACCCAGCGGACCAAGCAACCGCTTACCGCCGAGGCCCTGGCCGAAGTTACGAAGACGGGCGAGGATAGCGCCGAGACGACGAAGCGCCGCACCTCGAGCCTCAGCAGCGATGCCTCCAAGCTCCGCTTCCTCAAGCTTGGCCCCGTCCACTGGGGCGAGCACCAGGACGACCACAAGGCCGACTTCCACGACGTCGCCGTTGTCGAGTAAGCAGTCCAACTCAAACCTGCCCGCCACCGACCGACCGGCCGACGACGGCGGGATTGCATCCTTCCTCTTTTGATTTCCTTCACATCTCTTTCGGATGTTTTACTAGCGATATCATGATGCTGCGGGCCAAACCAAAAATGAGAATTTCTTTCGGGTTTCCCTCTGGTTCTCTTCGCTTCCCATAATGGTTCCATGACATGATGATGATCTTTTCAAGGCGGCAGGGGTCTGATCGCGAGACGGTGTCCACTTCGTGTGGCCGACCTCGCCGGTCCCCCCAAATGATTTACGTACGACTTTTCCCCCTCNTGGTGGTCTTTTGGTTCGGCGTTGGCGAGGATGGAAATGGTGGGGGGCAACGCGCCAACGCGCCAGCCTGCGGACAACGGACAAGGGTGCCGCCGGCTTAGCCTGTTTCTGCTACACGGAGGTCATGAGAGTGTGTGGGGGAGGGGGAGGGAGAGGGTTCTTTGTCTCGAGCCAACACCACCATCACAAACTGAGAAAGAGATTTTCCTGTCAAAACTCCTAGCGTGCAGGATGGTGTGCCAGTCGATGCCATGATGTTTGTTGGAGTCTCTCGCAATCAGTTGATCGTCGCCGGCTTGGATTGGCCACCTGCAGACCATCGTCCCAACGCACCAATACGCTGCGCAGCGCCTCATGCATGTCGCCTCCGAGAGGGTGGGGAGACAGACGCATGCATGGCATGACNGCTTGCTCGGATTCGCGGGGGCCTCTTCTGACGCGGCGTGTCCTGACAGAAAAGATAGGAGGGGATGAGCTATCCCCGGAGCTGCCCATCCCGTTTCAAGGCGCGCTTTGCCGTATGCGAGATTCGACCACGCCATTTGGTGGGGGATGTCTGTGATGCAGGCCAAGTCGGCAAGCTGCAGATGCTTGCCTTGCACAAAGCTTTTGTGCGGGGCTCGGCGAAAAAAAAAGAAGAAAAATGAGGAAAGGGAGGGGGTGGAAGGTCAGGGATGAACGAGAAAGGCAAGACAAGCCAGTCTTGGCATCAATTTGCAACCTTGAGCCTTTGGGGGTTTGTGGACTCAAGAGCAGTTAGTTTCTGTAATTACTTTCTGATTGGCTGTCGAGGCTTCGCAACCTCTTGCCTCTCTGGTGCCAAGAAAACGATCGCCCACAGCTCATCAGAGCAACACACCCTTTTGAGCCACTCGAACTGTGATATTCCCAGGCGATGCCTGTCTTCAACGTCTTGAATTGCGGTCTGCCTGCCAAGTCGCGCTTGGCATTGGTTGCACAAGCATCACGAGAGGCAGTTGTTCAGGTCAAACCAATCGTCGCGGGATACAGATCCGCAGAGATCTGGGGATCTCTCAGCCCCAGATCCAAATTTATCCCACTTTCCCCGGCCAGTCCGGCAGATCTGGACAGCCCAGCATGTTGTCGTCCCGTCTTGGCGCAGAGCTCGGCAACATCACGAGCCAATTGGTCATTTCCTTGTGTCTTGGTTGTGGAGACTTGGTGCGGCCCTCCAGCTCTCAAGGTCCCTAACCAGCAATCCTCTTGATTTTGAACTCGGCCGCATCGCCATCAGCACAGACGTCCACGAGCCTGTGAATATCCACCTGCAGAAGCTCACCGCGGTCATATCCTCCATTCCGCCGCCCACCCTGATCGCGAGACATGCCACAGCCCGCCGCCCCACCACCGCCTCCCTCCGAAACCCCCTCTTCATGAAACTGACACCAAAACGAGGCATGAGCCTCCCTCGTGACCGTCAACTCGGCCTTCTCTAAATCCGGGTCCGTCAACACCACCAGTAACGCTCGCAGCGCCGGGTTGCCCTTGTACCATTCCGCCGGGTGACCCGTCCCAGGCTCCGGCACGTGAACCCTCAGCCTCCGTAGCCCGCCGTCGAGCACCATGGCCCCGAGCACACCTACCAGCACATACTGCACCATCGCCCCAAACCGCCTCACATTGGCCACTACGCTGCGGATCCGCCTCCGTGCGCCGGCCGCGTTCGGGTCGGCGAGCAACTGCAGCGCGGCGCCGAGCTCCCGCCCACCCTTACTCCCACTCCCACTCCCACTCCCAGCTCCCGTAGACGCGAGCTCAAGCACCCGATTCCGTTGTTTCCTTCCCCACTTGAAGACCTCCAAGTCCAGGTGAAACACATTCCGTCCGTAGTAGATGGCCGCCGCCTCGCGGTAGAGCACGGGCGAGGCGAGGAAGATGTTGACGGGTGGTTCGGCCAGTTCTCCCCCATCGTCATCATCATCCTCGCCATCGCCACCATCATCATGATGATGGGCGGCACCGCCAGCGGACGGTGCAGGGAGGGGGCGCACGGCCCCGCGAGCGAGCTTGACGAGTATGCCCGAGGGGAAGAAGCAGACGTGGGAGAGGACCTGCTCGCGGAGTTCGGGCGGGAGGTCGAAGAAATATTCGAAGGTCTGGGATGCCATTTTCGCTAGTTGATGAATGGGTATTGATTTGATCGGCAGCGGTGGGCGTTGCTTGTTGATATCTGCCTGTCGAAGTTGGTGAGTTGAGCGGAGCCAAGAAAGACGCGGTCAACACATTGAAACGACTTGAGCTCTGTGGTGGGGCAAATCGTCCTGCGGGGCAGCACCGCGACGCTCGGTTTGAGTTTAAATCTGCGTGAGGGGGCAACGTTTGGACAACCTCATCATGCACCCGGCTGCCTTCCCAGGCCTCCTGTCATATATAGTGTTTTGATTAACCTCCCTAATCTACATGTAAATACGCCAAAGCGAACTTCGGGTCATGAGAATCAAGAGGCAAAGTCCCATCGTCAGCAATCTTTATAGATACCACCCGTGCCGAACTGGCCCTGCGACGTAACGCCGCTCAAGCCAGATCCCTCTAACTTTTGTGTTCCGTTTCATGAATCACGATGTAAGACGCCTCCCATCATACCGCGGCCCTGCCGTTCTGCCGGTCACTCAATAGCCGCAGACCGTGGCCTCATAATCCCGTCCGATGCGCCCGTAGCTCTCTGGAAAAGGCCAACCATCCATCCAGCGTCAAGTCATTTACCGCGAAGACATGGCCTTGGTGACTAGCCTCTTAAGAGCAAGCTCCTTCTTCTTGAGGTCCTCAGCCGACGAGTCCTCAATCTCGAGCTGGCCCATGGCCTCGCTGAGCGACTGCTCGATCTTGTCCTTCTGGCCGCGCTTGAGCTTGAGGGAGAGAGTCGGGTCGGAGACGATCTCCTCAACACGGGAGATGTACGACTCGAGCTGCTGCTTGGCCTCGAAGCGTTTGCTGAAAGCCTCGTCCTTGGTCTTGAACTTCTCCGCATCTGTACTCTGTTAGTGAATTGCTCTTGGCGTCGTTATTCATGGATACATGTACGAACCGTTGATCATGTTCTCAATCTCGCCCGACGAGAGCTTGCCAACAGAGTTGGAGATGGTGATGTTGGCGCTGCGGCCCGAGGTCTTCTCGGTGGCGGTGACCTTGAGGATACCGTTGACGTCGACCTCGAAGACGACCTCAAGGACGGGCTCGCCGGCCTTCATGGGAGGGATGGGGGCAAGGGTGAATTCACCCAGAGAAGTGTTGTCCTCGCAGTTGACGCGCTCACCCTGGAACACGGGGAACTGCACGGTCTGCTGGTTGTCGGCAACAGTGGTGAAGGTCCTCTTCTTGATGGTGGGGACGGTCTGGCCACGGGCAACGACAGGGGCGAAGATGTTACCCTCCATGGCAACACCCAGGGACAGGGGAACGACGTCCAGGAGGAGGAGGTCGGCGGTGTCGGCGGAAGTGGCCTTGCCGGAGAGGATACCGGCCTGGACGGCGGCACCGTAGGCGACGGCCTCATCGGGGTTGATGCTCTTCTCGAGCTTCTTGCCGTCGAAGAACTCGCTGAGGAGCTTCTGGATGCGGGGGATACGGGTGGAGCCACCGACAAGGACGATCTCATCNACGCCCGCCTTCTCGATGCTGGCATCCTTGAGAACCTGGGCAACAGGCTCGAGGGTGCCGGCGAAAGCCTTGGCGTTCAGGTCCTCGAAACGAGCACGAGTGATCTGCATGTTGAAATCCTCGCCGTCGAAGAGAGAGTCGATCTCGATGGTGGTCTGAGCACCGCTCGACAGAGTACGCTTGGCGCGCTCGCAGGCCGTCCTCAACCTCCGGAGGGCACGGGCATCACCCGAGAGATCTAGGAGGGTGTTAGTCCATGAAACTCAAAGATTGCCAAACTCTTTATATAACGACAATCTCGGACTCCACATAGTTCTTTAGAAAAAAAGAAAAACAAAAGGCCAAAGATAAAGGAAAACGCCACAGACAAAAGGAGGGTAGAAAAAAAAAAAGGCAACACATTGATACAAAAAAAGGAAAGAAGGGGAAAAAGGAAAGAGAAAGAAAAAAAGGCCAGACTGCCAAAAAATGGGGGAGCACGAACCCTTCTTCGTCTTCCTGGTGAATTCCTTCTTGCAGTGGTCGAGGAGGTTGGTATCGAAGTCCTGGCCACCGAGATGGGTATCACCAGCAGTAGCCTTGACGGTGAAGACACCGCCCTGGATGTTCAGGAGCGACACATCGAAAGTACCGCCACCAAGATCGTAGATGAGAACGTTGCGCTCCTTGCTGGACTTGCCAGCGCCGAGGCCGTAGGCGATAGCGGCGGCGGTGGGCTCGTTGATGATACGGAGGATGTTGAGGCCAGAGATGGCACCGGCATCCTTGGTGGCCTGACGCTGGTTGTCGTTGAAGTAGGCCGGGACAGTGATGACGGCCTTCTCAACCTTCTTGCCAAGCTTGACCTCGGCAATCTCCTTCATCTGTTTCGCATGGTGTCAGTATTTGGCCAGACAACAAGGGGCTTTCTCGGGTTACGTACCTTGGTAAGAACCATGGCGGAGATCTCCTGGGGAGAGAAGGTGTGGGTGCTGCCAAGGTACTGGACCTGGACCTTCGGGCTGCCGTCGTCGTCAACGACCTTGAAGGGCCACGTCTCCATGTCCTTCTTGACGGTGGGGTCATCGAAGCGGCGGCCGATCAGACGCCTGGGAGCAAAGACTGTCAGCGGGCGGTCGCGCTGGAGACGCACCGGGGAGGGGAGACATACTTGACATCGAAGACGGTGTTCACCGGGTTCATGGCGGCCTGGTTCTTGGCCGCCTCACCAATCAGGCGCTCGTCCTCAGTGAAGGAGACGAACGACGGCGTGGTGAAGCTACCCTGCTCGTTGGCGATGATCTCGACATTGGTACCCTCGTACGTGGCAACGCAAGAGTAGGTGGTGCCTGCATGTCGCCGGCGTCGGTCAGCGGTTGCGCCCAATTTTGGCCCAGCGGCGGGGTCAAGCCAGCCGGACGAACAAGACAAGAGGGGCGCGGGGAGGAATTACCGAGATCGATGCCAATGGCACCATCGTAGACTTCGTCCGCCATTGTGAAGATTGGTGTTGTTGAGGGGGGAGTCTTGATGCTGAGCTGAATCTGGCGCGCGAAGAGGGAAAGACCGATTCGGCGTGGGGCAGGCTGGACGGTCTTTAAATTTTGAAATTTTCAAATGCGGTGAACTTTTTTTCGTCCCCGCCCAGCCGCCTCCTTCCCCACCAAACCTCCTCATCCGGTTTGGTGGCCCACTCGGAAATCCGTTATCAGCCCCTCCCCGTGACTAAGCACGTGACTCAAGGCACCTCCGACCCTTGCGGCAGGGGTGACAGGGCGCTAACGGCAAACTGGGCGGCCCCGCCGTTGGCGAGAACATTCCTCCTTGTCGCGGATTGTGCGACAGTTGCTTGTGGCTTTCCCTCGACCAAAAGTTTGCGATCGCAACTCCCCATCCCAACCCAACGACGTGACCGCCACAACCCGCCCCAAAGACGATATTGCCTGGAGCAAAGTCGTTCTTTCCATTCCCAGAAGCACGAACAGCAGCTGCCCACACCGGCATTGCCTCTAATCGAACCCTCCATCCCCGAAACTCCGAGCCGGACAGACCTCGAGTCGCATTTTCCGCCCGTGCAGCGTCTATCCCCGAGCCCTGCGAAAACACAGTCCTCGCCGCGCTGTGGACCCAACCACGCGAGCCAAACGCCCCTCACTCATCCCGCCACTTCTTTCGCCGGCCGACTTCTCTCTCGGCACATCGGAAATTCCCAACATGTCGGAACAGGTCGATCTCACCACGATCCCCATCTCGCCTGATGGCGGGAACAACCCGAACGGCGCCGCAGCCGAGGCCGCTGAGGATGGCAAGACTATCACCGTCTTCCACGACAAAGACAACTTCAACGTCAAGCACCCGCTCTCAAACCGGTGGACGCTTTGGTTCACCAAGCCCGCCAGCGGAAAGGTTCGATCTGGTGTCCCGCTGCCCCACCATGGACACACTATTCTGACTAGCCCGCAGGGTGACAACAACTGGAACGACTTGCTGAAGGAGGTCATCACCTTCCAGTCAGTGGAGGAATTCTGGGGCATCTATGTAAGGCAACCTGCCCCCTCCCCCCGAGCTCTCTCTCTCTCTGTTGTGTGTTCTCGGACTAACCCAGAAACCAGAACAACATCGCGCCAGTCTCCGAACTTGCCCTCAAGTCGGATTACCACCTCTTCAAGGAGGGTGTGCGTCCGGAGTGGGAGGATCCCCAGAACAAGCACGGCGGCAAGTGGTCGTTCCAGTTCAAGGACAAGCGGTCTGTCAACATCGATGAGCTCTGGCTGCATACCATGCTCGGCGCCATCGGCGAGACGCTGGAGGACGAGGAGGATGGCGAGGTGATGGGCGTTGTCGTCAACGTCCGCAAGGCATTCTACCGTATCGGCATCTGGACCCGCACCACAGGCCGGCACGTCCCCGGCCGCGGGGATGGCGACATTGCTGGCGGCAAGGGCCGGACGCCCGAGAAGGGCAAGGAAATCCTGACGTCTCTTGGCCGTCGGTTCAAGGACGTCCTCCAGCTGCCGGCCAACGAGATGCTCGAGTTCTCGGGCCACACCGACAGTGCCCATAGCGGCAGCACGCGTGCGAAGGCGAAGATGGTGGTTTAAGCATGGCTGAGACCCCATACGATCTCCGGCACTTCACCTCGTTGCCGTGCCTTCTCCGCGGTTGGAGGCCAGTGCGACAATCCCGGCAACCGCTCGCGTGTTATCCGGGGCCAGTTATGACAATGCCAGATGCGCATCTCCAGGAGTGGTCACTGGGCGGGTATGAGATATTGCTTCACGACATCTGCCTCGGCTCTCCCGCTGGGAGATTTAGGGCTTTAGGACTCGGGACTGAAAATGGTTCTCCGGTTGGGGCATGGTTAAGGATGGGTCAATTATCTGCGTGTTGAGATGCCCACATTTGCTTGCGATGAGCCACGCACATCAACTAGTCAGCTTAGGGAGGCAAGGCGTTTTGGTAATAACTGCTCGCTGGCTGGCTTTTCATTCCATGTGCCCTGTGAAGGCTGTCCCACCACCGCTCTAAGCCTCCCATACCAAAAGATGCTATTATAGTACTGTATTGTACATGTACTGCTCTGCGGGCCCCCCTTTATCGTTTTCCCGGTAAAAGCCAAACAAGACGCTTGTCTCCTCCCCTTGCTTGTCCCCTGACNATGCTTACAGCTCGTCGCCGCTAAAGTCATCCAGAAAAATATCCTTGACCAAATTCTTCTTGTTGATCTTGCCCATGGCGTTCCTCGGGATATGGTCCACCACCCTGAGCACCTGCGGGATCTTGTAGCTCGCCAGCCGTCCCTTCAGCGCCCGCCGCATCTCCAGCGGCGACCATTTCCCTTCGGGCAGGGTCTCCCTATCCAAAATCACCACGGCGCCCACCTTTTGGCCCCATTTCCCGCTCGGCACCGCCAGCACGGCGACCTCGGCCACCTGCGGCAGCGCGAGCATCTCCCTCTCCACCTCCAGCGCCGACACCTTCTCCCCGCCGCTCTTGATGATATCGGCGCTGCGCCGGCCCAGGATGAAATACAGCTCCCCGCGGGTCCAGTCCTTCTGGCTGGGCGCGTTGCTCTTCCCGGCGCCCTCGACCGCCCTGCGGACGGCCACGTCCCCGGTCTTGAACCACCGGCCGCGGCCGTCCTTGGCGTCGACAAACTCCTTGGCCGTCGCCTCCGGGTTCCGCCAGTACTCGGCGAAGACGGTGGGGCCGCGCAGCTGGATCTCGCCGACCCGCTCGCGGCCGTCGGCGCCGCGCTCGTGGCCGCGCTCGATGACCTGGTGCGTGTCCACGTCGACGAGCCGGGCGTCCACGCCGGGCAGCGGCCAGCCCACGGACCCGTCCACGCGGTCGGCCACGTCGAGCCCGCAGCTCAGCGCCATCCCCACCTCGGTCATGCCGAAGCGCTCCAGGAGCACGTTGCCGCCGCTCAGCTCGGACCAGGCGCGCTTGATGGGCGTCGGCAGCGCGGCCGAGCCCGAGATGGCCAGGCGCAGGTTCGTGGGGGAGACGGCGGCGCGCGTGGCGCTCTGCATGTCCGGCGGGAGGGCCTTGTGGGTGGCGAGCAGGCGGGAGTAGATTGTCGGGACGGCGGTGAAGAAGGTGACTCGCTTGTGGTGGTGG
>FJWA01004098.1_pt1 | contig 15860 bp, 13 predicted proteins | sample 1011891 | NCBI WGS metagenome assembly FJWA01 (sample SAMEA3912450, study PRJEB9761) | metagenome | biome: forest; material: soil | place: USA | collected 2011-06-22 | depth 0.1 m
AGCAAGCCACGGACGACCCTGACGCCGGCCCCACCGCTCCACAACCACCCGGGCAAGAAGGCCGCCCCCGACGGACCCGGAAACAACGGCCAGACTACTACAACAAAGAACTTGCCGCCGCCGACAAGGCCAAGAAGAAAGCCGAGGAACGCGAGGCAGAGTTCACCCGCCGCCAGGAGGAGAGACAGCGCGCCATCGCCGACCGGGAGCGCTATCGCAAGGCCATGGCCAAGGCCAAGGAGCCGGGGAGGGACGGGAAGAGGAAGGTCGGCCGGGAGGGCAAGCTCCTGTTGGACAGGGTGAAGAAGATGGTGGGGGAGAGTTGAGCAGGGAGGAAAATTGTGGCGTGTAGATGTTCTGTGTTATGATACCCCCAGACCCGGCCCCTGAGTTTATTTAGGTTGAATGAACGGGGCTTGACGAGAGATGTTGACCATGCATTCTCATGCCTGTCTAGACTGCTCAGACAATCTTTTCGCCAGCCCGAAAATAATCTGACAAGAATACCATACAGAAAGCAGTGGAAATCATCCACGCCACAAAATTTAAGCCCACGCCAGAATCCCAGGGTCTTCTCAAACTCCCTTCGTTGTCAAATTGGACCGCACCCATCCATGTCAACCACATCGAAAGCAAAAAAGCCAACAAAACAAAAGGGGCTTCCTCCTCGCTCCATGCCATGCCCAACACCCCCTCAAAACCACACAGTATCATCCGGCTCGCTCCACACCATGTTCAGCAGCAAGCAAGGAACAAAAACAAGAAATCAAGCAACAAAATCAACAGTATCTCTCTCACTCTTGCTCCCAGTCTGTGAACAACAGCTCAAAGTGGTATATACAACAGAACATCAAACAACAACAAAACAACTCACAACACAAGCAAAAGGCCTCGCAAAAACACCCCGTGTCATTCCCCAGCAACAACGGCAACCAACCATCATGTCTTGCCATTGCATCCCTCATACTTGCCGTNGACAGCGTGTTGTCATCATGCCTCGCCAAAGATGACATGGCTGTTCTCGATGAGGAACTGCACCGCCACATTCTTCGCGTGCATGTCTGTCATCTCCTTCTCGAGGCTGTGGTCGCGCATGATGGTGGGCGCNAAGACGACGGCCAGGTTCTTGGGGGACATCTAAGAGAGAGAGAGAAAAAGGGGTTAGTTGTGGTCATTCCAAGCAAGATGTTCAAGAGCAAAACCAAAACTCACCAGATTCTCCCGTTCTCTGCTGGCCACCCGGACAAGGTGGAACATGAGGAACTCGAGGCAGTCGCGGTGCTTGGGCGGGAGCATGTTGATTGTCTTTCTCAGGTGCCCGCAGCGCTCGTTTTCGCTCTGCAGCACTAGAAGGTGAAGAAAATGATGTGTTAGCATTCGCGCATTTCCAAATCGGCAAAAAAAACAGAGCAAGCTTACTATTCGACTCCAACACCCGCTCGTAGACCTCAAATGTGAGCAGCGGGGTGGGCAGCTTGCGGAAGTACTGCTTCAGCACGCTGGTGACAGCCGTGATATCGAGTGCCGGGTCCGAGATGTCGTAGTCTTCGGTCCGCTCGAAGCCCTCCTGGATCGCCTTGACCAGGGAGTTGCCGCCCGTCTTGCGGTAGATGCCCTCAACGTCCATGCCGCGCAGCTCCACCTCCTCGATGCAGCGCGTCACGACGCTGGGGATTTGGCGGCGCTCATAGTCGCACCGCTCGACCAGGTCCGAGCCGAAGAGCGTGCTAGGCGCTTCCGCAGGGGCCGGTGTGGAGATGTTGGTCACCGACGTTGACTTGGGCAGGTTGTTGGGCTTCTTGCCAAAGAAGCCGAATCCTTGTCGCTGATTGTCTGTCATAACCCCGCGGTTGGGCCCGCCAAGAGGGGCCGCCGCCATCATGACGCCAGGGGATTCGACCTGGGCGACCGTCATGTTATACGGGAGGCCGATGCCGTCACCCGTCAATCCTTGGTATGGCCGATTCTGCTGCTCTTGCTGTTGGAAGGCGCCCGCCGCGCGGTTGATGCCCTTGGAAATGTTGTGGGCGACCTTGCTGGAGCCCTTCTTCCAGTTGAATTTCCGCACCTGACCCTTCCGAATGTTCACTACAGTGGGGCCCTCTAGGACCGGGTCCTCGCCATCGGTACCGACCAAGGTAGTCCCGGTCTGCATGCTCGCCGCATCCAGGTTGACCGATGCCGACGAAACGCCCTTGGCGTGACCGTAGATGCCGAGGCCATTCGGCGGCATCCGCATGTCTCCGTTGGCGATTTGCTGCTTGAACCTCTCCTGGATCTGGTGCGTCAGGTCGTTGTTCATATCCGCGAGCTGCGCGTTCTTGGACGAGAGCTGCTCAAATTCGAGCAGCGCGCGGTCTCGGTCCGCAATCGCCTGGGCCTTCTCGTCTAGCAGCTCGTCCCGCTCGGCGTGGAGCTGTTCGATTGCAGCTGCCTTGCTCTGCTTGACCTTGTCCAGCTTCTGCACAAACTCCTTGATGGCAGATTCCTCGAGCTCGCCGGGGTCGATGGGCTCGTTCGTCTTCTTGGCCCGCTCCACGTACCCGGCAAGCACCTCGATTTGGCGAATCATGATCTCGGTCTGAGTGTCCAGCACCGAAACTGTCTTCCTCTTCTCGATGAGCTTCTTGTTCAGGCTCTTCAGGTCTTTCTCCGTGTTGAACTGGCGTTCGAGCTCCGCCACGCGCTGTTCCGAGTTCCTCAGCTGCCGCTTTAGGAGGGCCGAGTCCTCCTGGGCGACCCCCGGCCCGGAGAGGGATATGGGGCTGCTGATGTCGTAACCGGCGGTTGGGTCCTCGGCAATCGGTGTTCGTGGCCAGCGGGGAGATGCGGTCCCCCTGGTCGTCTCGCTCACACTCCTGCTATGACCGAGCCTGGCGTGGTTGTGGCCCACCTCGGCGCTGTTGGTCCGACCGTGTCGGACAGCGTTCGAAACCCGCCGAAGGATCGACGACGAGCCCTCGTCGGTCCCGAGTATTCTCGCCATATCTTCGTCCATGCTGAAGTCCCCACCCGCACTCCAACGCGGCAGATTGGGGGATATCTTGGGTTCGGCAGGCTCATTGCCCGAGGCTGTTGGTTCCTTGGCAACCTGAGACGGAGGCTGCGGTGGCGCCCTGGGTTGCATGTACGTGTCGCTCCGCTTTGTCTCAGGCATGGCCGGGCGTGGGGGTGCAACAAGGTCATTGCCGTTCGCCGACTTGGACCTCGTCAACGGGTCGCCTTTTCCGCCAGCGTACCCGGGCACCACCAGCTCACCGTTTCGCGATTGATTTTGGGGCAACTCCTTCCTCGCAATAGGCGGCGGAGCAGATGCTTCTGAGCGGCTGGAGGTTAGCGATTCAAATGAAGGCCGGATAGCATCTTCGTCTCTCCGACGAGAATCCGGCAGCGGTCTCGGCGGAGGGACTCTGTCTGTCGCCAAGATCTGGCGGGGAGAGTCGGTATTGGTGGCGTTCGCGAGAGCCTCCCTGTTGCGGGGCGGGGCGGGGGGGGCCTTTGAGGGAGGAGGCACATCCAGCGAAGCACTGGAGAGGGAGTTGCTCCTGGAATTGCCTAGCTTCTTGCTCTTGGGAGCATCTTGCAGCTTGAACTCGTCGTTGAGCTGCGTCTTCGCCCCAGCAGGCTTCCCATCCTCGACGCCGGACGAGGCCGCCCTGGAGGCACTTCCGTTCCTCTTCGAGAGCTTCCGAGCCGGCCGGTCGTGCTGAGAAACCTCGTAATCCGAAGATGTCTGTCTCCCCTTGTCCTGGAACGCGATGTGTGGTGTCGATGCCTGAGAATCAGTCTTCTGCGCCGGCTTCGGCGCGGTGAAATAGTCCCTGTCCTTGTTCCTCCGGCTTGACTCGGAAAAGGCGTCCGACATGGACTGGGGCGTTAATGCCGGAGCAGGACTGTGATCGAGCGCGACGGGAATGTAGAAGCCCCCCTCCGAGTCCCCACTGTTCAGATCCCCCGCAAAGATGGCCGAGTTTCGGTTGTGCCGGTAGGACGGGGCGGCCGGTGCGAGGGAGTTTTCTTGTGCGGGCTCCCGCGGGGGCTCTGGGGATCGATCGGGTCTCGAGCCGCTTCGGGACGAGGGCTCGTTGATTCCGTAGGCGGCGCGAGGGCGTGGGGACAGCTCGGTCGGGGTATCGGAGTCGGGGGTCGCGCGGTCGGCAGGGAATGTGTTCGGGGGTACGGCGTTGGGCGGCAAGGCGGGCAGGGATTTGTCCGTAATCATCGGGGAGGCATCTTTTTCTCGTTGTTTCGCCTGAGCGGCCGCCTTTGATTTCTTCCGCCGTCTCGCCATCAGCGACTCGTGGCAGTTCATGCAGAATATGCCGTGGGATGTCCTGGCATAGCGTAGATTCTCAATCTTCCTCTTGCAGTTCCTGCAGCGGAAGCAGGTCGCGCAAAAAGCCTGGTCGCCGGTCAGGATGGCGAGATCCTCGATCTTGTTTCCGCAGGCGCTGCAGCTGTAGGTGCAGTTGTTGCAGATGAGCGAGCCATCGCCGAGCAGGAGCAAGTTCGCGTCCGAGTCGAGCAGAGTGTTGCAGGTGTTGCAGCGGAAGCAGTCGAGATGCCATCGATTTCCGGCTGCGGGGTTCGTTAGCACACACCATCCCGCGGCCACTCGTGGAGTTTAACATACCGAGCTCGAAGGCCTTCCCTTCCTCGAGAATCTGCGGCATCATGACATGTCAGAATGAACCAAAGGGCAAGTCTAGGTCGGGTAACCCACCTCGCCACAGCCCTTGCAGGGGAAGACATCGTCCGCGTCCATGGGACTATCCAGATAGTCATCCATGGCTGTCAAGGCGACCGAGGGCGTCCTTGGTTGTAGATAGACGAGCCGGGACTACACCGGCTACGCAGCGACAGGCCGAGGCTGCGGCATGAAAGTTGGGTGGTGCGAGTGATGGGCGGCCACGATACCGGAGCGTTGCAATCAAGGAAGCTCTCCCTCTCCCAGACGACCAAACTCTTTTTTTTTTCTTGGCCTGACTGTTTGTGTCGGCACCCACGAGGGGGCTGCAGAGGTCGAGGGGCAAAGAGCGGGCCACCTGGCTGTCCCCTGGCTGTCCCCTGGGCCAACCGCCGTCCGTTGCGTGTCGTGCTCGGTGGAAAGTAACCGGCGGCGATTGTGGAACGTCGAATCGAGCTGAGTTAAGCAGCAGTCCGGGTAGGCACTCTCGCGATGAGAGGTGCGAGTAATCGGGTTGGGAGAAAGCGACGAGAGCGCCTTTGTCTGGCTCGTTTGCGGTCGCTGCTGGTGGAGTCGGATTACCCAGCAGCTTGGGCAACCCGCAGTCGAAATGCGGCAGCTGAGGTGAGGGGAGGGGAGGCTGCTGAGCGAAAGGGCTCTCAAGGGATCAGCAGTGTGACGGGACACGATGGCCGATCAATCGTTCCCGATCGACTGTGCGTCCTTGAAGGGGCGTCAAGCTCGAGAATGTGGAAAATGGGAAAGTGCGCTGCGTTGATGGAATGGGCGTCCTCGAAACGGGCTGTCTTGCAGGGCTCGTCAAACTGCCCGCTGCCAGGGGTTTATTCAGGGTACTGCGGGACACCTCTGTGCAGGGGGGTTCGAGCGGAGCCAATGGCAGCTCAGACACTTGCGCAACGGGGTTCGGCTCCATTCAGGAAACCCTTGAATTGGGTCCATTCTGGGGGTCGGCTGCTCCATCCCATGTCCTGCAATTCAGATCTGTTCTGAACTCGGTTGGATTCTTCATGTCTCTCAGTTCATGCTGCCTCACTTCCAGTATGGAAACGGCCCGTTGATCGAGAACCCACAATGCCGTGGACTGTACGGTACTACTATGGATGCCAAAGCTCGCCGTTGAAAGTGCCCGCGGCAACCGTTGCTTCTGAAACATGCGTGAGATTATTCTCGAAGCTGGTATGTCCAACCTTTCTTCCTGGCTGTTCCTCTCAGCCTGTGTCTTGTCCAACCCGGCCAACCGGATCCCGGATCGCCTCGGCGAGAGCCTAACTACACAGCAGCAAGCACGTTGACGTTGATAACCGCCAACGGTTGCCATGCCTCAGGCTTGCAGCATTGACGTGACACATCCAGCTTGTCGGGAGAGAGGGCGCGAGTCAGAGCGCGGATGGCCGAAGGGCGGCTGCATGACGGGGGGGATCGGGCATCAATGAATGACGCCTCCGTGGCCATTCTTAACCATATAGCAAGCCCTCTTTCCCTTCCACCGTGGCGACTGCGGCGTCAACGGCAAGAATAGCAGCAAGCAAGCCCGGTGTAAGCACGAAGCACTTAGACTGAGCCTCGCCACCACCACGAGCCTTCGACTTGTTGCTGTACGTGAGCCCAGGTAGGTCAGGAAGGTAGCCAGGCGGATCCTAGCTCGCCCCCCATCTCTTCTTTTCTTCTTCTTCTTCTCCTCTTCACTGCCCTTTTTTTAATTTTATTTTAAGGTCGCCGATGGTGTCTTGCCGCGTTCACAGGTGCCAAATTTAAGACACGCAGCGAAACAGTCGCGCCCCCACACCAAACAGCACAGCAATCTGTATCTGGGTTTCCGTTCATTAATTCAGGCACAGGCTTGACAGTGTAACACAGCCCCGCTGCATGTTTCATTCAAGCCGATCCACCACTTCCATCGAAACATGTCTGCGCGACTACTGCCTACCTACTGTGTATCTGAAATCCGTGCTGTATGTGCGGACTGTGTCCTTGGTCTGGTTGTGCTGTTGCCTCCCAGCACTCAGCTTTCGCCGAGAGCGTCGACGTCGAGGTGAGATGGGATTGCGCTTCGGTCTTCAACGATCCCTGATAACGACTTTCGTTTCCCTTGGCATGTTTCAGACCCCTGTCCCTTACCTCCTTCGAAGAGCAGAGGAGACCCCTGACCCACAAGCCTCAAGCCCCCAGCACCTCGGTGCTTGAGCACAGGCTCTGCAGCTCGTCGATCCTCAACCCAGCCGCTGCGGACGAACCGGTCCAGCGATTCTTCTCCCGTGCTTGCATATGCCTCGAGCACAGCACAGACGGCGGGTCACCAACGTTGATGTGAACGGGATCGACCAGGCGGTTGGGAAGCGCTAAGACGCGACAACCGTTGGCGAATTGCTCAATCTGCCAGGGAACGTGCGGGAACAAGCGATCCGCTCTGCTGTGACGGGGATGGGAAAGTCCACGACAGGGGTGCGAGTTTCCCCGCGTTCGCTTTTTTTCGACTCCAGAATTGGATGGAGCTGGGGAAGGGCCAGATATGAAGATGGGGAAACAAGATGGAGAAAAGAGACCCGAGTACTTGTCCGGAGTACTGTGTAGGGATACCAGCATCCTCCACAAGTACTGTGCTACCTACACAGTACTATGTAGAGAGTATTCACGTTGGCATCAACAAATGTATTTCNAGATGGTTAAAATGAGGGTTTCTTCAACATCAAATAGCGTCGCAGTGCATTCAACCTGCATGTCGAAACGGTATTGCCGAAATTCAGGCACCTGTATATGTCCCCTTTTTTGTCCTTCAGGAGAATCTCGTAGCTGAGTACAGAGGTCACAGAATCGCAGAAACAAGCTCGGCTGATCGTCAGGGTCCCTGTCGTCAAGCAGGGTTAGTATCGAAGCAAGGGCAGTGGTGCCTGAAACGGGGGTCGGGATATTTACATGACACGGCCCGAATCGCTATCGACCGAGGTATGGCCACGGCGGGAGAGTCTAGGTAGGTATGCACATGCTACATCAAGCTCATAGCCAAAGGGGGAGTGGTTTGGCTGCTTGTGCGCCACGGCCGAATCGAATCAACGCCAACAGCCAGGAGCATACTACGCCCACGATAGAAGAGAGCCCACGCTGGTGCAACGGTGCTCGAAGCAAGTACCAAGGTCCCGTAGTCAAAGAGTTCCCTAAAAAGTCCGGCCCCGTCAGATATTCCACGGCTTGCGCTCAATACCGACTAGCCCCTGAAGAAAACACACACACCAACGCCCAGCCCGCGAGATGGTAGCAACCGCCAGGACGCCGTGACCTGTTTTCCACTTTTCCCGCTCTCCCGGCCCCATCCTGCCCGCAAGTAACTATTAATATGATATGATACAATGCCCGTCGTCAGACGGAACATCCTCTAATTCCTCAATCACCAAGAAAGAAGAAAGAAGAGAAGCAGTTCCCACCATCCACCCCCTCGTACCTACGCAGCCTGCGCAGCTCCAGGCCCACCGGTCTCCCTCTGCCTCTTGGCAATGTAGTACGTCAGCAGGCTCTTCGCATCCTCCTTGACATCCTTGACCACGTCCCAGAACCGGGCGTCGCCGACCCTCGCATGGAGCGCGACACACAGCAGCACGGCGTCCAACCGGACCTTGGACTCGAGACTGCCCAGGCAGCGCCTCGCCAGCCCGGCCAGTGCGTCCAGCTCGGCCTCGGAGGGGCTGAACGCGGCGCCCCGGGCGTCCAGCATGTCCTTGAGGACGTGCAGGCCCATGCTCAGCGAGCGGCCCGAGGTGCCGGCCTCGTCGACGTCCATGGCGCCCAGCATGCGCGACAGCACCACGACGATCTCGGACGCGTCGCCCAGCGCGGCGAGGTCCGATGCGAGCAGCTCCAGGCCGCTGACGATGTGCGTCCTGTCCTCGTACCCGGCGCGGGCGCGCAGCAGACTCTCGAGGCCGCGCGAGACGTGCGGCTGGAACGAGACGCGCATGCGCTTGAGCAGCAGCTTGATGGTGGCCAGGACCTGCGCCCGGACGTCCTGGATCTTCTCGGGCGCCAGGTGGGTGAGGGGCGACTCGAGGAAGTCAAAGAGCCCCGCCACGAGGGCGTCGAACTTGTCGTCGGTGAGGAGCGGGGCGCCCGTGGCGGACTTGGTGTCGCTGTCGCGGATGACGCCTTGCAGCTTGCGGAAGCCGTGGACGTCGAGCGACTTCTGCTGCACCTTGGATATGCCGCTGTCGAGGAGGCGCAGATTCTGCTTGATCTTTTCCGGGGAAGGAATGGCGCCATTGGGCTCACTGTTTTGTTGCGCCTGGCTCGCTTGTTGCAGGATCGCCGCGTCTTCGTTGACTGGCCGGTCCTCCAGGACGGGCCCGGTAAAGATGGGTTTAAGAGTGGCCTGCTGCTCCCCCGTAAATGGGTCTTCGTAAACCTCCAGGGAGCGTTGGGGGGTCGGAAGATCAGGGATGATCGCCTCGACAGTGCGCGGCGGAGTGGCCNCCGGNATTCCGGCCGCCTGAGCAGCTGCAACGATTTGAGGGGGGCTGGCCAGCGCAGCGACAGGGGCTCTGGGGAGTGGCGGAGGTGTGCCCGGTGGGCTTGAGAGCACTTCATCATCTCCGATCGGACTCTGAGGGCGATGCTCCTCTTGCGGGAGTGAAAGCTTGAGCGCCGTCACAGTTGGCACGACCAAAGTGAAATCCTCGTTCGCCTTCGACGGGCTGCTTGAGAGCAGGACAACCGGGGGTCGCACATTCCTAGAAGGCGTGGTGCGAGGAGATGCGAACGCCTTTGGCGTCCCCATCTTGTCGGGTGTCCCGGAGAGCTGGGACTCACGGGGACTCGCAACCACGTACGGCCGGACCGCCTTAGGGACCGTCCGTTTCGGCGATGAGGAGATCGACTTGGGCGTGACTGCTGCCTTGGGCTTTGGGTTACTGGGGGGGCTGGACTGCTCCGCCGAGGCATCATGGCTCCTCACCGAGTATGGTCCTGCCGTGGCTGGTCGGGGGGCCATCTCGGGTCTCCTTCTCCCGGGCCTCACAGGGGCGCCAGAGATGCCCCCAGCCGAGCTTAGAAGGGATGATTCTGGTCTCGTGCGCACCGTGGAAGTTGTTGTAGCTGCCGTGGGCGGTTGTGACGAACCCGAAACCGTCACAGCAGGCGAGAAGTGCGCCATTGCTGAACCCGGCCGGGCTGGGGGGGGCTTAGTAGCCATGGCTCTCTTCTGGGCCATCATGGCCTCCCGAATACTCGGCTTCGGGGGCCCCATGGTGCTCTTGGACAAGCCCAGCCCCGGCCGAGCAACCCCTTCCGGCTTCTTAGGCGAGTTGGGGTTGTTGGGGTCATTCAGCAGCAGCTTTGCCGCGGTGGCGTCGAGTCCGCTCATGATGGCCTCGGCCTTTGCTGGCCAGATGCCCGCAAAGGTCCAGTAGGCCGCACGCATTTTCTCCCTCACGCCGGGATTGGCATCGGCGAGGCCTTTCTTGATGCACTTTTCGATCAGGTCCAAGCCACCCGTGTGCTCCACGTGGTTCTTGTGGTGGGCTTCCTTGTGCAGCAGGGTCTTCAACCACCCGGAGGCGTAGAGCCGTGGCTGCATGTTCTTGTCCTGGCATGCGAGCCAGATGTGCTGCATGATCCGGGCGTTGTAGGTAACCCTCGCAATGATGGTATCGACCGTGGTATTTGCCTGCGCCGAGGCGATCTTCTTGGTCGCAGCCGTGAGCTTGATGAACGTCTGCATGAGCAGCTCCACCATGGGGTCCATGGCAGGGCCGTAGGCCCTCGCAATGTCTTGGACCAGGCTGCAGCCCTCCTTGGACAGACTGGTCCGGAGCGACGTGACAGCCTTGATGATGCCGTCAAGCAGAGCCCGAATCCCGGTGAGAAACTGCTCGCTGAAGTCGCTCGCAGCATTGCCGGCTATGAGCCGACGGAGCTTGGTCATGGACTCCTCCCGCTTCATCCAGTTTTGCTCCGACTCCCTGCCCTCAAAGTGATAATGCATGTCTCTCAAGATTTCGTCGAGCTCGCGCGATGTGTTGACGTAGGAAGGTTCAACTGCCTCGGGTGGATTGTCCGGCGGAGCGGGGGTCACCGGGCGGGTGGCATGGGACGACACGCTCGTAGCGAGGGCGGATCGAGTGGGTGCAGGTTCGTCAAGAGCATCGGGTTGCGAAGCTGGGGCAGAGCTTGTAGGATTGAGCTCCTTGACGATGGCCTGTTCAATGGCGGGGCGAACCCTGCAGTTTTTGAGTTGCTTCTTGAGATCGGATTTGGCAGCGTTGGGCGCGTTCCTATGGTTCTGTGAGCTGGTGTCAGACGCAAGGTGTGGATGGGGTCATACTTGAATAGCTCGATAACAGTCGACTTGGCNGCCTCGCGCACCATGCCGTCGGCGTCCTCAAGCAGCTCCACCAGGGTCGGGACGTAGGTCCGAAATTGGAGGCCATGTTCCTGATGCATCTACACCCATCGTTAGCCTGTGTGTGCAGTCACGGCACTGCAGCCAGAAGTATACCTGAAGCAGCCAATGCAGACTGGCCTCCTTCGCCCTCGGGTTCTTGCCCACCATGGCCGTGTTGCGCACAGAGCGCTCCACCTCCACAGGTGCAACCTTGTACAGGGTGACCAAGGCTTGTAGGGCCAGTTGGCGGAATTTCTCCTTCTGGTCACCCATCTTCTCCACGATCAGGGGCAGTGTGCGGGCGCCCTCCTTGATGAGGGTCTTGGGGTCTTGACGGGCAAGTCGGGTGAAGAGGTGGTTGAGGGCCGTGAACCCGGCGTTAACGAGGAGGGCATGCTGTGAGCTGGAGGCTATGCGCAGTGCTTCGAAGAGTGGCAGTATGCAGGAGTCGGGGACAATCTGCTGTTTGATGCTCGACTTGACAACGGTAACCTGTTGGACCTTGGCGTCGACCGANGCATCGGTGCGCAGGAGGGCGATAAGGTCGGCGACCTGTTCGTCGGTGATTCTTTCCGTCATTTTTCCTCTTAGAAAGAGGATGCCGGCGTTGTTGGCGTCAAAATGGCGTGGAAGGGGGGTTGCTGCTGGAGGGAACGGAGTCAACGGTCGGTTGTAGAGCTGGTCGTCGGCTGCAGAAAGGGGAAGAAAGAAAACAAAACAGAGGAGGCTCGTGTCGCGCTGCGCGGTAATTACTTGGGCAGTCAGGGCAGAATCAAGAGGGCGGTGTACTCACGATGGGTCAGAAGGAGCGCAGAGCCAGAATTTAGAGGCCGTTGCGATGATGGGAACGTGAAAGCGATGTTTCGTCGGAGTGGAATAGCTTGTTCGGCTGGGGCTGAGGCAAGGCATGGCTTGTTGAGGCCCAGATTAATTATCATGGATGCATGGATGCATGGATGCAGGGGTCCTTGATCCCCACCAACGCCCCGCGCAACCGCGCAACGCTAGGTTGTTGATGGGCGGGGCAGAAGCCAAAGTGCAACCACCAAATTCTACCTTTTGTGCTGTGACGACTGTTCCGAATCCCAACGAAACTAATCGTGTCTGTTTTTGGAGGGGGCTCTGAACGTCTGAACTGGTGCCTGCTTTGACTACCATCTTCTCCTGAGTCTCGTCCCGGACCGTGACCGCTCGCTCCCCCAAATCATTATTTACTTCCAAACATCCTTCTTTGTCCTACTTGAGTTGTTTATTCTCTCGCCGTCTCTCCTCTTCCGACCGAACCCCCAAAATGACGCTGCGGGACCAGACTGCAACTCCCACCCCCATCCCTCTGCCGGACCGGTCCAAGGGCGTCGACCATGGCTCGGGCCCAGCAAGCTTCAAAGCACCGAAACTCCGACTTAAGATTCAGGATCTCGACCATCCTGGCGCAGCCAAGTTTCTCACATCAGTGAACACAGCCACCGTCTTCTCCACTGCCGTCAACAACGTCCTGCGGTTGCTGTACAAATCACCCTCGGACAAGAACACAACATGCCCCCCGACCCGATCGGTCACGCTCGTGTTGAAAAGCATGGATGGAGTTGCCTTTACAACAGGGGTAATCCGACCATTTGGCCTTTCCCTTCTCCTCAAGCCCGGCTCCTGAGTCTTGACTTACACCCTTTAACAACCCCAAAGACCGACCTCGACGACGACCACAAGGAGATCCACTTCAGCCTCGACTACATCCACTCCCAACCATCCTCGCGCCTCACCCCCGAGATCACGGGCGTTCTCACCCACGAGCTCGTCCACTGCTTTCAGTACGACGCTGAGCATTCATGCCCCGGCGGGCTGATTGAAGGAATAGCGGATTGGGTGCGTCTGAAGTGCGACCTGAGCCCGCCGCACTGGAAGCGGAGGACTGAAGGCGGTTAGTATCAACACCAGCTGCCAGGTTTCTCGCCGTTCTCCAGCTAACCCCAGCCTCTCTCGTTTTGCAGAGTGGGACCAGGGGTATGAACACACGGCCTACTTTCTTGAATACCTCAACCAACGCTTCGGCGAGGGCACCGTCCGACAAATCAATGAAAAGCTCAGGCTCTTGAAAGAATTCCAGGCCGACCACTTTTTTTTGGAGCTCGTAGGTCACCCGGTTGACGAGCTGTACGGGGACTACGTGAAGAAGTCGAAGGACAAGGACGACGGCGATTTGTAAATCCCAGTGTTGGAGCTCTCGAGACAGACAAGTTGGATATGATGAGGGCGATGAGATGGATGGTCAAGACGACGATGAGATGGATGACCATGACGACAAGATATCCCACATATACAACCTTGTTTATTTCATTTCCCAATGCCCAAGCCAGATTTCTTCATGTTCTTCTCCCTAACTGTTCCAACTGCATCAGAAACCCCGGCGCGCCACCTTATACCATACCAGCTACCCAATGTCGAAAGCCCCCCTGTTACCTACCAACGCCAATAAATGCCAGCAAGAGAGGTTGATGGTATACCGTATAAAAAAGCCCAAGCCCCTTCTCAACCCCTCTCAAATCTCACTCACAACACTCCCAACCTCAGACCAGCTCCCCGGCGTCGCCACCCCGCCATCCGTCTCGCTCATCCCATCATCGCCACCCTCCTCCTCATACCCCACATCCACAACGGATGCCGAGTCGGCCGGCGTCAGCTGGCCCTGGCTGATGACCTCGGGCTCCGACACGGGCGCCTGCGGCGTGGTCGGCAGCGGAGAGTAGAAGCCCCCGTTGTTGTGGGAGGCCGAATTGCGCGCCCAGGCCTGAATGGAGGCGTACACGTCGTCGGCGTTGTCGTCGTCGGTCGCGTCCTGGCCGGCGGTCATGTACTCGTCGTCAGCGAGCTCGCGATCGAGGGTAGTGCTGCGGGTAGTGGTAGTGGTGGGGGTGTCCGGGCGGGGTTGGGGTTGCTGCTCGGCCGGGGGGTGTTCGTGCTCTGTGTNCGTGCTGGCGTGGGAGGCAAAGTCGAAGAGGACTTCGGCCGTTGTTGCTGGGACGGGGACGGGCGAGGCAGATTGCAGCCGTGGGGTGGCGTTGTAGATGTCTGACATGGCGGCTTCGTCACGGGTGGCGGAGAGGAGTTGAGCTCGGTCCTCCAGCTCGATGGCGTACTCGTCGCTGAAAGGGTTGGCCAGGACGGCGGCGTTGAGGCCCCGCACGCCCTCACCGTTGCCTCGACGCCGCAGGACGTTGGAAGAATCGGCATCCCAGGCGCTGGCTCCGCTGTTGTAGACGAACGCCCCCTCCCCGACTGCTTGATCAGGCTGGAGGAAGTCGTCGAAGCTCGAGAGCCTGTTTCGCTGGCGGGGTTCTTGCTGTTCCTCTCGTCGTTGCTGCTCCTCGCGGAGCATGTTCCAATAGAGGATCTCTTCGCGTTGCCTCCTCATGCTCTCGGGGTCGGCCTCTACATTCTGGCTCTCGTAAAAGCCGTCGACATCTTCGGGCCTGTTAAAGCGCGGTTCTCTATTCGGGTCGACATTGTCTCCAAGAGATCTGAGGGCCACGGCCAGTCTGCGGCGGAGGTCTTCGGCGGCACGGCGGACCTGTCCAAAAATGTCAGCCAACAATTTCCTGTTTGGGGAGTGACGGGAGTCGTTCGGAAGCAAGGCTGCTCCTGAGAGCTCCGATGACAGCTGAGAGTAGGCTTGAAGAGCTCATGTCCGACGTACCTCGGGAATTTCGTAAATGGCTATCACAGCCGCCACGGCAACCGAGGCTGCGACCAGGCCAACTGAAGCAACACCAACTCTGTTAGGAACAAGAGGCATGCTCACAGCTAAGAGTGGGGTAAGAGGAAAGGTGAAAAGTGGTGCGACGGAGGATAGGCGGGGCTCGATTTGTGACTTGGATAGATGGGTTTTTTGTTGTCGTTTGGGTTGGGGGTGATTCTCGGTCTTTGAGCGAGATGGAAATGCAAGAAACAGGCAGTATCTGCGAGCCCGACATTGTTGAGAGCTCGATGTNGTGGTGATTGCGTGTCGTCCACGGGCGTTTCGCCACCGGCCGCATTGACTCCACCCTGCGGACAGGGGCGATCGAAACACAAAGTGACAGACAAATGGAATGGAGACGATCTACCTACCTTTGGCTGCCACCGGCACTACCATGTTCTCCTTGGGTATCGAGCCAGACTGGCTGGCGGACAGATTGAGATGAAGGGCGGGGAACTGGGGAGAATGCCGAGCAAAGGCGGAGGGAGAGCGGGCCTTTTTGTTGGAGGCCAGAGCTTACGTACCTACCTATGCGCCAGGCGGACAAGGCAGACTCGTCGATACCTAAGGCACCTCAGGTAATAATCCATTTGCCCCCTAATAGAACATAACTCACCTGAAAGACAGACCTGGTGAATGAGACCGGCATTCTTCACCCACTACATGTTTCTCCACCGCAGCGGTTATCAGCACTTGATTGCAGTGAGGTATAAGTGCTCCGCCTCAGCACTGGTCGACTATTCTGCAGACCGTGCTTAGACCTGTTGCCAGTTTTGACTCTGCTCATCACGTGTTAGTGCCATCAAGACGGCAACTTCAACAGAAAAATGAGGTGATGTCACAACGACGGACTCATCGCAACAATGCTAACCTGGAGCAAAGGAGCAAGCCTGCCCCTGAAAGGTTTGGTCCAAGATCATCATTCAGCTCCCGCTTTCTGCGACTCGACGAGTTCCTCAGGCGCCCGTCCCCAGCCTGTCTCACAACAGGCATGTCTCAGGGTTAGGGTACCTAGCTACCAAAACCAACGCGGATGTCGGCCTGTCAGCAAC
>FJWA01000337.1_pt1 | contig 15829 bp, 13 predicted proteins | sample 1011891 | NCBI WGS metagenome assembly FJWA01 (sample SAMEA3912450, study PRJEB9761) | metagenome | biome: forest; material: soil | place: USA | collected 2011-06-22 | depth 0.1 m
CCTCTTGGGGTTGGAATTGGAGAGAAGGTGTCGAGCATTATGCGGGGTAGTACTGTAGTTAGCGTTTCCGGCCTGAGCCATGGCCAAGTTTGTTCGAGCACTCCAGGATCGCAACGTCGGCCGGGTAGGGGNATTTGCCGGCCTGGCAGGCAGAGGATGGAAGGTGAAGGTGAGCAAGAATCGTCCAGTGGATGGCGGCTCGGGGGTCATTCCCGTCTCGGCGGAAAATGTATCCCCTACCTTAGCCTCTTGCCTGGTGCATAAGGGCTTTCATGAACACCCCCATCCCCAGCCACGGCCTGCGTGAGAAGGGCAATCAAATTGCCAATTCCATACCTGCATCCAAACTTCGTTGCAGACCGAATCTGCATCTTGAACAATGACTTCTCATTCCGAGTTTGGCGAGAGAACCGCTGGGTCCGAGGTCACCCGCGTGTTTGCTGACCAAGTCCGGGGCAAAACGAGTACGGCCATGGGCGTCCCGGTTCACATCCGCTGCTCGGGCTTCGAAGGCTGACATGTTCCCCAGTTTTGATCACGGGCGTCAGCCCGAAAGGAATCGGCTCGGCGACTGTCCTCAACCTTGCGTCCCAGAGTCCCGGTCTCCTCATCCTCGCTTCACGGACCAGGGCTCGAGTTCAAGAAGTCGCCACCCAGGTCGCCGAGAAGTACCCCGGCACTCGAGTCGAAATCGTCACCCTGGATTTGGGTTCACAGAAATCAATCCGCCAAGCCGCTGCCGACGTGGCTGCCCTGACCGACAAGCTCGACATCCTTATCAACAACGCCGGCATCGTCGTTACGTCCCGCCAAGCGACGCCCGAAGGCATCGAGCAACAGTTCGGCACCAATCACATTGGCCCCTTCTTGTTCACCAACCTTCTCCTGCCCCTCCTTCGCAACGCGGCTGAGACCAATGCCCCTGGCGCGACACGCGTCGTGTCTCTCAGCAGTGCGGGTCACAGGCTATCGCCCATCCGCTTCTCCGACTACAACTTCGAGGGCAAGGAGGTCCCTCCCGAAGAAGACCACTTCAAGCCGTTGCCGGGCGCCTTCGGGAACTGCGCCCCTGACGGCTATAACGGAATTCTGGCCTATGCCCAGAGTAAAACGGCAAACATTCTGTTCACACTCTACCTGCAAAAGCATCTCCCTCGCTTGGGAATCACTGCTTATACTCTCCACCCCGGCAGTAAGCCAAGCCTGATTCCATCTCCGCGGGTTATCTATGTTATGCCGCTCGCTGACTGAATTTCTCGGGCAGCCATCGAAACGGACCTCAGTCGTGACCAGGACGCGGAATTGACAGCCCAGTTCTATAAAGTGGCAGCGTACTGGAAGTCCGCTGATGAGGGGAGCTCCTGCACGTTAGTGGCGGCCCTGGACCCGGCACTCAATGGTCAGTTTCTCATCCTTCCAGCGAAAGGATACCTAAGCGTTGACACTATACACAGAAATCAAGGGGCTGTACCTCTCCGACTGCCAAATCACCGAGCCCTTCGCTCATTCCAACGACCCAGCTGCCGCTGATCGTTTGTGGAAACTGAGTGAGGGCTTGGTCGGGGAGGAGTTCAACCTTGAACGCTGAGGCGCTGTACCGATGATTATATCCTGGCACAATACCTAGGGTAGGGGTCCTGAAGCGCAAGCTCGAGACTGCATTAATAACTTGATAATTAAGCATCTCTGAACGCACATGAACTTAGTCAGTCTCTCAGTCAACCCCAAATGCGAAGACCAGAAAACACGAGGTCGCTCCATACAACCGAATAGGACAAGTTAGGGACCCTGATTGGCCGCCACCTTAGGTAGGCAATCCTAATAATGCACTTGCGGGCCATGGGACATGTAAAATAGCAAACTCACGCCACGCCAAAGTTGGATGATCTTTCTTCTCGCCTCTGGCCCGTGCAGGTGTACACCCGGACTGGCGAAGGGCGGGGCTGACCACCTCATACTGGCGTCATCATACGAAGTTGGAGAAGCCGAGGCCGTCGAAGACTCTGGCTGTATCAGGTGCATGAATCCAGGGTGATGAAATGCGACCTGACAGCGGCCTCGAATCTCGATGGTTTGGCTTGTCACCTGAGAACCCACAGGGTCCTAGACCCTCGGTTGCGGTCCAAATCCATGTCGATCGAACAAACTACCAGCACGGCTTACGTAGGTGCGAACTACTTAGTAGGAGCCGGCTGCTGTGCTCACCTCGACTGGAAGTTCAACTCGACTGTGAGGGTGTATCTTGAGCGCCTGGCAGACGGACCCACCTGGATTGGCTCTCAACTCCGATTCTCAACACGATCGATGAGTACCAAAGCACGCAATTTTTCTCGACAAATATATGCACCAACGTCAAGATGGCTGACACCAACGGAAACCCAACTGTGCCTGAGCTTCTTTTCCACACGACGCTAACGGTGATCGACTATCACCGGGATACGTCGGGCTCGACGAGAGACGTCCAGGTCCTCGGCACCCATGCCTCCCTCCCGGCAGCCAAAGTATTTGCNCTCATGGCACTNGAGCTGTTGGGCTACGACGCAGACGANTTTGACGAGTATACCACTCGTGTTGACANACCGGCAGAAGAATGGACACACGGCGATGGCGTAATGGTGTACGCTAAAACCCCAAAGGGCCAAGAGTTCCTGGTCGGCCTTGATACCAAACCCAACAACGAGTCCCTACGCGTTGCTCCAAGCGGTGACAGCCTGCTGCTTGGACCCGACGGCCACCTGCACTACGTCCTACAGAACAGGACAGATTTTAACCAGGACAGGAGCGGGGCATACCGGACCACCGAGATCCAGGGCTGTTACTTGCGGAAGGCGCACGCCGTGGCCGCTGCCAAAGCGACTCTGCAAGAAGCCCGCGAGGAGTATGCCCAATACGACGAGCGCGGTGNCGNNGAGTCGGAAGCCGAGTGGCCCTTTGGCGAGGACGTCGTTGTTCATGCAGTCGCGCAGACGGGGGAGAACTTTACAGTCGCGGTAAAGACTGTGCCGGGTGCTCATAGAAGGCATGGCAAGGGACGATGCTGAGATGGGCNNGAGTTTGACGTTTACAGAGTGGCGCGTCTCGACTCTCGAGTTTGCGTGTAATGGACCCAAAATCATCAAACATTCCTTTGCNAATGCCTNTTNTTGCATATNGATGCNTAACTNCNTTGCANCGCTCCTCGACACGCAGACGGTAGGCCCGGCAAGGAGGGCCGGTCGAGACATGGCGACAACGAACTCCCTGTGGCATGCCCGTTTGTCATATACATAACAATGGGAGGTAGCCGTGCTTCGACCACGGAGGCCAAGACGGTACCACTGAGTCCTTGTATTACCGCATCCAACTCTCGCATAATGCTTGCGGTGTGCCACAGCAGACAACACCAAAACAACGACAGATCCGACCTGGACAGAAAAGGTATGCGATTACGTATACCTCGACGTATCCTCGTGTTCGATATGGATGCTTGCTGGAAATACAAAAAGGAACCCAATTGCAATGTCCAAGAGGCACCTACAACCAAGGATCCACTCACGCTACCCAAGGCGCTGCGAGCATCCGTCTCGACGTTATTTATCCACCCCGTTTGGCAAAGCAGGAGAAGCCAAACCGGTAATCTAAAGGGCCAACTCCTGTACTCGGGGGCGCAAGACAATCTTGAGTGATGCTCCCTCAAAACAGAACAGAGACTGTCGGAAGCTGTTGGAGCTTGTCAAGCTTTCGGTGACGGTGTCTCCTGTTGGACAGTCTCGGTTTGCTGGAGCGCATGTCCTAGTTCTTCGTCTGGGGAGAAAGTGCCCTGCTGCTCCATAGTTATCATGGCGGCGCGGTTGTTCCTTGTCTTCCAGGCAGGCGTGCCGATGTACTTGATCGCTGCAGAGATGAGTGAGCACGAGTTCGGCCGAGCACGAACACGGTAGCAAGAAGGCTTGAGGGAAAGGGAAACAACTTGCCTCCATTCTTGCTGTCGTCAAATATTTCCTCAACCTCCTCAATGGTCTTGTTGGCAGTCTCGGGGAAGAAGAAAAAGACATGAATAAACATGGCGGCGCAAAAGACGGCGAATAGGACGTAGACCTTCCAAGTAATCTTCTCAAACGCAGGAGGGACGAAGTAGGCAAGGGCAAAGTTGAAAGCCCAGTTGGCCGANGTTGCGAGAGCGACGGCCTTTCCGCGAAGGCGCAGTGGGTAGAGCTCGGGAGGGTAGGTCCATGACACAGGGCCCCAGGTCGGCGCATAGGTGGCGACGAACAAAAAGGTCGAGGCGATGATGGCCTTGGCCGGCTTCCCGGATACGGCCATCGACTCGGCGGCCGAGGTGAACTCGCCCGGGTACGGAGCGCGCGAGTAGATGGCGAAGAGAACGGCGTTGACAACGAGCCAGAGGCACATCAGGGCGGCTCCAACGAGGAGGGTCGGGCGGCGACCCCAGCGGTCTAGCCACAACAGGGCAGGGACGGTCATGGCGACGTTGATGGCAAAGCCGATGCTGCTGGTGCCTAGGACACCAGTGCTACCTTGGTTGGGGGTTAGCTCTCTGCGCGTCCCGTTGTCACCCTTTTTCGCTTACCCGATTTCGAGAGCCCTGCCATTCCGAAGACGTAGGTAATGTAGTACATCTGGACAGACAGAGTTAGCCAAGGGCTGCCACAAGAGTGGAGAGATTGTGGTAGCTTACCATGACATTCATGCCCGTGAGCTGCGACCAAATCTGGGTGAAGATGCCGATGGTGGTGCGGTTGATCATGCGGGGAGCGAATAACTCGAGCCAGCTGGCATCAGAGTGTCTGATCTCTTCGTTGACGGCCTGACAGATGTCCTCAAGCTCACGCTGGACAAAGGGAGAATCGGGGTTGCCGTCGCCATGCAGTTCAACGAGGACGCGCGTGGCCTCATCCTTGCGGCCCTTCTTGAACAACCAGCGGGGAGACTCAGGCTCTGTCCGGAGCCCGGCCCAAAGCAAGATGGCGGGAATCATCTGAAGACCCCAGGGGATGCGGAACGCGCCAGTGCCCTGGATAAAGGAGCAACCATAGCAGATAAAGTACATGATCATGATGCCCCAGGTAATGGCCCACTGCTGAAATCCAACAAGCCGACCCCGCCGGGAAGGGGGCGCCACCTCGGTGATGTAGACAGGGACTTGGGCCGAGCAGATGCCGACCGAGAAGCCGTTGATGGCGCGGCCAACGGCGAGCATGGGGATGTTGACCGAGGCAGAGACAATGGCAGAACCGANGACCCTGCAAGTTGACACAGCCATTGGTCAGCGAGGTGAGAGCAAAGAGGCCTGAACATCCGTGATGTTCCATGTTACTCACCAGAATATTGAGCCGATCATGACCGACTTCTTGCGCCCAAAGCGGTCCGAGACCCAACCCGAGGCAAGGGCGCCGAGCCAGGAACCGCCGGGCATGGCGGCCACAATACCGCCCTGGGTTGTCGAGGTGGGGCCCAAACAAAGGCCATTCTCGTCAAACCCCCTCTCATTAAACATACAAAGGTAAGGCTGCGTCGAGATGATGGCCGACATGGACGTGATGTCAAAGCCGAACAGGGCGCCGCCTGATTGCACGATCCGTGCTAGTTAGCATCCTGACCTGCCCCTCGCACCACTGTGCGCATCAGGTTGCCCAAAGGTTCCATATTGACTATCCAGAATCCTTGACACAAACCCATGCAAGGAGAATGGCTGGGAACGGGTTTGGGGNACGGGAGGGTCTGGTGACTTACCGATCACGGAGATGGCGGCGATACGGTAGGTGGTGGGGAGTTTCCACCTCTGGACGGATGTCCACGCTTTGGATAGGGACATCCACATCTTCGTTAGAGGATACCTAGGTAATGAGAGCGAGAGCGAGGGGCACCGAGGTACTCGGGACGACGTCGGGAGACAAGGATCGAGGTGCGGCGCGGCGGCGAAGGCGATCACTCCAGTAGAGGAATCGGCAAAAGAAGGGAGAAAAGGCAAGCTGCTCGACAGAGAAAGAGTGACATGGATGAGGCAGTCCATAACACCTGCTACCTGCCTGCACCCGAGGCAGAAGCAACTTGGAAAGCACACAGGGCCCGTCTTCGTCATGATGATCTTGATCTCGTTGGGCGAAGGCATCTACGGTACCCAACGGCGCCTTGGCATCAGGGGGAGGTAANCAAGCCGCCCCTCTCTTTGGACAGAAGGCATGACTCATACTGGCATCTGCTGATCCTCAGTTGTCCTGGAGGCTGATGGCCGTTTTAACCGCAAGCCCTCGGCGGTGACGGGTAAGCAGGGCTCTGGACCGAAAGAAACCAAACCGCAGAGATGGGCGGCTGGGAACGTACATGGCACAGTAAGGTCGGAGAATTGACCCGCCTTGGGCCCTTGGCTGGTCCAGTGTCCTTCTCGTCTCCAGGCGCTGGTTGGGTACGGTGTGGGCATGGGATGCTCAGATGCAAGGTACAGAAAGGAGGCGAGTAATGCGGGGACTGGCAGGAATAAGATAAGGTACCTCAATAACATGGGATTTCCGTGCAAATGATTCCTGTACCTTAACCACCTCGTCCTCATCTGGCTTGCGGGTCGCTGGCAGTTGAACGCTACAAGCAATGGCCTGCTCGGGGTGGATTGAAATCGGGCCAAAACTCCACTCACAGCGGGGGATAAAAAAAGGCGACTCGGCGAGAGGCATGCGTTGGGCAGGCCGTCTCAACTGTCAACCCTTCCGATATGAAGATGGTGATGTGAGGTTCTCCAGCCCAAGTTAGCGGGGAAGGCCACGAAGAGAAAACTGCCCCGAGACTGGAGGCTTCGGTGACCCCATGATCGAAATGGGGCGGCACTGGCGGCACTGGAGAGCATGATGTTCTGGCTCCCACTGTCCCACATGCTCTCCCACATGCATTCGCGCCGGGTGGAGCCCGGCTGATCGGGTGTCTGGCCAAACTTACAGACATGCCCTGGCAGATGCCGCTGCATTGGTGACACCATGCAGTCCCGAATTCCGAAGTTGTTTCGGAATGTTTGCGTCGCGAGTTTGGCTGCGGATCGAGCAAGCGGGGTTGTCTGCCGGCTGGCATCAGGTGGCACGCCAGGCAGCACGCAAACCATTTNGCGGGCGTGAATGTGTCACATGCTTTCGTTCCTCGACGCGTCGCTCCCCTCCTTGACCGACGCGCCGGCAACCAAGCCACATCGACGACCGGCAAAAGTTCTCCAACCGAGACCCAAAGAACCTTCCATCATCCAACACCCAAGGCACTTCGGTGAACCGCAGGACCGAACCTTCAACCAAATGACGCCCACCAAACGCCCACCCCCATTGCCCTCGGGGACAAAGCGGCCAGCCGCAGACACAGAGCGCGCCGTCTCGCCGCCCCCGCTCAAGCGCAAAGCGCAACCGGCTATCTCGAGTGCGGAATTCTCCTCGATGGCCCGCCTGCATTAGACTGACCCATCCAACAGAGAGCGCAGTTGCCAGTTTCTTCACTCCGACCTCCCAGAAGGCAAAGGATCGCACGACGTGGACAGAGAGGGCCCCCCTCCAAGACTCGCCTGCCACGCTGCTCGTTGCGAAGCCCGTGCCGGAGAACGACGACGCCAAGGCGCTTGACACGCCAGTCAAGCGGAAAAAGATCGCCGCGTTCGATCTGGTACGCACACCCCGCGGCCTCGGCGCGTTGCCTGCTCTCGGTGGCATGACAGACGGAGGATGGAGCTCACTCGGCCATAGGACTCGACCCTCATCACAACGGCTTCGGGCAAGCGACACGCCGGCGATGCGGCCGACTGGAAGTGGTGGCATCACTCGGTCCCCGGGCGTCTCCAGCAGCTGTACAATGAGGAGGGGTAGGTGGCGCGTCGCCCTTGGTTCGTTGTCTGCTGGGTTGCTCATGCGCATGCATCAGGTACCAGGTCGTCATTTTCTCCAACCAGGGTGGATTGACGCTCCACCCGGATCCCAAAGCGAAAGGGCCCAAAGGCGCAACGACCCGAATCTCCGCGTTCAAACAGAAGTGCAACGCCGTGTTGGGCCAGCTGGGCATCCCGATCACGTTATACGCCGCGACGGGGAAAGACATCTACAGGAAGCCGCGGCCCGGGATGTGGACCGAGATGAAGGTTGACTACGGCCTGGCCGAATCTGACATCGACTACAAGAACAGCGTGTTTGTCGGCGACGCTGGCGGCCGCACCGCCGAGCTCAAGGGGGCTCGTGGCGCTGCCAAAGACTTTAGCTGTTCCGATCGAAACCTCGCCCACAACATCGGCATCCCGTACCAGACTCCGGAGGAGTTCTTCCTCGGGGAGATCCCGCGCGACTTTTCTCGCACCTTTGATCTCAGCCACTTCCCATTTGCCGAGCAAGTTGCGGAAGACGGGCCTTGTCCGGAGAAAACGAACGACAAGGACATCATCCTCTTTTCCGGCCCCCCTGGGGCTGGCAAGAGCACATTCTACTGGAAATATCTAAAACCGCTGGGGTATGAGAGAGTCAATCAGGATATCTTGAAGAGGTCAGTCAATTCGACTCGCTAGCCTCGTCCTGCCACGTCTGACCCTGGGCAGCAAGGACAAGTGTTTCAAGGCGGCAGCCGACTTTCTCCAGGAAGGGGATTCTGTCGTCGTGGGTAAGCTTTCCGCCAGCTTGGCTTGCCGTTGCCACCAGCTGATGTCCCGGCAGACAACACGAACCCCGATGTCGAGACCCGTTCTCAGTGGGTCGCTCTCGCGCGCAAACATCAGGTCCCCATCCGATGCTTCTGGTTCAGAACGCCGTTGCACCTTTGTGAACACAATGATGCCGTCCGGTCTTTGAACGAAGATGTACAGTCCCTACCTGCATGGCTGCCATTCTGTGCTCATGCCCTCGGACGTACGGCTAACAACCCTGTGTAGCTCAATCCCGAAGCTCGGCAGGGCCTCCCTAGGCTTGCCTTTACGGGGTTTTCGTCGCGGTTCAAGGAGCCCAAGGCCCAAGAAGGGTTCCAGGACATTGTCCCCGTGGACTTCGAATTCAGGGGAACCCAAGACGAGTACGATATTTGGGGGCGATACTGGCTCTGAAGCGCATTTCCTCCCCGCGTTGGGCTTCCCGGCGCATGGGGTATCCTCCGGGCCACGCTCGCCCTTGTCTTAACCTGGTAGGTGTGGACCGAGCTGCCACTAATTATGTATCCGCCTCCATTTTGGCCCCGCTTCGGGCCCCAGCACGATGTCCTCGCGGCGTCTCGTGATATAGACGTCCACGTTGTCTGGAGACACTGGATCCTCTTCAACCTGGAATTACGGCCAGACCGTGTGCCGTTCCTCTTCCTGCTTCCGACCCTGCGGTTGCAGCCTGTGTACAAAAGTATCTCGGGTTCCACTGATCAATCCTTGCTGTCGCACGCCCCGCCACCCGACGCCAAGCCAACCCGGGGGCGATCTGGCACTCCGTCGATCCAGTGGTCCCGACCTTCCCAGCTGGTCCAAGACGAATCCTCCCATCCACGAGTTTACGAATCCACGATTGGTTCCTCCAGGGTTGGCAAAATCCAGTGAGAAACAGAGATTGAAATGCCTTCGACCAACGCCCCAGCCATCCATGATATGATGGAAATCCCGCCCGACAAATCAACAAGGAACTGACAGGCGAGACATGCTATCAACGGCTGTCGGTGTTCGTCACAGCCAACAGCAGCAGCCGAAATGTTCCCCGATTCCTGACGCAACGTCATCCCCTTCCCCATGATCGGCCACGCATAACATGTGCTTCACTTCCTAGATAAGATAGCGCGCAAAACAAGAAGGTGGCATTGGCCCCATGCTTGGATCGTCCAAACAAAATGCGCCCCGAGCCACGCTCGGTGGCCAACTCGGCAAGCCCCGGTCAGCCTGCACGCTGTGTAACGTTGAAGTATCAACCTCTTCCTCGCTTTTCCCGTCGAGCGCCGCCATCATTGGTCAATTCAGCCCAGAGGACCTGCCTTCCAGGTGCGGAAAAGGCCGACGACGGCAGCGAACCCCGGCGTCGAGACCTGCTACGGGTCATAAGTCGGTCCCAAAGGCCCGGCCAGCGGCGCACACCGACGAATATCTACGAGCCGAACTCTGCCAAGTGTACTTGGTATGTAATAACAAGCGCTGAAACCCCAAATCGGGCAAAGCCTTGTTTTGATAACATTGCCCATTGGGCCATTACTATCGTCCTACCATCATGAGTTCTCCCAAGCTCCCCAGGCCGTCCCTTATCCTAGCAACNCCTGGCCNCCGCCCCTGCAGACGTGAGCAGTCGTTGAGGGCGACGGATTTCAGATTTCCTCCGGGCTTCTTTCCCCGCCGTCTTATCTGTCATGTTCCTTCCTGTCTCACCCCCGCCCTCTTCCATGCATTTCTGGCCGTGGCGGGTTCCAGCCTTGGAGGCGGCACCTTATTAAAGCTCAGCAATCCGCGCCAGCTGCTACCTGGGTCGGCCCACTGTTAGGTGCTTTCTTCTCGAGTCCAGCCTGTCGTCTGAACCTCGAGTCTCGTTCACCGACGCGACCCCTCCACAAGGCTTGCCCTGCGCTCCTGCTCGCAGCCCGATCTCCTCGACAACTTCGGCCACCACACTACCACACTTGAGACATGGCTGCGCCCGCCGGGCACCTCGGCCCCGCCGCCCTCCCAGCGCATGACATCGTCGAATTCAGTGCCCCACCCGCCCAACAGCATCAGCTAGAAANGCAGCAAAGCTCGAGCAGCAGCAGGCCTGNTAGNGGNGCCGGCATGGATGANAAGNTCNCCCCGTTGCCTGTCGAGCCGTATGCCGTCGACCCGGAGAAGCAAAGCTCGAGGGTTGGCTCCCTGCACGCCAGTTCCGGGCCCGAGCCCGTGAGAGGGCCTCTTGCGGCACTCTGGCACCGCCACTGGAAGAAGGCGGCCCAGCTGCTCGCGTTCATGGTATTCACCGCGTCCGTGACCCCACTCCATCTCTGTCTCCCCACCCCTCCTCCACCTCGCACGCGTCCGTTCCATGTGCGGGTTCTATGTTGCTTATGTGAATCCGGGCTGATGGACCCGACCGCCGCAGATGGTGGATTTACGGCCTCGTCTTCTACCGCAACACCGACGGCATGGGCTGGTTGATTCCAAGCCTCATCTACATCGCCCTCATCTTGCGCCTGGTCTTCTTCTACGTCCCATCCTCGCTAGCCCTGCGTCCCCTGCGCATCGTCTGGGTCAACACCGTTGTCAGGGTCTACAACTGGGTTCCGGCCGAGTTGCACAAGCCGGTTGCCGCCGCCGGCGCCTTTGCCGTCTTCCTCATTGGAAGTTTCGTTCCTGAGGAGACGGGAGACAACACCCGGGCGAATCGTGCCATCTCCGTCTTCGGCTTGATAATCATGCTCGCCGCACTCACGGCCACGTCGCGTAACTGGCGCATTATCCCATGGCATACCGTCATTGGAGGCATGCTGACCCAGTTCATTGTGGCCGTTTTCGTGCTGCGCACCAAGGCCGGTTACGACATCTTCAAGTTCATCTCGGACATGGCCCGCCAGCTGCTCGGTTTTGCCGGTCAAGGCTTCGCCTTCCTGACCGACGCCGAAATGGCCTCGAAGCCTTGGTTCCTGACCAACGTCATCCCGGCCATCATTTTCTTCATCGCCCTGGTTCAGATGCTCTACTACGTCGGGTTCCTGCAGTGGTCCATCTCCAAGTTCGCCGTCTTTTTCTTCTGGAGCCTCCGCGTCTCGGGTGCCGAGGCCGTCGTTGCCGCAGCTACCCCTTTCATCGGCCAGGGCGAGTCCGCCATGCTCATACGACCTTTTATGGACCACTTGACCATGGCAGAGATCCACCAGATCATGACCTGCGGCTTTGCCACCATTGCCGGCTCCGTCCTGGTAGTCTACATCGGCATGGGCCTGAACGCCCAGGCGCTGGTGTCGAGCTGCATCATGTCCATTCCGGCGACCCTAGCCGTGTCCAAGATGCGGTACCCCGAAACCCAGACGCCCGTCACGGCTAACAAGGTCGAGGTTCCCAAGCACGAGAACGACGAACTCACGGTGAACGCGCTCCACGCTTTCACTAATGGCTCGTGGTTTGGACTCAAGATCGGCGCCACCATCGTCGCTTGCTTGCTCACCGTCATTGCTTTTGTCGGCCTGATCAACGGTTTGCTGGGCTGGTGGGGTGGCTACTGGGGTCTCGTCGACCCGAACCCGACGTTGTCTCTGGAGCTCATCCTGGGCTACATCCTGTACCCCGTCGCCTGGCTGCTGGGCGTGCCCAAGGCGGACCTCCGGGCCGTCGGTGAGCTCATTGGCAAGAAGGTGATCATCAACGAATTTGCCGCTTTCAAGGCGCTGACCACTGACACGCGCTATCTCGAAATGGCGCCGCGCTCCAAGCTGATTGCTACCTATGCCTGCTGCGTAAGTTCTATCCTGTCCAAGCTGAAACCGGACATAGGGGCCTTCTAACACGCGCACCTCCCAGGGCTTTGGCAACATTGGCTCNCTGGGCATCCAGATTGGTGTCCTGTCTCAGATCTCCCCGCGACGCTCCGGCGACGTAGTGAAGGTCTCTTTTTCAGCATTCTTCTGCGGCGTCTTGTCCACTCTGACGTCGGCCAGCATTGCTGGCATGCTGTTTCAGGATGGGATGCTGTAGAGCAGGATGGTGGCGCGACTAACGTCGTCGCGTCGCGCAGGGCTTCACGTGCTCAGGGGTGGGTGAAGATGGGTGGGCATCCAAGTGACGTCGTCGTTATTGCTCGATGTCTCTCGGCCCATAATTAAGTTGTTGAAGGCTTCCCGCTGAGACGTGGCTACCTAATTAACTACCCCCCCGGTCAAAGGTCAGAAGTCCGTTCGTGTTTACTTAGACATGATACGCAAACGATTTACGTTATGGATACTTGAATAAGCTACTAATTACTGTATCGTGCTCACCCGGATGGCCGGTTCCAGCTGGCGGATCATGCGAATCAACCCTCGAGGCCGCACAACCAGCACTGAATATCAGAATTCCTCCCGTAACAGACATTTCGACAGAAAACAAAGCCCCCAAACAAATCCGCTACCCATCACGTGGTCAAACCCCCTTAGACCACCGGCCAGCCGCTCGAGAAGCTGATTTTATTCCAACCAAACTTCTTCTGCCCATCGCTATAGCCGATGCGAGTATCGACGTAGTGGTAATACAGAACCTGAAAAGTCATGTCAGACCTGGCAATACCGAGGAGCCGAGAGGCTCTTCGAAAAGGGGGAATCGAACTAACCGGCCCGTATGTGGGATCCTGGTAAATCCCCTGACCGCCCGGGCCGTACACCCAGTCGTGGGACTCGAGGACCTTGGTCCCGCCTCCNGAGCGGCACGAAGTGCCGGCCTTGTCAACAAACGGGCCGACTGCCGAGGCGGACCGGCACACCATGATCCTATATTCCTTGCCGGCAGCCGGCTTGCTCGTGTCATAGCCGCAGCACTGGCCCTTGGAGAAGAACAAGTAGTAGTAATCGCCGTATTTGAACACGTAAGGACCTTCCATGGCTGTGTCATTGGGATCAAAGGCGACCTGGTACACATCGCCGTTCTTTTGCGTTGGNGTCATCCGCACCCGCTGGAGGCCGTTCCAGAAGCTGCCAAACGTGAGGAAGTAATTTCCGTTGTCGTTGACCAGGTTTCCGTCGATGGCGTTGTACGACATACCCGTGCTGGATGCGACGCCCGTGGAACCAAGGTCGGTCCAGGTCCCGACGTCCATGCTGGACGACCGTGCGACACCGATGGCCGAGTTCTGAACGCCGAAGGTGCTCACGGAGTAGTAAACGTAGTAGTAGCTGCCCACTTGGACAACGTCTGGAGCCTGACGCGTTGGTGTTGTCAGGTGAAAGGTTGATGGGTTTTAGAGAATGGTAGCATCAAATCACATACCCATAGGTCCTGGTTTCCCGACAGGTTGATGGAAGACCCGCCTGACAGCATTGCTCCCCGGTATGTCCAAGGGCCGGTGAGACTCGGGGCCGTATGGATGGCAATCTTCCCGCCCGTCGAGAAGCGGAAGTAAGTCCCGTCACTCCTCCGGACAATCGAAGGATCGTGGGAGTTGGTGCAGGTCCCGCTACAGGCCTCAGGGAGCGCGTAGGCCGAGACCAAAGCAGGGAGCAGAGCCACCGCTCCGAAAAGGTTGGAAAGCTTGACCATGGCTAAGGAGCTTCGGTTGTGAAGAAGATGAAGNNAGTNTAATNGGTACACATAGACTCAAATCCTCAAAGNCATGGGCCAGAGCTTGGTGTCCTATGTATTGTATAATGTATCAATTAGCAGCGGAGGGCGCTAGGCAAGAACAGTCGCGGAGAAACCGCAAAAAAGGGCTTGGCTTGCGGGCCAGGTGTTGCAGCGAGAGCGACCAACATAGCTAGGATCATGGAGGTCGATGAAAGGACTTGGCCGTGGACATGGGTGCTGCAGCCTGTTATCAATTTTCCATCAACAGAGGCGCCGCGGATGGGGCCCAGTTGAGAGTCAAGTCATGCTCGGGTGGCCGAAACGGGGATCTAGATTCCGGGGAAACCAACCCATGCTTGGCCTGTTGCCACGACGCGCGCCAATGAAACAATTGACCGAGACGGTTGTTTGCCGGAGAGCTTTGAGTTCGGCTTTCAATGTGTCACCATGGCGAAAAAGGGGCTCGGGGGNTTTGCTCCCGCACATTGCCGAGGCTTAGAGCCCCCTTCAATCCGGATGAGTTTCTCCGGTTGTCATCTGGACCACTGGATGGATTGAGCACAACCAAGATATTTCGGAGAAGGAAATTGAAGAATCACAAGATGGAGCGTCCTGTGGTCCAGTTGCCGGCAGCTCTGGCCTGTTAACCAGACTCGACCTATTCATAGTTCCCCTGGATTGCCCGTCTCAAATTCTCGCAAGCTGCAATCTGACAACAAGATTCCCAACCGCCTGCTCCTCCTCGAGAATAACATCCTCCTCACCGACCATCCCTTCCTGTGCTTCCTCAACCTTTCCTCGCAGCGCAGTGACAAACATGTCCTGCCGCGCCGCCACCAACGAGCTCAGCCCAACACCGTCAGGATCAGAGATGACGCGCTGGCGCATGCACACTTCGTCCGTTGGCGTGAGACCCGCCTTCTTTCGCAGGCGCTGGAACCGGTTGACGAGATCCCGCATTAAGCCCTCTTCAACCAGCTCCGGGTGCGGAGCAACGTCCATCAAGACAATCATGTCATCCGCAAACGCTGGCTCCCACTGCGGGCCGTNCTTTNCATCTGATCCCGAACCCTGCCCTTTCCCAATCACACGTACAAGTGTCAGGTCCCCTTCGCTCAAGGATATACCGTCGATGTTCATTGTCTTCGTTTGCTGGTAATCCAGGAGCTGCGCTTGGCTGAGAGTCGGCAGCGCCTTGCGCACAACTTGTACATCTTTCTTCAATTTCTTCCCAAGGGACGGCCAGTCCACCCGTGCTTCAAGAAGAATTCCATACCGTTCCTCGTCGTCTGTCAGAATGATGTCGCGTACATTGAGTTCCTCTTGAACGTAAGACTTCAGGGTGTCGATGTCCGCCAGGGGTTGGCTGTCAGCGATAACCACGAGCGAGAGCAGCGGCGTTTTTAGCGACAGGTTGCGACGCTCCCTTGCCACTCTGCCCAGCTGGATGACCTTTTGCATGACAGAGACTTGCCGCTCAATGACTGCGTCAAAGAACGCCTCTTGAGCCGTCGGGAAAGGAAGAAAATGCACGCTTCTTGCGTCTGCCAACTCTGGGGTCGTCTGGGCCAGTTGTGGACGGAGCAGCTGGTAGATGTGCTCGGTGAGGAAGGGTGCGAAAGGGGCCAGGGCGCGGACTATAGTAAACAG